>Ga0115567_10007689_pt1 | contig 10208 bp, 9 predicted proteins | sample COGITO_mtgs_1204_2_FD_88679 | JGI IMG/M metagenome (GOLD analysis project Ga0115567, IMG submission 88679) | Pelagic marine microbial communities from North Sea - COGITO_mtgs_120412 | ecosystem: Environmental > Aquatic > Marine > Epipelagic | place: Germany:Helgoland, sampling site Kabeltonne... | reverse complement strand
TCACTTGCGTGGTCCTGTCACCCCCGAAGATGTTGCACCAGTGATTCGTGAGATCAAGTGGTACGACGGTTACAATCAACCACACACTAGTATGCCTGATGTCGTGTTTGACAGTGATGTTCCAATCTGCACATTCACTCTGAACCCAAAGTGTCGTGCTTTGATTCCGACTGGTATGGTAATGGATATCCCTCTGGGTTTCTCTGCCCGTCTACATCCACGATCAGGACTTGCAGTGAAGAATGGTGTGACTCTGATTAACGCAGAAGGTGTGATCGACGCTGACTATTGTCATGAGGTTTTTGTTCCACTTCACAACACCACAAACACGCCATTCAAGATCACCCACGGCGATCGTATCGCTCAGGTAGAGATTGTTGAATATGCTAGGCAAGTTAGATACATTACTTACACACAAGCAACACCCGAATCACAAAAGACCAACCGCGTCGGCGGTTTCGGATCTACAGGAGTATAATATGACACGCGATGAACTATTAATCTATCACGCCGATATCTGTAATCAGGCAAGAGAACTAATGTCTCTGAAGAACCGAGACTACGCAGGGGATCATGGTAATGAGCCTTTTGCTAACTTCACTCGCGTAGAGGCTATGGGCATCTGCACTACCGAGCAAGGATTCCTCACTCGCATCACAGACAAGATGAGCCGTCTCTCATCTTTTATTGATTGTGGGAAGATGCATGTTGAAAATGAATCATTTAATGATACAATAGTAGACGTAATCAACTACATGGTTCTCTTGTCTGCCTTTCTGGAAGACAAGACAACTGACAAAATCGTCACATCGGCAGACGGTTATTCGACTAAGGAAGTCCTCCTGAATGAGTAGATTCTACACAAGCGTTTGTGTTTACGGCAAGAATGTTCTGTATCGCGGGTATGAAAACGGAAAGCAAATCACAGACAGGGTAGAGTATCATCCTACCTTGTTTGTGCCTAGCACCAGCGATACATCCATCCATCGTTCTCTCGACGGTCATCGTTTGGAGCCAGTTCAACCTGGCACCATTCATGACTGCCGAGAGTTCGTGGAGAAGTACAAGCACATCAATGGGTTTCGCATCTTCGGCAACACGGATTACATCTATCCTTTCATTGCGGACAAGTTCCCTGATGAGATCGAGTATGATATGTCGCAGATCGGTGTGGCAAACATCGACATCGAAACCGAGTGTGAGTATGGATTCCCACAGGTAGATGATCCCGAAGAGAAGGTGATCGCTATCAGTATGTTGATGCGAGGTAAGATGAACGTGTTTTGTCTCGGTGAGTTTGAGACTGACCGCGAAGACATCACGGTTCATACTGCCTTCACTGAGGAAGAGATGCTTCAGCGTTTCATCTACCACTGGCAGCAGGATTTCCCTGACATCGTGACTGGTTGGAACGTCAAGTTCTTTGACATTCCTTATCTTGTAAATCGTATCAAGCGAGTGCTTGGTGAAGATGAAGCGAAGAAGATTTCTCCGTGGAACAAGATCAAGGAGAAGACTATCACGAAGATGGGTCGTGATCAAACGGCGTTCCATATCAATGGTGTTGCCGTCATCGACTACCTCGACCTCTACAAGACCTTCACCTATGTGAACCAAGAGTCGTATCGTCTCGACCATATTGCCTTTGTCGAACTCGGTAAGAAGAAGTTGTCCTATGCGGAACACGATTCTATCCGAGAGTTCTACAAGAAAGACTTTCAGAAGTTTATCGAGTACAACATCGTTGACGTTGAACTGGTTCAGCAACTCGAAGAGAAACTCAAACTGATCGAACTCTCCTTGGCACTTGCTTACTCTGCCAAGGTTAACTTCGAGGATGTATTCTCACAGGTGCGAACGTGGGACGCAATCATCTATCACTATCTGCGTGAGCAGAACATTGTGATTCCTCCGAAGACTATCGGTAAGAAAACCGATCAGTATGCTGGTGCGTATGTGAAGGAACCAATCACTGGTATGCACGATTGGGTTGTGTCGTTCGACCTCAACTCACTCTATCCTCACTTGATTGAGATGTACAACATCAGTCCCGAGACGCTAACCGACGACGGTATCTGGCGTGGACTTGATGTTGACAAGATCCTCGACAAGACGCCCGAAACACTGGCTTATATCGAGAAGCACAAGTCAAAGAATCTTTCTGTTGCTGCTACTGGTAATACGTTCCGCACTGATGCGAAGGGTTTCTTGCCCTCGCTGATGAACAAGATGTATGCAGAACGCAAAGAGTTCAAGAAGAAGATGATCGAGTGTCAGAAGCAGAAGGAGAAAGATCCTACCAACAAGGATCTCGATTACCAAATCGCCAAGTTCCACAACTTCCAGCAGGTTCGTAAGATTCAGTTGAACAGTGCTTACGGTGCGATTGGTAATCAATACTTTCGTTACTACTCGACAGAGATGGCGGAGTCCATCACTCTGTCTGGACAGTTGAGTATTCGTTGGATCATGAACGAACTCAACGAGTTCCTGAACAAAACATTGGAGACTGAAAACTATGACTATGTTGTGGCATCTGACACCGATTCTGTTTATCTGCGCCTTGGTAATCTTGTGGATCGGGTTCTCCCTGACTGCGATGATAAGGACAAGATCACAAACTTTCTCGACAAGAGTTCTAAGGAAATCATACTTCCTTTCATCAAGAAAAAGTATGATGAACTAGCGTCGTTGATGAACGCCTATGAAAACAAGATGGTGATGGATCGAGAAGTCATCTCAGACAAGGGTATTTGGACTGCCAAGAAGCGGTACATGCTCAACGTGATCGACTCCGAAGGTGTTCGTTACGAAACACCCAAGATGAAAATCATGGGTATCGAAACTACTCGATCCTCTACACCACAGATCATTCGTGATAGACTCAAGGAAGCCATCAAGATCATCATGTATGACGACGAAGAGACGATGCAACAATACATTGCCGACTTCCGAACTGAGTTCAACAAACTTGATGTCGAGACTGTTGCTTTCCCGAGAGGCGTTAACAACCTTGGCAACTACGCCGATGCGACTCACATCTATCGCAAGTCAACTCCAATCGGCGTGAAGGGATCTCTTCTATATAATCATTATCTCAAGAAGAAGAAACTTGAGAAGAAGTATCCAATCATCCAAGAGGGAGACAAGATCAAGTTTGTTTACCTCAAGGTTCCAAACCACATCGGTGATCGCGTCGTGGCATTCCCGTCATCTCTTCCGAAAGAGTTTGACTTGAACAGGTTTGTCGATTATACTACACAGTTCGACAAGGGTTTCCTAGATCCTTTGTCTAACATCCTGACTGTCATCGGATGGTCAGCAGAAGAACGAAACACACTAGAAAGTCTATTCGCTTAAGGAGAATACATGAGTTTTTTGAATGAAATTATTTCAAGTTCGGGTAATGAATACGCATCAACTGTTATTGATGGGTTAGAAGGAAGCGACATCAATGGATTCTGTGATACTGGTTCTTACTCTTTTAACGCTCTTCTATCTGGTTCCCTTTATGGTGGTATGCCTGATAATAAGATTATGGCTATCGCAGGAGAGTCGGCAACTGGTAAAACGTACTTTACTATTGGTATTGTGCATAAGTTTCTCGTTGATAATCCTGATGGTGTTGTTCTGTATTTTGATACAGAACAGGCTGTGACTTCGGATATGTTTAAGGAACGTGGTTGTGATCCTGCTAGAGTTGCAGTGTTTCCTGTAAGCACGATCGAAGAGTTTCGACACCAAGCGATTACCATTGTTGATAACTACCTTGAACTAAAGAAGAAGGATCGTAAGCCTATGCTCATCGTTCTTGATTCTCTTGGTATGCTTTCGACTAACAAAGAGATGGTTGATACCGCAGAAGGAAAGACTACTAAGGATATGACTCGTGCCCAGATTGTCAAGGCCACTTTCCGTGTGTTGACTCTGAAACTTGGCCGAGCAAACATTCCAATGATCATGACCAACCACACATATGATGTCATTGGTTCTATGTTCCCACAGAAGGAGATGGGTGGTGGTTCTGGTCTGAAGTATGCCGCCTCTACCATTGTGTATCTCTCCAAGAAGAAGGTGAAGGAAGGAACTGATGTCATCGGTAACATTGTTCACTGTAAGTTGTTCAAGGGTCGAGTAACCAAAGAGAACTCGATGGTTGATGTTATCTTGAACTATGAAACTGGACTGCATCCTTACTACGGTCTTGTTGATATCGCATTGAAGTATGAGATCTTCAAGAAGGTTTCGACACGCATTGAACTTCCATGTGGAACCAAGGTATTCGAGAAGGCCCTGTATCGAGATGCTGAAAAGTATTTCACTGATGATGTGATGGCACAACTTGAAGTCGCCGTTGGTAAGGAGTTTAAGTATGGTGTCTCCGTCGAAGAAGAACCAGAGGTCGAAGATGGATCTGAGTGAAACAGATATCATCACTGTATCTGAAGGGAAATACAAAGGCACCGACTTTCAGTTCGGTGCTGTTTCCCTTGAAGAAGATGAAGAAAATGATAGACTTCGGTTGAGTTTCGACTATAATATACTCGACTCACCAATCGAAGTTATCGATGAAGAGTTTACACAGGTTGCTGGTGACATACTAGCATCCATTTTGAGTGAAGGTGAAATCAAGAAGTATGAAGACGATTGAAAGTTTGGTTCTAGAAAATCTAATCTACAATGAAGAGTTCACTCGTAAAGTTCTCCCGTACTTGAGTAAGGAGTTCTTTCACGATCGAACTCACGGGATTGTGTATTCTGAGATCAAAGAGTTCTTCAGTCTATATAATCTACCACCGACAAAAGAAGCGATTGAAATTTCGTTGAATGAGCGAAAAGATCTGAACGACGATGAGTTCAAATCCATTCAACAAGAGATGAGTTCCTACACGAAGGCCGTTGAGGCAGATAAACTCAATTGGCTGGTCGATCAAACTGAAAAATTCTGTAAAGACAAGGCGGTATACAATGCGATCATGGAATCGATCCACATCATTGACGGTAAATCGAAGTCAAAGACAGAGAATGCAATCCCAAGCATCCTTTCCGACGCCCTCGCAGTCTCGTTCGACACCCACATCGGACACGACTACATCGAAGACGCCGACGAAAGATACGAATTCTACCACAAAGTAGAAAGCAAGATTGCGTTCGATCTAGAGTTTATGAACATGATTACCAAGGGTGGTACTCCAGCCAAGACGTTGAACATCATCATGGCTGGTACTGGTGTTGGTAAGTCTCTGTTCATGTGTCACCACGCCGCGGCGTGTCTGTCACAAAACAAAAACGTTCTGTACATCACCTGTGAGATGGCCGAAGAAAAGATTGCGGAGAGAATCGACGCCAATCTTATGGACATCACACTTGATGATCTCAAGGATCTTCCCTACGAAATGTATCAGAAGAAACTACAGAACGCCACTAGAGGAATCAGTGGGAAGTTGATCATCAAGGAGTATCCAACTGCTACAGCGAATGCGAATCACTTTCGTATTCTCATTGAAGAACTTAAATTGAAGAAGCAGTTCACTCCTGATATCATCTTTATTGATTACCTCAACATCTGTGCCTCCAGTCGCCTTAAGGCAAATGGTGGTGCAAACTCCTACACAATCATCAAGTCAATCGCCGAAGAACTCCGTGGTCTTGCCGTGGAGCAGAACGTTCCCATCTTCTCTGCCACTCAGGTGAATCGAAGTGGGTTTACAAACTCTGACTTTGGACTTGAAGATACATCCGAGTCGTTCGGACTTCCAGCCACTGCCGACTTTATGATCGCACTGATTGCGACAGAAGAGTTGGATGAATTGAATCAGGTACTTGTAAAGCAGTTGAAGAACAGGTATAATGATACAGCAGTGAACAGGAAGTTTATTCTTGATATTAATCGTGCCAAGATGAAACTGGCAGACTCTAGTGTTGACGAACAAGCACTGGTTGATTCTAATCAAGAAGAAGGTAACGGCTACGGTAGTGGGTTTGATGGGAGCAACTTCGACAGTAAGTTTAAGTCGAAGACAGTGAATGACTGGACGATATGACATCTTACATAGATAAAAAGTTCATTAATTTAGTTTCAGGTAAACTCGATCGGTTCGCTTGGAAGAAGGGAAACCTAGCACAATGTCGTTGTCCTATCTGTGGTGACTCACAGAAGAACAAGACTAAGGCCAGAGGGTTCTTCTACGAGAAGCAGAACAACTTCTTCTTCAAGTGTTTCAACTGTGGTTTTGGATCAAACATCTACAACTTCATGAAAGAGGTTGATCCGTCTATGTGTAAAGAGTATGCCATGGAGCAGTTTAAAAGTGGTAAATCAAATAATGTGAAGAGGACGGAGATGATATTTAGTAAACCAAAGTTCAAACCAAAACACGATCTACTCAAACCACTGAAGTGCGTGAAGGATCTTCCTGAAGATCACATCTGCCGACAGTTTGTGGAGATGCGTAGGATTCCGAAGAAGTTCTACAGTATGTTGTACTTCACAGAAAACTTCTATGCTTACATGAAGTTGGTGGATCCAGAATTCAATCCCTCAAAGACAACTGGACCAGAACCACGACTCGTCATTCCTTTCTTCGACAAGAAGGATAATGTAGTTGCAGTTCAGGGTCGGTCGTTGTCGATGAAGGATGAGTACAATGCCCGCACTACCCTACGGTATATTACTGTGAAGTCGGATAAATCAATTGAACGACTCTGGTATGGTATGTGGCGTGCGAACCCAAAGAAGCGTGTGTATGTCGTTGAGGGTCCATTGGATAGTCTCTTCATTGACAACACAGTGGCGATGGTGGGTGCAGCATCAGTTCAGAACGAACCTGCTCGTTTTGCAAACACTGATATGGTTTATGTTCTTGATAACGAACCACGCAATCCCCAGATTGTGAAGTTCAATGAGAACCTGATCAAGCAGGGAAAGACAGTGTGTATTTGGCCTAATGGTGTCAAGGATAAGGACATCAACGATATGGTGTATAGAATGACACCAAAAGAAATCAAAAAGATTATGGATGATAATGCGGTTTCTGGTTTAGAAGCAACGATGCGTTTAAATCGTTGGCGAAAAGTGTGACTAAATATTAGAATTACTTTATTATGGAGAAGTGATATGACTCAGTTAATTGATCCCGTTAGTTTTACGACCGCAGTTGGTAAGATGCGAAACTTCTTTTTGGACAAGGGTTTCGTCGAGGTTCACACCCAGAATCGTCTTTCGATTCTTGCAGCGTGTGAGGATCCAACCACCGTTTCGACCTATGATTACTCAGGACAGGTGTGGCCTCTGCCACAGACCGGCCAGATGTGGTTGGAGTATGAACTCCTGAACAAGCCCATTGACACTGGTTATTTCTGTGTGTCAACTTCCTATCGACAGGAACCCAACCCCGTGCCAGGCAGGCACGATCTCATCTTCCCAATGTTTGAGTTCGAGATGCCAGGCGATGTGAAGGATCTTGAAGTGATGGAACGAGAACTCTGCGATGCTCTTGGTTTCGGTGAGTGTACCGCCAAGGCATACGAGACATGGGCAAAAGAATATGGTGTTCGAGAACTAGAGAACGAACACGAAGAGCAGATGTGTAACGACCACGGAACCTGTATGATTACAGACTTCCCGAACTACACTTCGCCCTTCTGGAACATGAAGCAGAACGGTGATGGAACCGCTGCGAAGATTGATGTCATCATCGAGGGTCAGGAGACGATCGGTTCTGCCGAACGATCTGCAAACCCAGACGAGATGAGTGAGATGTTCCATACCATTTCCGATGGTGGTTATGCCAACCTTCTATACTCGAAGTTTGGTAAGGAACGAGTCGAAGCAGAACTCGATGAGTTCCTGAAGTATGACTTCTTCCCCCGCGTCGGTGGTGGAATCGGCGTCACTCGTATGATCCGTGCATTGGAAATGAACAATGACTGATATTACAGTATGGATGTGGACGGGGTTTCTCCTCGCTGCCTACAGTGTAATTGCAAATGATTCGATCCAGACTCTTGGAACTTGGATTGCAAGTAACAAGAAGGTGAATTGGAAGTATATGTGGGGGTTCGCCTCCACTGTACTTCTGATCGCCATCTGGTACGGATGGTGGGCGTATGACGGTGACATCTCCTACGGACGACTCAATAAGATTCCGTTCGAGGGAGTAGAATGGTATCAAGCACTTGCCCCAGCAGTGCTACTCGTTCTGACCCGTTTCGGTGTTCCCGTTTCTACCTCATTCCTAGTGCTTTCTGCATTCGCATCAACACTGGTGCTACAGAAGGTTCTGATGAAGTCGATGCTTGGGTATGCCGTTGCGGGTGTCGCCGCTTACTTCATCTGGTTGATGCTCACTCGTCTTATCGACGAGGGTAAGAGTATCAAGGACTCTCACAAGAAGTGGTGGTCCATCGGACAGTGGGTGACAACTGGATTCCTTTGGTGGACTTGGTTGTCTCACGACATGGCAAATATTGCTGTGTATCTTCCACGACAGATTCCAGTCGAAGTCATGTTCATCATCTCCGCCGTGTTTGTTGCTGGACTTGCATGGATGCTTCAGCATCGTGGTGGTAAGATTCAGGACATTGTAGTCCAGAAGAAAAATACCAGATATGTTCGATCTGCAACCTTGATTGATTTGTTTTACTTTGTTATACTGTATATCTTCAAGGAAGTAAACGACATTCCTATGTCTACGACTTGGGTGTTTGTCGGACTTCTTACTGGTAGAGAACTCGCTATTGCCTCCTTCCGACAGAAAGAAGGAATCAAGAAGGTGTTCCCGATCGTGGGACGAGACTTCTTGAAGTTAATGGTTGGTCTCGCCGCTTCCGTGGGTATCGTGTTAATTGTTCAGTATGCGAAAGGTTGATTGATGCAACAGAAAGTATTAGATAAAGGTTATGTTGATTTGGTGGATCACATGGGTTCGGATCTCACGGTGTGTAACGCCGCACGGGTTTCGTTCTCAAAGGACACCGAGTGGGAGATCGACGAGGAAGCAGTTGCAAGACTCAAGGAGTCTGGTTCTGCTTATCACAAGGAAGATGTGCAGAAGTTGGGTGAACGAGATGCAAAGTTGCTGAAGTATCTGGCGACTCATCAACACTGGACGCCGTTTGCACATCCTCAGATTACGCTGCGTGTGAAGGCGCCTGTGTCGATTCGCACACAAATGTTCAAGCACAAACAGGGCTTCGTGGAGAATGAAATCTCTCGCCGTTATGTTTCGTTTGAACCAGAGTTCTACTATCCAGCATGGAGGGGAGAACCTACAGATGGTGCAAAGCAGGGAAGTAGTGACTTCATTACGATTCACCCCGAAGCAGAGAAGAACTTTGATAATGTAATGCGTCTTGCGATGTACACATACAATGAACTTCTTCGTAACAATGTTGCACCAGAGCAAGCACGGTTCGCACTACCGCAGGGAATGTATACCGAGTGGTACTGGACTGGTTCGCTTGCTGCTTATGCTCGATTCTACAAGCAACGAATCGACACCCATGCACAGTACGAAGTGCGAGAATATGCCAAGGCAATTGGTAAACTAATCTCACCACTTTTCCCAGTGTCATGGTCACATCTTACAAAATAGTTTATACATATAGTTCATAAAAAAGAAAACGGAGTAGTGTTTATTATGTCAGGACTTCCAAGTTTATATCAATCATTTATTCACCTTTCTCGATATTCCAGATGGCTAGACGAGGAAGGGCGCCGAGAATCGTGGGAAGAAACAGTTGCTAGGTACTTTGATTTCTTCAAGGAACACCTTAAAACAGAGTGCAATTATGATGTTCCTGATAAACTCAGAAAAGAACTAGAAACTGCCGTAACGAATCTAGAGATCATGCCGTCTATGCGGGCGCTTATGACCGCAGGCGAGGCTCTTAAGAGGGACAATGTTGCAGGGTATAACTGTTCCTATGTTAGTGCATCCAAAGTCAAGTCGTTTGATGAGATTCTGTACATTCTTATGTGCGGAACTGGAGTCGGGTTCTCCGTAGAACGCGACCTCATCAAGACCCTGCCGACGATAGCAGAGGAGTTTGAAGACAGTGATACGACTATTGTTGTCAAAGATTCAAAGATGGGTTGGGCGAAAGCCTATAGAGAACTGTTTAGCCTTCTCATTGGAGGTCAAGTTCCAAAATGGGACACGAGCAAAGTTCGTGCTGCCGGCGAGCGCCTTAAGACTTTTGGAGGT
>Ga0115567_10007687_pt1 | contig 10208 bp, 10 predicted proteins | sample COGITO_mtgs_1204_2_FD_88679 | JGI IMG/M metagenome (GOLD analysis project Ga0115567, IMG submission 88679) | Pelagic marine microbial communities from North Sea - COGITO_mtgs_120412 | ecosystem: Environmental > Aquatic > Marine > Epipelagic | place: Germany:Helgoland, sampling site Kabeltonne... | reverse complement strand
TATATGCCGTGTTTTGCCGCTTTCTATCACCCGGATATTGTGCGGGTGCCGGGCAGCACAATTGTTCATCACTCCGATATGTGGGTGCTGACGCACAAAGACCTCCGGCTCAGTGCGCGGATGCGAATTTTACGTGAGATTATTGCCGAGGAGTTCGGCAAAATCCGCCATCAACTGGACAGGCGTTGAGGATCCGGTATCACTTTTTCTGGATGCCACCGGTCAAGGCGATACGCATCGCTTCCTCAACACTTATGTCCAGTCGCTGGAGACGACCGGCTTCTACATACAGGGTATATCCACCGATCTGGTAGCTCATCGGTAAATACACGCCTACCATCTCTTGCTCAGCGTTTGGGAATAGGCCTGCGGCCACTTTGCGACCGGTGACGAAGCCCAGCAGGTGAATATTGTCCTGGACTTCCACCAACACCACCGACTCCGCGTCTTTGTTGTCGCCGAGACTGAATACCCGCATGAAGTCCTGAATCGCGCCGAACACCGACTTTATCAGCGGAATTCGACCCAGCAGGGATTCTCCGGCGCGGATTACGTAACGCACGACATAAGCTTTGACCAGAATCCCGATAACCACTAATAACAAGAAGCCGGAAATCACTCCCAGGCCCTGGAAATAATACTGCTCCGGTATCATCAAGCGGATTACAGCTCCAGCCAGACTTTCCATCTTAAGCAGTAACCAGTAGACCAGGTAAATGGTCAGTAGCACGGGCAGGACTGCCGCCAGACCTTGCAAAGCCAATGTAAAAATGCGTTTCATTTGTGCTGTCTCTGAGTACGGGGTCGGGCTAGTGTACCGCTCGACAGTAGTGGTGCAATTCACTCATTTGCATTTTTTTCCGGTAGCGCTTTCCCGAGCAGGAAAAAAATTTGGGATCAGCATCGACCGCGAATTGCTCATGCACCTGCTTTTATTGTGTCGGATGTCACATTCCGCGCGATAGTAGCGTGCAAACACGCTGACAAATTGATATCTAGAGACTGACTATTGCCGCTCTTCAGAGGATGCAGCATGAGTAACACCAACTTGGGCTCCGGTCCGGGATTCGATTTACCAGCAGACCCGTTCAAGGCCCGCATGGTCGCGCAATGCGAAGAGATAAAGCGGTATCGACTTCATGTGGCTCGCACCGAAAACCGCTGGATGACGCTGGAGGGCGCGGCGGAGGAGTGGATCATGCGTTTTGCGTCTGCCTATGCCAGTTTGTACCCCTGTGATTCCCCAGAGCATTTCTGAAGCCCGGGTGCCCTAAGGTAAACAAGCCAGCGCCACGCTTTTTACGGCCAATCCTGTCGCAGTATCAACCCTTCTTTCCAGATGTGGATCGACCTATGGCTCAGCGTACTCGCGGGCGTACGCAAGGGGATTGAAACGGCAAACCCCGCCATCAACTCTGTATAATCAGCACTCTCGAAAGGGGTTATGCCGCTGCCTTGGCGCTTTGAGGCAGCGGCATAGTTCTTCGCAAGGATTTCGCTGTATGCAAATTGTTATCGTTGGCGGCGGTGCCGGTGGACTTGAGTTGGCAACTACTCTGGGTAAGCAACTCGGCCGTAAAAACAAAGCTGAAATCATCCTTATCGATCGAAACCATACGCACATATGGAAGCCTTTGTTGCATGAAGTGGCTTCTGGATCGCTGGATGCTGACCTCGATGCTGTGAACTACCGAGTTCACGGTCACAAAAATGGGTTTGAATTTGAATTGGGCTCGCTCTGTGGTGTAGACAGGGATCGCAAGGCGGTGGTGTTGGAGGCGTGGCACGATGATGAGGGTCGCGAAATCCTGCCCAAGCGCGATCGCCCTTACGACTATTTGATTTTGGCGATTGGCAGCGTTTCCAATGACTTCGGCGTTTCGGGTGTAGCGGACCACTGTATATTTCTCGATAGTCCTGCTCAGGCACACCATTTTCACCGGCGTTTGGTCGAGCGTTTTATTGGTCTGGATCGGGATATCAAGGCCGGTCACACTCAGCGAAAGCTGCGGGTTGCGATAATCGGTGGCGGTGCCACCGGGGTGGAGCTTTCAGCAGAACTGTACAAGGCCCGTGAGTGGTTTTCGACTTACGGTCTCAAAGAGATCACTCCAAAACACCTGCAAGTCACCCTGTTAGAAGCCGGCCCGCGCTTGCTGCCGGCACTGAATGAGCGAATTTCTTCCGGCGTTTACGCAGAGTTGCAAAAATTGGGAGTCGCCGTCCGAGTGAATACCGCCGTGGTATCTGCTACTGATCGTGGCCTCAGTACCGGGGACGGCGATGAGATTTCCGCCGACCTCATGGTTTGGGCTGCCGGCGTGAAAGCGCCGGACTTTCTTGCGTCTATTGAGGGTCTGGAAGTTAATCGAGCGAATCAGGTTGTGGTGGAGCCCAGTTTACAAGCCAGGGGCGACAACAGTGTATTTGCCCTGGGCGACTGCGCCGGTTGTGCGATGACTGGACCAGAAGGTGAGGTTCGCTGGGTACCCCCAAGAGCACAGTCGGCGCACCAGATGGCAGCGGCAGTGGCGCGTAACATCCGTCTGCAGTTGCAGAACAAACCGCTGGAGCCATTCCAGTACAAGGACCTGGGTTCGCTGGTGTCGCTCAGCGAATACAACGCATTTGGTCGCATGATGGGCGGTCTGACCCGAAGCGGCATCAGTCTGGAGGGCAAAGCCGCACGGTTGGCCTATGTGTCTTTATACCGAATGCATCAGGTTGCCATTTACGGCTGGCCGCGGACTGCTCTACTGGCCCTCGCAGGCAAGATAAATCACTTTATACGCCCGCGTTTCAAGTTGCACTAATCCGCCGATGGCGTCGACCTGAGGCGGCTGTCCAGCCCCTGATCCCCTGAGGATCTGTCGACGCCACCATGGAATATTGGTGCAATATTGGTGCTGGAGGTGGGTCCGTCAATCCAAGAGGAGTCGGAGAATCCGAGGGGTGTCCGAAATTGCAGCGACCATGATCAAACCCGGCTATCACGCTTAAAAATGGAGGGGGCTATTCTGCTAGCGAACCACCACCAGGGAGAAAGGATCATGAACAAACTGACAGCATTAACGCTTGGACTGGTACTCGCAGGCACAGCACTGATCGCAGCCGCCGACACTTCAGATCGGGAGAAACTGACACTTTGTGATACTCACGTGAACGAGGTTCTCGGACAGGGCACGCGCACTAAACTGTATGGTATTCAGCACAGGCGTAATGGCGACCGTCTGCGGCTAAAGGTTTATCCCACCGACGGTGACAGCCGGATTGTGAGATGCTGGATAGATAATGACGGCGTCGTGAGCCTGCAAACTACTGACGGCGTAGCATTAACCGGTCTCACCTACGATGGCACTGAGCGCGTTTCGCTGAGCGAGTAAAACTCTACGGGTCCATGGCGTATGCACTGACTCAAGCCGTCTTTGGGCGGCTTTTTTGTCCGGCATATGTCGCGCCGCATAAGTTGGCCGTGGTGCCAAAGCCCTTTTATTCTGACCGCGAAGAGCAGTGGGTTGCGGAGCTATCCATAGGGAGTGACCCGGGGCTCAGTAGCATTCAATACCTTAATCCTCCACATCATCCACATCGATTTGACCTGTCAGGCGCTTGCGAACATGAGACCAGGACATACCAACCGCAAGAATCAGGGATATCAGCACCAGAGCAACCCAAGTCAGGGCGCCAGGTGAATCGAGGGTCATCCAGCCCAAATCAACAAACAACCAAATGACGCAGGCAAACAGGGCTGCACCCAAAATCACTCCGAGCCAGCCCATGGAAAGAAAAGTGGCGCGAACATAGACTATCCAAACGGTCAGCAACACCAGACCCACGATGGCGACGATCGGCCCAAAAGCAGTGCCTTCCGCAAGCACCCAACTGACGTAGGAATAGTCAGTGGGGTTGTAGGTACTGATAACCAGTGCCGCTGCGAAAATCCATCGCAACAGAAAGCTGCCTGCATTGAAGTTGTTGGCCATAACTGATTCCCTGCTTTTTTGTCGCGTTTAAACTAGTGTAATTGGTAGTTTGTGGCAAGTCTGTTACTTGGTCGAAGAGACCGGGGATACCTGAGTATAATCGTAGCGATGTTAATAATGCAGTCCACGAGGTGGATGGGCAAGGTAAGGGAATCTTCTTAAGGTCTGGATACACAGTTACCACCCAACTCTCGAGTGGCAATTCTTCTGGGCTGGACAAATTATTCTACCTGATTGGCTTACATTAACTCTGATGTTCCCCAGGTCAACTTACTTGAATAGGCGATTTATTTGATCCGGGTATCGCTTTATAAGTAAATAGCTCATGCCAGCAAATATAATAGTGAAAATTACTACTGGAATCAGATCGGAAGGTAGTTCAATGGGCGCTTTTTGTAAGGAAAACATGGAAAAACTAATCCCAACCGGGAATGCGGTGTTCATTGATACCCAGAATGACTTTTGGTTTTTATTCATCATTTTTCCTTCAATTTGTGATTTTTTAACAAATGTTCAGTTGGTAATGCGAGTGTTTTCTGGTCTTGGAAAGTCCTGCAGCTATTTTTAGTCATAATAGAGCTGGGATTAACAATAATCCCAGCTCTTTTGATTTCAATGTTTGCTGAAATTGTTGTTGGCGAAGTGGAAGCCGACTCCAATTGCCGCACCCAGTGCAAAACCAGCGAATCCGCCTATCAAAGCACCCCGCGTGCCCCCAATCAGTGCGCCGGTAGCGAAGCCTGCAACTGAGCTCGCCCAGCTCCCAGCTATGCCAACAGCAGCGTTCCCACCAGATACGTTCATGAGCTCTTGGTTGTCTAGTACGCGCCAATGATTAGAAGGGCCGTAATCAGATTTTGAAAATACGTCCATGTCAATCTCCTTACATTTAGGATCCATCTTATGATGGCTTTTACGCAGTGGCGTAAAAGTTTTTTGGTAGATTTAACTGTAAAAAATTAAATGAGCTCAACAGTTACATCCGCCGATTCAATCAAGCTTGCTTGGTGAGAAATGACTACCATCGTGCTACAGGATTTTTTTAGATTCTGGGTGATCGTGTCCGCTAGCTCAATGTTAAGGTTACTGGTTGCTTCATCCAAGAATAGGATTTTCGGTCGCTTGTAAATTGCACGAGATATGGCAATACGTTGCTGCTGACCTTTGCTCAGTGGTGTCCGTGAGTGTCCAATTATTGTGTTGTACTGCATGGGTAGATTGCAGATTTCCGAATGTACTAAACTCAAGCTCGCACACATAGTAAGACGCTCTATATTTGGGTTGTCATCGAAGCAGGCAATGTTTTCTGATATTGAGCCGGATAGAAATTCGGTCTCCTGCATTACTGATGCGATCGTTTCGCGATAGTTAGTAATATTTTTTATGGGCTTTCCGTCAATCAGGATATGTCCACTAGCCGGAGTAGTGAGACCCATTAGGCATTTCATGAGAGTGCTTTTTCCTGCGCCGCTGCCACCTTTTATTGCCAGAGTTTGACCCGGATTAACTGTGAATGACAGATTGGTAAAAACAGCATCCTGTGAGCCTGGGTAGAAAAATGTAAGGTTTTTTGCTTCAATTTTTCCGAATAGTGAGGTTGAGGGATTGTTTGGTCGTTCAGTCCGGTGGTAGATGTCCTGCTCCGAAAACGTTATTTCCGACAAGCGCTGCAAATGTAGACCTATCATCTTTAGCTCAATACAGTGGTCGATGAATGTATCCATCGCCGCAATAAAGTGTCGCTTAAAACTGATGAAAGCGAATAGCATTCCAAGAGTCATTGCCCCGTTGATAACGGATATGGCAGCGAAGTAGATGATAAGAATGTTGCCGCCACTGAGGAGAACCCTGTTTCCCAGTTCGAACAGGATCTGAAGTTTTGCGATTCGGATGTCTATATTGATGCAATCGATAAGACGGTTTTGCCATCGCATTTGTCGATCGCTTTCGCCGCCGAATAGCTTGATGGTCTGTATTGCTCGAGCACTTTCAAGAAAGTTACTATCTTTGTGAGCGTTTGCTATAAGGCTTTCTTCTGACAGAAGCCTCAATGGACGGTAAAGAACGATTCGAAAACCGATGTACAACGTGAGAGTAACTAAAGCCAGTGTGGCGAGTTTTTCATTGTACCAGTACATCGCTACCAAGGTGGATATCGCGAGTACGCCGTCCACAATTGCACTCACGAGGCCGGTGGTCAAAGTGTGTCGTACTGAATCGAGCGAGCCAAATCTGGATACGATGTCACCTATGTGACGTTTTTCGAAAAAATCCAGAGGCAGGCGAATCAGGTGGTGGAATAACCGGCTAGCCAGATTCAGGTTCATCCTGCTCGCGACTCGAATCAGTATGAATTGACGCAGTACAGATACGCCCATTTCGATGAGTAAAAGCAGGGCGAAACCCAAGGCGACTACAAGCAATAGATTCTGGTCTTCTCGCAGGACTACATCGTCAACGACAATCTGCATGTAAAGGGGCGATAGTAGGAGAAAGCCCTGGAGAAGTAGAGAGCAAAATAATAGCTGCGCAAAAGATAATCCAATACCGGGAAGTCCTTTCCAGAAGACACTCAGGGCGAGGCGTTGGATATCTTTCGCGGGAGAAAAGTCGGCGGTCGGCCAGAGCTCAAGTGCCACTCCGGTGAAATGCTGAGACAACTCATTCGAATTGATTTTCCTCAGGCCAGTAGCAGGATCGTGGATCGTAACATTGTGCCTGGCGACAGATTTTAATACTACGAAATGATTCATATCCCAGTGAAGGATGCAGGGCGTTGTCAGTCTGCGGACTGCGCTCAATTCAATTCGCACCGCCCTGGTCGCCAGTTTGAGTTCATTGGCTGTGTTCATCAACGACTTGAGCGTTGAACCGTTGCTTGAGACGGCAAACCGCCTGCGCAGATGATTGGAGTCGGTCTCGAACCCGTGGTAGCTGGCGATCATCGCCAGGCAAGTCAGCCCGCACTCAGCATATTCACTCTGAAGAAGAACGGGTAGTCGGCGTCCTCGTCCCCTGATGGCGCTGTTTGGATCGTTCGGCATGGGGATAGCTGTAGCCATTAAAATCGACCTCGCAAGCTGATCATGGGTTCAAGAAGCCATTCAAGAACCGAGCGGTTCTCAAGGGTAATATCAGCTGCCAGTGTCATGCCGGAACGGAGTGGCACCGGTTTTCCGTAAGCCAGGACATTGGGTGAAGCAAGGCTGGCCTTTGCTTTATATGTTGGCGTTGCTATCGGAACTTTTGGATGAGTGACCTCGGAAGGGAGTAATACGGCGTTGGAAATACTGTCGATGGTTCCCTGGTAAGTACCGAATTTTTGATATGGAAAGGCGTCAAAACGGAACGATAGAGTTTGTCCTGATCTCAGAAAGCCCGACGCGCTTATGGGTATCATTAGATTTGCCTGTAACGCTTCACTCTCCGAAGTTATTGTCATCAGCGGAACATTTACCATAGCGCGATAACCTTCCCGGATCTGAAGGTTGGACACTCGCCCGGCTTTGCTGGCCTTAATAATATAAGCTCGGCTACCGCGCAGCTCAGCGATTTCCTGGGATGTTTCACTCAACGAGTAGCTTATGGCATCTAAACTGTCTTGGGTTTCTTCCTTCAGTACCCTTTCCTTCAATGCAATCGCTCCGAGGGAAAAATGCTGTTCCTCTCGTATTTTGGCTAGCGACAACTCTTGTAAACGCAGTGAAAGCGAACGTTCCTCCAGCGGATCCAGGGTAGAACGCGCGATATGTCCAGATTCTACGAGAGTGTGCTGGCGCTGGATTTGAGAATTGAGCAAAGCCTGTTGCTTGTTGAGAGTACGTTCCTGTTCGTTAATTCTTACCAGGGCGCGGTTGGCGGCAGCTTTCTGATGCGACAGGTCATTGGACCTTTGTATCGCTAGGTTTTCGGCTCGTTCAAGCCGTCGCGACAGCACGTCTTTTTGTGCATTGAATTCATTGAGTAGCAGATCCTCCAGGTGTTGGCCATCGCTGAGTATTCGGTCGCCATTGATGATGAGAAGGGGCTGGTTTTTGGTTACGCGGTCACCTTCCTGAACGAGTAATTTAGCGACCTTGCCTTCGCGCTGTGCATATACCCGAATGACTCCGCCCAGAGGTTCCAGCCAACCGGTCACCGTTTCCTTGCGCGCGTAGCTTGTGGAGGCCAAAGTGATGCCGCAAAGGACAAGCCAGGCGAGCAACAACCCGCAGGCGAGCGAGTGGGAGATTCTCGGAGTCAGTAACGCATCTCCTAGCAATGGGTCGCCGGCTGCTGTAACCGCTTGTTGACGGAATAGTTCCATGGGCCTTGATGATCTTCCTTGATCGTCGATGGGCCGAGCCGGGCTTGTGCTCCGACACTGACATTCGAACTAACTCTAGACCATTGGAGTCGGAACATTGACAGTTCTATTTCTTCAATTTTGCACACGGGGAGGCCGAGGTTCACTCTACGAGGGATACAGCGAATCGTCAGAAGCGTTTGTCTAGAAGGACCGAGGAAAAAACTGACCTGCACTATGAGTCAGTGACATCACGATAATTTGGATGTAGTTGTTCGGTGGGGAAGTTCCCCGCATTCTGTAGTTCGAGACGAAACAAGTCTGAACCTGGGCATGCGATTAGCCGTGGTCTTGAGTGTGCTGATCTTCCTGACGGTGGTTGTGAGCGTGTGTGTAGCCTATCGATTTGAGCGTTGGCGTGCAAAACACAAGCAGCAACAGGAAACGGTTGAGGCGAACACCTGAGTTGAAGGTGATGTGCTTAAGCGGGGCTCGGCGTATTCTCCCATTTGTAGTGCAGCGAATCGTTTTCCAAGGGCTGCCAGCCAGCCTATAGCTTAAACCCGTGAGCAGGTATCCATGAGTAAAGTTGGGATTGTTATTGAAAAGAGCAGGGCTATACCGGCAGTTTTGGCCGGCACAAAAAAGCCCTGACGCAAATGCAATCAGGGCCTTTGAGTAGCTTGTTGCCTTATAACGGCTTTGTTAAAGAGGGTTGGTAGTTGCTTACCTCTTCGGCCTTGCAGTATATGGCTCCGCCTGCTGGGCTCGAACCAGCGACCCATTGATTAACAGTCATCGACCCTACTGCCTACCAATTCATGCACAATAACAGGTGTTGTAACGCATACAAAAGTTTGAGACTATAGCGGTCTACCTAAAAAAGCGAGGATATAGCTTATGGAGACGACACGGGATTGCATAAACGACTGGCTAAGAGGCCCTGTAAAACGGCTCGCCTTCGCCACACAGAAACAGTACGGCTCATTCATTCAGGACCTGCCGAAACTAGCGGAACACCCCCAAGACCTCACATCGAAGACGATACGCCGACACTTCAGGAGCATGGCAGACACTCCCGTAAAGGCGAACCGATGGAAGTCTATCGTCTCCTCTTTCTGTGCCTGGCTGGTTGAGGAGGAAATTATCGACGCGAATCCCGCTGCCGGTATCCGTAAGAATCCTGAACGGCCTTCCACAGACTTCCTAACAGAATCCGACCTTGTGGACCTCGCCGGGGGCATGACGCGCTCCGAAGTGAACCCGTCAACGCTCGTGTGCCTGCAGATTATCCTGTCCACAGGGGTCCGCGTCTCGGAAGCGGTAGGCATCCGTTGGGAGGAGGTCCACATGCAGCCTGACGGCTCCGCTGAGTGGCATATACCGGCTACCCGTACTAAGGCAGGCCGTCCGCTAATAACCCGCCTACCGTCCCGTGTGGCCCTCCAGATGCGCCGCCTTGATAGCTTCCATATAGGCAAGCGTGAGGGTCCTATTCTAAAGTCCGCTAAGGATGCCGACGGGGTACTTACAGGAGACGCTGTACGCCAGTCGCTCCGCCGTATATGCGTCAAGATGGACATGTTCCAGTTCACTCCGCATGACCTAAGGCGCACCGTAGGAACCCTGCTGGCTAAACACGGCATCCATGTAGAGGTCCGCAAGGCCCTGCTGAACCACGCACCGTCTGGCGTTACAGACATTCATTACAATCAGTACGACTACTGGCAGGAAAAGGTTGCCGCCCTAAAGACTCTTGAAGAACTCCTGATAAAAGCCGACGTAATTTAAAAACCCACACTCTTAGCCTAATGAAACGGGTTCTACCCCGCTTCTACGGACGTTTCTAAAAGGGCCGAGCACTCAAGATCGCGCTTGGCCACTCTTCGCCGCTTCCGCGGGTTGTGAAAACATTCAATATAGTCGAACACATCAGACCT
>Ga0115567_10007683_pt1 | contig 10212 bp, 10 predicted proteins | sample COGITO_mtgs_1204_2_FD_88679 | JGI IMG/M metagenome (GOLD analysis project Ga0115567, IMG submission 88679) | Pelagic marine microbial communities from North Sea - COGITO_mtgs_120412 | ecosystem: Environmental > Aquatic > Marine > Epipelagic | place: Germany:Helgoland, sampling site Kabeltonne... | reverse complement strand
CTACCAGGGCATTGTGTCGCTGGAAGGCGGCTCACTGGCGGCGTCTATACAGACCTATTTCGAACAATCGGAACAGTTGGAAAGCTGGTTTTATTTCGCTGTTGATGACAATCAGGTATGCGGATTTTTGCTGCAGCAATTGCCGGGCTCGACGGCTGCCAGCGACGACGGTACGCGCGAGCAGCGTTGGCAACACCTGGTTACCCTGGCACAAACCCTGACCACCAGCGAAATGCTGGCGCTGAGCAATGAAGAATTACTGCATCGCCTGTATCACCAGGAAAATGTGAAACTGTATCCGCCCCGAGAGTTTCACTATCAATGCAGCTGCTCTCGCGAGCGCACCGCACGAGCTCTGGTATCCATTGGCAAAGAAGAAGTTGATAGCATCATTATCGAGCAGGGCGAGGTCAGCATTGCCTGCGAGTTCTGTGGCACGGACTATCGCTTCGATGCGTCGGAAATCGCGTTGTTATTTCAGGACAGGGGTGACCTGTTACACTGAGCGGCACTAGCAGATAAATAAGTCAGGTTTAATTGAGGAGCATGGGAATGCAGGGATTTGTGATCAGGACAGGCATTTGTGGTGTGGCAGCACTGATGTTGGCAGCATGCTCCGGGGCCGGATCAGGCGATCCGGCGCCACTGGAAAACCCGGCTGTTTATCAGAACCAGCAGGGGCCCTATCGTAGCGAAAACGTACAGGTTGTTTTGCAACCCACAGAACGCACGGAAATCAAGGCTGTCATGCAGCAGGATCAGGTGCTGATGTATCAGTGGGTTTCCAGTGCGCCCGTCTATGTCGACTTCCACGGCCATGACCCGGATGACGATTCCTACTGGTATCGTTATCGAGAACAGGAGCAGGGTATGAACTCCTTTGGTAGCCTGGTGGCGCCGGTCAGCGGTGAGCACGGCTGGTACTACCGGAATGATACCGACGCAGAAATTGTGATTGACCTGCGGGTGAGCGGCTATTTCGAACAGGTCAGAGATTTGGGCATTTTTGCCAACCCTGAAACTGAGCCTGAAGCTGATACCGGCGCCTGATAAGGCGCCGACGTTTCAGCGACGCGCACCCACTGTGTCAAAAAAATTCATGACTTTTCTCATGTTGGTGCGGTTTCTGGCAATAAAATCAGTGTGATCCGCGCCTTCCAGCTCGATATAGAGGTGCGGCATACCAAGGGACCGCATGGCTGCCACCCACTGGCGGGTTCTTTCTACCGGGACCAGTTCATCTTCGGTGCCCTGAAGGACCAGTATCGGTGTGTCCCGTATCGGGGATAACACGGTAGGCGAAAGATCAGCTCGTGGCGCCGGTGCTGCAACCGCCAGGGCGGCAAACATACCCGGGTTCCTGACAGCGATGTGGTAGGTACCGGCGCCGCCCATGGAGTGGCCCCACAGGTAAGTGCGTTCTTCATCAACACTGAATTCGTTCCTGACCAGCGCAATCACATTCATCACATCGGCTTCGCTATGTTCGGCGTGAACAGCTGTTTCGGTGGGGCGAGAACCATACCAGCCGCGTCTGACATATCCCAGTGGTGTGACCACGATAAAACCGTACGCCTCCGCGTAGTCCAGTAAGCCGTCGTAGCCCATCAGCCAGTCGTAAGTTCGTCCCAATCCATGCAGAGACACTACCAGCGGAGACGGTGAGCCTGCCGTGTAACTGGTTGGTACAAAAACAGCATAAGGCAGCGTTTCGCCCGTGGGTTCAAAGGTATAACTTCGGTGCTGAACGCGCTCATCCGTTATCATGCTTTGATCGTCTGCGATTTCACGTGCAGCCTGCACAGAATTGCATGACAGCAGCACGGGCAGCATCGCCATTGTAATGACAGCTGATTTCAGGAAATTTTTCATGTTCTGTGCTCCTCGGTCATGAATGATTCGAAAGCCTGCGCAGCACGCTCAAGCCCGGCATCGTCTATGTCAAGGTGTGTGACCAGTCTGACGCTGTCGCGGCCCAGACAGTCTGCCTTGATCCGGTGTTGTTCCAGCCATTGTGCCAGCCGTTCCCGGTCCAGCCCGTCTACCTTGATGAAGATGATGTTGGTTTGCGGCATTGCCAGCGTGTAACCGGCGTTGGTGAGTCTCTGGGCCAGTTCATTAGCGCGCCGATGATCGTCTGCGAGGCGTTCGACATGGTGCTCAAGCGCGTGCAGGCCGGCTGCTGCCAGCAGACCGCTCTGGCGCAGGCCGCCGCCGCAGACTTTGCGCCAGCGCCTGGCCTGTTCGATGAAATCCGCCGGCCCCAGCAGGACCGAACCGACCGGAGCTCCCAGACCTTTTGACAGGCAGATGGAGACAGTATCAAAGTGACGGGTAATGTCTGCCACTGGGCACTGCAGGGCGACGGCCGCATTAAAAACGCGGGCGCCGTCCAGATGCAGTTGCAGGTTATTGGAATCGACCAGTGCCCGGGCCTGAGCAAGATACTGTAGCGGCAGTACCTGGCCGTGAACGGTGTTTTCCAGACACAATAGTCGGGTACGGGCAAAATGGCAGTCATCCGGCTTGATGGCGGCGAGCACCTCATCAAGGTCCAGTGCGCCGGCCGCAGTCATTGGCAGTGGCTGTGGCTGAATGCCGCCCAGGGCCGCAGCACCACCGCCTTCATAACGATAGGTGTGAGCCTGCTGCCCAACTATGTATTCGTCACCGCGGCCACAATGTGACAGCAAAGCCACCAGATTGGACTGGGTGCCAGACGGCATAAACAGACCGGCCTCCATGCCGGTCATGTTGGCCAGTGTCTGTTCAAGTTGCCTGACGGTAGGATCCTCTCCCCACACATCATCACCGACTTCGGCGTCAAACATGGCCTGGCGCATGGCCGCTGTGGGTTTGGTCACGGTATCGCTGCGCAGGTCGACCCAGGCAATGGTGTCGGTATCGGGCATGGTATCCTCGTACAGATTGAACGTGTGTCAATGGAAAGGCTTGGTCAGGTGATGCTAACTGATTCGGTTGCAGATTGCAGTCTCCGGCTGTCAGTCTCGGGGCCTCATGTATATGGCACCAGAGTCTGTTGGCGCACGCCATAGTCGCGTACCATTGATGGCCCATGAACAGTCTCTTTGACCATGCCTGGATTGTGAATTTTGATAGACGCCCCGATTAATAGTCCGCTTGTACTGGCAGGTGCAGGCCACGCCCACCTGGTGTTATTCAGGCGCTGGCTCGACGATGGTTTTCGACCGCCTGCCGGGACAGTACTGATCAATCCGGGGCCTGACGCCTGGTATTCCGGCATGATGCCGGGTTTGCTGGCTGGCCGGTATACAGCGGCGGATTGTGCGATCGCATTGGCACCCTTGTGCCAGGCACTGGGTATCGAATTGATTGACGATAGTGTGGTGGCGCTAAATGCGGCTGGTAACGTGATCACGCTGGCAAAGGCAGGAGCTTTGTCTTATCAGACCCTGTCCATCAACACTGGGTCCAGGCCGCCGCCTCCGATTCTGAATGATGGCAGCATCGACCTGGTGCCAGCCAAACCTTTCGCCGAGTTTTTTCAGCGCTGGCAGCTATGGCAGCGCGGGGAGGCTCCGGCGCGACTGGGCATTCTCGGCGGTGGTGCTGCGGCTGTGGAGCTGGCACTGGCATTGCGTAAAAGCCTGCCGGCCAGTGACGTGCATGTGTTCAGTGGACGGGCGTTGCTTGAGGGTCATGCGTGTGGACTGATGCAACGCGCGCGCAACCTGCTGTTGGCGCGCGGTGTCAAGCTGCGAGAGGATGTCTACATTGATCAGCTGCGTCAGGGGCAGGCGATGAATGGTGAGCGCCCGCTGCAACAGCTCGACGCACTGATACTGGCCAACGGTGCCGCTGCGCAGAGCTGGTATCAGGATAGTGGACTGATGTGTGATCAGAGTGGTTTCATTCGTGTTGACGATACGCTGAGATCGACAAGCTCGTCTGACGTATTTGTGGCCGGCGACAGTGCTGCACATGCAGGCAGTCAAAAATCAGGTGTTTATTCTGTGCGACACGGCGCAGTGCTTGCCCGCAATATCAAGGCGAAACTGACCGGTGGTGAGCTGACAGCTTACCGGCCGCAGAAAAGCGCATTGGCGCTGTTGTCGACCGCCGATGGCGGGGCCCTGGTGCATTACGCGGGCTTTACATTGAGTGGCAGATTGATAGGCAAGTGGAAGAACCACCTTGACCAGGGGTTTATGAAAAAGCACCGCCTAACGGATGCCCGTTAGGTTGTGGGAGGAGTGTTCAGATTGAATGCCCCCAGTGGGTAGGGTTGACCATTGATCAGCAGTTCTATCTGATGTTTGCCAGCATAGAGTTTGCGTGTTGTCATCGGCGCCAGTGAAATGTGTTTGCTGACTGTGACGGACTGATTGCTGTCAAGGCTGGTCTGGGTAAGCTTGAACACTTTGGCGCGGGCAGCGCCATTGGCTTTGACAAAATGCACCTTAAAATCGATCAGTAACATCTGCCGCTGGCCACTGTTATTCGTGAGTGTCGCGCTGAATTTGACGCGTTCACCCACATTCACATTGCCCGGCTGAATATTGATATCACCTGTTCCGATGTTGCTGGCTGACTTGAAACCAAAGATGGCCAGCGCGCGCGGCTGTCCTTCCTTGAGTTGGTTTCGCAGGGCATGTCTGACGATCCATTTTCGCTCGACACTGGCGTTCCTGAACCAGTTTTCCGCAGTGGACAACAATATCAGCGGATGGTCTTTGCCTATGTCATTGAGGTTGTTGGCGACTGAACGGCGCACATAAAGTGAGTCATCGTCCTTGAGTTGCTCAAGTAGCGCCAAAACCGGCGCGGGGTCACGCTGAAACGCGGGCAATCGTGAGGCCCACGGCAATCGTGGCCGGGTGCCTTCGGACACCAGTCTTCTGACATGTTCACTCGGGTCGTTTACCCAGTTTTGCAGTCGTTTTAATGTGGCTTCCGGCTGTTGTTGCAGGAAGGGGCGGATACTGAACTCTGCGGTAAAGCGTTGCGTCAACTCGTACTGCGCACGCATTGATGTCTCGAAGTCCGCCAGGCCGTAACGGGCAACAAAAAATGTATGCGGCATGAACAGAAACGGCGCCAGTGAACCACCTTCACGGTCCTGTGTGGGGGAGGTTTCGCTGACTGCCGGTTTGGCGGTTGGCAACGATGCCAACAGAATATCGATAGCCTCGGCATAATTGTCTGGCAGTGCATGAAACAGTCCGTCCGCCATATGCCAGCCACGTGGCATCAGTTCCAGGCTGTCGTAATCCGTTAGCACATAATCCAGAAAGGTTTGACGTCTGAAAGAGGGATATGTGGCGCTGATCATGTCGGCGATACGATGCGCTATTTCCGGGCCGTACTGGTTTTTCAGCGGTTCTGCCATCGATTTGGTACTCTGTTTCTGTTCTCAATTTACGTTCTTTCGGGTTATGGCCGCATGACTGTGCGTTTGCTTTCAAACAGCGACCAGATGAAACCCACTGCAGCACCGACAGTGAAGTCGTCCTCAAACAGGGGGCTGTCACGATTTTCCGCGCCGTGATGGAAGCTGGTCTGAATACCCGCAATTATTCGCGCCTTGTCATTGATGTGCCAGGTACCGGAGAAATTGACGCCGGTGCCAAAGTACCCTGATGATGCCTCAAACGGCGTGCGGGTAGCGGTAGCAAATTCGGTTTCTACATCGTAAAAGTAGCCATGCACATCACGCGTTGCCCATACCGGTCTGATCGAAACGGTCGCTTCAAGTTGTGGTGACAAAAACCCGTAGTGGCGATAGCGCAGCATGGGTTCAAAGACATAACCATGATGGTCTACACCGCTGAAGTCTGTCGACAAGGCAGCGCGTGCCTGTAATGACAGTTCAAGCTCACTGTAGCTGGTGTCGCTGAACTGAAAATCAGCCAGGCTGAAGACCAGCTGGGGACCGACTTCAAAAATAAAGTCGAGATCGGGCATGCCTTCACGTAGCTCGTTACCATCACTGTCTGCATCAAAGGCGGCAGCGAAAGACAGAGACAGTTCGTAAAAATTGTTTTCGGCGGCAACTGCGCGCGCTGTCTGGCCGTCCCCTATGCGCAACACATCGCCACGGTAGACCACGTACGGCAGGCCCAGGCCGCGGGTCTGATGCTGTGATGATCCAGGGTAATGCGGTTGAACCAGCACACCGGCCCCTGCACCGAGCTCCCACAGTGGCTTCTCCAGCATCACCGGTTCAGCCTCCTCAGCTGCCAGCGCTGGCCAGGGCAGAATGGCAAGAGCGGCGATAACCGCGGCGAAAGGTTTTCTTTTGCTGGGAATGTTGTGAAAACTGATCATAGGGTTCCAGTGATGTCTGATAGAGTACTGCTGATTCGGTAACCGGCCTCGGCGAGTCGCAGCCTGGCAGTCTGTCTCATATTGCTTTGATAATCGTTGCTCAAGGTGATGCTGTCTGGCCTTTGCCCCCTGCTTTCACCGCGTCGCACCTCGGCGATCACGCGTTCAGGATAGACCTGCCGCAACAGAAGACTGCGGCTCTCCTGCAGCCAGAGAGTCGGGGCGAACGCCTGTTGCCAGGTCAGGCTGGCAGCTTGCCGGGAAACTGCCTGCAGATTGTCATTGAAATCAGAACCGCGCAAGGCCTGGTCCCAGATTGCGTGAAGATTGCCGCCGCGTGTCGATATGGCATTGCCACCGCGGTCGCCGGCGGGAAACAGGCTTGCTGATACCAGGCCACCGGTATGCAGCGGCTGGTGAATATCACCAATCAGGTGGAGCAGCCAGCACAGTGCAATGGCACGCTGTCCCGCATCGGTTTCGTGTTCAAGCTGCCACGCAGCCCGCTCCAACGCTGTCAGGACATTGCTGGCATGAGAAGCAAAGCGACTGTTGTCTGCCGGTGCGCCAGCAATGTCAGGCAGTGGCCTGGTGTCGATGTAGAGATTGCCCTGAACTGTCGCGTGATCACGTAGCCAGGCGCCCTCTATCCAGTGCCAGTCAGGTTGGTTGTAACGCGAACGAATGGTCTCGGGCAAACCGCGGGCCAGGTCCGGCCAGACTGCCGCCTGACCCAGAAGCCAGCGGGTCTGCTCATCGCTGGAGGCAGCGCGAACAGCGTCAGGCATGGCTTGCTCAAAGTCGGCGGTAAAGCGAGGATGATGCTGTAATACCTCATGCCAGTACTCACGTTGTGTCTGAGTCAGGCTCTGATAGGCGACATAAACACTGAGCCGATGTCCGGTCGCGTCCCAGGCGTACAGTGAAGAAGCCAGCGCAAGTATCGGCAGCACGATGCAGATGCGGAGCCATGCAGGGAGTGGTTTGACGGCAGGCATGATGGTTCCCGGATTCAAAGTAATACAAGAAGACTGAATGAGCAGGACGAGTTTAGCAGACGCAGGCGGATTGCAGTTTCCGGGCGGGCAAAAAAATGCCCACGTGATGGCCGATAATTCGCGCGCATCACGTGGGCTAGTATCACCCATCAATGGAAAAGGGGAGAGTCAGTTCCATTTCTAGCAACTGATAGGGGAATATCAGCGCTATGTCTGTAATAATGCATTGTGCGTGCCAGCTTTTATGCTGTATTGTTATCTTTATGATATGTAAAGAAATTAATTTTTATGGCGGTCTGAATGTTAATTCGGATTTGGATGTTTGAGTTTACAGAGCTCAGGTTGACGATACTTTTTGGTTCTTTTTATCGGTGTCTGCACCAGTTTGAGGCGGATCGTTGTGTTCGCTTGACAATATCGTGTCGTACTTGATGAATCGAGATATGTTTTATGGCTTCTTTTGATATACCGCCGACAGAAATCGAATTGACGGCTATTCGGGCACAGGGTGCTGGAGGCCAGAATGTCAACAAGGTGTCATCTGCCATTCATTTGCGATTTGATGTGCCGGCGTCATCACTGCCTGAGCATATCAAGGCTTTGGTGTTGGCGCGGCGAGACCGACGTATGACCTCGGAAGGCGTTATTGTGATCAAGGCGCAACGTTTCCGGACCCAGGAAAAAAACCGCGAAGACGCATTGCAGCGGTTACAGGCCCTGCTTGAGGATGCGTCGCGTACGGATGCGCCACGACGGCCGACGCGGGTTCCACGTTCGGCGAAACGAAAACGCCTTGAAGGCAAGCGCAAGCTCAGCACCACCAAATCTTTGCGAAGCAAACCGAGTCCGGAATGACTACAATGGCAAAAACTTTCATGAGGCAGTGTGCATGACCACCCAACTAAGGCCTTTTCATCTCGCCATCCAGGTTCGGGATCTGGCAGAGGCGCACGATTTTTATGGGAAAAAGCTGGGGCTGCCCCAGGGTCGCAGCTCCGATCAGTGGATAGACTTTAACCTGTTTGGCCACCAGTTGGTGGTGCACGTAAACCCTGGTATCGGGTCGCAAGGGCAGGTTAACCAGAGCAATAATCATGTTGACGGCCATGGCGTGCCGGTGCCGCATTTTGGTGTGGTGCTGAACATGGCGGAATGGGCCACACTGGCAGACAGGCTGCGCGCTATTGGCACAAAATTCATTATCGAGCCTTATATCCGTTTTAAGGGTGAGCCCGGAGAGCAGGCGACACTGTTCTTTCTGGATCCATCCGGCAATGCGCTTGAGTTCAAGGCATTCAAGGACATTGAGACACAACTGTTCGCGGTCTGAGCGTTTGCCAAAAGGAAGCCTTTACCCATGAAGTTGACGATGAAGTACGCCAGTTGAGTCTGGTGCTGATGTTCTGTTGCGGCAATACACTCGCTAATGACGATGACCCGCGTGCAAGGGAGGCTGGCATCGCGCCGGGTATCTATCAACCCGGCACTCACAATGCCATTACTGATGTGTCAGGAGTGCAGGTAGGGCATGTCACGATCACTGCGGAAGACAATGTGCGTACCGGCGTCACTGCAATTTTGCCGCACACAGGGAACCTGTATCAGGACAAAGTACCCGCCGGATTCTCGCAGGGTAACGGCTATGGCAAGATGATGGGGACCACTCAGGTTATTGAGCTGGGTGAGATTGAAACGCCGATTCTACTGACCAATACCCTGTCCGTGCCGGAAGCGGCCGCCGGTGTCATTGAGTGGACGCTGGCGCAGCCCGGAAACGAAGCAGTGCGGTCGGTCAACGCCGTTGTCGGTGAGACTAATGATGGCCGTATCAATAATATCCGTTTGCGCGCGGTGCGACCGCAACATGCGCTTGCTGCCATTGAGGCGGCAGGTCCGGGCCCGGTTGAAGAGGGCAGTATTGGTGCCGGGATGGGCACGGTCAGTTTTGGCTGGAAAGGTGGCATCGGGACCAGTTCCCGGGTTCTGCCTCAGGAGGCCGGCGGTTTTACCGTGGGCGTGCTGGTGCAGACCAACTATGGCGGCGAATTGACAATAATGGGCACGCCCGTGCGCCGGCAGGATCTGCAGGTGCCAGGGGATCCGTTGGCGGTTGCCACCAGTCCGGATGGTTCAGTGATGATTATTATCGCCACCGATGCCCCGCTGTCTGACCGCAACCTTGAGCGCCTGGCTGCTCGCTCTTTTCTGGGCATTGCGCGCACTGGTTCAGCCATGTCGAACGGCTCTGGCGACTACGCACTGGCGTTCTCAACAGCCACCAGCGTCCGTCGTACTATCACGCGACGTGAGCAGTTACATACGCTGCAGGACTGGCCCAATGAGCATATGACCCCGCTGTTCCAGTCGGTTGTTGAAGCCACAGAAGAGGCTGTCTACAACGCGCTGTTTAAAGCCAGCAATGTTGATGGTATCAGCGCAGGACAATATCCGGCGATCCCCGTTGATGGCGTTCTGCAATTGCTCAGATACCCCGCCACAGGCCCCTGACTGCGGCGTCTGATTCATGTGTTGGGTCTCGCCGACATTAAAATTTCATTTAAATCAATGACCTGTGATTTGGCATGCAAATCTGTTGCGCTTGCCCGACACCGGCTGACCAATCAAGCGCCTTCTTTTTTCATAAGCTTCTGAATAGATTGAATATTTAATTCTGGCACGGCGGTTGCAACACCCTCAGTGCATCGGAACGGACACAAGCCGTGGTGTCTACGACTATCAGGATTGGAAACAGCAGGAGCTGAATATGAAAAGAACGACAATACAAACCCTCTGCATCATTGCAGGTCTGACAGCAGGCTCATACTCAACTTCGTTGTTGGCCAACGAAACTGGGCCCTACGTCGGTGGTGCTTTGGGCCTCGTCAGCGTCGACGACAGCGAATTT
>Ga0115567_10007678_pt1 | contig 10218 bp, 5 predicted proteins | sample COGITO_mtgs_1204_2_FD_88679 | JGI IMG/M metagenome (GOLD analysis project Ga0115567, IMG submission 88679) | Pelagic marine microbial communities from North Sea - COGITO_mtgs_120412 | ecosystem: Environmental > Aquatic > Marine > Epipelagic | place: Germany:Helgoland, sampling site Kabeltonne... | reverse complement strand
CCAGTAGTGATTCTGTTTGCAAAATCCTTATGGTATAAAGGCGCCGGTTTGCTCTTAATTGCGGTTTGCAATGCTTCGTTTACCAAGCGGTTTCTAACTTCTTTATCTTCAAGAGTTAGTCCTTTTTGTTTTTCCTTGTCGTTAAGTTCTCGTGGAACGATGTCCAACAACAAAACCTCGACACCGATATTCGCAAAATGACAAGCGATACCGCTTCCCATAATTCCGGAACCGACTACTGCTACTTTGTTAATTCTTCTTTTAGACATATTTTAAATTATGAATTATGAATTGCGAATTATGAAATCAAAACTTTTAAATTCGCTACTCGTTTGTTTTAGTTATATTAAAATCAGATTTATAATTAAGAATTCCTAATTCTGAATTTTCTCTGTTTTGTATATTTTTTTATTGTTGATGAGTTCTAAAATAGTATTGGCAACATTCTTGAAAGTTTTTAATTCCTCTTCGCTAACGTGCTCTTTAACACTTTCGTCAAACCTAAGCACGACACTTTTAGAGAATTCTCTCATTTCTTTACCAAAGTCTGTTAGGTGTATCAAAACGCCACGACCATCAAGTGGATTGGGTTTACGTTCTATTAAACCTTTTGCTTCCATCGCTTTTAAAGTGCGCGATAGGGAAGTAGCTTCCATTCCCATTTTTGGGCCTAATGCTGTTGAAGGAGTTCCTTCTTCAGGATCAATGCTTATAAGCGCAAATCCCGTTGCCATTGTACTGTCTTTCTTGCCAGCTTCCTCATTATACATTTTGATTACGCTCATCCAAGTTGCTCGCAATACATAATCAATGGTCTTTTCTTTCATGGTAAAACTTTGGAATATCAAATATAAGAAAATTTACTATGCGTGCATAGTAAATAATTGTAAAGTTTTACAAAAATTGAAGTATTAATACGTTATTTTAATTCTAGTTATAGAATCTATAGGTTTTGGAGAATTATCTTGCAGAAAGCATTTCCCATGATTGTTTAAAAGGTTTGTTATACAATGCTTCTTTATTTGATTTTGAAGAATTTATATTTTTGTACCAAGCCAGTTGTTTCGGACTTAAATATTGGACTGCAAATTTTTTCATACCTAAAGCGCTATTGATTTTTGTTCTCTGTAATTCACTTAACGGAATATACTTAAAATCGCTATGTTGCAAATAATAATCCTCATCGCTGCTGGCTGCTCGATAACTGTTGCTTTTAGAGATTGGTGTCATCGAATTCTGTTTACCAAAATCCGCTAGTGTTTTATCGCTTATTATTTTATAATTATAGGTAACTTTTACAACTTCGATTCCATTCATAAAACCAGCTTCTGTGTTAACTACTCCATTATTGCTGCCTAATTGCTTTTCACCTGTCCAGAAGCAATACATCTTAAAATATTTTTCTTCGGTATTATTTACAGCGAAAAGTTCTTCGCCCAACAACTTCATATACTGCGGAATTTCACTTTTCGTATTCACGAGCGCCATTATCATCGCTTTATAAAGTCCGATTGCGGAGTAGTCGCTCGCAACTCGGTTTGCGATATTGTCACCTTTTGCATTAACGATGCGCACAACAGGATTGTTCCAAGTTGGTTCGTTGTATTTATCAAGTATTTTTTTATCAGATCCGCCTTTATTATTGAATATAGCAAGCGGTATAAACTCATTTTCTATTGCTTCGGTCATCAAAGGGTTGCTTAAAACATTGTGGCCGTAATTTCGGCACGTTGAACAACCTGGCACTTCTTGAAAAAGAATCAATACCGGTTTGTTCTGCTTTTTTGAAGCTGAAATCGCTTCATCGTAATCGCGGTACCAAGAAACCTTTCCCAATTCGGCATCCTGATTATCAGGATTTGTCTTTTGCTGCGCATTCATTGTGAAAAATACAATTGTGAATAGGAGTAAAGCGGAATACTTAAGTTGTGGAAGTTTCATAGAATATCGATTTTACTTTCAAGGTAAGTCGAAAGTATATCTAATTACTTTCCGAAGAAAATTTTACAGAAACATTTATTGACAAACAGCTTTCAGTAATTAAATACCTTAAACACGTTTAAGATAAAATTAGAATGTAAACTTATGAAATTTCGTGAAGGTTTGATGTAAGTGTAAAATTAACCAATTCGCCAACTGTATTCATTTCCAATTTTTTCTTGATGTTCTTTTTGTGCTTTTCAACCGTATGTACAGATATATTTAAATAATCACCTGTTTCTTTGCTGGTTTTACCAGAAGCAAGGACGACCAATATCTCTTTTTCTCTTGTGGTGAGCTCTTCAATTTTCTCGGTATTTAGATCGTTTTCGACAAAATTCTCCTGCCGTTTTCTAAAATTTAGCAGCGCTAGCTCAATGGTAACAAATAATTGTGTTTCATTAAAGGGTTTAAGCAGATATGCAAACGGCATTGTTTTTTTAGCGCGCTTAATAATATCTGGCGAATCGTATGCCGTAAGATATACAACGGGAACAGTTTTAATTTTCTTAAACGAATTAATAACATCGATACCATCTTTTTCTTCGTTTAGATTAATATCGCAAACAACAAGGTCTATTGGATTAATGGTAAATATATCTTGCGCTGCGTTATAATTACGTGCCGAAAATACTTTTACGTCCATATTTTTTTCCAAAAGCATTTTTATATCTTTTGCGATAATAAATTCATCTTCAACAAGTAATATCTGCTTCATATTTTTAGGTGATTTAATAAATGTACGAAATTATTCGCATGGAATTTCAAAGTAGTTTTTAGTACCATTATTAGTTTCTGTTCGCAAGGTTCCCTTGAGTTGGACAACCATCTCTTTAATTAATTCTAAGCCCAAGGAATCTTTTTTCAAGGTAACTGTGTCGTAACCCTTCCCATTATCATCAATACATATTTTTATCGTTTCTATATCCTTAAAACAACTAATCTTCAAAACATTTCCAACAACATTTTCCTTATATGCATATTTAAAGGTATTTGTAACCAATTCATTGATTATCAAGCCTAATAAAGTTATATTTATATCACAAATACAATTTGGTTGAAGATTAAATTCTATTTCAAATTTCGCATTTTTTTCATCACTAAGTACTTGTACGATTCTTAGAGTAAACTCCCTTAAAAATTCGCTTACATCAATATTTTTTGTTTGGGTGCTAAGTTGTGTTTGAATGTACGAAATAGTTAAAATTCGGTTTTTCGCAATCTTTATAATTTCCTTAGTTTTTTCATCTTCTACCGTATTGGCCTGAATATTTAAAAGACTCGAAATTATTTGAAGGTTGTTCTTTACGCGATGGCTCAGTTCCGTCATCAAAAACTCTATATTCTTTTTTTGTTCGAGTGTTTTCTCGTTAGATACCTCGAGGGCTTCGTTCTTATTTTGCAGATCGCGCGTCTTTTCTTCTACCAGAAATGCAAGTTTCTTTTTTTCATTTTTAAGTCTTGAAGTTTTGTGGCGATAGAACAGAAAACTTGATATAATGATTCCAAATATGAGCGCAACTCTAAAATGCGTAGTATTATACCATGACGGAATTATTATAAGAGTTAACGCCCTAGCATTTTCATTCCATATTCCCGCATCGTTGGTTGCTCTTATTTTTAGTTGATAGGTTCCCGGATTTAAGTTGGTGTAAGTTACGCTGCGTTTTGTGGTTGGCGGACTCCAATCTTCATCAAAGTTTTCAAGTTTATATTGATAGGAAGATTTTTGTGGATTAAGATAATTTAAAGCCGAAAAATTGAATGTAAGTACGTTCTCTTTACTTTTAAACCTTAAGGTGTCGCTAAACAATTCATTACGGGCTATCGGCTTGTTGAACAGTTCAACCGATTCAATATATACAGATGGTAAATATGGATTGTCTACGATCTCTTCAGGCTTGAAAATATTATAACCGTTTATTCCACCAAAATAAAAATTACCTTCATTGTCCTTATAGCTAGACTTTCCATTAAATTCATTATCCTGCAGACCATCATCTTTTGTGTAGTTTTTAAAATCAGCTTTTTCGGGATCAAAAACTACTAGTCCGTAGTTTGTACTCATCCAGATGTGATTTTCTCGGTCTATCAATATTCCATAAACAAAATCGTTAGTAAAACCTTTCTGTTTATAATAAAGTGAAGTTTCGTCTGTTTTGAGGTTAAGTTTTGTTAGACCGCTGCTCGTGCCCAACCAAAGATTACCAAGATTATCTTCGTTTATATCGAAAATACGATTGTTAGTCAGCTGATCTTTTCCTTCGGAATTTTCTGTATAATGTTTTGCTGTTTTACCAAAAGCTGAAGGAGAATCTATCCTAAAAAGACCTTCGTCGCCGCCAAGCCATAATTTTCCGTTACTATCAAAAAAGTGGATTCTAACACGGTCTAATTTTTTTCCGTTTATTAAAACTGGAGTGAAGGTCTCCTTTTCTGTATCAAATTCAGATATTCCTCCAGACCAAGTACAGATCCAAAGTTTATTTTTTGAAATTGGAATAATTTCCAAAACCTCATTATCTGGCAAACTATTTTTATCAGAAGTGTAACGATATTGTTTAAAACGGTCGGTTTTTAAATCGTATTTCATCAACCCATCAAAAATACTGCCTACCCAAAGCGTACCGTTTGCGTCTTCAGTAAACTCGTAGGTAAGTCCGCCTTTTCCAGTTTCGTAAATTTTATAGATATTCTTTTCAGGATTATATTTAACGGTTCCAATTCCCGTGCCCAACCAAAGATTTTCATTTTTTTTATAAAAAGGGAAAATATTTATTCGCTGTCCGTTATTCTCATATGGCAACGTAACCTGCATCGTTTTAAACTTGGTCTGGAATTTATTGATATAAAACACACCTTCTCCAGCCGTGCCTAACCAAAGATTTCCTTTATCATCGCTTATAAATTGCTCGACAATAACTTTTTCTAAAGTGCTGTTATTTTTATCTACAAAAATTATATTCTTAAAGGTATTATCTTCAAGAATATATTCAAGTACATTATCTGCTGTTGCAACGTAGAGCTTATCGTTATCAATTTGATGTATTCCTACGATTTTTTGAGTTATACTAGTTGCTGTAATTTTTTGATCTTGTAGATTTAATTTAAACAGGCCATTTTCTGAAGCAATAAACAAAGTTTCGTCTTTCTGAAGAAATGCTAGAACCTCCTTGTCTTCAAATTTTCCTGAAAAATCGTTCAACTTTTCAGACTGAAGTTTGAAAGATAAAATACCAGAAACTGATGTTGATAATAAAAGTTCGTCATTGTTTAGAAGAAAAATGTCTGTCACAAAATTCTCCCTTTCAGAAGAAGGAAGTTTATAGATTTTATAAGATTTGTTCTTCCGGTCGAAAATCACAAAATGGTTTTTAACCGAAAATAGGAGAGACTCGTCATTAATCTTGAAAATATTATGCCCTATTTTAAAATCACTATCTTCTTTTTTAAATACTTCAAAAAATACATTTTTCGAACGTTTATAACCAATAATTCCTTGTGAGTTAGTGGCGATCCATAATGTATCATCTACGGTTGCGAGACCGCGAATATGATCGTCCTTGATTGTGGTAGAATCTTTTGGATTTGCTAAATAAGCCTTGAACTCATAACTATTAAAGCGGTGAAGGCCATCTTCTGTGCCAACCCACAAATAACCCATATCGTCTTGAGTCATTGCTTGTGCATTTAATTGTAAAAGACCTTCTTCTTGCCCGATCTTTTTTATTTTTACACGTACGCTTTCTTGGCCAATACCTTTTATAAAAGCTAAGCAAAACAATAGATTAATATATAGAATATATTTTTTCAAAATATAAAGCAGACCGGAACAGTTTAAGAGATTGCCTCAAACTGTTCCGGCCTTTTTATGTTTGGAGATTATAGATTATTTTTTTTTACTATCATTTCCGCGATAGATATTTTCATAAAGATCGTGGTATTTTTCTTTGATTATTTTTCGCTTCATCTTCATTGTGGGTGTTAAATGGCCTTCTTCGATTGACCAAACATCTGGAGTAAGCTCAAATTTCTTTACTTTTTCCCAACTTCCAAAACGTTCGTTATATTGATCAACCTCCTTTTGGATACGTTCTATCAATACTTCATTTTTTGAAGCTTCTTTGGTGTCTTCTGGAATATTTTTACCTTTTCTTTTAGACCAATCGTTTACAAACTCCCAATTTGGTTGTATTAAGGCAGCAGGCATTTTTTCGCCTTCGCCAACTACCATTATCTGGTCTATAAAACGAGATTGCTTCATCGCGTTTTCAATTAGCTGAGGTGCGACATATTTCCCACCACTGGTTTTGAACATCTCTTTTTTACGGTCGGTAATCTTTAAAAAACCATCTTTATCGATCTCGCCAATATCTCCTGTGTGGAAATATCCGTTTTTTAGAACCTCATCTGTTTTTTCCTGATCTTTATAATAGCCACACATAACTTGAGGCCCTTTTATTAGGATTTCTCCGTCTTCGGCTATTTTTATTTCGGTCTCTGCCAAAGGTTTTCCTACTGTTCCGATTCTAAAACCATTGTCTCGCATGTCGTTAACTGTAACAACCGGAGAAGTTTCAGTAAGGCCGTAACCTTCCATTACAGGAATTTCTGCAGCATTATAGATTCTCGCCAACCGAGGTTGTAAAGCCGCGCTACCAGAAGCAATTGCCTTTAGATTTCCACCTAAAGCTTCTTGCCATTTGCTGAAGATCAACTTTCGTGCAAGGCTAAGTTTAGTTTCATACCACCAACCATTCTGGCCATAAGGTTCATATTTAAGTCCAAGCTCAACTGCCCAATAGAATAAGTTTTTCTTTACGCCTGTAAGTTCTGCGCCTTTCCCTATTATTTTATCGTAAACCTTTTCAAGAAGTCTTGGTACGGCAGACATTGCATCAGGCTTCACTTCTTTTAGATTTTCGCTTATGGTATCGAGCGATTCTGCAAAATAGATCTCTACGCCGCAATATTGGTACATATAAAGTAACATTCGCTCGTAGATATGGCAAACTGGCAAAAAGCTCAATGATTTTGATTTTCCTAAAACAATCGGTAAACGATCTGCACTATGCATAGCATTGCTTGCAATGTTTTTGTGCGAGAGCATAACCCCTTTTGGTCTGCCTGTAGTACCCGAAGTATAAATTAAAGTAGCAAGATCGTCTTCATGAATTGCATCTTTGCGCTTATCAACTTCAGCTTGGTTACTTTTATCTTCTCCTTTTTTAAGTACTTCTTCCCAATTTTGGCAACCATCTATTTTGTCGAACGAATAAACTTCTTTCAACGATGGTACATTGCTTCGTATCTTCTGTACTTTATCATAAACTTCTTTGTCGGACACGAAACAATAAATTGCTTCGCTGTGGTTTAAAACATATTCATATTCTTCCTCAGAAATAGTAGGATATATAGGTACATCTTGGGCGCCGGTTTGAAGGATACCAATATCACAAATATTCCATTCCGTACGATTGGTTGTCGAGATAAGAGCGATTTTATCATTTGGCTTAATACCCATTTCCACCAAAGCGCGGCTTATTTTGTTGGCTTGGTCTATATATTCTTGGGTGGAAGTCGCTTTCCATTCTCCATTATATTTGGTAATCAGAGATTTTTCTTGAGGATATTTTTCAAGCTGGTAGTATGGGAAATCAAAAAGTCTTTTAGGGTCGGTCATAATTCAATTATATATAGGTTGCAAAATAGAATTTTTTTTTGTTTTCTTCAGAAATAAAAAAAGGAACAACTTGTGATTGTTCCTAAATTTATGAAATAAACGCTTCAATTTATGACGAATGGTAAAAAATCCGTTAAAATAATTATCTTATTATTCTTTTTTAGAAATTACATTCTTTTTTCCAGCCAGTTTTTAGCATTAATAAACGCTTCTAGCCAAGGAGATACTTCGTCATTTCTGTCTTTTGGATAATTTGCCCAATTCCATGGAAAAGTAGAACGTTCCAAATGTGGCATCATTACCAAGTGGCGCCCAGTTTTATCTGTCATCATCGCGGTATTATAATCACTTCCATTTGGATTTGCGGGGAAAGCGTCATAACCATATTTCCCTACGATATTGTAGTTACTTTCAGCTTTTGGGAAACTAAATTTCCCTTCGCCGTGCGCCGCCCAAATTCCCAAAGTACTTCCAGCTAGCGATGAAAGCATCACTGAATTGTTCTCCTGTATCGTTACTGATGTAAAAGTGCATTCAAATTTGCCTGTGTCGTTATGGAGCATTTTTGGTTTTTCATCATCGTTAGGCGTCATTAATCCAAGTTCGATAAAAAGTTGGCAACCATTGCAAACCCCTAATGAAAGTGTGTCGTCTTTCGCAAAAAAGTCTTTTAGTGCTTTGTTTGCCTTTTCATTATATAAAAATGCGCCTGCCCATCCTTTTGCGCTTCCCAAAACATCACTGTTTGAAAATCCGCCAACGGCAGCAATCAACTTTATATCCTCAAGCGTTTCTCGGCCTTCAATAAGATCTGTCATATGCACATCTTTTACATCAAAACCTGCAATGTAGAGTGCATTTGCCATTTCTCGTTCGCTATTGCTTCCTTTTTCGCGTAGAACGGCAGCTTTTGGTCTCGTATTCGCTTCGGCTCCGCTCAGCGACCGCTCTTCGATCGGTAATTTTCCGGTGAACTGTTTTGGGAAATTAAATTTTAAAGGTTGATTTTTATAATTTTCAAATCGTGCTTTTGCTAACTTTTCTCCCGATTGTCTTTTATCTAATAAATAGGAAGTCGAATACCAAACATCGCGCATTTCTGGAATGCTAAATTTCAGTTCTTCGGAATTGTTTTTTATTGAAAGTTCTTCAGAAGAGATCACGTTTCCTATTTTACTGAAATCGATTTTATTTTCTGAAAGTATTTTTTCTACCGAAGCATCTTCCGAAGTTTGTATTACGATTCCGCAGTTTTCAGAAAACAGCAATTTTATGCTATCCTTCTCGTTTAATGCTGAAAGATTAAGTTCAGCTCCAAGATTTTTATCTGTAAAGCACATTTCCAACAATGTTGTGATCAATCCGCCAGAAGCAACATCGTGGCCTGCAACTATTTTTCCATCAGAAATAAGACTTTGAATGGTATTGAAAACGGTTTTTAGATAGTTTGCGCTCTTTACCGTTGGTGCTTCCTTGCCTATAAAGCTAAGTGTTTGTGCAAACGACGAACCGCCCAGTTTAAAATTATCTTGTGAGATGTTGATGTAATAAATACTTCCGCCATTTTTTTGAAGTATAGGTTCTACAACTTTTTTAATATCACTACAATGTCCAGCTGCCGAAATGATTACCGTTCCAGGTGAAATCACTTCTTCATTTTTATATTTCTGCTTCATCGAAAGCGAATCTTTACCGGTTGGCACGTTGATTCCCAAATCGATTGCAAATTCACTAACAGCTTCAACTGCTTTATAAAGTCTAGCATCTTCACCAGGATTATTGCAAGGCCACATCCAGTTTGCAGAAAGCGAAATACTTTTAAGTCCTTCTTCCAAAGGCGCCCACATAATATTGGTCAAAGCTTCGGTTATGGAGTTGCGCGAACCGGCAACAGGATCTATAAGTCCAGAAATAGGCGAGTGGCCAATTGAAGTTGCAACACCGTTTTTCCCGTTATAATCTAGCGCCATAACGCCACAGTTATTAAGCGGTAATTGCAAGGGCCCAACACATTGTTGTTTGGCTACGCGGCCTGTTACGCAACGGTCAACTTTATTGGTCAACCAATCCTTACAGCCAACGGCTTCCAATTGAAGCACTTGTTGTACATATTCCTTTAATTTTGAGGCTTCATAGCTTACTTCTTCATAATTTCTCGCTAACGTTTTATCTTTTAAAAGGGTTTTTGGCGAACTGCCAAACATATCGGCAAGTTCAAAATCCATTGGTTTTTCGCCTGTCTTTTTGCTCTCAAAAATAAATTTATGATCACCCGTTACATCTCCAACTTCGTACATTGGCGAGCGTTCGCGGTCTGCTACACGCTTTAATTTTTCAATATCTTTTTGACCAATAACAAGACCCATACGTTCTTGGGATTCGTTACCGATTATTTCTTTGGCTGAAAGTGTTGGATCGCCAACAGGAAGTTTATCAAGATCAATTTTTCCACCGGTATCTTCCACTAATTCGCTAAGACAATTTAAATGTCCGCCGGCACCGTGATCGTGAATTGAAACGATAGGGTTGTGGTCGCTTTCTACCATACCGCGAAT
>Ga0115567_10007677_pt1 | contig 10219 bp, 8 predicted proteins | sample COGITO_mtgs_1204_2_FD_88679 | JGI IMG/M metagenome (GOLD analysis project Ga0115567, IMG submission 88679) | Pelagic marine microbial communities from North Sea - COGITO_mtgs_120412 | ecosystem: Environmental > Aquatic > Marine > Epipelagic | place: Germany:Helgoland, sampling site Kabeltonne... | reverse complement strand
TTTCAACTAGCGAAGTCTATGGAACCGCTCAGTATGTGCCCATAGATGAAAAGCATCCACTTCAACCTCAATCGCCTTATTCAGCTAGCAAGATTGCCGCAGACTCTTTTGCAATGAGCTACTACAATTCTTTTGATCTTCCTGTTGCCATTGCAAGACCTTTTAACACCTATGGTCCTAGACAGTCAGCACGTGCAGTCATCCCATCGATCATCACTCAAATTGCTGCTGGAAAAAAAGAAATTCACCTAGGTGACCTTTCTCCAACACGTGATTTTAACTATGTGACAGACACAGCACAGGGAATGATTGCCATCGCCGAATCTGAAAAAACAGTCGGTATGTCAGTAAACATCGGAAGCAACTTTGAAATTTCAATCGAAGACACCCTGAATATGGTCAAAGACATCATGAAGTCTGACGTTAAGTTCATTCAAGATGAACAACGCATCAGACCTCAAAAATCTGAAGTTTTTAGACTCTGGTGTGACAACACAAAAATAAAAGAACTGACAAATTTTGAACCCAAGCATGACATCAGAGCTGGACTAGAGAAGACAGCGGCTTGGTTCTCTAAGCCTGAAAACTTAAGTAAGTTTAAGCATAATATTTATAATGTATGACTAAAATTTATTTTTCTTTCTTTCAAACCTTGCTTTTGCTGCTTTTTTTTAGCTCATGTAAGAAATCAAAACCGGATGAGTTGAATTTAAATGAGTTTGTCACTGAAAAGCCCACTTTAAGCTATTATGTTCCTGCATACGGAACTGTTGACCTTAGTTATTGGTATCAACCGAAAAGTGGACCTGTTTTAGATTTTGGCTATCTAGACATTGATATGATTGTTCTCAATGATGTAGGCGGCTATATCAGCAGAGTTAATTCTGACGGGAGTGTGGCTTGGACAGTAAACGAACGCCCATTTACACCGTTTTCTTTATTCAAAATTGATGATAGTAGGTTTGGTTATATTGTTGAAGAAGAGATTGTGGTCCTTGATTACGAAGGCAAAGTGTTAAATACAATTAATCCACTTGGAAAAATAATTCGATTCATTAAAAAATTAGAAGATGGCCGATACCTACTTTGCATAACTTCTAACTCTGATAACAATATTGCAATTCTAAATAGTGAATTCAATCTGGTAAAAGTGTTCCCAATAGTAGCAAACTATCCTAGGTCAGCTGATTTAAAAGGTAGTATTTTGGCTGTGGCGGACACGTTTAATCATAAAGTTAAAATTTATGATTCTAATTCTAATGTTGAATTGGCATCAATGAATGAGTTTTTCCCTAATGAAGTGATCATTAAAAACAGTTCTGAAGTTTGGGTTCTAGGTGAGCATAGTAATAGACTGCTTATGTGGAATTTTTTAAATGGAACCAGACAATTAATTTTTTCTTATCAGGGGCATGGGTATGACAACCCTTATTTGTCAGTAGATGAAATAAGACAGATAGAGCACTCTGGAGCATTGCATATTGAGCCTAGTAAATTGAAGACCTCTAAGTCGAAAGCATCTGTTGAGTACTCGGGATACCACACTTTATACTCACCAAATGGGATGATGATTGTTGGTGATGGAACTGTTTTAATAGCAGATACTGATAACCATAGAGTTATTCGTATAAAGGAAGATGGCCAGCTTATTTTTAGTATTAGCGGATTTAACAATCCATCCTCTATTTTAATGGTTCCAGCTGAAAATTGAGAGGTTTTAAATAAAAAAAATTATAAACTTTTCAACTGGAACACTATTTTTAATTGGAGTGTTGTTAACTTTTTTTATCATTGGTCCTAAGCCAGTCTTGTTAAAAATTGAAAAAAAAGTTCAAGATCACTTCTTAACTTATTACTTTAGTCCTTTGGATGAAAACATTTTTGAAGTGAACTTAGTAAGAGATGTGCCGTACTCATCTGGCGATAAATTAATCATCAATTGGTACCCGCTAACTTATAAGAACGTTGCAACCCTCTATCTAATTCAATTAAAAAATTCGAAAAAAGATATCAAAACATGGACAACCGATAAGACCTATTTAGAAATACCAAGAAATGAATCTCTGCTAAAATCCAAATATCGCATTTTTGCTTTAAGGTTAAATAAAAGCGCAGTAGAAGAGATTGGCAAGACATGGGCCTATTTTGAAAAAATAGAATCAAGGTGGTATGATTTTAAGTCGGAACCTAATGAAACATATTATTTAATTGGTGAAAAAGAAGTTCTTAAAGGAAAAGTAAAAAATCTCAATTTAAGACTTCCTTCGGGTTTTGCGTGTGATCTTAGCAATCCTCATAAGTGCAAAAGCGACTATATCTTAACAAGTGCAGATGAGGGCTCAGTCATTTCTGTGAGCAAAGGAAAGTTCACAAAGTATTTGTTTAAGAATAAGCTTAAAATGCCTTTAAGACTAGGAAATCCAGTTTATATAGGCAAAGAGCTCTATTTGATATCAGACAATAGAGATGCACTGATTTATTTTTTTAACGTTAAAAGTGGCAAGCTTGAAGTCGCTGTAGGCAAGAAAAATAAAGAGCTTTATACGCCAGTTTCAGGTGACCAAAGGTCGTTTTCTGATTTTCTCGGGATTATGAATAAAATTACCCAGGATAAATCGGAACCGCAGAAATTTTATGTTTTTATGTCTTCAAGAGCTTCAGCATTTGAAAACTCTTGGTATCCATACTCTACAGATGCACTCAAGCTTTATGAAATTGATTTTAAGGACAAAGTTATTAATTTAAAAAAAGACGTTTCATCTTTTTGTGAAACTAAAGGCTGCAAGGCTTTTTACCCCTTAAAAAATCAAGAACAATTTATTTTAAGAACTGATAAAAATCTTATTAAAATAAACCATAAAATGAAAATTTTATGGTCCATAAATATTAGCCCCTACGGCTCTGGTTTGGCTGAATTTAAGGACTTTATACTTGTTGGAGATCACACTAACGCTCTTGGGGTCAATCTGAAAACTGGGGCAGAGGTCATTTACAATGTAGGTTCTGTATTTGCTAACATTGTTGATATAGATCGTATATCTGATGATGAGTTTGTGATCACTGATTCAGATGGGGGAAGTGTTCATTTTTTTAATCGTGGCAAAAAGGCTGCGAAACTTAATTTTTCAATTTCAGCTTCTAAATTAAAAAAACCAGAGCTTGTAAAGGTTAAAAGCTACGATGAAGATCTATATGTTTTAACCTCCAATCCAAGCTATCTTTATAAAATGAACCTTAAGACTTTTAAAATCATTTTTTTTGCAGGAGATGGGTCAAACACTCCAGCTTCACTGAATAGGTTGGCTTTGAAATCAGGATTAAATTACCCAACTGATTTTATTTTAAATGAGAATTCTCTTTATGTTATTGAATCAAATAATAGAATCGTAAAAATTGAATCTGGTAAGATAAAGCTGGTAGCGGGATCTATCGAAAGTGGTAAGGGCGAAGGCAAAGCTAATTGTAACGACCCTCTTTTCTCAAACCTAAGAGGTGTTATTTTTAATAATGAAAAAATTATTATTTCTGATGCAGGAAATAAAAGACTAGTTGCTCTTCAAAAAAACAAAGAGAAATGTAAAATTAAAGCGATTCGTCTTGAAGATGAAAAAAAAGAAATTGGATATAATTTTTTAAGTCACTTGTATAAAGTTTCTGATGGTTTTTATTTGCTTGAGCAGGATGCAAATAGAATTTTAAAATACACAAACGATTTCAAATTCCTAAAATCAATCGGGATTGAAACTACTGGAAATTATCAGGGGCAGGGCAGAGACGACAACAAAACTGTATCTATTAAGGAGTCGAATTTTTCAACCCCATCTGACCTCTGCTTCGATCCTAATGAAGACGTTTTTGTATGCGATCTGTTCAATGGAAAGATTAAAAAAATTAAAAATGAAATGGTCTCAAGTTTAAAAATAGATACAGATCTCTATAACTTACCTTTGAAATGCACATTTGTAAAAAATAGACTTTTTTATATTGATAGCATGACTAACAATCTATCTGAAATTAAAAATCTTTAATAAATTTACGGTTTTCTACAACAAACTGAGCAAACTCAAAATCTTCAAGCGTATCAATATCTATATTTTCAAAACCATTAGTGACTACAAAGGTAGGTTTTGGTTTTAGAAAATTTTTATAATCTCTTAGCCATGCTAATTTTGTAACGTAGAGAGATCCTGTTAAGTGGTATGTCTTTTCATAGTCCTGTCTTCTTTGATTCACTTTGTCAGTTGAAAAAAGAGGTTCTAGAAAATGCTCATCTTGAGCTTTAAACGCTGACCAAGGGCTGTCACCATCTTCTTTAACACTCACGCAGGGAGAGTTTTTATCTCCGAAAGACTTCAGAGCTTTATTTAGAACAGACTTTGATCGAAAGGGGGATGTTGGTTGAAGCAGTGTGATCATATCATCGTCTTTGAAGTCTTTAAGTGCGTGAAGAAGAGCATCAATTACTGGAGATTCGTCTGTGGCCATTTGCTCAGGTCTTTTAACAGTTTTTACACTTCTAGATTTGCACACCTCTAAAATTTCATCTGAGTCAGATGTGATGATCACCTCACCAAAGACTTCAGAATTAAGAGCGAAGTCTACAGACCAAAAGACAAGTTCTAAGCCATCAAGTTTTTTGATGTTTTTGCCGGGCAGACCTTTGGATCCACCTCTAGCAGGGATAATTGCTATTTTTTTCACTTTAAAGTCCTAATTTTCTTAGCAGGGTTTCCGGCCCAAAGTTCATGGGCTGGCATATCATTTAATAGTGTCGAACCTGCACCTAAAATTGAACCCTCACCAATTTTGAGACCTTGAATCACTGTTGAGCCGGCACCAATTAAGCAAGACTCTCCAATAATAACATTGCCGCAGAGAGTGGCGTTGGGGCCGATGTGACTGTGCGCCCCAACAACTGTATTGTGTTCAACAACAGCTCCTGTATTTATCAAAGCGTTTTTTTGAATTTGGCTATAGGCTTGAACTGTCGCACCCAGCATCAGCACAGCACCTTTCTCAACTCGCGCTGTTCTGGAAATAATTGCAGTGGAGTGAGTATATTTTGAAAGTGAGCTTAAAGCGTTAAATTTTTCAAAAACTTCTTTTCTGATTTTCATTGAAGCCTGATCTACGCCTCCAATTCCAAAAATAACATTGTAGTTTTCAGCCTGTTGTTTAAAATTAAAATCATTTTCTAAAAAATAATTTTCTTTATCTTTTTTTTCTTTTCTCAAAAAAAACACTGTTTGCAACTCACTTGCTATACAGTGCGCATGTCCACCAGATCCAATTATTAAATTAGGTTTAGAGTCCAAGTTCGGCCTCCTCTATAAGAGTATTTTCGTCATAATTGGCGTTAGATTTTTTCCCAACCAGGTCGTAGTAATGTTGAGCTTCAAGTCCACTGCCTGGACGTTTTAGGGCCGTGTTTTCTAAGGAAAAAAGATCTCCTGCTTTGATTGCCTTTATGGCTACAACACTTTTTCTAGCAGCAAGCTTTGTTTTTTCTTCTGATGCTTGTGGTTTTTTAAGTCCGTTACCCATTGCTAAAAAAGCAGACTGTATACCATCTATATAGTTCTTTAACATCTCTGGCTCTATGGAGGCTTTGTGATCGGGTCCACTCATGTTTTTGTCTAAAGTAAAATGTTTTTCAAAGCAGACCGCACCCACACCAATGGCCGTAAGTGCAGGCCAAACTTTATCCGAATGATCTGAAAAACCAATATTAAGTTTAAAGTTTTCAGTTAGGGTTTTTATAGCTTTTAAGTTTAGCTCTTCAAGTGGAGCAGGGTAGTTGCTTGTGCAGTGCAAGAGAGTGACATGTTTTTGTAGAGTGTATAAATAGTCCTCTCCATTAGAAGCGTTAAGACAGTTTTTTAAGTTTGGTTCTAAATTACTAACTTTAAGGCCTAAATAGATTGCTCCTAGTGCCCATTTGATCTCTTCTAGATTGGACATCCCAGTTGAGAGGATAACGTGTTTTTTGTAAGTGGCAGTTGACTTTAACATCTTTAAATTGGTGATTTCACCAGAGCCAATTTTGACAGTAGAGAGTTTAAGCTCCTCCATTAAAAATTTAGCGTCAGAATCTGAGAAGGGTGAGGAGACAAAATCGATTCCGTATTTGTTGCACTCATCTAATAGACTAAAATGATTTTCTCTTGAGAGCTCTAATTTCTTGAGCATATCAAACTGCGAGCCTGAGGATTGTTTCAAATTGGTTTTTTGATAGTCAGCCATATCAGCTTCTTTAGTCACAAGGTCTTCAGTCTTAAAAGTTTGAAACTTTATAGCGTCAGCCCCGGCTTCTTTAGCCACTTTGACCATTTTGACTGCTGTCTCAAGACTTCCATTATGATTAACACCTGCTTCGGCAAGGATATAGGGTTTGTTAAACTTGATCATAAAAATCCTTTTTAAGAAGTTTACTGAAATCTGTTTTTGCTAATGTCTTCAAAATCTTGTCTGTAGTGTTTCCATCCCCGTGAAGCAGAGATGGCGTTTTTAAGATTGGAGCCTTTAGGCTCTGATTAATTGCGTTTTGTATTTGCTTAGCATCTGCTGCAATATTTTTTACAAACTTAGGGTCTGAAAGTCGCCCTTCTTGTCTCGAACCAATATTGAGCACCTTGCGTGAAAAGAAGGGTGCTTCGATCAATCCGCTAGAAGAGTTTCCAACAACAAGTTCGACCACTTTTAATAAAGAGATGTAGTTTTTGTGTCCAAGGGACTCAAAACAGTGGATGCTTTTTGAAGATGTCTCACTGTAATTTAAAATAGCTTTTCTAAACTCAAGGTTGCCGGGGTCCATATTGGGAAGAGTAAAGATAATAGCTTCAAGTGAAGAGGCTTCAAGGCCTTCAATTAAATTTTCAAGCTCTGACAAGCCATTGTCACCTGCAACAGTAATAGGATGAAAGGTGCAAACAGCCGTTTTGCTGTTTAAAGTCAGATTCAAATCTTCTTCTAATTCGTTGGAGTTTAAAAAATCACCTGACTGACTTCCATCAAGTCCCAAAGCCCCAACATTAAAAACCTTGTCAGGTTTTTCGCCTAGTTGAATCACGCGTTTACGGTAAGCCTCAGTTGAGGTAAAATGCAAAGATGAGAGTTTAGTGATTGCATGCCTTGTAGAGTCATCCAAACTTCCGCTGGTTTTTTCGCCGCCGTGAAGGTGGACAATTGGGATACGCATTAAAAATGCTGTGACTGCGATAGATAATATTTCAAAACGGTCGCCAAGAATGACAAGTCCATCAAATTTGTTTTTTTCAAAGATTTCGGTGAAGCCCTTCATAGCTTTAGCAGCAATAAAGGCTGCATCCGAGTTGCTAGAGGCAGCAGTTTCAATGATAGGGATTTTAAAATCTATTGTGAGTCCTGAGTTTAGAATTTCATCTTCTGTTTTTCCAAAAAAAGAACTGAGGTGCGTGCCAGTAACAATAAGCTTGGCTTCAAAAGATGTGCTTTTTTTGCAGGCTTTGATTAAAGGCTTTAAAATTCCAAATTCAGCGCGGGAAGAGGTTACGAATGCGATTTTTTTTTTCATTGAGTACCGCTTAGAAATGGACTGCTGGGAAGACATAAAATACGATTGTTTAGGTCCTCAGTAAGCTTTAGATCTGTTCTTGGACAGCTGCTGTACATTGGCAATTGATGTAGAGGTTCCCAAATAGGTCTAACAAAAAGTTTTTGCTTATGAAGAAATGGAATGATCTCCTCTAAATCAGTGGGCTTATTTAATTTTATGTAGTTGAGCCAGTAATTGCTTTTGCAGTCTTTAGATTCAAGTCCGAATTCTGCATAGCTACAATCTGAAAAAGCTTCACTGTATTTGCGTGCAAGATTTCTTTTTTGTTCTAAATAGGTCTCTATTTTATCTAGTTGAGCTAGGCCCAGAGCAGCGTTTAAGTTTGGCATTCTAAAATTGTAGCCGATTTCATCATGTTGAAATCTGTACTTGTGCGGTATTTTTGCTGTAGTTGAAATATGCTTAAGCCTTTTTCCAAGCGCTGCATCGTTAGTGACAACTACACCGCCACCTCCGGTGGTGATGATTTTATTTCCGTTAAAACTTATACCGGCTAAGCGAGAGAGTGTTCCAGCTTTTTTGGATTTGTATTCTGAACCTAATGCTTCTGCAGCATCTTCAATGAGCTCAATTTTAAAGGTTTCGCATACCTCTTTAAGCTCGTCATAACGTCCAATATGTCCAAAACAGTGCATCATCATAAGTGCAGATATTTTTTGACCACTTTTTTTGTTGTAGCACTTGCTATCTTTGATTTCAGAAATGCTTTTAAGATAGGCTTTGAGTTTGTCAGGACAGACTGACAGGCTGTGCTCTTCGACTTCAACAAAATGGGGTGTGGCGCCTAGATACGAAGCTGCATTGGCAGTGGCAATAAACGTCAATGAGGGCATTAAGACCTCGTCACCTTTTTCAACTCCTGCAACAGCAAGACATAGCTGCAGTGCTGCGGTGCCGTTTACACACGCGACAACTCTCTCAGCACCTAAAAAGTCTGCAAGGCGCTCTTCAAACTCATCAATAAACTTACCAACTGAAGACACAAAGCCGCTATCAATGCAGCGCATTAGATAGTCTTTGTCACCTCCATCAAATGAAGGTTCATGCAGGTGGTAGGCCTTGTTATCCGTCGCTTTTAGCACGTGATTTAGGCGGCCGAGTATGTCTTGATTCATAAAAGCCCTAGCGGGTTTAAGGGTTGATATTTACGCTTCTCAAAGCTAATTATTAATGGCTTTGCAAGCAAAAGTAAACTGATAAGGAACCTATTTATATGAACCTAGAGTCTCTAAAGCTCCTGTCATCAACAACTTTATCTGATGTCATTCGTAAGATTGATGCCAATGGTGAAGGCTTTGTGTGCATTGTAGATAAGGACGATAAACTCCTTGGAACTGTTACAGATGGCGACATCAGGCGGGCAATTATAAACGGTTTGGTTCTCACAGAGGTCTGCACAAACATTATGAACACGTCGCCTAAGGTGAAAAAACTTGGAATTGAGAATGAGGAAGCTCTAAATTACTTACAAGAAACCGAGCTTCGCAACCTTCCCATAGTTGATGATCAAGGAAAACTGATAAAGGTTCTTCATTTAAAAGATTTGGTTAAAATCAACAGAAGCTCATGCACTGCTGTTATACTAGCAGGTGGTGAAGGAAAACGTTTAAGACCCTACACTGATTCGATCCCAAAACCTATGCTTGAAATTCAAGGCAAACCTATGCTTGAGCACATCGTACATAGATTAAAACTTTTTAACATTACAAAAATTTATATTTCAGTGAACTACCTGTCTAATATAATTGAAGATCATTTTGGTGATGGCTCTACTTTTGGAGTTCAGATTGAGTATCTGCGCGAAACAAAAAAACTGGGAACAGCGGGTCCTCTTGCGCTTTTGCCAGAAGACACGAGCGGACCTCTACTTGTTATGAATGGTGACATTGTCACTCAAACAAATTTTAAGAGCATGGTGAACTACCATAAAGATCACAGTTCTGACATCACAGTAGGAGCCAGTGTTTACAACATTAAAGTCCCTTACGGCGTTCTTAAGCTTGAGGGCGAAAACGTTGTCGGCCTTCAAGAAAAACCTACCAAATCTTTTTTCTGTAGCGCCGGTTTGTACGTGCTTTCTAAAAATGTTTTGGGACTTATTCCTAGAGACAGTTTTTTTGACATTCCAGATTTGATTGACCAGCTGATCAGCCAGAATTTTAAAGTTAAAGCTTTTCCTATTCATGAGCAGTGGAAAGACATAGGTCGCAAAGAGGACCTTATGGCTATCAGAACTGAAAAATTATAGAGTTATCAAAACATCAATTTAAAACTTTTAAAAGTTAGAATTCTTTGGAGAAAAACAAATGTGTGGAATCTATGGACAAGTTGGAGCTTCAAAACCACTAACCACTGGAATGATCAAAACGGCAGGAGATTTGATATCTCACCGTGGGCCTGATGATTTCGGTTGGGACTCATTTGAAGGTGGTTTTATCGCCAACCGCAGGCTCTCTATTATTGATTTAGCTCATGGAAAGCAGCCTTTTTACTCCGAGGACAAGAGATTCTCTCTTGTTCAAAATGGTGAAATCTACAATTACAAAGAATTGAGAGAAAACTTAAAAAAGCACGGATTTTCATTTGAGACAGACTCAGACTCAGAAGTTTTGCTTAAGCACTTTA
>Ga0115567_10007674_pt1 | contig 10221 bp, 12 predicted proteins | sample COGITO_mtgs_1204_2_FD_88679 | JGI IMG/M metagenome (GOLD analysis project Ga0115567, IMG submission 88679) | Pelagic marine microbial communities from North Sea - COGITO_mtgs_120412 | ecosystem: Environmental > Aquatic > Marine > Epipelagic | place: Germany:Helgoland, sampling site Kabeltonne... | reverse complement strand
TCAAGTACTTCCCCTATATCATGACGATCTTCGTGTTCATCCTGTTCGCGAACTTCCTCGGGCTCGTCCCGATGTCCTTTTCCACGACATCGCAGATCGCGGTCACGGCGGTCCTCGGCTTCGGGGTGTTCTTCGCGGTGACGATCCTCGGCTTCGTGCTCAACGGTGCCGCGTTCCTCGGGCTGTTCTGGATGAAGGACGCGCCGCTGGTGCTGCGCCCGATCATCGCGGTGATCGAGCTGATCTCGTATTTCGTGCGCCCGGTCAGCCATTCGATCCGCCTTGCGGGCAACATCATGGCCGGCCACGCGGTCATCAAGGTCTTTGCGGGCTTCGCCGCGATCGCGGCGATCAGCCCGGTCTCCGTCCTCGCGATCACCGCCATCTACGGTCTTGAGGTGCTCGTCGCGGGCATCCAGGCCTACGTGTTCACCATCCTGACCTGTGTGTACCTGAAAGATGCGCTGCATCCCTCACACTAGGTCGGTTCCCTCAATCCAATTCCATCCTCAAGGAGAAATGTTATGGAAGGCGATGTCGTCGTTTTTGGCCAGATGGGCCAGTATATCGGTGCCGGTCTCGCGGGTATCGGTTCGGGTGCCGCCGCGATCGGTGTCGGCCACGTGGCCGGCAACTACCTCGCAGGTGCGCTTCGCAATCCGTCCGCTGCGGCGTCGCAGACCGCGACCCTTTTCATCGGTCTTGCATTCGCCGAAGCGCTGGGGATCTTCTCGTTCCTCATCGCCCTGCTGCTGATGTTCGCCGTCTGAGGCGGAACGATCGGTCCGGGCGGCACGACGCCGCCCGGCAGGGTGAGCAACGGACAAGGGAGGCGTCGTCATGGCGATCGATCCAGCAGCGCAGGAAGTGATCGGTTGCGTCGGCCCGAGCGGCAGCGCGATCGGCATGCCGCAGCTTTGCGGCGACTGGATGCCGAACCAGATCTTCTGGCTCGTCGTCACGCTTATCGTTCTCTACCTCGTGCTGAGCCGCGTTGTCCTGCCGCGCATCGGTGCGGTCTTGGCCGAGCGGTCAGGCACGATCACCAACGATCTCGGCGCCGCGGAGGAGCTCAAGCAGCGGTCCTCGGATGCCGAGGCGGCCTATGACAAGGCGCTCGTCGATGCGCGTGGCGAGGCCGACAGGATCGTCGCCGAGAAGAAGGCCGAGATCCAGACCGACCTCGATGCGGAACTGGCGAAGGCCGATGCCGAAATCGCGGCGCGCACCGCCGAGAGCGAAGCGGCCATCGGCGAAATCCGCGACAGCGCAATGCAAAGCGTGGCGGAGGTCGCCAAGGACACCGCAGGAGAGATTGTGACGGCGATGGGCGGCACCGCCGACCGCGCCCGTGTCGAGGCCGCCGTCGACGCCCGCATGGGAGACAGCGCATGAGATATCTTCTGACACTTACGGCGCTGTTTGGGGCCACACCGGCGCTGGCCGCCGAGAAGCCGTTCATATCGCTGGAAAACACCGACTTCATCGTGTTGCTCGCGTTCCTCCTCTTCCTCGCGATCCTGTTGTGGTTCAAGGTTCCGTCGAAGGTCGCCGAGATGCTCGACGGTCGCGCCGCCGGCATCCAGAAGGAACTGGACGAGGCACGCGGACTCCGCGAGGAGGCGCAGGCGCTTCTCGCGTCCTACGAGCGCAAGCAGCGTGATGTTCAGGGCCAGGCCGACCGCATCGTCACGAACGCGCGCGAGGAGGCGTCCCGCGCCGCCGAGCAGGCCAAGGACGACATCCGCAAGTCGGTCGCCCGCCGTCTTGCCGCGGCCGAGGAGCAGATCGCCAGCGCCCGCGCGGCGGCGGTCAAGGATGTCCGCGACCGCGCCGTGACGGTGGCCATCGCCGCCGCGCGCGACGTCATCGCCGAACAGATGACGGCGCAGCGAAGCAACGCGCTGATCGACAATTCGATCACGACGGTCGACGATAAGCTGCACTGACAGATCGTCCCGGGGACCAATCGAACGGCCCGCCCTCACCGGCGGGCCGCTTTCGTTTGTGGGCGACGACACGGGGCCGCCGACCGGTCATGAAAAAGGGCCGCCCCAAAGGACGGCCCCGATTCGACTTGCGGCCAGAGATCAGCCGTTCGGCGTGATGATGATCTCGACGCGGCGGTTCTGCGCGCGTCCCCCTGCATCGAGGTTCGACGCGATCGGCTGATCCTCGCCCCGGCCGATGGTGCGGACGCGGAACGCGGCGACGCCGGCACCGGTCAGGACGTTGGCGACCGCGGAGGCGCGACGCTGGCTCAGGTCCTGGTTGTAGGCGGCCGAGCCGGTGTTGTCGGTGTGGCCGATCACATTGACCGTGGTGTCGGGATAGCGGTTGAGGCTGTTGGCCACGGCGCGCAGATCGTTCTGCAGGTTGCCGGTAAGCGAGGCGCTGTCGGTGGCGAACAGGATGTCCTGCGGCAGCGTCACGACGAGGTTCTGGCCGTTGTTCACGATGCCCACGTTCGGGCCGAGAGACTGGCGCAGTTCCGCCTCCTGGCGGTCGAGGTTGGCGCCGATGGCCGCACCCGCACCGCCGCCGACGGCCGCGCCGATCAGGCCGTTGCGGATACGCTCGTCGCGGTCGTCGCCGGTCAGCGCACCGGCAAGCGCGCCGACGCCCGCGCCGATCAGCGCGCCGCGGTTCTGGTTCTCGGGCGTCTGGCCGGGCAGGGGCGCCTGGCACGCCGCGAGGGCGAGGGCGGAGGCCGCAGCGGCGGCGAGGGGAAGTCTGGCAAAGGTCATTTCGGTTACTCTCATACTTGGAGGCGGATGCGTTACCACCCGCTCTGATACAGGCGATTTGGCCCCAATCTAGCTGATATACAATATCAGCGGCAGGATACGCGATGTTCCGCGCAAGTCCAGCGTCAGGCCTCCGCGCGCGCGCTCTCCCAGGCGAGCATCGCGCGCTTGCGGCCAAGGCCCCAGTGATATCCGCCGAGCGCGCCGGACTTTCGCAGGGCCCGGTGACAGGGGATGACCCAGGACACCGGATTGCGCCCCACGGCGGTGCCCACGGCGCGCACGGCGCGCGGGCTGCCCACGGCGCCGGCGATCTGGGAATAGGTCGTGACCTGACCGCTCGGGATCGCGAGCAGCGCCTCCCAGACCTTGATCTGGAACGGTGCCCCGATGAGGTGGAGCCGCGCGCCCCCGTCCGCCACACCGAACGCGGCCTCGGCCAGCGGACGGATGACGGCCGCATCCTCGACATAGGTGGCGGCGGGCCAGCGCGCGCAAAGGTCGGCGCGCGCCGCATCCTCGCCGCCCTCGTCCGCGAAACCGATGCCGCAGATACCCTTGTCGGTGGCCATCACGATGGCGGCGCCGAAGGGGCTATCGAAGCGGCCCCAGCGGATGTGCAGGCCGGCCCCCCGGCGCGCGAGGTCGCCCGGCGACATCGCCTCCCACCGCACCACGAGGTCGTGCAGGCGGCTGCCGCCCGACAGGCCGACCGACGCGGCAGTGTCGAGGGTCGTGAACCGCTCGGACAGAAGGGTGCGGGCGTGGCCCAGGGTCAGATACTGCTGGTAGCGCTTCGGCGACACGCCGGCCCAGGCCGAGAACAGGCGCTGGAAATGTGCCGGCGACATCCGCATCCGCGCGGCGAGCGCGTCGAGCGTCAGGGGCCCCTCGGCCGCGTCGATCATCGCGATGGCGCGTTCGATCGTCGCATAGTGATAGCTGTCGGTCTGTTCCATGCCCCGATCCTAGGCCGCGCCGCGCGGGCGGGCGATCCGGTTTTTGCGGATTGCACCGCCGGGACGCCCTCGTCATACCCGCGCGCATGGCCAGACAGCTTCCCTATACCGAGATGAAGGAGGTCTTTGCCCGATTTCAGGCGGCAGAGCCGGAGCCTGAGGGCGAATTGCACCACGTCAACGCCTTCACGCTCGTCGTGGCCGTCGCACTCAGCGCGCAGGCGACGGATGCGGGCGTGAACCGCGCGACGAAATCGCTGTTCGCCGTGGCCGACACCCCGCAAAAGATGCTCGATTTGGGGCTGGAGGGCGTGACCGATCATATCCGCACCATCGGTCTCTATCGCAACAAGGCGAAGAACGTCATCGCGCTGAGCCGCATCCTCGTCGAGGAGCACGACGGTGTCGTCCCCAGTTCACGCGCCGCGCTGATCGCGCTGCCCGGCGTCGGGCGCAAGACCGCGAACGTGGTCCTGAACATGTGGTGGGGGCACCCGGCGCAGGCGGTCGACACCCATATCTTCCGTGTCGGCAACCGCAGCGGCATCGCGCCGGGCAAGGATGTCGACGTCGTCGAGCGCGCGATCGAGGACAATGTGCCCGCCGAATTCCAGCGCCACGCCCATCACTGGCTTATCCTGCACGGCCGCTACATCTGTATCGCGCGCAAGCCGAAATGCGGCGCCTGCATCATCCGCGACATCTGCCGATACGAGGAAAAGACCATATGAGCCATGACGTGATCGGGATCGGAAACGCGATCGTCGACGTGATCGCCCCGGCCGAGGATACGTTCCTCGACCATATGGGCATCGAGAAGGGGATCATGCAGCTCGTGGAACGCGAGCGCGCAGAGGTGCTCTATGCCGCGATGGAGCGGAGGACCGAGACGCCGGGCGGATCGGTCGCCAACACGATCGCGGGTCTGGGGGCGCTGGGTCTCGCGACCGCCTTCGTCGGCAAGGTCCGCGACGACGCGCTCGGCCGGTTCTACGCCGCGGGGATGCAGGATGCGGGCACCGCGTTCCCCAACCCGCCGGTCGCCGGGGCCGGCGCGCCGACGTCGCGGTCGATGATCTTCGTCTCGCCCGATGGTGAGCGGTCGATGAACACCTATCTCGGCGCTGGCGCCGACCTGGGCGAGGGCGACGTCGACGCGGGCGTCTTCGACGGCGGTGGCATCCTGTTTCTCGAGGGGTATCTCTTCGACAAACCGGAGGGGAAGACCGCCTTCGCCGCCGCAGCGCGGGCGATGCACGCCGCGGGCGGGCAATCCGGCATCACGCTGTCGGACCCGTTCTGCGCCGACCGGCACCGTGCCGATTTCCAGCGTCTGATCGCCGAGGAGATGGATTTCACCATCGGCAACGCCGCCGAATGGACGACGCTTTATGAAACCGACGACCTGGACGCCGCACTCGGCCGGGCGGCCGAGGTTTGCGAGACGGTGGTCTGCACGCGGTCGGGCGATCCGGTGATCCTGTGCCGCGGCGGAGAGCGGATCGAGGTGCCGGTCCACCGCGTCGTGCCGGTGGACGCGACCGGCGCGGGCGACCAGTTCGCGGCCGGGTTCCTTTACGGTTTCGCGCGGGGGTTAAGCCTCGAGGTGTCGGGCCGCATGGGTGTCATGGCGGCGGCCGAGGTGATCGGCCATATCGGCCCGCGTCCAAAGACGGACATGAAGCGCGCGTTCGCCGACGCCGGCCTGATCTAGCCCTTCGGCCCCAGCTTCGCGTGGACCTCCTCGAGGTCGATCTCGCCCACGGGCATCTTGTTTCCGGGGTTCTCGAAGTCGTAGCGGAAGAGCTGAAAGTCCTTCTTGTACATCTCGTAGACGAGGTGCATCGACAGGTCGTCGAAGTAGTCGGCCACGGGATGCGCGCGTTTCGGCCCGTGCCCCTCGCTTTCGTTGAAGCGGGGGATGGCGGCGAGGTCGATATCGTGTCGCGTGTCGATATGATCGAGCACCGACCGCATGCCCGCGTCGAAATCCTCGGTCCAGAAGATCCGGTCGTAGCGGCCGCCGTTGACCACGAAGGTCGAGATGTGGCCAGACATCGCCGACCAGTGGATGTCGGGGTCCATCGGCTTGCGCCAGCGCATCGTGTCGCGCGCGAACAGCAGGAACCGGCGGAACGAGGCGACCTGGTCGAAGGCGAAGTCGTTCTCGGGCGTGCCGACGTCGATGCCGTATTTCTGGATCAGCAGCGGGACGAGGTTGCCGCGATACCGTTTTCCGTTGCGCTGGATGCCGCAGATCTTGTCGAAAAAGGACGACAGAACGCGGGTATAGGGGTTCCGCACGCAGGTGAAGGCGTAGGACTTGTGGGCCTTCACGTTCTCGGCGATCGGGGCCTGGCTGTCGTCGAGCGCCCATTTGTGCAGGCCGGTCTTGGCGTCGTGGATGTCGCCGTCGAAAAATTCGCCGTGATCGGAATAGTACATGATCTGCCCGATGGTCGAGCAGGCGCATTTCGGCACGACGCGGTACACCACGCTCTCGCTCTCGGTCATCCAGGTGCCGGGAAAGCCCATCGTCGGTGTCCTCGCGTCTGTCGGGATCGGTCCGCCCCGCCGGGCGGTCTGCGGTTCATCGCCCGTCTCGCCGAAAAAAGCAAAGAATGTCTGTCTATTCAACGTCTCTTCACGGTATCAGGGCTAAACGATCCATTCCCGGTGGTCAGACGGTTTCCAATTTGGCAAAGATCGCCTTCATCCTGCTCTGTCACAAGGATCCCGATGCCATCGTCCAGCAGGCGCGGCAGCTGACGGCGGCGGGCGACTTCATCGCGATCCACTTCGACGCCAGCGCCCCGCGCGCGGCCTGGGACAGGATCAGGACCGCTCTGTCAGACGACCCGAACGTCACCTTCGCGCGCCGTCGCGTGCGCTGCGGCTGGGGGGAATGGAGCCTCGTCGACGCCACCCTCGCGGCGGTCGAGGCGGCGCTGGCGGCGTTCCCGCGGGCCACGCATTTCTACATGGTGTCGGGCGATTGCATGGCGATCAAGTCGGCGAGCTACACCCACCGGATGCTCGACGCCGACGACGCCGACCATATCGAGAGCGTCGACTTCTTCGACGGCGACTGGATCAAGACCGGGATGCGCGAAGAGCGACTGATCTATCGCCACTGGTTCAACGAGCGCAAGACCAAGCGGTTGTTCTACTGGAGCTGGTGGACACAACGCCGGCTTGGCCTGGAACGCGCGATCCCCGCCGACCTTCAGATCATGATCGGCAGCCAGTGGTGGTGCCTGCGCCGCCGCACGATCGAGTGGATCATGGATTTCATCGCGTCACGTCGCGACGTCATGCGGTTCTTCCGCACGACCTGGATCCCGGACGAGACGTTCTTTCAGACCCTCGTGCGCCATCTCGTGCCCGAGCCCGAGATCAGGAACCGCTCGCTCACGTTCCTGATGTTCACCGATTACGGGATGCCGGTGACGTTCTACGACGATCATTACGACCTGCTGCTCGGGCAGGACTACCTGTTCGCACGCAAGGTCAGCCCCGAGGCGACCGACCTCAAGGCACGGCTCGGCGATCTCTATGCCTCGGGGCGCGACGACTTCAGGATCTCGGACGAGGGGCGGCGGCTCTTTGCCTTTCTTACCGGGCGGGGGCGGGTGGGGCGCCGTTTCGCGCCGCGCTTCTGGGAGACGGAGGCGAGCCTCGGGCGCGAGCGCGAATTGCTGATTGTCGCGTGCAAGAAATGGCATGTCGCCAAGCGGCTGGTGGGGGCGATCCGGCACCATACCGACATTGCCTGCATCGACTATCTCTTCGACGAGGAATCCACCCCACTGCCCGATCTTGGCGGGATCCAGACCACGCTGGAGAAACGGACCCGGCACCGCCGCGCGCTGATGCGGATGCTGTTCGACTACTACGAGACGGACCGCCTGCTGATCTGCATGGACACGTCGTCGATCGATCTGATGCGCGACTTCTTCGCCGACCGCTCGACCACGCGCCTGCTCGAGGTCGAATGCGACTTCGACGACGAGTTCCTGCGCGGCCACGCGATCCGCACCGGTCTCGCGGGGGACCAGACGCCCGCCGAGACGCTCGACCAGCTCATGCCGACGATCCGCTACGACGTCATCTACGAAAGCGACAGCATCCGCGACGAAGGCTTTGCCAACCACCACACCCTGCGGGAGGCCGTTCCGCCCGCAGACAACGTCGCGGCCCTGTGCGATTTTCTGTCGGTATCCGACGACGTGGCCCGCACGCTGGCCGAGACGCCGCACCTGTTCGTCGACTGATCCAGACCGAAAGGACCGACATGCAATTCGACTACGATGACGATAACGTCTTCGCCAGGATCCTGCGCGGAGAGATCCCGAACACAACCGTGTTCGAGAACGACCACGCGCTCGTCTTCGAGGATATCGGCGGGCAGGCGCCCGTGCACCTGCTGGCGATCCCGAAGGGGCGCTATGTCAGCCTCGATCACTTTGCCCGCGACGCGAGCGCCGAGGAACAGGTCGGGTTCATGCAGGCCATCGCCGAGGTCTGTCGCATCGTGGACGTGGCGGCCGGGTTCCGCGCCATCGCCAACGCGCGCGGCGATGCCGGTCAGGAGGTGCCGCATTTCCACATGCACATCGTCGCTGGTCGCCCGCTCGGCCCGATGCTGTCGCGAAAAGGATAGGATCAGGCGGCGGACTGCTTGCCCTCGCCGGTCAGCGACAGGAACACGTCCTCGAGGCTGGCCTGTTCGGTGCGGACATCCATGACCCGGATACCGGCGTCGCGGATCGCGTCGAGCACGGTGTCGGCGCCCATCCGCCCCTGGTCGTAGGCGAAGGCGAGCGTGTCGCCACGCCGGGTGCAGGTCACGCCGTCGGGCATGGCGGGGGCGTCGGTCGGCGTCTCGGGCGTCACCACCAGCGTCTTGCCGGTCACCCGCCCGAGCAGATTTGCGGTGGTGTCCCGCTCCGTTACCTCTCCGTGGTCGATGATGGCGATCTCGTCGCACATCTCCTGCGCCTCCTCGAGGTAGTGGGTCGTCAGGATGATCGTCATCCCCTCGTCGTTGAGCGCGCGGACATGGCGCCACAGCATCGAGCGCAGCTCGATGTCGACGCCGGCCGTCGGTTCGTCGAGCACCAGGATCTGCGGCGCGTGGACCAGCGCCTTGCCCAAGAGCAACCGCCGCCGCATCCCGCCCGACAGCGAGCGGGCATAGGCATCGGCCTTGTCCGAAAGGCCGATGAGCGACAGGATCTCGTCCGTGCGCCGCTGCGACTTCGGCACGCCGTAAAGGCCAGCCTGCACCTCCAGCGCCGCGCGCGGCGTGAAATACGGGTCGAGGATCAGCTCCTGCGGCATCACCCCGATCGACGCGCGGCTCTGGCGCGGGTTGCGGTCCTGGTCAAAGCCCCAGATATCGACCTTGCCCGACGTCTTGGTCACCAGACCGGCGAGGATGTTGATCAGCGTCGACTTGCCCGCCCCGTTCGGCCCCAGCAAGCCAAAGATCGAGCCGCGCGGGATCGTCAGGTCGACACCCTTCAGCGCCTCCTTCGCCGGCGCCTTGGCCGAGGCGGCATAGGTCTTGGTCAGGCCCGTCAGGGTGATCGCGGCTTCGGACATGGGGTGCCTTTCGCGTCTTTTCAGCCCGTCCGGGCTGCGTTAGGACGGGGTGTAGGACGCGCCGCATGGCGCAGCAACCGAATAGGCCCGCCGCATGAGCATCGACGCCCCGGAGACCAAGATCGTCAGCGCCTGGCGCGTGGCCTGCGACGGCAGCGGTCCGGGCCTCGGCCATCCGCGCGTCTGGTTGCAGATCCCGCGTGATCGCGGCTGGGTCGAATGCGGCTACTGCGACGCGCGCTACGTCCACGCCGATACGATCGAGACCGACAAGGCGCCACCGGGCTGACGGGCATGAAATGGCTCCTGCGGGGTGCCCTGGTGCCGGTGCTGATCATCGGTCTCTACCTTTTGGCGGCGACCATCGGCGGGGTGATCCCCGGTCCCGTTGCCGATATCGTGGACGCGCCCGCAAACCGGCGGATCGGCCTCGTCACCTCTCCGATCCATACCGACGTGTTGCTGCCGCTCGACGATGCCACCCGCGCGGCCTTCGGCTTTGCGACCCGCGCGGGCGTTCCTCTCGATCTCGCGCAGGCCGAATGGGTCGCCGTCGGATGGGGCGGGCGGGCGTTCTACACCACCACCGGCACCTATCTCGACCTGTCTGCCGCGACCGTATTGAAAAGCGTGTTCGGCGATGCGGCCGTCCTGCGTGTCGACGCGATCCCCGCGATCCCGCGTGATTATCCCGCCGTGCGCTATCTCGATGTCAGCCAGCCGCAGATCGACGCGCTGATCGGCATAATCCTGTCGGACCTGTCGGACGCCGCGGCGCTGGACACACCCGGTTTCAACGCCACCGACGCGTTCTTTCCCGCGAAGGGGCGGTTCCAGATCTGGCGGACCTGCAACGCCTGGCTCGGTGAGGCGCTGCGTGCGGCCGGCATCCCGGCGGGCATCTGGAC
>Ga0115567_10007673_pt1 | contig 10221 bp, 6 predicted proteins | sample COGITO_mtgs_1204_2_FD_88679 | JGI IMG/M metagenome (GOLD analysis project Ga0115567, IMG submission 88679) | Pelagic marine microbial communities from North Sea - COGITO_mtgs_120412 | ecosystem: Environmental > Aquatic > Marine > Epipelagic | place: Germany:Helgoland, sampling site Kabeltonne... | reverse complement strand
TCGCGGAGTGGGAGTGCCAGCTGGAGCGATTCGCGGATATCAGGCGCGGGTTCCTGCTTTACGATTGAGGCGGAGGGTGGTGACGTGAGTGCGCGCGAGAGAGAGCGCGCGATATTAATTGGAAAGACTTATTACGATCGTGACAACATGTACGCGTCTAAGAGTAGCTAGCCTCCAAAGTTTTCACCGTAGTCTCCAAAAGCGATCCACGGTAGTCCCGATAATATTCCACGATTGTTAAGGTTAACGGAGCTGGTCGCGACTCGCCCACTTCACCGGGCGTCGCGGTGGCGAGGACGTATCGGCGTCGCGCCCCGTGACTCTCAACTAACCGATTCGCATGGACCGCGCCGCCGCGTGAAGGTGGCCCTCGCCTGTGGCATCGCGAAGCGACGAAAGCCCCCGTGTGCCGAACGAAAACTAACCTCGTCGCTTAATTTTCGGCGGCGGGCGCGATGTCGGGCCGGCAGGTCCAGCTGAACCAGGAGCTGGCCCGCAAGACCCTCGCCGCCGATGTCCTCGCGATCGTGAGGGACTCCGTGGACGAGTTCAACCTCGTGAACTGCGGCACCGCGCTCCAGAGGCTCGCCAAGTGCCCCGACACCCACCGCCATCTATCGCCCACAGCATCCACCCTACCCGGCGTTCCGAGGGTTCTCCAGGAACAGTTCGCGCGATTACTCGACGCCGCCGCCGCGCTCGTCCGCAAAGACCCGCGGCACGTGGAGTCCAGGCAGCTGGCGAGCATGCTGTGGGCGTGCGGCAAGCTCGAGCTCGGCAACCGCGCCGCCGACCTCGTCAAGGGCATCGAGGCTGCATCAATGATGCACGCGTCCAAGTTCAACCCGCAAGAACTCGCCAACGCCGTCTGGGGCGCCGCGAAGCTCGGGCTGGACCCGTCACGATCCGAGCTCGTCCACGCCATCGCCGACGCCATCGCGGTGTCCTTGCCCAAAGCCCCGGCGGCGCCCAGCGGCCCGCGGCGTGATCCCAAGGGTGGGGGACCGGGCGGCTGGCGCGGCGTTAGGGTGGAGTGGACGTCGCAAGGGGTCAGCAACGTCGCCATGTCCCTCGCCAAGCTCGACGCGGACGTCACGCACGGCGAGGGCGTGTCCACCACGGGCGACGGGTTCAAATACGGGAAGGTGTTCGGTGAGGTGTGCTCAGCCGTGACGTCGCGAGCCGACGACTTCAACCCCCAGGAGGTGGCTAACATTCTCCACGCGCTCGCTAAGCTCACCGCGGGCGACGGCGAAGGGGACGGCGGCGGGCGGACGATACCCGGGCCCGTCGAGAGGACCGCGCGAGAAGCTGCGGAAGCGCTGGCGTCGAGAATAACGATTCGGTGGATCGAGGCGCAACGGCTCGAGCCCCAACACGTGGCTAACATGTCGTGGGCGTGCGCCAAGATGGGCGCCGCGGGGGGCGACGACCTGGCGGGCGCGCTCGCCAAGGCGGCCGCGAACCTGGCGCCGCGCATGAACACGCAGGAGCTGTCCATGGTGGCGTGGTCCGCGGCGGCGTTTGGGAGCGGGCGTTGGCCCGCGGACTGCGCGGAGACAGTCGCGAGAGCCTTTGGCGATCGGGCGACCGACGCCACTCCGCGACAGCTGGCGAAGGCTTCGATGGCGTACGCGAAGCTCGGGACGCTCCACCCGAAACTCATGGACGCGGTCGCCGACGCGGTGCTCGCGCTCGAGCAGCCCTTCGCGGCGTCGCTCAACCCCCAGGATGTCGCCAACCTCGCGTGGTCGTTTTCAAAGCTGGGGTGTAAGAAGAAGCGGCTCTTCGACGCGCTCTCCGCCGCGTTCGTCGCCCACCTGCGCGATGACGACGACAGCTTTTCCTCGCAACAGCTCACCATGATCGTGTGCGCCTTTGGTTTGCTGGGACTTAAAGACGAGAGCATGCTGAACGCGGCGATGGGCGCCATGAGTAAAGAGCGGGTGGCGGAGTTCAACCCGCGAGATTTGACAAACACGGCTTGGGCGTTGGCGGCGTTGGGCGTGAACGCCGAGGCTAAGCCCAAACTCGTGGAGCGGATAGGCCGGACCGCGCGGAAACGCCTGGATGACTTCAACTCGCAGGAGCTGCTCAAGTTTCTCGGCGCGTTCGAGAGGCTCGGAGGGAGCGACGTGAGGCTCGCGCGGGCGGTGTCGAAGCAGAGGATTCTCTCTTACGAATTCCCCGCGTTGTCGACTCACGTTCCCTCGAGTTCGTCCGTGAAGCTCAGCTCCAAGACCCCGACGAGTTACCAGGGCACCGATCGCGTGCGCGTGGACGACAGCTGCGGGGGCTGGGGCCGGGGTAACACGGGAGTGGCGCTGTGGGAAGGCAGCTTTGTGCTGGCGGAGTGGCTGTCCCGGCAGGGCACGCCGACGGGATCACCCGAGATGGCCGAGGTCATGAGCGGCGCGTGGGGACCGAACGAGAGCGGGGGATGGCGAGGTATGACGGGCGTGGAGCTCGGAGCGGGGCTCGGGCTTCCCTCGATCGTCGCGTCTAAGCTCGGGCTGGAGATGGTGGCCACGGACGGTGCGTTTTATTTTCCCTCGCTTTGCTCGGTTTTTTCTCGCCGTTCTCGCGGTTTTCGGATGTCGCCCTTCGTTAATCCCTCTACTGGACCGTCGATGTCCTTGGAGTTTCAAATAGGGCGTACATGAGATCTTGGAAGTTTCGCTGACAACAATCGCCGTTCTTGGGCCATGATTGCTCTCTGATAGTAGCTTCCAGACACTACCCCGTCCGCTTTCTTCTCGACTAAAATCTGACGCGCGCGATCATTCATCTCCCTTTTCCCGACAGGCGACGACGAAGTCCTCGAGCTCCTCTCACAGAACATAGAAAATAACACTTCCCCTGATACCGGCGCGAGGGTATCCCGTTTAGTGTGGGGTTGCGACGAGCCCCTGGAACACCTCGGCCTCTCCGAGCCGCCGAAGCTCATCCTCGCGTCCGACGTCGTCTACGGAAACGACCCAAAGAAATGGAAGCTGCTGGTCAAGACCATGTGCGACCTGAGCGGACCGTCCACGCTGGTCGTCATAGGCAACGTGCAGAGGTACCCGGTGCATCATCCGATGGCGGAGACCAAGTTTTTCAGCGAGGCGACGGCGGTGGACTTTGAGAGGACGGAGGTGCCGGTGACTGGTTTGCACCCGGACTTTAGGCGAACTGGCGGCGGCGCTTGCGTCGTTCATCTCTTCAGACGACGGCCGGAGTCGCTGAAGCGCGCGCGGTCGGAAAGCGACCTCGGCGAACGGAAGGTTAAGAAGGCCAAGAAGGAGAAGAAAGCGAAGAAGGCCAAGAAGAAGGATTCCAAGAAGGACTCGCGTAGCTAGAGCACTAGGATAAAATAGCAAATCCAAAACTAGTCTATGAGATACGAAACGCGTCTGACCTGATGCGGCGGACTCTCTCCACCGCTCGGGTACGCATACATCGGCGGGGCGTCGATGGGAAACATCGGAATGTCGCCGTCGTCCTCGGCGACGACGCTCGGCATGAACGCCGCTCCCGTCAAGATGGCGGCGACGGCGTCCCTCTCCGCCCGCTCCGCCGCTTCCAGCGCTGCGACCCTTTGGTCCTCCTCCCGGATCTCCTCCTCCCGCACCGCGCACAGGAACGCGCGCCAACCTTCCTGCGCGAGATCGCGGTGAGACGATTCGCACACGTTCGATGATTCGCAGACGTTCGATGATTCGCACGCCCCCGCACACGCGCACGCGTCCCGATCTTCTTCGGCGCCGACACCGACTAACACCCCGGGTCGCGAAGTCGAGGTGGACATCCCGAGCGAGCCGGCGAGCTCCGCCAGCGCGCCGGCCGATACGCCCGCGCACTCGGAGAGATCCAGCAGCTCCACGTCGCGGCCGAGCGTTTTGAGGTGCACCAGCCCGGCGTCGCTCACGCGCGTGCGCCTCAAACGAAGATCCGTCGCGGTGCACCCGTCGTCTAAGCCCGAGGGAGTCTCGACACCTCCGCGCTCGCGTCGCCACATCGTCAGTCTGCCCCGGTACGTCAGGTAGTCTAAGATCAGGTTACCGACGCCGCAGCCCGAGAGGTTTAGCGATCGCAGCGATCGTGGGAGACGCGCGAGGTGCGGGCCCGCGGCGTCGTCGACCGCGGCGCAATCCGAGAGGTCCAGCGCCTCGAGCCTCGGGGGAGGATTGTAAACTTTGCGTCCTCCTTTGTTCCCTCCCCGTCGACCCCGGCCGCCGCGTCTTCGTCCCGTGTGCGCATCGTCATGGGCATCGTCTTCGCACGGACACGCCAACGCCGCCAATGATTCGGATCTCAGCCCTGTGCACCCGCGCAGCGATAGGCATCGCAGTTGTGGAAGCTCATGAACAAAGTCCAGATTGTCGAGCCAACCGCATCCGTTGATGTCCAGGTGGACGAGCGAGTGCGACGCGAGGTTGAGGTAGAGAAACGCCCCGCGCGACAGGGTCATCGCCGCGTCGGAGAGGAGCAGCGACGTGGGCGACAGCGCGTCGGACTCGGCGAGCGCCCTCAGCGCGGGGATGTGGTTCGATGAGGTGGGGAGCGGAAGCGCGTTCTTCCTCTCACTCTCATTTTTTTGTGTGAGCTTAAACTTGAAGTAGGAAAGGGCGACGAGCTCGACGAGCTCGCGAGGGAGATCGCCGACGTCGGCGACGACGTGTGGATCGCCACGAGCGAGCGCCGCCGCGCAGGCATCCGCGCTCACCTGCAAGAGCGTGCCCATCGCGCCCCCTCTACTGGGCCCCGCACCGCTCGTTTTCAGATGTCGCCTCACCCAGTCACAGTCAGCACGAGTCAAGTCAGCACGCGCTGAGGCCGACTCTTTTTGATTTTGGAGCGCATAACCCTAGGACGCGACCACCGGGTCGCGACCTTAACATGGCGGGTAATCGAGGCGGACGCGGTCGAGGCGGCCGAGGAGGTGGTGGCGGCGGCGGCCGAGGCTACAACAACAACTACGGCGGCGGCGGTAACTCCTACGGCGCGCTCAACAACAACCAAGGGGGCTACGGCGGGAACCAAGGCGGCGGGTTCGGAGGAGGCGGAGGAGGCTGGGGTAACCAGGGCGGCGGCGGCTACAACAACAATCAGGGCTTCGGAGGCGGTAGAGGAGGAGGAAGGCAAACCGCCGGGCGCGGCGGAGGCCGCGGCGGGCGGGCCGTCGATACCAAGAACCCGAAGGATGTGCTACGGGAAGATCTCATGACCGATCGGCCCGGAATGTGGCCGCTCTCTTGCTACGGCAAGGGCGACGAGCCGTGCCTGCTGGGCGGCGACACGTGCTTCGAGGAGCTACGGTGGGTCACGGGCGCGGCGGCGTCCCGGGGTATCGATCCCAACCAGGTCTTCGCCAAGACCCACGAGTTCATCCAAGGCAAGGAGACCGACATAAGGGCAATCTTAAACTTCCCGATGCAGCAGCTGAAGCAAGTGCTGGACAACGCGCGGGAGGGGCGGATGGCGCCCGCGGGTGCCGCGCGGATCATCGATCACGCCATGCTGAGCGGTGTGCCCCAGCAGCCCATGGGGCAGCAGCCGGGTATGCCGGGAACGCAACCGGGCATGCCGGGAATGATGGGGCAGCAGCAGCCCGGGTCTCCTTACGGAGCAGCGCTCTCTCCGCAGCAGCCCCAAGGAGCGTACGGAGCAGCGCCGCAGCAACCTCAAGGAGCGTTCGGCGGCGGACTGGGCGGCGCGCAGCAGAACCCTTACGGTCAGCCGCAGCAGCAGCAGCAGGCTGGGTTCGGGGGTGGCGCCTTTGGAGGCATGGGCGCGGCGGGGGGAGCGTTCGGCGGTGCGCCCCCCGCCGCGGTGGCCCAGCAGCCGAACATCTACGGCGGCGCCCCGACGCAGGCCCAGCCCGGTCAGCCCGGGATGGATCCGAATCAAATATGGCAACAACAGCAGTGGCAGATGGGGCAGATTCCCGATAACCCTCCACCGCAGCACTTCGTTCAGCGGTGATATCGCTTATTATAAGTGTTACGAACATAGCTGCACTACATAGCTGAAACTCAGCCTTTTTCCTAATACTACATAGCGGTTTGGTCTCGTTTCACCACCTCGCTGCTCGCCCTCGGTCGTGCAAACGCCGCCGAGTCAGCCACGACGCCGCCGCCCGCCTCGCTCTTCTCCCTATCCGCCCTCGCCTGCAGACGCTGCGCCTTCACGAGCGCCCGTCTGCGCTCGAGCAACGCCTTGGAGAACTCGGCGCTGAGCCTGTAGTCGTCCGCGACCGCCCAGCCCATGTCCTCCCTGTTGAAAACCAGCGCCCGAACCTCCGTCTTGGCCACGACGGTGAGCGTGTTTCGCGGCGGCGCCTTGCCGTCTTTATCGGCAATCTCCCCCACCAAGTTCCCCTTCCGCCTCGCCCCGATGCGCCTATCACCCTTGGCCAACGCGCCGACGGGTGCGCCGAACGCGTCGCACTCCCCCGCCGTGATCACGAACACCTCATCGCTCGTCTTGCCGCGCACGCAGAGCCGTTGGCCGGGCTTGAAACGTCGCTCGGGGTGCTGCCTGCTCGAACCCACCAGAGCGTCGAGCCTCGCGTGCACGTGATGCAGCCGCTCGCTCGTGTTGTTCCGTTGGCCGGTGAACCACGCGTGCTCCAGCGCCTGCGCCGCCCCGAGTCTTCGCTTCGGGTTCGGTTCCAACAAACCGCGGAGTAGGTCCTTGGCCTGGGACGATATGCACTCCCATTCCTCGCCGCAGTCGAAATTCAAGCCGCACTCGACGATTTGGTCGATGAGTTCGTCCTCGTCGTCGTCGTCGAAGGGCCACGCGCCTGTTAACAGCACGTGCATGGCGACTCCCAGCGCCCACACGTCCACGCCCTGGCCGTACACGCCGGCGACGAGCGCCTCGGGCGCCACGTACGCGAGGGTCCCGCAGACGTTCTCCTCCTTTTCCCGCGCGGTGAGCGCCTTGGCGAGGCCAAAGTCGAGTAGCGTGACCGAGTCGAGGTCATCCGGCTTTGCGAGGCACAGGTTCTCGAGCTTGAGATCCCTGTGCACCACGCCCCTCGCGTGCATGAAGGCGATGGCGTCGAGCATGTTGGACATGACCACCTGCGATTGGCCCTCGTCGTACGCGCCGACGTCGGTGATGGCGTCGACGAGCTCCTGGCCCTCGAGGAGTTCCATCACCACGTGGACTATGCCGTCCTCCTCGAGGAGTTCGGCGCCGAGCGCGGGTGTCGGCGCGATGCGGTCGTAGTCGGCGCCGCCCTCGGTGAAGAACTCCTTGATGGTGATGATCGCGGGGTGCTCCGAGAGCTGCTGCATCATGATCAGCTCGTTCATGACCTCGTTCAGGGACATAGACGCCAGCTTGCGGGGCTTCGACTCGCCGTCGGAATCCGAGTCGGAATCCGAGTCCGAGTCCGAGTCCGAGTCCGAGTCATCATCAGAAGACGAACCGTCCCCACCGCCGCCGCCGGGCTTCACCCGTAAGGTCTTGACCGCGTAGGTCACGCCAGTCGCCCTGTGCACAGCCTTGCGCACCACCGCGAAACCCCCGGTGCCGATGGCGTCGCCGAGGTCGTACTCCTCCTCAAACGGCCTGTGCTTGTGTACGTACCCGATTGCCGCGATGTGCTCGCTGTTGTCAAGGTGGAGCAACCCGCCGGGCATGGACCGGACCCGTCGTAAACCCCGGATCTTTCGCAAGCTCGCGTCGGATTTGAAGGACCCGCACTGCTCGCCGAGCACGCGGAGCGGCGCGGGTTGGAACTTGGCGCGCCAAGCGCTCTTTCCCACGGCGGGAGCCCTAGCGTGGGCCATGGCGTAGGCTAAACCGTGTTGCGAGTTTTTCTTATCCGGGGCGATCGAGCTTCCAGGCCTGTCGACGCCGCCGCCGCCTTGCCCGAGTAACGAGGGGAGCCTGCTCCGGTGTCTGCGTCGCCACGCGGCGTCGGAGTCGGAGCCGCTGTCGGTTCCCCGGCGGAGGCGAGCCGCGCGGGGCGCTCGAAGGCCGGACCAACCCAGGTTGACCTGCGAGGCACTCTTCTTCATCTGCTTCACCGGGGATTTATCCACGAGTGACGCCGCGCTGTCCTTCATCTGCTTCACCGGGGACTGTACCCGCACCGGGCTGTTCTGACCGCTGTCGTCGTCGACGGCGCCGAGCCGCGTTTTTCTGTCATCCGTCGCGGGAAGCTTCCCCCACGGACCGTCCTTCGTGTTCCGTGCCGCCGCGTTCGCGGTGAGCCGCGGCTGCGCGATCGCGGGTTGTTTGTTCTTGTGTTCGGACATCGACTCCGCGAGCTTGATGAGGTCGGGCGCGGAGTCCAGGCGGAGGAGGTGCCCGCGCAGTCCGCCGTTGCGCCTCATACCTACTTGTGTTCCACCACCTTCCCCTTCCCACGGCAACGAGCTCGCCGCGCTCAAGTGCGAGCCAGCGCTTCCCGCGCCCCGTATACTGGCCCACGCGCTGAGACCCTTGGGGAGTAGCCCGCGTTCCCGGGCGGCGGTCACGAGCCCCTCGAACTGCGCCTGCGCGTCCGGCACGTCCAACGAAATTTCCCTGAGCTCCGTGGCGATTCTCGCGAAACCCTTCGCAAACTGCGTCCCGTTGACCAACCCGGTATCCCCGAGGTACCCGAGCAGTTGCATGACCCGCCGCGGTACCTGCGGGTTGACGTGGCTCTGATCCATGGACATCGCGAGCGCCCGCCTCACAAACTCGTGGTGATAAAACGGAACCGCCAGATCCTGCAGCCGCCGGCTCGCCTCCCTCGCGTCCCTGCTGTTGACGTACTCCTCGAGCAAATCGCTCATCTCCCGCCGCGATGACGCCGCGGTGGTCCCCTCGGGCCCGCCCCAGTGCCGCGCGACGTGTTTCGCGCCACCCGGTGAACGAAGCGCGCCCCTGGCCTGCACCGCGCATCGCCGCGGAATCTCGTCCAGCCCCGAAGCCTCGGCGCATTCGTCGAGGAACTCTTTGGACACCACGCCGTCGACAACCGCGCGCGCGAGGAAGACGCCGATCTCGTCGGGGGCGTTCGGCACGTCGATGGCGAGGGACTCCGCGTCCTGGAGGATGAGATCGAAGCCTTCTTCACACTGATGCGTCGTGAGGATCTCTTTGGACGCGAGCGAGCGGATGAGCTGGGCGACCATCTCGCGTTCGCGCGGCCCGCGGTCCAGGGCTGCGGCGACCGCGCGCTTGACCACGGTGGGTTTGAGCGCGTTCGAGCCGATGAGGTTCATGGCGGGTAGGTGGCGCTTCGGCGGGGACTTGGCGGTCGTCGCCTGGGAGAGCGACGGCCAGCTGGTGGTCTCCACCGCGGGGGACTCGTCGATCGCGCCGAGCCGGGTCGGGGCCGCGTGGACGGGGCGGGCCAGGAGCTCCCGTAAGGAGTCCTCGACGTCATCGAGGACACCGTGCGTGAAGAACTCGCGGATGAGGCCCTCGCAGTCGCGCTTGAAGTCGCCCTTTGTGAACCCGAACCCGAACGCGGAGGCCATGGCTCAACGATCGAACCCGCAGGAAATATCTTCTCGGATACGGCGGATGCCTTCGCGTACGTCCGGTGACCGGTGCACGGGCGTGTGTGGTCCAGAAGAGTTGTGTTTATCAGCACGCGCGACCCTTCAGCGCGCGTTTTAGACCGCCATCTTGTCCCCGGTCGCTCCGCGCGTCGAAGACTGAAAGCGCCAGATGCCAGCTGTGTGTCAAAAAGGGCAGGCGCTGAGTCACGTCGAGGAGCTCTCGCGAGAATCATCAAATTCACTTCGCCGACGCGTCGGCGACGCAGCGATGGGTATCTTCGACGATGTATTCGGGAAGAAGATCGAGGGCGATGGCAACGGCCTGTTCAGCTCAAAGTACAAGGCTGAACACGACGTCCTTCACGATCCCTTACCCGCCACCGCGTACGCCGACACCCTGAAGAAGGAGCGCGAGATCATGGAGCAAGCCGTGAAGACCGGCAAGGGCCACTGGGCGAGGGAGGAGGAGAGCGACCACGACAACGAATCCGACGGGTACTCGGACAAGGACTCCGACTCGGACAGCGACTCCGACAGCGAGCGCAAGTCGAAGAAGCCGAAGAGGCAGGAACGGAGCAAGTTCGAGGAGATGGACGACGCATTCGCCGAGGCGAACGCGGTGATGGCCGAGGGCGCTCCCGACAGGAAGCGCAAGAAATCGGCGGCGGCGGCGGCGGAGGACACGAGCGACGACGACTCCGGCTCCGACGACGACTCCGGTTCC
>Ga0115567_10007670_pt1 | contig 10223 bp, 7 predicted proteins | sample COGITO_mtgs_1204_2_FD_88679 | JGI IMG/M metagenome (GOLD analysis project Ga0115567, IMG submission 88679) | Pelagic marine microbial communities from North Sea - COGITO_mtgs_120412 | ecosystem: Environmental > Aquatic > Marine > Epipelagic | place: Germany:Helgoland, sampling site Kabeltonne... | reverse complement strand
TGCAGCCATTGGCCGACTACAAAAATTAGGTTGTTTTATTGAGGCCTCAGATTTTAGAGGACACCATCTTTTCGGAATTTATCTTCCGAAGCATATGGATATGGAAACAATCAAAGAGAAGCTGGTTGATGAAAAGATTTATGTCTCCTACCGCGGAAACGCTATTCGTGTTTCCCCTAATGTGTATAACACCGAAGAAGATCTGGAAAGGTTGGTGAAATGTTTTGAGTAAATTTAAGATGGGGGAAGATAAATTTCAATATTGCTTTACACCCCTAAAGTCCCCTCAAGGGGACAATTTGTAAAATTGCTAAAGCAATTTTGTTATTAAAAAATCATTTATCAATTCCTTTAAGTATTGCAGTTATTGTCCCCTTGAGGGGACTTTAGGGGTGTCCTGTCAAAATATCAAAACAAAAGCAAGGAATAAAATTCGTTATTCTTAATATCTCCCTCAAACCATTCCAAAAAAGTCGGAGCGGAAAGATGTTAAAAATGGTTGCTGCGCAAACGATCCATTTTTAACATCAACCACCCCAATAATTCGTCATTCGTAATTCTAAAATCGTACATCTTTAGACCATTCCTTTAATATCATTCCCCCACGTTGGGTAGGCAAAAATCATTGCTTTGATTTCCTCGCATTTTAACTTTCCACACATAGCCAAGACAAATAAATTGATCATTTCTCCCGCATGAGGCGCAATTATGTGCGCCCCTAATATAAGATTTCTCTCTTTGTCCCGAATGGTCTTATAAGCATAGGTTTTTTCGTTGATACGCTTTGCATTGTACCATTTTGGAACGCTTTTATATTCTACGACAATATCATAGCCTTTTGCTTTAGCTTCTTCTTCCGTAAGGCCTATGACCGATACTTGTGGATGTGTAAAAACAACCGAAGGCACTGGTGGAAAATCCATCTTTTCGCTATTTCCATTTCTAATATTAATCGAAACAATTCTCGATTCTTGAGACGAAACAGGCGTTAGTGGCAAACTTCCACTTGCCGAAACATCACCACAAGCATATACCTTTTTATTGGTTGTATTTTGAAGGAATTCGTTTACTGAAATTCCCTTTCTCTCAAAGGCTACATTTCCCTTTTCGAGATCAAGTTCGTCGATGGAAGGCACTCGGCCAGCCGTATTAAAAACAGCTTTTGCTTTCACGGTTTCTGTTTTACCGTTCTTTTTATAGGAAACGCGATAATTGGTCTGCAAATGTTCTATTTGAGAGGCTTCAGCATTAAAAATAAACTGAATTCCCAATGCTTCGGAAGCTTCGGTTAAATGGTTTACAATCTCTCCCTCAAAAGGTGCCAGCGGTCTTGGACCAAACTCGATCACCGTCACTTTACTACCGCAGCGCGCTGCAATATGCGCAAATTCCATCCCGATATATCCCGCTCCAATAAAAATAATTTCATCAGGAAGCGCTGCTAATTCTAAAAAATCATCACTGTGCAAAAGGTGTTCGCGTCCAGGTATTTTTAACGCTCTCGGTTTATTACCTGTGGCAATGACAATTTTATCTGCTGTCACTGTTTTTCCTTCTACTGAAAGCGTATTTTCATCTAAAAACTTAGGGGATTGATGGTACATTTCGATACCGGCTTTTTTTAAATCCTTTTCAGTAGCTGCGGGAATGGCAACCGTAAAATTTTCTTTGAATTTTTGAAGGTCTTGCCAGTTTATTCCAGGGACAGATGTTATTCCTTTTCCTTTTAAATTTTCAGCTAGCTGCACTATTTCAGTAGCACCCACCAATACTTTTTTAGGATCACATCCTCTATTGGGACATACACCTCCATATTCTCTATTATCTGCAATGGCAACATTCATACCTGCGGCAGCGCAGTCTTTTGCTACGCCTTTTCCAGCCGTTCCAGTTCCTATTACAAATACATCATAGTGTTTAATTCCCATATCTTAAGCGCCTCTATTAAAGGCTTTTTTTTACTAATTATTGGAAGTTTCGGCCTCTTAATCTTTGTTCCTATTGTCAATAGCGCAGGCGTTAAAGGCAAGGTTTTTTATCAATAGGAAAAAGAAAATAGCATACACCATCTGGGTACCCACCGCGGCCCAATCTTCCTTTACTCCTGAACCAAAAATAAGCACTGCTATCAATAGCGATCCAACAATCGTGGCATACCTTGTTTTAAAACCAATCGTTAATAATACTCCTAAAAGCAGTTCAATAAAAGGAAGTGCATAAGCAAAAGGCATGACCATAATTTCTGGCAAGTAGGTTTCTTCAAAGCCCTTAGATAATCCTTCAGCAAATTTTGAAAGCTTCGGAATTCTTACCAATCCGTGGATTAAAAAATTAATTCCAATGGTAACCCTGGCTAAAAAAAATGCGAGCTGATCGTTAGATAACTTTTTCATCACCCTAAAATTAATCAAGACTTCTGCGATACTATGTTATTAAAATGATAAAGTTGGATTAAAACACACTGTACTTTTGAAAACCTACTCGGTTTGGAGTATTTTTGCACTTCAATTAAAAGTCACCCGACTTTCAATATAAACACCCTCCTAAAGGGCAATAAAAGATATCCGCCTGCGCGGACACTAAATATGAGCAAAAGCCTTGTGCGCTCTCTTTTTAAAAAGTCTTCCGCTTTAGGAAAACTGAATCAACAGCTCCTATCCTCGAGCAGGGAGAATTGTGTCGTTTCGGGATTGGTGGGTAGTGCTACATCGCTAATAATTACCGAAGCTTTTAAAGCAACCGAAGTTCCTTTCTTATTTATTCTGAATGACAAAGAAGAAGCCGCCTATCACTTAAATGATCTTGAAAATCTTTTAGGCGATGACAATGTAATGTTTTATCCTGGCAGCTACCGAAGACCCTATCAAATCGAGGAAACAGACAACGCAAATGTATTACTGCGCAGTGAAGTTTTAAACAGGATCAATTCCCGAAAAAAACCTGCGCTCATTGTCACCTATCCCGAAGCCCTATTTGAAAAGGTAGTGACCAAAAAAGAATTGGAAAAAAACACTTTAAAAATTTCTTTGGGCGAAGAGGTTTCTATCGATTTTGTAAATGAAGTTTTGTTTGAGTATAAATTTAAACGAACCGATTTTGTCACCGAGCCCGGAGAATTTTCGGTGCGTGGCGGAATTTTAGATGTTTTTAGTTTCAGTAACGATGAGCCCTATCGTATTGAGTTTTTTGGAGACGAAGTAGACAGCATCCGTACCTTTGATGTAGAAACGCAACTCTCTTTGTTGCAACTTAAAAAAGTGTCGATCATTCCTAACGTAGAGAATAAAATGCTAGACGAAAACCGAGAAAGTTTTCTGAAGTATATCTCATCAAAAACGATTGTATGTCTTAAAAACAAAGAATTATTGAGCGGTGCAATAGACACGCTATTTAAAAAGGCAACGGAGGCCTATAAGCAAACCGAAGGCCCTGTAAAAAGGATTGCGCCGTCAGAGCTTTTTTGTACTTCAGAGTTGCTGAAGGAACAGTTGGAGGGGTTTTTGAAAATTCAACTAAACGGTAAGAACACCCCCCTCATTCCCCCCTCAAGGGGGGAGGTTTCGAGTTCAATTTCATTTAATACCGTTCCGCAGCCTTCTTTTAACAAGCAGTTTAACCTGTTAATTGATAACCTAAATCAAAATACGGCAGACGGTTACACCAATTATATTTTTTGTAGTAGTGAACAGCAGGCAAAACGATTTCATGATATTTTTGAAGACGCCCAAGGCCATGTCGAGCAATTTGAAACCATTCTCTTTCCTCTATACCAAGGATTTATAGATCATGAAAACCGAAACGTTTGCTATACAGACCATCAAATCTTTGAGCGATACCATAAGTTTCAGTTAAAAAATGGCTACGCAAAAAAGCAGGCGATCACCCTAAAAGAATTGACCAACCTCGAAGTAGGTGATTATGTAACGCACATAGATCATGGGATCGGAAAGTTTGGCGGACTTCAAAAAATTGAGGTGGAAGGCAAGCAACAGGAAGCGATCAAATTAATCTATGGTGAGCGGGACATCTTATACCTCAGCATTCATTCGCTTCATAAAATTTCAAAATATAACGGCAAGGATGGTACGGTTCCTAAAATTTACAAATTAGGAAGCGCCGCTTGGAAAAAATTAAAACAAAAAACGAAGACACGGGTTAAAGAAATTGCCTTTAACCTTATCGAATTATACGCAAAAAGACGTCTTCAAAAAGGATTTCAATACGATCCTGATAGCTATTTGCAACATGAACTGGAATCTTCTTTTATGTATGAAGACACGCCCGATCAAAGTACCGCCACAGCAGACGTAAAGGCAGATATGGAGAGCGAAAGACCTATGGATCGCCTCGTTTGTGGTGATGTTGGCTTTGGTAAGACCGAAGTTGCAATACGTGCCGCTTTTAAGGCTGTAGATAACGGGAAGCAAGTGGCGATTTTAGTCCCTACAACTATTTTAGCGTTTCAGCACTATCGAACGTTTAGTGAGCGTTTGTCCGAAATGCCTGTTAATGTTGACTACCTCAACCGTTTTAGAACCACAAAAGAAAGACGTACCGTGTTAGACGGACTCAAAGAAGGAACCCTCGATATCGTTATTGGAACTCATCAATTAGTGAGTAAGGCAGTTGAATTTAAAGACTTGGGATTGCTTATCATCGATGAGGAGCAAAAATTTGGCGTTTCAGTAAAAGATAAACTAAAAACGATCAAGGAAAACGTTGATACGCTTACTTTAACGGCGACGCCTATTCCGCGTACCTTGCAATTTAGCTTAATGGCGGCACGTGATCTCAGCGTGATTACAACGGCCCCACCCAATCGCTATCCTGTAGAAACGAATGTCATCCGTTTTGGAGAAGAAACAATTCGTGATGCGGTGCGTTATGAGATTTCGCGTGGCGGACAAGTATTTTTTGTACATAATCGGATCGAAAATATAAAAGAGGTTGCAGGTTTGATCCAGCGGTTGGTTCCAGACGCTAAAATTGGAATTGGTCATGGCCAGATGGAAGGAAAAAAACTGGAAGCGCTCATGCTCGGTTTTATGAACAATGAATTTGATGTTTTGGTATCCACCACAATTATTGAAAGTGGTCTTGATGTCCCTAATGCGAATACTATTTTTATAAATAATGCGAATAATTTTGGACTGAGTGATCTGCACCAAATGCGAGGTCGTGTTGGGCGAAGCAATAAAAAAGCCTTCTGTTATTTTATCACACCACCCTATTCTGCGATGACCGATGATGCCAGAAAACGGATCACAGCCTTAGAGCAGTTTAGCGAATTGGGTAGCGGTCTCAATATAGCCATGAAAGATCTTGAAATTCGTGGTGCAGGGGATCTTCTGGGAGGCGAGCAAAGTGGATTTATCAATGAAATTGGCTTTGAAACCTATCAAAAAATATTGGCCGAAGCCATAGAAGAACTTAAAGAAAAAGAGTTTAAAGACCTTTACACTGAAACAGATAAAGATTTTAAGAACCGTAAATTTGTAAAGGAAGTCGTTATTGATACCGATTTCGAATTGCTTTTTCCAGACGATTACGTAAATAACATCACCGAACGCCTTAATCTCTACACAAAATTAAATGCCCTTAAAACTGAAAACGAACTCTCAAAATTCGAAAAAGAATTAGTGGATCGTTTTGGCGAATTGCCTGAGCAAGTGGTGGATTTGATGAACAGCGTACGAATAAAATGGATTGCCATTTCGTTGGGCCTTGAACGCGTGATCATGAAACAGGGAAGGTTTATCGGCTATTTTATTAGTGATCAGCAAAGCGATTTTTATCAAACTTCCGCTTTTACCGGCGTGCTTCAATTTGTACAAAGCCATTCACAAATGGTTAAAATAAAGGAGAAAAAGACGCGCAATGGCCTGCGATTATTGTTGACGATCGAGAAAATAACATCCGTAAACCGGGCTTTGGAAGTTTTACAGAAATTTTCGGCTTAAAATTTGTAAAAAGTAATGTACTTTTAAACCTATAAGAACATCCTTATGCTTAGACAACTATTATTAATATTACTAGTGCTCCCTATCTCCGGAATTGCACAACATACCATCACCGCTAGCTTTGAACCTTCTGAAAATTACAATTACATTATAGTTTACCGCGTAGAACCTACCAAGAATTTTTATGTCACAGACAGTAAAAAAGGCGAACAGAACACGTTTAATTTTGTGATGGATAGCACTCAAGTCGCTGGGATCTATAAAGTGGTTTATGGCATTCCGCAGGAGGAAAAAAACTTTGATATTATCTACAACGGAAAAGAAGATATCGTATTTACCTTTTCTGAAACTGAAGGGATTACTTTCATCACTTCGGAAGAAAACAAGTTGTTAGTTTCTTATGAGGCGCAAATGAGCAAATTACAGCTTGACCTTATTTCTGAGTACCAAGCCGAAAGCCCAGATAAAGCAAAGATAATGGTACTTTTTAAAGAGATCGAACGGCTTCAAACAGAATTTGAAAAGCAGGCCAGTACAAACCTTGCCCTCAATTTTATCAAGGCCAATAAAATGTACGTTCCTCCTACTTTTGAAGGTTTTAATACGTACGTAAAAAACCGAAAAGAACATCATTTTGATTACATTGATTTTAGCAATCCTGTGCTTCAAAAATCATCTTTCTTAGTAGACAATTCATTAGGGTATATAACGGGATTTATAAATCCGAAGGATGCGCTTCCTTCTTATAAAAGTAATATCGATGACGTAGCTATGCAACTAAAAGAAACGGATGTCACGTTTCAAAAAACATTTCTACATACTATTTGGTCAAGTTTATTAGCGACAAATTTAAATGAAGCTGCCATTTATCTTGCCGACAATTACTTGCTTCCGGCGGCAAAAATGGATAAAGATATAGCTATGGTAGACAGTGTTTTTAAAGTGAGAAACCTAACCATTGGAGCCAAAGCGCCTAATTTTTCTTGGACGGAAGAGGAGAACGGAAAAAAAGCAACTAAATCGCTACATGATGCTCCTGCTGCAGAACAGTACTTTTTAATTTTTTGGAGTAGCGGTTGCTCCCATTGTTTACAAGAGGTGCCTAAGGTTCATAGTCTTGTTAAAGATATTCCAAAAGAGAAATTACGGGTTGTAGCAATAGGGTTAGAGGATGATAAATATAATTGGCAAAACACTATTATGGCCTTGCCAGCTTTCACACATGTGCTCGGACTTGGTAAATGGGAAAATGAGATAGGAAGAACGTATAATATCACTGGAACACCCACTTATTTTGTACTTGATTCAAAAAAACACATCGTTGCAAAACCTGAAACTTTAGAGGAATTATTGCAGTTTGTAGTAATTGACAAATAGTGTAAAAGCCTATGATTGTTATAATGACGGGTAAATGTCGGGTAAAATTCAGTTGAAAAAACCTTAAATCTTACAGATGGATCGTACTATTGCTTCAACAAATAAAAACGATACGATCATGAAACAGCCCGCACTCGGTCAAAAAATTTTAGCGCTTCGCAAACAAAAAGGTTTAACCCAAGAAGAACTGGTAGCACAATGCAACCTCAATGTGAGAACCATTCAGCGTATTGAAGCAGGTGAAGTCACTCCCAGAAGTTACACTATTAAAACAATTCTGGATGTCTTAGGTTTTGATCTGGATAAAATTAGCACACAGGAAGATACTTGGGATACCGATAAAACGGGGATAAATTCTATTCATCTAAAAATAGCCTGGATATGCGGTGTGGTGTATTTTCTATTAGGTTTTTTAGAATTTGCTGCCGACTATTCACGCTATTTTGAAGGCGACATGCTAATGGCGAATGCGCCTTACATTATCCTAAAAATAGGGGTGTTAGCAACCTATATCTATTTTATTTGGGGGTTTATAATAACAGGTACACTCTTTAAGCAATACCTTTTAAAAATAGCTTCATATCTTCTTATCGGAATTAATCTTCTGTTTTATAGTTACGATATTATTTCTCTCTTTACCGCAACAATCTATACTGAACAAGTTATAACCACAAATTACGTTATAACCACACATTCTATTTTTTATGGAATTGCTGCATTTCTCTTTGGTTTTGCACTATTACGTTTAGTAAAACCCATCGGGAAATTAGCAACTATTTCTGGTGGTTTGATGATAGCATGTGCTGTCTTTTTTATCATTGTATTTCTTGGTTTTTTAGGATATATTTTTTCCATTCCTGCGATCGTTCTACAAATTATTTTACTGTTTAAAGTGGAAACGCTGTTGGTAGAAAAACAAAAGGAAATAGCCTAAACACCTCTTATTATGAAATATCTAAAAACAATCTTGACGGTTGGTAGTATCCTACTGGTATGTGTGGTAAGTTATTTTCTGTTCCAACCCGTATTCACCTATGCTTTGGATTGGGAGCCACTACCACTTTCACAAGAAACAAACAACAGAACTGAAGGAACTGATACAGCAACGAAACTGGTAGATAAGCTTATCCAAGAAACATTCTTGAAAGTTAATGCTCCAGCCCTTTCAGTGGCTGTAGGCCGCAACGATAGTATTGTGTACACGAAAGCCATCGGATTTGCAGCTATTAAAAAAGGTATAAAAGCAACACCACAAACACAATTTAGAATCGGAAGCACCTCGAAGGCAGTGACCTCGTTGGGACTTGGCGTACTGCTAGAACAGAATAAATTACGTTTAGATCAAACCGTTGGTGATTTTGTACCCTACGCCAGCACAGCACTTGCTAAAATTACGGTGGAACAGCTAGCCTCACACACGAGTGGAATTCGTAATTACGGAAATTGTTTTTGTTTCCCTATCTGGGAGAACTTAAACACAAAACAATATGCTTCAATTGAAGAAAGCGTATCGGTTTTCAATACGAGCGACTTGCTTTTTGAACCCGGAACAGACTATAGCTACAGCACCTACAATTTTACCTTGCTAAGTGCCGTCATGGAAAGCGCTTCGCAAATGACGTTTTTAGACTTTATGGAAAATTCTGTTTTTAAACCGCTGGCGATTACTGAAATAAGGGCAGATTTTAAAGACGTGACAGCAGAGAACATTTCATTAAACTATGAGGTTGACGGTACTTCCTACAAAGAAGCTTCCCCAATAAACAACAGTAATAAATGGGCCGGCGGTGGTTTTATTGCCAGCTCGTCGGGTTTAGTTCAATTAGGCAATGCTGCCATGAACACTTCTTTCCTGAAAAAAAAGACAACAGCGCAGCTTTTTACACCCGTTCCACTTAAAAATGGCACTATGAATAGTGAAAACTATGGATTGGGTTGGCGCATCGGGACCACGACCAAGGTTTTTGCGGACGGAAGGGACGTCAAAATAATGCATCATGGTGGGACTGCCGCTGGTGGCACATCTGTTTTGATCCTATTTCCAGAGTACAACCTTTCAATTTCGCTGCTTATGAACAAAAGTGGTTCGGTTTCGAGTTTGTTTGAAGCTGCTTTTAAGATTGCCGAAGTCTATGCGGAATGAAAATATAAGCCAAAAGTGAGTACTCGTTTTTAAGATCGTTCAATAAAAAAGACCAAAATGCCATAAGATCCCAGACGGATCATACAAAAAAAACTCCTTGCCCCACTCATTATAGACAATAGCTGTAACTTTCACCCCCTTATATTTTTTATCCAATTCTAGCGAAAGTAGTTCTTCCCGATAGTCTTCTACATGATCAACTTCGACGAAAATCATGGTGTTTTCCACCCATTCTTTCGAATAATAATCCTGAAGGTAAAACCCTAAATTCTCTTTTTGAAAATAGGCCATCGTAGGGGAGATAGGGGTTTCTTTAAAGCCCAAGTCACGATAAAAACTTCTAGAAGTTTCATACTCCTTTGCGCCAATGAAGGCTCTTATAGACTTATACATATGTTTTATAATTAAAAATGATAAAACGCATTCTCAAAATGTTCAATCTTTTCTATCTTTTTATTCTTTAAAACCGCAATGATATCAAACCTCACTTCAAGGTCCAGATCATTTATAATCATATATTCGTTCGCTGCCTTTACCAATAACTTTATTTTCCCTGGTGTGACAAAATCCTGCGGATCTCCAAAAAAGGCGCTATTCCTTGTTTTTACTTCAACGATAATCACTTCCTTTTTATGTTTCGCAATGATATCTATTTCTGCTTTCTGAAATATCCAGTTCCGTTCTAAGATTTCATATCCTTCGCGCAACAAAAACTGCGCTGCAAGCGCTTCTCCCAATTTACC
>Ga0115567_10007668_pt1 | contig 10224 bp, 9 predicted proteins | sample COGITO_mtgs_1204_2_FD_88679 | JGI IMG/M metagenome (GOLD analysis project Ga0115567, IMG submission 88679) | Pelagic marine microbial communities from North Sea - COGITO_mtgs_120412 | ecosystem: Environmental > Aquatic > Marine > Epipelagic | place: Germany:Helgoland, sampling site Kabeltonne... | reverse complement strand
TGAAGTCGCCGAAATACTTCGTGATCGCCGCCGTCAACGTCGTCTTGCCGTGGTCAACGTGACCAATCGTGCCGATGTTAACGTGCGGCTTGTTACGTTCAAACTTTGCCTTTGCCATGGTGGCCCCTTCCAGTGTTCGGGTGCCCACACTGGACCCCGGATTAGCGTATGGCGCGCGATCTATTCTCTCTGAGAGATAAAATCAAGCGTGACTTGATGAATCTGGCTGCGTGATGTCGGCTACTCGGTCGCCGTCCCCTGGAACCAGCCTTCCTTTTTGGTCTGCCGCACAAGATAGTTCTCGATCGATTTGGCCGCGTTCTGGCTGAGGTTCTTTAGCTGCTCCTCGGCGGTCTTGGTATAGCCTGATCCGATCAGGGGCCCTTGGTCGAGCGATTCAAGAACTGTGATCTGGTGCGGCTTCTCGGTCAGCTTTTTGTTGAGCGCATCGTCCCAAACCGTCAGGTTGATGATCAGGATCGACTTGGGCGCAAAAACAATCGGAATGCCCGGTTGTGCCAGCGCATAACCTTCGATGGACATGCCGAAATGATAGTTACGCGCCCCGTCATAGCGGTCAAAACGCTCGGCGACAGCGGCGGTCAGGGCGGTCGTCAGTTCTTCCTCGCTGGCGCTACGGCTTAGCGGTGCCTTGACCGCCTTTGGTGCCACGGCAATGTTATGGACAAGGTTGAAATCACCCAGCGGCACCGCCGGTTTGTTCAGATCAGCCGCTCCGTTGCACGCGGCAAGAAGCCCGGCAAGAAGCAGCGTGGATAGAATACGGATCATGCTAAACGGCCCCCAAAGCGCAACACTGTTCTTTGGCCTATCCCAAGCCTTGAAGGGGTGCAATCAAATGCCACGTTGGCGCGCACCGACCTGCGCCCTACCTTGCAGGGACACCACACGATCATGGAGCCACCGATGCCCGCCCCGATATCCGCCCTGCCCGTTCACGTTCCACTGGTGACGCAGTCTTGGGGTATCCTCAAGAGCCTGCAAATGGCGCGGCGCAATATCCTGTCCATCATCCCGCAGATCGCCGTAAAACAACCGATGGTATCGGGCAAGACCGGCAAACGCTGGCATATGGTGATGGACCCCGGTGCCATTCGCGAGATTCTGCTGGACCGTATCGAGGACTACCCCAAGTCCGTTGTGACCAAAAAACTGCTGAAGCCGGCCATCGGCGACAGCCTGTTCATCGCCGAAGGCGCGCATTGGCGCTGGCAACGGCGCGCAGCGGCCCCGGTGTTTTCGCACCGTAACGTCATGAACCTGTCGCCCATTATGACACATGCCGCCGAGCGGCTGTGCGGGCGTATCACCGCCGCGGGCCCGCGTGCCGTCAACATCCTGGAGGAGATGGTAACCACAACCTTTGACGTGATATCGGACGTGACGTTTTCGGGTGGTGATACTTTTGATCGCGACGCGGTACACGGTGCCATCGACGATTACATCGCTGAGGCCGGCAAAATCAGCCTGTTTGACATCTTGGGCTTTCCTGACTGGGTGCCACGCCCCGGCCGGGTGATGTCCGGCCAAGCCCTAAATGAGATGAAAGGCATGGCGGACCAGGCCATCGATGACCGCGCCGCGCGTGGAAATGACGGTGTTCCCGACCTTCTTGACCTGCTTTTGACTGGCGTGGATCCCAAGACCAAGCGCCAGATGAACACCGCAGAACTGCGGGATAATCTGCTGACCTTTATCGTGGCAGGCCATGAGACGACCGCATTGACACTGTCATGGGCGATGTACCTGATGGGGTTTGATCCCACGATGCAAGCGCGTGCACGGGCCGAAGCGCAATCGGTTTTACAGGGCCGCGCGGCGACCGGTGGGGATGTGGAAAACCTGCCCCTGATCCGGATGATTGTGGACGAGACGCTGCGCATGTATCCCCCCGCCGGGATCATCTCGCGCACGGCGCAAAAATACGACACCCTGTGCGGACGCGACATTCGCCCCGGAGATACGGTGATGATCCCGATCTATGCGTTGGGGCGGAACGAACTTCTGTGGGACGACCCCGACAGCTTTCGTCCCGAACGTTTTGCTGACCGCAAGGCGATCGACCGCTATGCGTATCTGCCCTTTGGCGACGGCCCCCGCATCTGTATTGGCGCGTCCTTTGCATTAACCGAGGCGGTGATCATGCTTGCCACGCTCCTGTCGCGGTTTGAGTTTTCGGCTGTGCCGGGCAAGGTACCCGTGCCTGTGATGATCCTGACCCTGCGCCCTGAAGGCGGGGTGTGGATGACGGCCAAACCCGCCTAGTCCGAGGGCGGCAGCAGTTCATCATCATCAAGGTTTTGCAGCGGCGTATGTATAGACGCTTCCCCGCAGATACCCTGAAGTCTGCGCCATTCCACGGCATTGAGGATCGGTTGATAGTCGACATCCGGGCGAGCCGCCGCCCGCGCCGCATCAATCCGCGCGCCCAGTGAAGGATGGCTCAGGAAATGGGCGGTGATGCCATCGCTGTCGCCGTACCGTTGGCGCAGACGGTCGAACATATCCCCCAGCGCCGCAGGCGACACACCGGCCCCCTCCAGCCGGTCATAGGCAAATATATCCGCGCCGGCCTCTGCCCCTTGGGAATACTGCGCGCTGATCAAACGCTCGGTCAGGAACAGTACCGCCGCGCCGCCCGCAAAATCCCCCAACAGCAGCCCCAGCACCCCGATGGAGCCCGCAGAGCGCAGGGCATGGCGGGTCGGATCGCGGCTGACCACATGACCGATCTCGTGGGCCAGCACGGCGGCAACCTCGTCAGGGCCATTGGCGGCGTCAATCAATCCACGAAACAGCACGACATAGCCACCGGGCAAGGCAAAGGCATTCACCATCCGGTGGTTCAGTACATGCAGCTCGATCGGCTGATCCAGCACGATATCCTTGGACAGCTTTGCCGCCATCTTTTCCAGCGCGAGCCGGCCTCCAAGATCTTCGCACAGCGCCAACGGAGACAGGCCGGTGTCATCCAGCGCTTCGCGTATCTGACCAAACGTCGCCTCGCCCAGCGCACGTTCCCCGGCGGGGGGAATATATACTGCCAACCGGTCTGCGAGCAGCGGCACCAGCACACCGATCTGCAAGGCAACAGCCACAACGGCGGCAACCGCCCAGATGGCAAGCCGCCCACGCCCCTTGGGCGGTGCGCGGCGATGGGGGCGCGGCAGATGCGCCAGCACATCAGGATTCGCAAGATGCAGTCGCGCCAACGGATCGGCCGTCCAGCGCAGCATTATCGCCTGTCTGCGGGGTTGATCCTCCAGCACGCGTATCTCGCGTAGCGGCCATTCAACGGGCGGTATGTCACTGCCGGGCAAACCGATCTCCAGCCGCCGCAGGCCCTTGTCGACAGACAACGTAACGGCACGCGCCAGGGGGCGTTCCCCGTCGAAATAGCACGAGCTAACGGCGTTGAATGTCGCGCGATCAGCGTGCGGGACGGCCGGTGGCAAGGTCATATCGCGGCCCCCAGATCCAGTGCTTCAGCAAACCCTTCAGCCTCGGCAAATTCGTCGCGCGCGCGTTGGCTGACCTGTGCCAATCCTGCGACCTGCACCAGCGCCGTGGTAACCGCCATGTGGCGCATCAGCGGATAGGTCACGAATGCATTGTGCAGCACGCCCCACATCAGGAACACCGACAGATAGAGCACGCCCAGAATAACGACAGACAAGACGCGCGGTAGCCCGGCGAAGGGATTGTCGCCGCCAATCTGTGCCTCGATAAACACCTGTGGCCCCAGCGTGGCCGCCGCGACGCCCAACACGGCAATGATCCCGACCACCAGAAAACTGTAAGCGATGAATGTCCCCAGAACATAGATCATGCTGACCCGCGGACCCTTGAGCGCGGACTGAAATGCGATCCCGTCTGCCGTCTTGTGGTTTGCCATGATCCGTTTGGCCACGAAACGATAGTGGATTGCACTGTAAATCAGGCCCAGCAAAAGCAGCGGCGCAAGCCACACACGCCATACGGCACTGACCTTACCCATGCCGGAAAAGGCAATCCCGCCCTTCTTGAAAAACTCGCCAATCAGGCCCGGCACGTCATCGGTCAGCGGATCGAGCCAGATCATCCAGACCGCATAGCCCGCCGTCGCCAGCACAACCGCAATCATCGGCGCTGCCGCACGGTACAGCATCCACCATCGCCCACCCTGATGCAGCTTGGCCGAGCCGAAAAACGTCCGGTCGGCACGGTATTTCTCAAGCCAGAATGTCATGCGCGGCCATAGGATGCCCGCCGTACAAATTGTGATCGCCCAATGCACCAGTGCGCGCCAGGCAAACCCCCACGCGCCTTTTTCCAGCCCGAAACGCACACCGCGCCAGCGGGTGCGGCCCAAAACATATCGCCGCGCGCGGTAAATGGCATAGAACCAAAGCGGCACAACGCCCGTAAAGCTGGCCAGATAGCCGACCCAAGAGCTGTTAAAGTAGGAAAAGCTGACGAACATCAGGATCAGGTTCACGATGCCAATATAGAACGTCAGGATCACGACCGCGATGAAGAACCCCAGCAGCTTTTCCCATGGATCGCCCACATATTCCAGAGGATGCCCGCCGGGACGGATCGACGACCAATACCAGCGCCGCAGCCGCGTCTTCATCCAGAAACGATAAAAACCCAACGTAAGAATTGTCCAGAGCCCCGCCTTGAATGCCAGCCAGAACAGCGCGGAGCGCCGACCGACAAAGTCGACAACCATCTCTTGGGCAGGAACCGGCGGGGGGGCATTAGCAGGGGCGGAATCCGTCAAGCTATCTGGGCCAGATCAGGTGAATTTATTGTCGCGCGGGAAACCACGCGGAGCCATGCGGCCCGAACTCGCGCGTTTGCCGCGCCATTCGGACAGCTCGGTTTCGGTCCGTTTCCGGCCCGCAGGATCAAGCCAGCTGAGCCCTTCGGCAAGCGTGAAACTGGTTGCATCCGAAAGCCCGCCGTCCTTGTATTTCTGCAACCGGACGCCCTTGCCCCGACCCATCTCGGGCAACTCGTCGACACCGAACACCAGAACCTTGCGGTTTTCACCCACTGTCGCGATGGCATCTCCATGCGTAGGCGTGCAGATCAGCGCGCGTGTCTCCCCGCGCACGTTCAGCACCTGTTTGCCGCTGCGCGTCTGCGCCACGACCTCGTCTTCGGGCACGATGAACCCGTCGCCCGCCGTACTGGCCACCAACAGCTTGCGCCCTGGCTGGTGAATGAACAATGCGACGATCTGCGCCTCGTTGGGCAGATCCACGATCAGGCGCAGCGGTTCGCCCATACCGCGCCCACCCGGCAGCGCTGACGCCGACAACGTGTAGAAACGCCCGTTCGATCCGAACACCAGCAAACGGTCCGTCGTTTCGGCGTGGAACACAAAGCGTGACGCATCGCCGTCCTTGAATTTCAATTCTCGCGCCAGATCGATGTGGCCCGTCATGGCGCGAATCCAGCCCATCTGTGAACAGACAACCGTGATCGGCTCGCGGTCGATCATTGCCTCCAGCGGCACGTCCTCGATCACGCCTGCTTCGGCAAAGGTGGTTCGGCGCGCGCCGCCTGCCCAATCACGGCCGAACTGCTTTTTCGTCGCACGCAGCTGGTCGGTGATGCTGTCCCATTGCAGGGGTTCGCTTTCCAGCAAATCCTCAAGGCCCGCGCGCTCTTCCATCAGTTCGGACTGTTCGCGCATCAACTCAAGTTCTTCGAGACGACGCAAGCTGCGCAAACGCATGTTCAGGATTGCGTCGACCTGAACCTCGCTCAGCTCGCCGCCACCGGGCCGCGGGGACACATAGTCTTTTTCGTCCGTCGCGCGTACATGCGGTTTGCCCCAGTCCTCGCGCATCAACGCCGGTTTCGGATCGTCATCATAGCGGATAATGTCGATCACCCTGTCAAGGTTCAGAAACGCGATGATGAACCCTTCGAGCACCTCAAGCCGGTGGTCGATCTTCTCCATGCGGTGGGCGGACCGGCGCTGCAACACCTCGCGGCGGTGATCAAGAAACGCGCGCAGCACTTCCTTCATCGAACAGACTTTTGGGGTCACCCCGTCGATCAGCACGTTCATATTGAGCGAGAACCGCACCTCAAGGTCCGAGTTGCGATAGAGCATGCCCATCAGCACATCAGGATCGACGTTCTTTGAGCGCGGCTCAATGATCAGACGAATATCTTCGGCGCTTTCATCCCGTACATCACCCAGAATGGGTATTTTCTTGGTTTGGATCAGCTCCGCGATCTTTTCGATCAGTCTCGATTTCGGCACCTGATAGGGGATCTCGGTGACCACGATCTGCCAGACCCCGCGGCCCAGATCCTCGACCTCCCAACGGCACCGCAGACGAAAGCCGCCTTTGCCGGTGCGGTAGGCCGTCGCGATATTTTCCAGTGGCTCGACGATGATGCCGCCTGTCGGGAAATCCGGGCCGGGGACATAGTTCAACAACGTGTCGTCGCGCGCATCCGGTGTCCTGATCAGATGGATGCAGGCATCGCACAATTCTGCAATGTTGTGCGGCGGAATATTGGTCGCCATGCCAACAGCGATGCCGGACGACCCGTTTGCCAAAAGATTTGGAAACTGCGCCGGCAGTACCACGGGTTCACTCAGCGTGCCGTCATAATTCTCGCGAAAATCAACGGCGTTCTCGGTCAGCCCTTCCAGCATCGCCTCAGCGACGGCGGTCATGCGCGCTTCCGTATATCGGCTGGCAGCGGGGTTATCACCGTCGATATTGCCAAAATTCCCCTGACCATCCACGAGCGGATAGCGGACGTTGAAATCCTGCGCCAGACGCGCCATCGCGTCATAGATCGCAGCATCGCCATGCGGGTGATAATTGCCCATCACATCGCCAGAAATCTTGGCGGATTTGCGGAAACCGCCATTACTGGCCAACCGCAATTCGCGCATCGCATAAAGAATCCGGCGGTGCACGGGCTTTAGCCCGTCGCGGGCATCGGGCAGCGCGCGGTGCATGATCGTGGACAATGCATACGTCAGATAGCGGTCGCCCAGCGCGCGGCGCAGCGGCTCGGACGTCTCTTGCGCGCCCTGCTCGGAAGGATCGGTCGTATCAGACATTGCTGCTGTGTAGCGGGGCGCGCAAATGCCCACAAGCGCGCGATTACGGGCGGGCCGGAGAAACCCTGAACAACTGTTGCATCCGGGCGACGGGTAACCTCTGTAAACTTTCCCCCTGAAAGAATCGCCTAAATTTGTTATGCAACATTTGCGGGGGTTCTGCGTTAGGGTCGCATACGCGGACGGGAGTGCCAGTTGTGAAGACGTTTATCCTTTTAACCTTTGGGTTTTTGGCTGTTGTCTTTTATCAGATGAGCGGCGGCGCAGATTTTCAACCTGCCAGCGTTCGGATGGCGGCGATTCAGCCTGCCGAGCCTGAAGTGGAGGTCGCTGAACCAGTGGTCACGACGCAAGCGCCTGTTCAGGATACCGTTACACGTGTTTCGCTGAATCTCACCTCGGTCCAACCGGCCACAACACCGGTAAACCAGGCAGATGCCGATGCCCAGTTACAGCACGCGATCGAGCTGGCAATGGTCGATGAGACGCAAACCGATTCGGTGTCGCCAAAAGGTGCCGTCCTGTCGAGCGCAGACACCCCGGCCATCATCCCAAGCCTGATCGCACCGGCGGGCAGTACTTTTGCTGCGACCCGGCCAAGCGCTGCTCTGGTCGACACGCGCGAGGTTTCAGCGAGCCGCGTCAACGTGCGCGGCGGGCCCGGCACGGAATTTGGCGTCGTCACCAAGCTGGTCCGCGGCGACATGGTTGAGATCATCGAGGACAATGGCGAAGGTTGGGTGCGGATGCGTCCGCTCAGCGGCGGACCCGAAGGCTGGATGGCCGATTTTCTGCTGACCGGCGGCTAATTCCCGCGTCTCATGCCGGGCTGCCTTGACCCGGCAATCAACTCCTGACAGGTGAGCGGCGCTATATCGCGCAGCCTTGGGAGACATCATGTCGCAGCGTTCCATCCTGATCACAGGTTGCTCCAGTGGCATCGGCTATGCCGCCGCCCACGGTATGCGGGCACGCGGCTGGCGCGTCTTTGCCTCCTGCCGCAACGCACACGACTGCAAGCGCCTGACCGAGGAAGGCTTTGACAGCCCGCAGCTCGACTACACCAACCCAGACAGCATAATCACAGCCCTCGCGGATGTGCTGGAGGCAACGGATGGCACGCTGGATGCGCTTTTCAACAATGGGGCCTACGCGTTGCCCGGCGCGGTCGAGGATTTACCGACACAAGCTTTGCGCGAAATATTCGAGGCGAATTTCTTTGGCTGGCACACCCTGACCCAAGCTGTCATCCCTTTCATGCGCGCGCAAGGACACGGCCGGATTGTGCAATGTTCATCGGTACTTGGACTTGTGACGATGCCGTGGCGCGGTGCCTACAACGCCACCAAGTTTGCACTTGAAGGCCTGACGGATACCCTGCGGATCGAAATGCGGGATACAAATATCCGCGTTAGCCTGATTGAACCCGGACCGATCACCAGCAACATTCGCGCCAACTCCATTCCCCATTTCGAGCAGTGGATCGACTGGGAATCCTCGCCGCGTGCCGCGCAGTATCGCGCCGTCCTTCACGAACGTCTCTATCGCGCAGGCGGCAAACCCGACCGTTTCGAACTACCACCGCAAGCGGTCGTCAAAAAATTGATCCACGCGGTCGAAAGCACCCGCCCGCGCGCCCGCTATTACGTCACCAAACCGACACATCTTAGCGGTTTGATGCGCCGAGTCCTCACCACCCGCGCGCTGGACCGGATAATGAGCCGCTAGTCGACACTTGCACGCGCTGCCGATCCCGCTAGGTGTGGTAATGACGCAAGAAAGGATGACGCAGTGACCGATCCACTTTTCATCATCGTGCTGCTGGCTGTGGTCGCTGTCGTGGTCGTGCTGATGCTCGGCCTCGGCGGATTCGCGGGCGGCGGCGCGTTCAACAAGCGCAATTCGAACAAGCTCATGCGCTATCGGATCATCGCACAGTTTATCGCGGTGCTGCTGATCGTTGCATATGTCTGGTACAGAGGCTCGAACTGACATGGTGGTCCTCAACAAGATTTACACACGCACCGGCGACAAGGGTGATACCGCCCTGGGCAACGGGACGCGGGTTTCCAAGTTTGATCCGCGCGTAGAAGCCTATGGGACGTCGGATGAACTGAATTGCTTTGTCGGTGTGGCGCGCCTTGAAGCAACCAGCGAGACCGACGCCGCCCTTGCCCGGATCCAGAACGACCTTTTTGATCTTGGCGCTGATCTTTGCCGCCCGGATATGGCCGCGGACGCTGACGCCGAATACCCGCCCCTGCGGCTCGCGGACGCGCAGGTGGACAGGCTGGAAGCCGAGATCGATGTGATGAATGCCAACCTTGATCCGCTGCGCAGCTTTATCCTGCCGGGGGGCAAGGCACTAGCCGCACAACTGCATGTCTGCCGCACGGTCGCCCGCCGCGCCGAACGGTTGGCGGTTGCGCTGGCGGATCAGGAAGACATCAATACGGCAGCTGTCAAATATCTCAATCGCCTGAGCGACTGGTTTTTCGTGGCAGCAAGGATGGCCAACAATGGCGGCAAGGATGACGTGCTCTGGGTTCCCGGTGCCAACCGGTAAAAGGATAAAATTGATAAAACGCGGCGTCGTTTGTGCCATAAATGCCGATTTTACTCTGTTTGATCTGGGCGGGTTTCGTTAAAACCTGCCCAGAAGACTAAATACTCAGCCAAAAAGGCCTGAGTCGCAACATAGGAGAAGAACGCCCATGAAGGTGCTTGTACCTGTCAAACGCGTGATCGACTACAACGTGAAAGTGCGCGTCAAAGCGGACGGATCGGGTGTTGATCTTGCCAACGTGAAAATGTCGATGAACCCGTTTGACGAGATTTCGGTCGAACAGGCGATCCGCCTCAAAGAAGCAGGTCAGGCTGATGAGGTCGTCGTCGTTTCCATTGGCGTCAAGCAGGCGCAGGAAACCCTTCGCACCGCTCTGGCGATGGGCGCAGACCGCGCAATCCTTGTGGTCGCGACCGATGATGTGCACAACGACATTGAACCGCTGGCCGTAGCCAAGGTGCTCAAGGCGATTGTGGACGAAGAAAAGCCCGGCCTCGTGCTGTGCGGCAAACAGGCGATCGACAACGACATGAACGCTACCGGTCAGATGCTG
>Ga0115567_10007666_pt1 | contig 10224 bp, 6 predicted proteins | sample COGITO_mtgs_1204_2_FD_88679 | JGI IMG/M metagenome (GOLD analysis project Ga0115567, IMG submission 88679) | Pelagic marine microbial communities from North Sea - COGITO_mtgs_120412 | ecosystem: Environmental > Aquatic > Marine > Epipelagic | place: Germany:Helgoland, sampling site Kabeltonne... | reverse complement strand
GACAGAGGAGGGCAGTGTGAAAGAGGAGGGCAGTGTGAAAGAGGAGGGCAGTGTGAAAGAGGAGGGCAGTGCGACAGAGGAGGGCGCGGCGGGAAAGACCACGGAGCCACGCGACGGCGCAGGAGGTGCGGGCGCGAGCACCGCGTGACGGACCCGCGCGGCATATACAAAGTTTCACTCGGACCCGCGCGGCATATACAAAGTTTCACTCCCGAGCACACCAGTTGAGTAAACAACTGCCCGGACCGCGCGCGTGCCTGCGCGCGGGGGCGCGGGGCGGGGGTCATGGCCCGTCGGAGCGCTGGAGGGCGAGCATCTTGTCGAGGCGGGTGATGGTGCGCTCGAGGCCAGCGAGCTGGACACGGAGGCGGTAGCGGGTCTCGTCCACGTGCTCGGCGAACTTGCGGCGGTAGTGGCGCTGGACGAGGGAAGCGACGGCGGCGAGGAAGAAGAGGGCCCAGGGAAAGACGGGAAGCGCCACGACCTCGAAGGCGTAGGTGTCCGGCGCGAGCCGCGCGGCGCCGGACGCGAGGTGGAAGAGCGGGAGGTCGTCCGCTGCGAAGGAGCGACCAAGGCACGGGCCCGCGGAGCCCGCGCCGTAGGCGGCGCACGGGACGGCCGCGGCGGCGCCCGTCACCGGGTCGAGGGTGCAGGCGGTGTGCCCCGCCGAGTGATTCGCGGCGAGGACGGGGAGCTGGCAGACGGGTGCGGGGAGGGCGGCGGTGGCCCCGTGCACCCAGAAGAAGTAGTACCCGGTCGTGACGCAGACCAGCCCGAACGAGGCGGCCGCGGAGTAGCACACGCGGATGAACACGGGCGAGAAGACCGCACGCACCGGCGGAGGGTCCCAGAGGTGTACCAGCGCGTAGCGCTTCACCACAAACGACAGCGCGTCGAGTGCCACGGCCAGCAGCTGCCACCGCGCACCGCGTCATGCGCGTGCCGCGGAAGCGGCAGAGTGCGGCCGAGTCACAGGGCGCTTGCTCGCGCGGGGCGGGGCGGGGTACCGCAGTGACCGGGACGAGCGGGAGCGCCAGGATGAGCAACATCTGAGGACGCGCGCGCCAAGGGACAGCGTGAGCGCCGGCGCCGGCGGGGGTGGAGCGGGGGGAGCGCGGGGGGGCAGGAGGGTGGGAGGCCTGAGAGACGACGTCGTCGATGAGCCAGGAGGCGAGGTGGAAGGTTGGGCGGAGCTTGCGGGAGCGCGTGACGAGCGCGTAGGCGCGGTAGAGCGCCGGCGCGAGGAGCACCTTGGCTTGCACGGCGAGGGAGTCGGCGAGCCAGAACCAGAAGAGATTCGCGCCCACCTCGTCCTCGCAGTAGCACGTGTCAAGCATCTTGGCAGGCACGTACACCCTCGTTGTGTCCGCGAGCGTCGTCCACTGCCGCCGGATGATGATCACGATGTTGATGGTCCGCGCCAGCAGCACCGCGCACAGGTTCACAGACACCCGCCGCTCCTACGCCCCACGCCCCCCCGCCCACGCACGCAGCGTCACATGGCTGGCAGTCGGGCCCACGCGCCCCGTTGCGCGCCGTGCAGACGAAGGAAAGACTACGAGCGGCGGGCACTCGGAGGTCCGGGTGTCGAGAGGCGGGGCGCGCACGTGGGCGACCCTTGCAGTTGAAATGGCGAACTGCGTCAGCGGCGGAATGACCTGGTAACACAAACGTCAGCGGCATGACAATTGGACGACTGCAAGAAAGCACGCCCAGACGGGTTCGGCCCAGAGGGCTTGGGCCGCTGCGCAGCCGCAGCACGCAGCGGGGCCTCGCGGCGGCGCGAGGCGCGCGAGAATGGCGCACCCAGACGTTGAAGCCTCCCGCAATCGCTGGAGAAATTAAGCGCTCGGCGCCACGAGGGTACTGCGTTCAAAGTCGTTCAAACCATGAGAAAAGGCGGCTCTGTGAGGCTGGAATGAGTGGAGGGGCGGAGGCAGCACGCGGGCGGCGGGCGGCGGGCGGCGGGCGGCGGGCGGCGGGCGCTGGACCTGGAGGAGGGCGTCGGACACAAGCAACTCGATGATGACCCACGCGCCGATCACGACGCCCAAGTACAGCACTACGCACGTCTGCCCCCGCGACCCCTCAGGTTCTCGCACGCAACGCGCGCCATGGCGCACGGCCGACACATCCGGATTGTCGTCGGGGGCGCCGGGCAGCGGGGCCGGACCACGCGGACCGCGAGCAGCACGACGGGGCCTAGGGTCAGCGCACCCTCCGCCTCCGCCCCGCCCTTTTCTCGCGCGACAAGATCGCTCTTCCTGCACACCTCCCGCGCATTCAGGTGCCCCTTCAACAGAGGCGCATGGGCAAGAGAGGAGAGCACGCGACGCGTGGGGCAGGGCCGCAGCGACCCCGCGGATCTTGGCGCGCTCGCGGGGTTTTGGAAGCGCACCCGCTCGCTGGGCGCCGCCGCCGCATCTTCTTCTTCCGCTTCTTCTCGGGCGGCTTGCCTTCCCCCGCCTCGTCTGAACCTTCGCGCGGACGCTGCTCGGCAAAGCTCGCGTCTCCCTCCGCCTGCGCCTCCTGTTCGTCTGTTCCACCTTCTTTCGACCCCTCCTCGGCGGCTCCCTCATCCCGTACCTCGCCCCGAGCCCTGCGATCCTCCGCCTTTCTATCCTCCTCTCGCTCAGCGTCCGAGTCCGTGGTCCACTCTTCCTCCGCGTCTTGCGCATCTGCGCACCAACGGGGACTCAGCTCGCGCCCTTCGACACAGCACCTTCCAAAGGCCCTTCTCTCCGCCGCGCAAACTCTGAACGAGAATACCTGGACTGTTAAGGTCCCTGAGGTACTTGAGCTGGTGCACCATTTCCCTGGCCAGGTCTTGTTTCTGCGCCTGAGAATGCACCTCGAGCGTCCAGGAGGTGAAGACAATACGCGAATACTTGAACATGGCGGACGTGTCCTCTGCGTCCGTGTAAAACTCCAGCTCCAGCGCCTTGAGGTCGTACGCAAGGCGGCGCACGACCGTGATGTACTTGATCGTGTAACAGGTGGCAAAAACCGCGATGTAAACCTGCACAGATCGCTGACTTAATGCGTCGTCGACGCGAGCAGGAGTCGTTGACGGGGAGGGTACAGTGGCCACATCGATGTAGTCGAAGGCTTTCGACGGCATGGACGAGTACAGAAATGAAGCAGGGACTGGCAGCCCTCCGAGACTGAACGATGCGCCAGAGCGCCCACCGAAATTCCAAATCCACGCAATCAACTGCGCAGATTGACGAACTTACTCAAGGCAGAACATGCAGATAGAGGCGAGATGCATCAAGGACGGGCTCGCAAGTACCTGAGGGATGATGACAGGTAGGAAGATCAAGTTACTTGCGATCTGAAACTGGAGCACCTGGAAAACACGGCGATAATGCTCAAATGCGTCAACAGCATACTAAAAAACGTTTCTCGCTGCCTGCACTCAAGCGACTTTCGTAACCAGGACTGGCAAGCCGCCGTCTGTTTCGTGAAATATTTTTGAACCTTGAAGTAGACTGCGCAGCGAGGAAGCAGCAGCTTGATGCTGTCAAGGGCTGGCCGATACGGATTCGCCTACGCGGGTCGCCCTCATGAGCACACGATAGGCGCGGTGCCTTGCTCAGCTACAGCTCTACCAGCAGGTCCGAGCGCAGCCTTGTGCGCGGCCGCGGGGGCACACCGTCAGCCAGAACTGGCGCATGCTTGTGGCGGCCTTGGAATACCACCCCCGGATGGCAGACCGCTGCCCGTGCTTCCCCTTCTTCCCCACCTGGAGCGCCCACGGCCCGTCAGCCTGTAGCCGCCGCGTGAGTCGGCGCCGAAAGGCGTGCGGGCGAGCTATCTCGCTGCGGCCAGCGGCGCGCGCCGCACCATCTCCGCGCCGTCAGACCGCTGGAGCCGGTCGAGGTGCTCCACGGCCGCCTCCTTCTGCCGCCGCCGCCGCGCCTTGCGCAGATTCGCCTTCTCCAGCGCCCGCCGCTTCTTCACGTCGGGGTTCACAGGCCCCTCCACCAGAGACGCCTTGGCTGCGTCCAGCTTGGCCTTTTCTTGCGCCTGCGGCGGCCCCACTCGGACAGATCAGCCCGACAAGGTCCTGCGGCGCCGGTGCTGCTGCGCGAAGCGCCGCGATGGACCGCTTGCCGAGGGGCATCTGCAAACGTTTAGGACAAGGGATGGCACCAGCTCCGGCTTTTTTCGCATCAGTTTTTCCTCCTGCTTGCGAAAGCGCTCCATTTCGTCCTTCAGCTTCTGGATCTCGCGCCTGATCCTTTCGTTGTCCACCCGCACCTTTGGAAGTTCCTCCTGCACCACCCCTCGCCCACCGCGCCGCTCAGGCGTCTGCGCGGCGCAGCCTGCCGACAGGCCAAACACGCCTCGATGCCCCGGGGCGGACCTGGCCCACGCGGATCTTGTCTGCTGCGGCCGCGAGGTTCTCCGTCATCCGGTCCTTGCGCATCTGCACCCGCACGGCCCTCTCACGCGGCAGTCGCCCGGAGCAGCGCCGGCAGGCAGGGGGCAGAGGGCCGGTCGGGCGCGTGGGGCGCACGCGGAACTCGACGTCGTCCCAGATCTCAGGCACCGTGAACTGCTGCGCCGCCGCCCGCCGCGGCGCGCCCTCGCTCTCATCGTCCGAGCGCGGCGACAGCTCCACGTCCTGCCCGATCCAGCGCCCTTGAGCGCTGTGCTGTGATGGTAAGCGGCCGCGCGCGGGGAAGGGCGCTCACGTCTGGCTCAACGAAGAGCCGCTGGCCAGCCCCGTCGCCCTCGAGCGCGGCCAGGAACTCCGCCTCGACTCCCGCGCCGCCGTCGAGGGCCTCCTCTTCGCTCTCTTCCCCTTCCTCGTCTGCCCCCCCCTGCCAGGATCCCCGCTCGCTACCGTGAGCCCTCAAACCCGAACCCAAGGGTGTGTCGCCGCGCCACGCTACGCTCTCCGGCAGAGCTTTTGCGACGAGGTGCTCCGCACGCTGGGCAGGCGCGATGCCTGGTCAAAGAGCAGCGTGCTCGCGCCGCCGAAGACTGCCTGCACCTCGCGCTTCTTGGCAGGCTTGGGGGCCCGATACGCCGCCAAAGCCTGTGCTCGTTCCATTAGGCGACGATTCGCTCTCTCACTCTCGTCCTCGATTTGCATCTCGATTGGACTAACGCTCTCTCTTTCAGGGATGCTGGCGGCGCTGGCGACAAACTGTGGTTCGCCCCAGATTGCTGATGCAAAGGCCGCACCTGCCAATCATGATCCCACCGGCCAGGGCGGCGCTCGCTTCAGTGCCTCTTCACAATGAGACTGGCGCTGAGCGGTCGTGAATGTGCGATGCGTCTCACACCGTATCCACGGGTACAAAGGCTTCACGATGGCTGCACGCCACAAACGAAGAATGTACAGGGGTTCTTACCTTGAGCTGCATCGCTGCCCCCGCCAGAGAACCTCCCGACGTTGAAGTCATATACCTCGTGCTTTTGCCCTCTCTTGGCCATCTTGCGCCCGATCCCAACGCTAGTTCCTCTAGTATCCCACTCGCCGCACCCTGCGGCACTTGGTGAGGCGACCTGACCTGATCAAGAGGCGCACTGTGTGCCACGCAGCACTCCCGCCAACCGCCTGAGATTCCGACGTTGGGCTTGCCTGGGGACTCCAAAAAGAGGCTCGGACAGACGACGCCCTATGAGCAGTACAACTGCATACTAGGCTCCGAGAAAAAGCTCATGGCACCGCAACCACGAAGTCCCATCCTGCTGAGTCCAAAGGCGCCACCCTGCGCTACTCCCTCCAACTTCAATACGGAGTTGATGGAAGTGGCTTTACAAACAGGAGAACTTTTACAATACTTCTCTTAAAACCGGGACCCCAGTGCGCCAGCCGGGATCCAAGCGGTGCTCGGCCCCGACGCGGCCATCAGATTATTTGCGTGCGGGGTGCCCCCCCGATACAAGGCATGTCGGGTACACAGCGTGGCGGAGGGCAGGGGAGGTTTTGGGGGAACGGCAAGGGAAACAGGGGAGGACGACACAAAAGCCCAGGCTCGCGGCACAGCAGAAATTCGGCAGCGGATCCGTGCAGGCTGAGGATTTCGGTTCAAGATGACGGCTCAGTCAAAGTCACGATTGCTCTCAATGACATTCCGGCTTTACAGACGGGCGCTGAAATTGCTGCAAAGGGGAAGGAGGCCCGGGAGGAAGGCAAGGGCAAGAAGGCCGAGAGGCCTGCGAAGATGACAGCGTATGCAAAGGCCAAGGATGAGGCGCAGGCATCGATCACGCGCTGCGATCAATTCGACGGGAACAAGGGTACTGAACTAGTTGACGCGCTGAAACGGTTGGTCAGGGTTCTCAAATTGTCTGCGGACGAGGCGGAGAGGATTCTGATATCCAAACAGGCTGAGATGCAGAAGCTGCTGCACCTCGAGGAAGAGTCGAAAGACAAGAACCAGGATTCGGTTGTGCAATTATGCGCAGAGTGCGTTGAAATTGTATCGGAGATGCGCGAGTTGCAGCTCGCAGCTCTCACTTGCACCGACCACATGCTGCCGAAGCAGCAGAACCTGGTGATGGAGCTGATTCTGCGATGCCGCGAGTGGGAGGGATCCTTCTCTGCCGAGCAGAGCAAGGAGCTGAGGCCGGTGTGGTTGGAAGAGATCACGGAAACAAAAGGGCAGACTGCGCCCTTGCACCCCTGCGCGCAGGCCTTGGTGCGGAGCATGAAGCCGGTCGTCGATGGCGCCGGAGGCGCTGGCGCTGTCTCGCCGCAACTAAAGCGGCAACGTAGCGAGGTGGTCAGCTATCTCCGGGACACGGTGGTCCGATTCTGCGAGCATGCCGGCTTCGAGCGGGCCTCGCTGCACCTGTTCGGCTCGATCGCTGCGGGGCTCGACACGCCCTCCTCGGACATCGACCTCATGCTCAAGGTGGAGGGCAGCATCCCCGAGCAGTACGCGCGGATCCAGGGCCAGCCGTCGGCGATCCGCAACAAGTGCTGGACATGTGGCCAGGCGAATCACATTTCGCGCAACTGCCCGATGCGCAATGGCGGTGTTGCGCCCCCTGCACCGGCTGAATCGAGTGCAGCGGCGTCAAGCAAGGGGCAGCAGGGGAAGCCCTCTTCGTCCCCCCAGGGCCCGCCCGATGAGGGCAAGGAGGATAACGAGGACGAGGAGCAGCGGAATGACGAGGATGAAGAGGAGGGTGGCGGGGCGGATGAAGAGGAAGAAGAGGATGCTGAGGGCGAAGACGTGATTGTTGACAAACAGCACCTCTTGCGCAACATCAACAAGGCGCTGAAGAAGGGAGGGCGGCGGCTCGATACGCAGCCAATTCTGCACGCACGCGTACCACTGATCAAAATTCGCGATCTAGCGACCAATTTCCAGCTAGACATATCGATGGAGAATGATCTTTCGCTGCACAAGGCCGCGCTCCTGTCAGTGTACGTACAGGTTGACGAGCGCTTTCCACGCCTTCTGCAGCTCGTCAAGCACTGGGCGAAGGCGCGCCGCATCAACGACGCAGCCGCACAAACGCTCAATTCATTCGGTTACACTCTGTTGGTAATTCAGTTCCTGCAGAATTGCAAGCCGCCAATCCTGCCGTCTTTGCATGCTGACACGATCGAGGTCGAGGGAACGACTCTTGTGCGACCGCCGGCGATCGAGACCATCAACAGCATTGAAATTCGATTCCACGGCCAGCCACCAGAAGGCTTGCCGCCCATCCTCAAACACTTTGGCCGGGCAAACCGCACGCCGGTGCACCGGCTGTTCGTCGAGTTCTTGCACTTCCTCGCGGTCGAGTTCGACGTAGATGCGCATTGCGTCTCGGTGCGCGCGGGGTGCCTGCAGCCCATCGACAGGCAGCAGTTCAAACACAAGCATCCTCCAAAGCTCTGTGTGGAGGATCCCTTCGACCGGGCGGACAACGTAGCGCGCTCGCTGACCGAGGACTCCATCAAGCGCGTGCGCCTCGAGTTCCTCCGCGCTTATCGCATCATGTCGACCAAAGGAGATTTTCGGCAATGCTGCGAGCCGTACATGGCAGCCGGCGGTGGCGGTGGCGGTCGCGGTGGTGGGATGCATGGTCCAGCAGTGGGAGGCTGGGCAGGCGGCCGAGGTCCTGGAGGGCGTGCGCAGCCACAGTCACAGGCGCAGCAGCAGCAGTCGCAGCAGTATCAGCATCAGCTGCACCAGCAGCAACAAAACCAGACTTTGCAGGCAAAACAGGCCGCCGCGGCCGCCGCACATCGTGCGCAGCAGCATGCGATGCAGCAGCACATGCTCCAGGCTCAGTTGCTGATGCAGCAGCAGCAGCAGCAGCAGCAGCAGCAGTTCGGCGGCTACGCTGCGATGGGCTATGGGCGTGGAGGCGCAGGGCCTGGCCAGCGTGCAGGGCTTAGGGGCAGGGCAGGCAGAGGTCGGGGATGGACTCAGGGACCAACTTCACGTGGGGATGTTACCAGGCCAGACTTGCACGCGGCAGCTGAACAACAGGCTGCTGCCCAACAAATGGCAATGCAGGCGCAGCTCGCACAGCAGCAGCAGCATGGACAGCAACATGGACAGCAGCAGGGGCGGCAGCAGCAGCAGCAGCATGGCCAGAAGCAAAAACAGGTGCCGCGCGCGAAGCCCGTGAAGGAGAAAGGAGACAATGCTGCGAAGGTCTGCTACCCCTGAGCCCTGCGATCTCTCCATCCAGCGTCCCTTTCGTGGTCAACCTGATCTGCGCGCGTCGCAGGGCACGCGCGAGGGCTGACAAGGGTGTACGCGCTCGTCTCTGAAGCACCAGCTACTCGGGACAGAGCCTCAGAGTTGCGCCTGCCTCAGCATGACAGGCGACGGGCCACGCGGCACGGGGCCTGGTACACAAAATCGTTTCAATTAAAGCGCACAGCTCCCGCGCAGCTAGCCTGCCCGGATGGCCTCCGCCGCCCTATGCGCCACCCTTACTGAGCAGCTGCTCTTCCACCTTTACAAAGTGCGCCATCATCTTGGCCTCGAGGCTCGCCACCTGCTCACCCATGGCGCGCAGCGCGTCCACCTCCTCCGCGTCCCCTTCCGCGTTGAGCGTGAGCGTCTCTTCGCGCGGGAGCCAGCGGTACGAGGGGTTGCGCCCCTCGCCCGGCCAGACCTTTTTGAGCACGTAGTCCTCCTGCCCGGTGAGCTTGGCGACGGGGCGCTGCTTGATGTGCAGCAGGAAGAAGAGGTACCACCGCGGGTTGTGCTCCGACGCCAGATGCTTTTCAAACCCGTCGCCCTTCTGGTCCAGCGTGAACCGCTCGAGGTGGCACACGAAGCAGCGTGCCGCAAGGTCGGCCTCTGCGGCCTCTCGCTCCTCCTTGAGCCCCCCGAATGCGTCAATCACGATACCCGTGATGATTGCGATGAGGATATACAAGAAGATAAACTGGTAAGTCATGTCCCATAGCGTCCGCAGCATCATATGGCCCTGTGAGGGGTCAGAGAAGTCGTACAAATTATGGTTGAACACGGGGTCTTTCAGCACGTCCTTGACGCCATCCCCGCGCATGGTGAGATAGAAGTACGAGAAGAAGCACTGGAACATGTTTGTACACATGTCGTCATCGTGTTCGTCGTAGAGCAGCCAGAAGCCGAGCACTAGCCAAATGTACATGACGAGCAGCCCGAGAATGAGCGTCTGGATCATCTTGCCGGCATTGAACTTGATGGCATCAATCACAGTCTTGGAGCCCTTCCAGAAGCACATCTCAAACAGCGGCCCGACCGCGATTGTCGGCTCCCGCAAGGCGACCGCGAGGATGGCCAGCACGATCAGCATCAGCTCGTACCAGCACCACGCGCTGGTCGCCACGATCTGGGCAGCCGCGGACGCTCGTTTGAGCCGCATCAACCCCCCGCCCTCGTGCGGATCCTCCTCTGCATTTTGCTCCGCCCTACTGGCACTGTGCACTGCCAGCTCGAGGTCTTCCGGCTCGCGCGTCGCAGCGAAGAGATCCTCTTCGCTATCGTCCTCCTCCTCATTTGCGCTTGCCCCGTCGGTCTTTTCCTCCGTCTCCTCGCTCACCTCCGAGTGCTCGCTGCCAGAGAGGCCGACCATGATGATGTTAGGCACCTCCGCCCAGACGAACGCGAACGCGCGCGTCACGCAGATAAGGAGCATCACGACGGAGAGCCAGAGTGTGGCGTCGCGCGTGATCGGGAGAATGATGTCACGAACGTAGCCCTCTGCCGCGGTGTGCTCCTCATGCTCCTCCTCGTGCTCGATGTACTTGTCCCGCAGCCATAG
>Ga0115567_10007664_pt1 | contig 10225 bp, 5 predicted proteins | sample COGITO_mtgs_1204_2_FD_88679 | JGI IMG/M metagenome (GOLD analysis project Ga0115567, IMG submission 88679) | Pelagic marine microbial communities from North Sea - COGITO_mtgs_120412 | ecosystem: Environmental > Aquatic > Marine > Epipelagic | place: Germany:Helgoland, sampling site Kabeltonne... | reverse complement strand
CACTCCGCGCGCGCGCACGCGCCCTGCCTGGCCGCGCCCGTCCCGTTGCTCGCGTTGCCCGCGGCGCCGGACGGGTCGCAGGCCGAGCCCTGCAGGCGCGCACCCACCAGCGCCGCGGCGCGTCCGCGGCGCGGCAGGAGCCGCACCAGCTCCACGCTCGTCGGCTCGGCGAGGCGCAGCCCGAGAACGCACACGCCGTCGTCAGCCAAGACGAGCCCGCCGGTGGCAGGCGGCGCGCCGGGCGGGAGCGCCGGCGGCGCGAGGATCGTGGAGTTGAAGGCGGCGGCGTGGAAGCCGCCGGGGTTGTACCGCGCCTGCTCGCCCGTCGTGGCGTACGACACCTCCGCCGCGTCGAATGCGCAGCCCGCGTCCGTTGAGGCGTTGCAAGGGGCCTCACCCTGCGCGCAGCCCCAGCCGCCCGACGCGCACGCCGGCTCTGCCGGGGACGCGTCCACCTCCCACGGCGCCGCGTGCACCTTCCAGCCCGTCTGCAGCGACTCCCCTGGCCCCACGCACGCGCACGCGCTCGGCGCCGGGCCCTCGCATGTCGGCGCGCCGTCGGCGCCTGTGCACGTCTCCCACACCTCCGCCGCGCGCGCGGCACGCGCTGCGTACGGCGTGCCCGTGAGGCGCGAGGGGCGCGCCAGCTCCTCCTTGAGCAGCAGGTAGCCGACGTCGAGCGAGTTGGACACGCCGGCCGCTGTCATCTCGGAGAAGCACACCGACTCGTTCAGCTGGCGGGTCCCCGGGAGCTTGGTGCGGAAGACCTGCACGCCCTGCACGTCGACCGCCACGTCCTTGGCCTTGGCGGAGAGGAAGGCGCGGATCGCCTTGTCGATGCCCGACATGTGCGGCGCGTTCAGCTGGACCACATTATTCCCCGCGACGCCCGCGCCGGCGAACACCATCCCGGCGTCGCCGTCAATCCACGAGAAGAACTGCACCGTCGTCGTGTTCTCGCGCGCGCCGAGCTGGAAGAGGCCCTCCGCCGCAGTTCTCCCGCCCACCTGTAGGTTGCCCTCCGGACTGGTCACGTCCGGGAGCGCCAGCAGGTTGCCGGTCGTGAGCACGGTGCCGGACACGTCCGGCAGCCGCACGCGGTTCACGCCCGTCGGGTTCGCCGCACAGAGCTGCGTGTACGCGTCGTCGTCGGCGTTGAGCACAAAGTTGAGGCACCCCGAGATGCGCGACGACGCGCCGAAGTTGAGCACCGTCGCGTCCCCCTCGACCTCGCCGAAGTTGGCCTCGTCCTCGAGCAGCAGCCCCTGGAGGTTCACCTGCACGCGGTACCAAACGGGCCGTCAGCGCGCGCGCGCGCAGGGGCGCGCCAGGGTTTGAGCACGAGGTGCACCGTCTTGAGCACGAGGTCGTCGGTGTTCCCCGTGGTGATCACGGTCCCGGTCGCGTCCGGAAACGTGATGCGGTGGTGGTACCCCGCCGGCCACGGGTGCACCGGCACGCCGTCCTCGTCCGCGTACGTCGGGAGAGACGCGCCCTGTCATGTGTCGTGGTAGGGGTGAGCCGGCGGCTGCAGCGGCGGCGGAGGGGCGGGCAGGGCGGGGCGGGGCGGGGTGGGGCGGCAGCTGCGCGGTGTGACGCGGGGGGGGGGCGCGAACCTTGCGGCCCTCGAGCGCGGTGCCGATCGCAGCGAAGTCAAGAATGGTCACTGGGTCGTTGGGGCTGAACCCCGAACGGTACACAATGGAGTCGGTCCCCTTCAGGCCATCTAGCTGCGTGATGTCCTCGAGGTTGCCGGTCGACACGACCTTGCCGCTCGCGTCCGGAAACCACATCGTCTGCTGGTCACTCGGAGCGTCGAAGACGAGCGTCGTGCCCTCGTCGCGCACAAAGAAGTGCACATCAAACTCCTCGTTGCGCTGCAACTCGCAGTTAGTCCCGGCGGTCTCCACAATCGCACACTGCGAGTGGAGCCCGCCCGCGAAGGGGTTCGTCCTGGTTGGGTCGCTGTAGTCCGAGTGCAGGTGGAAAGCGCTGCCCCCCGCAGCAGGCGCAAGGCCCGCGCGATCCCCGAACGCCACCAGCGCCGCAGGAACACTGCACAGCGCCGTCACGAGCAGCCGGGGCGCGCGAGCGCCACACCCCGCCGCGTCAAGGACGCCGCTGGGGCCGTCGGCATCCAGGCTTGCGTAGTGCAAGAGCCCTGCCGTGTCAAGCTGCAGCGAGCAGCCCCCTGGAGCGCACGCAGCTTGCAGCGCCGCCTCGAGATCCGCCGCGTCTGCGCACTGCACCCCGCCGTCTGCCAGGGAGTACGCGCCGCAAGCACCGCCTGCGTCGCCCCACAAAGCCGACACCGCCTGCACGCCGTCCGAGTCCAGCCCCTCGCACTGCAGCACCGCGGCGGGCGCGCCCGGGGCGAGCTCCACGCACGCGGCCTGGCGCGTCAGCCGGAAGAAGTTGCCGTCCACCGTGCCGGGGAAAACCGCCGTGGACGTCGGGCGCGCGGCGGTGGTGAGCAGCCACGCCGCTGGAGTTGCCCGCCAGGCAGCACACGAGCCGCCGGCATTTTGTAAAGTGACTGGGCACGCCGCGCCGCGCGCCGTGCCCAGGTACGCTCCGGTCGCGTGAGAGCGCACCACCACCGTGCAGCCGTGCGACACCGCGCACGGCTCCGCGTCCTCGCCCGCGCACGCCGCGCCTCCGCATGTCACCGGGAGAAGCTCCAGGGCCGCGAGCGCGGGGGCGTCCGCGCTGCCCCACTGCGCAGCGAACAGGCCGTTCGCCGCCGTTACGTCACGCAGCGCCGCGGCCTGGCAGTCCGCGTCGCGGGCCCAGCGGGAACGCAGCGCGGGGGTCGTCGAGAAGTTGGCGAGGCCTGAGGCCGCGTCGCGCGGGAAGCACGCGTCCGTCTCGCGCGGGACGGCCGCGAGCCAGGCGCGCGCGCCCTCGCCCACGGCCACCTGCGCGTAGGCGCGCTTGAAGCGCGAGGTGAGGACGAGCCCGCACGCATCGAAGACCGACGGCCCGCACATCGAGCGGCAGTCGGAGGCCATAAAGTCGCGAACCACGAGCGCGCCGGGCTCGCCGGGGCGCCAGCCCGCGAAGCGAGCGTACTCCGGGAAGGCGGCGTGCGGGTCGGCCGCGAGCGGCGACGGCACGCCGTTGGTGCAGAGCGCGCGGCGCCGCACGCCCCACGAGTTGGTGTCCGGGATGTCAATGTAGTCGAGCCCGTCGTCGGGGTAGCGCGGCGCGGTGCGCATGACGACGTCTCCCTCGAGGAAGCCCGAGAAGACAACGGGCGTGTTCTTGTCCGCGCCGAGGCGCACCGCGCCGTGCAGGTGCGACTCGCCCGAGATGTTGAGGTGCGCGCCGGAAAACTCCGCGATGTCCGGGAGGTTCCCCGTGGTCACGACGCGCCCCGACGCCGCCGGGAACGTGATCCGCGCGTGCGACCTGACCTGCGACTGGAACGCGAGCGTGGTCGTCGACCGGGCGTCGCCGTCGCCCACGCGCTTCTCAAATACAATCGACCGCCCCACCTCGCCGACCAGCGCCAGGGTGTTGTTTACCCCTTGCTCGCCCCCGATCGTCAACCCGCCTTCCATGTACGACCCGCCGCCGACCGAGAGCGACGTCATGGCGCCAACCTCCGCAGTCACGTCTTCCAGATTACCGGACGAAACGATGATGCCGTCGGTGGCCGGGACCGTGAGAAAGGCCACGTCGGGGCGCGCGGCGGACGAGCGCGGCTCGACCTCGAGCGTCAGGAACGACGCGCCGACCTGCACCGAGAGCTGCCCCGGCGAGCGGTTCCCTGCGCGCTGCCGCCCAGAGGGGCTCGAGTACTCCCGCGACGGCGCGCGCGGGGGGAGGAGGAACCCCGACTCGTCCGTGGCGTCGGAGAAGGAGAGCAGCCCGGTAAGGTGCAGGTCCCCGGTGATGCGCAGGCCGCTCATCGCCCCAGAGTCGAGCGTCACGTCCTCGAGATTCCCTGTCGAGAGCATGATCCCGTCCGCCGACGACGGGATGAGCAGTGTGTTGGACACGAGCGTGTCCGAGACCTGTTGCACGCCGCACGACTCGTCGCCTGCCGCGCAGCGCGCAAACTGCAGGGTCGTAGTGGTGGTGTTGGTCGACTGCCCCACGAGAGGCTTCTCGAGCGTGCCGAGGCGCGTCACGTCCTGCAGATTGCCAGTGGTGATCACGGTGCCGGACGCGTCGGGAAACTGCAGCCGCTGGTGCTTGCTCGGCGTCGTGAAGTTCACCGTGGTCGTGTAGTTTGGGCGGTTGCCTAAGTCGAAGCACTCGAAGCCGTGGTCGCCTTCGAAACAGCTCTGCGTGGGGTCGTCCGTGCACCACCCGTCCTCGACGCAGTCCGCGTTGGTCTCGCACGTTGTCCCGTCCCGATCGCCCCCGACGCAGAATTGCGGGCGCCGCCGCACCTTGGGACAGACCCCGGACGCGACGTGCCCCTCGTGCATCGCGCCGCAGCAGCACGCGAAGCACACCTCAGCGTTTGTCACGTTGCCAAACGTGTGCCGAGTGAGCAGCGCCTCCCACTCTGTCCCGGGGCCCAAGTCATGCCCAGCTTCTGCGGCCTGCAGCCGCATGAACAGCAGCGCCAGCTCCATGCGCGAGCGCCCCTCTGCCTGCGCGTCGGCCATGAGCGCGCGCACTGGCGCGCTCGCCGCCAGCGCGCCAGTCGTGAAGTCGAACCCGCTCGTGTTCGTGTAGAACACGCGGTAGAGGTCCATCTGCGGTGCCGCGTAGTCCATCTCGGCGCAGACTGCGGAGGGGCCCGCGAAGGCAGAGACGTTCTCCGACGGCGCGGAGCAGTTCATGACGGGGCACTCGAACCGCGCCTGGGGCGGCGGCGAGAAGGCGCCGCCCAGGTCACGGAACTGCCCAGTATACACGAACACGTCGTCGCCCATGAGCCCAGGAAGCGTTGCGATGTCCTCGCGGTTCCCAGACGTCACTATGAAGCCCGAGCGGTTCGGCAGCGTCAGCGTTTGCTGCGCGCTGGGAGTTTCCAAGCACAGCCGCGTCAAGTTCCCGTCAGACTCACCAGAGTTGAACGTCATTGGGCACTCCTTATCAATAACGCCGTCAAAGAAGACGTTCGAAGTGCGCTTGTCTTTTCCCAGTTGGATGTACTCGCCTGTCAGCTCGGTGAACATGCTCACGCGCATCGCCGCCTGCGGCTTCCCCGGCGGCTTGGCAAAGTGCAGCCCCGACGCCCCCTCCTCAGCGATGCGGTACATACGCGTCAGCGCCTGCGAGACGCCGCCGAGGTTTTTGTAGTAGAGGAAAAGGGTGTCGGCGTCTGACCCAGCCACCGAGTTACCTGTCGTGAACTCGTAGCCTGCGGACGACGGGCTGCCTTCCAGCGAGCGGATCACCATCCCACCATAGTCCTGCCGGGCGGCATCGCACGCGAACTGCCCCTGCATCCCGCAGATGTTTCCACACATGTCATTGACGGGCTTACCGCACTGCGTATAGGCCACATTCAAGATGCATTGGCGCATGTTCGTTCCCGTGCCGGTCTGTTCGCAGTCGTCCCCACACTCGTTCTTCACGGCAACGCCGCAAGGGACCGCCTGCGCGTTCACGTCGCACGTGCGCGAGCAGAACTTCACCGGCTGCCAGTCTGTGACTCCGTCGCACGACTCGAAGAAGCGGTCGTTCCAGCGCAGCGACCCAGTGCGCTCCGCAGTGCACGCAAGATGCTCGTCCATCTTGGAGATCATCACGCCGTGGACTGTGAGGTCGCCGTCCACCTTGAGCTGCGCCTCGGCAACGAGATTGTGCTTGATCGTGTAGCCCTTGTCCGACATCGCCACCCACCCGTCCGTCGAGCCGAGCAGCGCCGCGAGCAGCGCCGCGAGCAGCGCGCCTGCACCGACCCAGCCCAACCGTCGAGTTCCCCGTCGGGAGCCCGGTTCTGCGTGCCCCTGCACACGTCTCCGAGCCCGTGCCCGTACATCTGGTACCCTCGGACACAAGAAAAGTGTTGCTCTTTCTAGTAGTCGGCAGCGTGCCGTCGCTTCCAACACTGCCCCACTGGATCGATCGAAATGATGAGCGCGCTCCCCCCTTGGGGCGCCATCACAGTCCAAATCATGACGTGCACCCTCTGCACCCAGCCAACGTCGATGGCTCGCAGACCCAGCCACGTGCATCCCGCCCAATGTTTTTGCACAGCTTGCTCTGTGCGCATCGCCCCCACCCGTCGCGAAGCTTCTCTCTCTTGTACACACGGCTGCTAGGGTTGGTGGAGGGCCCACGAGTGTTCGTTTGACGCAGCCGCTCTGCACAACCGGCGCGCCCTGCGCGTTGTGCGGCACCCTCAGCCAATCCCGCATCGAACCTACTAGGTCCATCCCCCCGGACGATTTTGTCCTGCAGCAGTCAGGTTGGGCAGAGTCCTCTTCCTCGACTCTCCGTCGCGGCGCCTCGCAGAGGCTGTCGCTCCCGCCCAGCGGCAGCACTGAATGCCACCACATCGCGTCTTGCTCGGGACGAGGCGACATCCAGCCGATATCTAACCCTGTAACGCTAGCAGAGATTCACGGTCGGCATGGCTTGTGCCCGTGCGCCCCGGGCGCCTCCACAGCCTTCGCCCTAGCGGACTGCAGCTTTCGGACGTCGCTTCAGGCTGAAAAACCATGGCTCCAAGGTCCTCAATTGTTGACTTTGTGTCGAGGCAGTAACTCTTGTTTAGCCAACTTCATATCCGCCTGTGATCATTTGAGGGGATCCGGCAGTGCGGCTAGCAGCATGGCGCGCTTCTCAGTTCGCACCTTCATGCAGTGGAACATCATGACGGGACCTATTGTTGGCCTCGCGTCCGTGTTCTGTGGCTTGACAGTCATGGGGTTGGCCAAAGATGTATGCACCCTTCTCCGCCCTGCGTCTCGCCCCCTCCTGCAGCAGCGATCGGGCGGACCCTCCAGCGCGTTTGAAAGCTGCCCTCTGGGACCCCTTGCCCCGCCACTTTTACCAAATGCTAGTGCTGCATGCACGAGGGAGCCTTTTGCGTGCGGATTCGGGTTAGTTGGGCGGGCGCGCCGCCCAGCCGCCAACAATCGATCTGCCACAGTGCAGCTTGGCGGGCGCAGCCGCGGAATCCGACGGCCTGCATTGTGCTACTTGACACTCACGGGCGCTGGGTGTGCAGATGGTCACTGGACAGTCGCGCATCCAGGCGGCCAAGCCCAAGTGAGGCAGGTAACGAGTGGCAAGTCAGTGAGCAGAGAAGGCCGGGTCCCACGGCAGGGCGCATGGCGGCGACCTTCCCCTCCCCGGAACGCTACGGCACGCGGAACGGCTGTATAAACACTACGGATAAGTGCGAAACACGACCCGCAGCCCGCAGCACAGCATTGCCCTTGTCTCAGCGCTCGAGCAGCCGCCAGATCGAAATGATATACGATGTACAAGTCCATGGCTGCAACCCACGCCAGCCCCGGCAAACCCACACAGCCCAGCACACGCCCAGTGCCTACAACAGCTTGCGAGAGTCGACCTCGTCGCGTATGCTCTGGGCCTGTGCGAGCCGAGAACGCTCTCTGAGGGGTCACGCGCGAGTTGCCCGCCTACGCCCCGCGCACCAGGCACGGTCCGCAGGGGTGCCGCGGCCGGAGGGGGGCGTTCCTGGGTGATGATCTGATCCATGTCCATTTGAGGGAGGTGCTATTTCACGATGGGAACAGTGTCAGCGTCGCACACTTTGCTCCGATTAACACATTGGGGCCCGGGCGACTCATCAAACCTGAAGAGTTTTGACGATTTCCGACCGGTTGGACAGCTCAATAATGGTCCCCTGCGCACGGACCGTATCCTACTTACATCTAAGGATGAGTGGTGAGACAGCTTAAGAGTGGTAACCACACTGGAGGTCTTCTGCCACGGTCACCAACACATCCGACCAGGCCAAAGCCCCAGTCCCTCCCACAGCGCGGCAATCCTCACAGAAAGGCCCCTCCTCAGTGGACCGCGAGACGGTGGCAACGCACTACCTGCAAGTGCTCGAGAATGGCGAGGCACACGTACGGGTGCAGGAGCAGTCCGTCCTGCAGTGGGCCCACATCACGTTCATAAACAGGCGCAAATCAGGTGCGCGGCCTCTAATCTTAGAGATTCGTCACTCCGTCAGGATAAGGAAGTAGAAACTTGCGCGTGCGAGTCCAAGGCCCTAGACGTGGGTAAGATGGAGATGGAGTGCTGAGAGCGACTCGGGAGGTTGGCTCGGACTTTCGAATGGCTCGCGGGATCTGACCTGCGCTCTCGCCCCGGCTCTACGGTGCAGGGTCACGGGGTCGGGGCATGCTACCTGAGGCTGGTCAGCGGCAAAGTATGAGTCCCACAGTCGCAGGGCGTTCTCAGCCGGCAGTTCGCGGCAGAGGAGGTAGCGGAGCCAGGAAACAGCCCACTCGTTCACCTGGGGAAAAGGCCCCAGGGCGCTAAGCACGGCTCGTGCAGGGCGGATTTCCGCTCTCGCAGCACACCGCGCCACGCTCACCTCAACCTCCTCCTCTTCGAGCGCAGCGTTGATCTCAGGGTAAATCGTCTTGAAGAGCATCACGAAGCGTGCGACACGCAACTTCATGTCCTGCTCCGGCATGTGCGTGATGATGCGCACCATGAGCCCCTGGAAGCAGTAGAACGCGTCTGACTCCTCTTGTGTGCATATGATGACAGGGGGTAGCAGAAATGCGATGGACGGCGAGCATTCAGCGAAGGTGTTGTGATAGAGAAAGCATACTGCTATGCGTTCGATCATTTTCCGGCTCTTGGCATCCAGCACAGCGTCCCACTGCGGCGTGTAGCTCCGCAGCTGCAGCTTCACTGCGCGGAGAGTCTCCACATCATTCTGCGCGACCTCTGTCATGTCCCAGTAGTTTTCCGCCAGACGTTTGGTCGTCGAAACCTCTTCGGACTTGTCTGGCTTGGAAACATCAAGGAGATACTTCCACACCTCGGCGCGGATCTCGCTCGGGATCCCGTGCTGCGAAGGCATCCGGGTTTAGCGAGTCAGGAAGTGGTCTCAACCACAAAGATGCAACAGTGGGGGCGGACAAGGCGGGCAGCTAGACCCACCTGGGCACGCATCTTGAGACGAGCCAGGTCGACGTAGGTGTCTGCAATCAGGATGTCGCGGTATTCCTCGAGGGTCGCTGCCATCTTGCGAGAGCACCAGCAGCACTCCACAACCAGCAGGAGGGGATGGGGAGGTGCCCTTGTCCCTGACTGTGCTGCTCCTCACCCTGGAAGTACAGGTTATCCAAGAGCGTACGCGAGATGATGCCGGAGGACAGCTACAGCCGGTGAAGCGAAGGAGCGAATCCGGGCCCGCCTCGTTCACAATTGAAGTTGGGTAATCTCGTCATCTCTCAAAGCCGAAAATGGAGCACTACGCTGGCGAGATGGAGCCGGCTCAGCGGCGGCCATCCCTAGTGTCGCGCGTTGTTCGCCAGCCAGTGGTGACAATCGCAGGGTGTGTGCTCGTAGTCTGCAGCGTAGCAATTATCGCGGGCGACCAAGGGTCCACCGGCGCAGGCCGAGAAACATCACGCGGTGCTGTCGAGCTTACGGTCGGGAAACTGCAGCAGGGCAGTGGCGCGTCCCTGTGGGCAGCATTGGGAACTGTGGACGCAGACACAGTCAAACAAACAGTGCGGACGGAGCGAACACTTGCTACCCTATCGGCAAAGCGAGCACAAGCGCTTGCGGAGGAGGCCTCGGACGAGAAGGCCAACGCTGCATCGGCGCAGCTCCCGCTCAACGAGCTGAGCTGCAAGGACTCCCCGTTCGGGTGCGTTGGAACTCATCGTGCGTGGTTCGTCGTCTTTCCGCTTTTCGTGTGTGGCGCGATCGGCGCCCTTCTGTTTTGGGGCTACCAGCGCTTTCGCGACGTGCCTGCTTCGCCGCCCAAGCCCGCGGAGGCGCCTTCGCGGACTATCGTGTTCGCACCTGCGCGGGACTACCAGAGGTTGATGGAGGAGGGCGCGGTGTAGGGAGTGTACCGTGAAAACCCAGTGCGGGTCTTTCTATAACTGGGCTCGCAGCAAGTACGGTCGAGGAGCATCCCGCGCTCCTCCTCAAGAGAAGTAGTTCGCAGGTAGACAGAGAATTGTGCGAGTGCAAGTGCGCAAGTGCGTGTTCTTGTGTGTGTGTGTGTTTATGTGTGCGCATGCAGGCATGCATGTGTGTGTGTGTGTGTGTGTGTGTGTGTGTGTGTGTGTGTGTGTGTGTGTGTGTG
>Ga0115567_10007660_pt1 | contig 10226 bp, 5 predicted proteins | sample COGITO_mtgs_1204_2_FD_88679 | JGI IMG/M metagenome (GOLD analysis project Ga0115567, IMG submission 88679) | Pelagic marine microbial communities from North Sea - COGITO_mtgs_120412 | ecosystem: Environmental > Aquatic > Marine > Epipelagic | place: Germany:Helgoland, sampling site Kabeltonne... | reverse complement strand
CCACGGATTCCTAGCTCGTATGTAATGGCTCCAAGAAACTGTCTTGTACTGAATGTTGGACCAGAAGCTGGGCCACCATAACCAACGTTCGGACCAGTTTCAATGGTCAAAGTACCATCTGTAAAAGTAGTCGCACCTCCGGAATAGGTCATATAATTTAATGTTGGACCCGAAGTGATCGAAACAAAAAATCCGTAGGTAGATCCTGCTGGAATCGTAAGCCCAATATTGCCTCCTACAGCTGAAAGACCACTTCCAGATCCAGTGGCAGTCCAAGAGCCGAGGCTCGTCCAACCATTACCAGGATTAATGGCGCCAGGAGGTCCGCTGATCGCGGCAGTGTTGTACCATAATTCAACAGTTGCTGTGCCACTATTTAAGTAGTATGAAAGACTGTCGATGACAATGTCTACCCCAGTAGCACTGAGATTACAGGTTATACCAGACTGTCCATTGTTGGAGATGAGCGGTGGTACTGTGGTTACAGTACCTTGACCAAAGCTGGAAAGAGCGAAAATTGAAAGAAGACTAATAAGTACAATTCTATTCATAATCAAGTATTTGATGTTGTGGATGACTAATATATCAAAAAGTCATTTATTACGGGCACAAAAAAACCCCTTCTCTCAAAAGAAAAGGGGTTTTTTTTAGACTTAGGTTCAGATTATTTTGAAATCTGGAACTTTTTGAAGATTGTTTTGTCTTGGTTTTTCACACCCAACACATACATTCCATTTGCAAGTTCAGAAACATCCAATTTAATATCACGAGCAGACTGACTTGAGTATTCGCTGCTAGTAATTAAAGCTCCATTGATGCTGTAAATCTCCAAAGTCAATTCAGAAGAATCAAAATCAAGACTTAAGGTCAATACATCCTTCGCTGGGTTCGGGAAAAGAGAAATACCTTCTTCCTGATTCATCCATACGATTCCCGTTGGAACCTGCAGATTGTATTGTGCAGAGTCAACACATCCGTCGCTGTCAGTAACTCGGAACCAATACAAACCGTTCGGAGCGTTGGTATAAACGGTGTCGTTTTCACCCGCAACAACCATATTGGTTGAACCTTGGTCGAGCAACCACTCAAGCAATGTATAATTCGGTGTTGCTCCAGTAGGGATGGCTACTAGGTCTGCTTTCCCTTGTCCTGTAACATTGTTTTCGCTGAAAGCAATCGACAATGGATCCGGACCATCAACATCTACTGTTGTCAATCGAACACATCCCGAAGCATCTGTGACTACAACATTGTATACCCCAACTGGAACTGAAGTTTGACTTGAGTCTGTACTCCCGTTGCTCCAAGCGTAAACAAATGGAGCAGTACCACCAGCAACTGAAACGGCAACGTCACCTAAATCGTAACTACACGTTACGCTTGAAGAAACTGCAGTAAGCGTTTGAGCATCTGGATCTACCAAACTAACTGTTGACGTACGCACACATCCATTGGCATCCGTTACAGTAACATCATAAGTTCCTGTAGAAAGGTTGATGTTGTTTGCTTGGTTCTGACCGTTTGACCAGAAGTATGTATAAGGTGCAACTCCACCCGTAACTCCAGCATTTGCAATTCCATCATTGGCACCACAAGAAGTAGGGTCGTTTGAATTGGCTGTACTTAAATTCAAGGTGTCAGGATCGAGAACGTCCACATTGATTGAAGCTGAACATCCACTGCTGTCGGTTACAGTAACACTGTACGAACCAGCAGAAAGACCTGCTTCGGTATCGCCCTTTCCACCTGAACCCCAATTGTAGGAAAATGAAGGAACTCCAGATACAACAGAGACTTCAGCTGCGCCATCTGCATCACCAGCACAAGTTGGGTATGAGAAAGAACCCGCGATTGTTGGAAGAGCTCCTAAGATTGTTACGCTTTCAGTACGTGAACATCCCACACCATCCGTTACAGTCACATCATAAGTACCTCCGGCAATATTGGAAATTGTTCCTCCAGTTGTTCCGTCAGACCACTCATATGAATATGCAGGGAAAATTCCAGCTGCAAGAGCCGTCGCATCCCCATCTTTTCCACCACATGAAGATGGGTTTGAGCTTACGTTCAATCCAATCTGAGGGTATTGCGAAACTTGAGTCGAGTCTTCATAAGAACAGCCAATTTCATCTGTAATGGTCACTGACATAATTCCCGGGTTATTTACCGTCACTGAGTCGAAAAGAGTACTGTTCGACCATAGGTATTGATCAAAGGCTTGCAAAGTCTTCACGACAGTAGGCGTTCCAAAACATGATATGTTGGAATCGGCCAGAACATTTGGGCTCCATGGAGTTCCGAAGTTTGCACGGATTTTAAAAATTGCACGGTTCACTGAAGAAGTTGAAGTAAATAAATCTTCCCACACTGTGTCATTTGAAATGATGAAGTATGTAACTCCTGCGTCTGCAACTAGGTCATAGGTAAAGCCCAATCCCATATTGTTTGGGTTCACTTGATCAAGAGCAACCATATAAACACCTGCACCTAGAATTGCCCCATCGCATCCGATCGGTAAAGTCACCCATCCAGCATTCGTAGAGTTTATAGAGTAAACTCTGGAAGAATCAACTAGTTCGAAATAATTCCCTGTAGTGCCTACCTGGAAACCATTTGTTTGAGTTGTGTCTTGCTTATATATCATTACTCGAGTTTGCGCTCCTACCGTTGGAGAATTGAGGTAGAAAGAAACTGTTGTCATAGTATCAGGAACCTGTAGCTCAAAAAGGTGACCGAACTGAGCTGTCGCCCCTGTAACTCCCAAGCCACCGGTTACAGATGTATCGTCGCGAGCGAAGATTGTATCGGTGATCGAAAAACTCAGAGACATAGTATCATCGGTCGAAACCGTATCCAATTGATCCATGGTTACATGAGCCTTCATTTCATAATTCCCTGTTCCAGTTACATTAAACGGTGCAAATGTCACAGTTGAATCTTGTAAAGAAATCAAAGTATCGACAAGAGCTGAATCTAAGAACGCGTTTCCAAGCACATCGGCAAAAAGCTTGGTTCCACTGATTGTTCCCGTGAATGAGCTTAAAGCAGTAGCGCCAAATGTGATGCTTGCAACCTGGTTTAAAGGAATTTCCGTGTAGCCAGCCGGAGCAGTGAAGCCAGAAGGTAGAGCACTTACGCTTGTTAGGGAGGCATTGACCCCTGGTGGGATCACAATATCCAAAGCGTAATCCTCTGTCTCACCCCAGCTGTATGAACCGCATGGTCCAGAAACACCACCTTCAGTGACAATGGCTCTCATACGAACCGTAGTTCCGGCAGCAGAAACTGGAGGAACGATGACGAACGACTCCGTTGTTGCTGCTGAGTTTCCTTTGGAGTGCACATTTTCACCTGGATCTGTAAAGTCACCATCGGCATTCCAATCGATGTAGACTTCCATCCCATGATTGTAAACACCTCCACCATTACAATCTCCCGATGTAACAGACACGTTATAATTATACCCTGGATTTAATGTCCCTGGCGCACTAGTGTTATCGGTATAGGTTGCACAGGAGGTATTCGTTTGATTGATGACCGACCCAACTGTAACATTTGAAATGTAGGTGTCAATCGTTGATGTTGCTCCTGACGCACAATAGGTCTGGGCTTTCAAATTAAGCGCCCCAACTCCCACAAGAGCGAGGGTTAGAATGGCCATGTAAACTTTTTTCATACTTGTAGTTATTTGTTTAAACGAGCTGTAGCGACTCAAAATTAGGAAATATTAACGTTCGCAAAATTCTCGCCTAAAAATTCTCGCCTAATGTAGTCGTAATCTACCAATTGAACAATAATTTATTCAGGCAAAAGAAATCAACTCTCTAGAAAGGAAAATATATGCCCGTTTGAGTCAGAAGGACACGGAATCATCTCCGATTCAAGGTAGCCCATAAGCTCTCTCTCGTACTTCTGTAAATCAACTAAATAAGCCTCCGAAGATTTGAAGCTCAAGGAGAAGCGCTTCGGGGCTCGAACCAATAGGCTTTGAATGCTCAAATCGGGAAGCTGTCCTTTCCAATTCTTGGAATTTGAAACGAGCAAGGCGTAAAGAAACAACTGATGAACCTTATCTTTTGGTTTGGAGAGGTCAAACAGGCCATCGATTTCTTTGTATTTCAAGTCTGCAGGCACAAGTGTTCCTGTCTTATAATCGACCACCGTCAATCGGCCGTTTCGCTCCTCCAATCGATCGATGTAGCCTTTCAACTTTATTTTCCTACCCATCAATTCGAGCTCGCAAGTCAGAAGCTTTTCCAATGCCAAAATTCGAATCTGATTTCCCGCAGCTACCTCAGCCCTATCTTGACGAATCAATTGAAGAATTGAATCTTTCACTAGACCCAATAAAAATGGACGCTTAATCAGTACTTCTTCAATTGTAGAAGAAAGAGAGCTCTTAAGTTGCCCCTCCACATCCATCTGATCAAAGGACTTCAACCGAAGATCGACGCCTACAAATGGTTTGTAAAGCTGCTCCAACACATCATGAGCATAAATCCCCAATTGAGCATACATCTCCATATCATCGATGGAGGATGGTCGCCGAATTCCCATCAAATAACTTCGAGCAAACTCATTGCGAATTCGCATAAACGAATTGAGAGCACTGGCCGAAAGGCCTTTTTCTAAAAACTTCCATACTCGCTCATTCCAAATTCTCGCATCCCAGGTAAAGTCATCCGTTGCATCGGAGGTTTGTGCCTCTGAATTAAGCTCAGAACTTTCAATGTTATGCTGATACTCAAGCTGCTTCATCACTCGACTTTGCTCACCCGTTTTTATATCTAAGCCACTTTCGATGTAGAGAAAAGTCAAATTTCTCGTACCCATAAAGAGGCGGTATAGGTGATACGCCATAAGTGAGTCGTGATCTGCTTGTGAAGGCAGCGAAAAACCCGATTTCACTTCGTGTGGAATGAGTGAATTGAAGACGCTCTTTCCTTGAATCTCACCTTCATTCATATTGCACAAGAGCAATTCATCAAAATTTAAGGCTCGGGTTTCAAGCAGGCCCATGATTTGAATGGGCGCGTTTTGATCCCCTTTCACAACAAGTCCCTTGGTACGCAGGTCGTTCAGAAATAAATCGGAAGAGATGGAAGTCGATGCTTTTCCCTGATTCAATCTATTGAACACCTGCCATTCTCGAAGAATGAGCTCGGTTGAAAGCTGTTCGAGTTGATTGGTCTTCGACGACCCTGCAAGTTCATTGAGTGAATGTGCCAATTCCTCATCGCTTATAATTTTCCTAGAATCGGATAAGAGTTCCACAAGTCGAGCGAAGGCCCTCGACTTGCTCAAATCTAACTTGATTGAACAATTGATTTGCGCATGATGCTTTCTAAGCATAGGCAAGAGTGTCCAAACAGAATCCTCATTCATCAAAACAACCCCAACAGTCTGATTTCGGTTCAAGGACTCAACAACCAAGGTTTCAACAAGCTTTGCCTGGTGATGCTGACCAGGACATGCCAAAGTTCTCAGGCTCGAAACCATGGTAGAATCTTGCCTAAATGCCGACGCCGGAATGTCCTTAAATACACGAGAGGCCTCGTGACCTTTTACAGACATATATTCTTCATGCAGGTCGCTGTGAAAAATGACCTTCCCAAATCGATTCAAATCGGTAAAAAAGAGCCACTCCAGTGGACTGAACTTGGAGAAACCTACCAAGCGCAGAACAGAAGGATTTGAATCTTTTAAAATCTTTTCACGGGCAGCATCCAAACGCATCCCTTGAGTTCCCAAATGGCTTTTCCTCAAAGACGCATCAAAAGACTCCCTCAGCGAACCCACAGATTCTAGAACGCGAATGCGATCAGCAATCGTTGAATCACCTGAATCGAGTTGAGCCATTCGATAGATTTCCAAGCTGCTCCGCCACACAACACTCTCATCGGCTTGGTTCACATGAATGGCATTCCAATCTGCCAATAGAAAATCTCTTTGCCTTTCCGATAAGGCTAAATTCTCTTTTGAAAGTAGATCGTCGAGAAGCCTTCGCTGTTCAAAATTTGTTGCAAGACGCAAATTCGATTTCTGATCAATGAAATCAGAAACAGTCATCATTTCGGGGAGCAATGAATTCTTTTTCTCATCCGCAAACAATGCCTTAAAATGTGAAAGTGCTCGTGCATTTGGAAACACAATGCGCTCGTCGGCGCTGACCTGTTCGCCGAGGACTTCTGCTAAAACGTGTCGTAGGAATAGGTCGTTCAATCTTTAAGCTTAAAACCGTTCCGAACGAATTTGAGAAATTCAAGGAGTTCTGATTTCTTACTTAAAACCGCCTTGAATATACCCGCGACATTTTTTTTGGGAGGTGCTATAGCAAATGGTTCGTGCTCATCTTTTGGTGGGTTCCTGCGAAATTCCTTTGCCTCATCCATCAAATCTGCTTGTTTAACAAGCTTCTTCGCCTCCTCTATCCTACCCTGCTTTTCATACAACAGGCCCAAATTATTGAAAGCCACCGCATCCTCCGGGTCCATTTTAATCACACGTTCGTAATCCTCTACAGCAGCGTCAACCCTTCCAAGTTTATCGTGCACATATGCCCGACATGCCAACCAAAAAGTGTTTTCTGGCTCAAGATCCACAATGTGATTCAAATCTTTAAAAGCCAAATCACCTTCATTCAATTGAAGATAACTCAGAGAGCGCCGGTAGTAGTGTTCGGGGTTTTCCTCGTACACTATTAGCTCAGTTAGCTGCTCAACGACCTTTGAATATTCGCCGGCTTGGTAGGCCAATTCGCTTGCCTTGACCAGTTCAAGGCGAGATTGTTTATCCATGAATACGCTTTGAATTATTGTAGAAGGATTCGATGATTTCCACCACGGCGAGACCATCTTCACCACTTGTTAAGCCACTCAGTTGCCCTTCATGAAAACGAACGACCTCATCGATGACGATGTTGTGATTTGACATAGAACCTTCGTAAAACCCATAATTGTTGGCAGGGGCAGAATGCGGCATGTCTTCAAACTCTCTTTCTAAACCTTGAACAAACTCAATGCTGTTGAGATACTTGCCTCCAATTTTCAAACTTCCCTTCTCTGCTAAAACAGTAATGGAGCCTTCAATGTTCTGATTAAAGGCACAAGTTGAGTACGTCAATGAGCCAAGCACTTCATTCGGGAGTTGAAACGAAAAACTGCCGCTGTCTTCTATGGCAATATACGGATGCTGAAAATTTGCTGTGCGACCTTGCACTGCGGTCGGTCTTCCAAATAAAAAGTACAGCACATCGATGAAGTGACTGAACTGGGTGTAAAGACAACCTCCGTCAAGTTCCAGGCTACCTCTCCAACTGCTCAGATCGTAATATTCTTTATTTCGATTCCAATAACAGCGCACATCCACTTGAAAAACCCTTCCCAAACCTTGCTCCGAAATGAGCTTCTTAAGTCGTTGAACAGGTGGGTTGTATCTATTTTGTTTGACGACAAAAATTTCTTTTGAATTTTCTCGAGCACACGCCAGCATTTGGGCTGCGCTTGTGGAGTTTATCTCCATCGGCTTTTCAACCAAAACGTTTTTCCCCGATTTTAAAACTTCTATGCTAAGTTCTGCATGCAAGCCGTTTGGAGTGCACACATGCACAATATCTAAATTGAGTTTTAGAAATTTATCCAGCTCCATAAATGCTTCCGAATCGAAGGCTTCAGCAAGATCTGTTGCCGCCTTTGTGTCAATGTCGTATACGCCGCTTAACTTTGCCCCCGGATGGGCATGAATGTGTTCGGCATGTCGCCGACCGATATAACCACATCCTATAATTCCAATATTCACCATTAAGAGTCCGAAAATAGTAGAATGATCAATTCAGAGTTCATGATCACGGCAGTCTATGTTTTGCTGTTCTTGGCCTTGGGTACAATGGTAAGCATTGTTCGTCGAAACGATCCTCGGTACTCCTATTTCCTGCCTGCACTTTTGGCGAAACTTGTTGGCGGATTGGGCTTCGGACTCATCTATGTATACTACTATGGTTACGGCGACACTTTTGGGTATTTCAATCAATCCTTAACCTTCACCAATCACTTGCAGGAAGATTTTTGGGGCGGAATGAAATTGATTCTGTACTTGGACAACGATGCAGCTAAATACATCTACAGCGAGTATGGCTTAAGATCTAGACTATTTTCGGGTCAAGATACTTTGGTCGTCATTAAGTTAGCCGCGCTCATTAATTTGCTAACCTTTTCAAAGTTCTTCGCTACAACTCTTTGGTTCTCCTTTCTGTCGTTTGTTGGACTCTGGTATGGGTACCTCAAAATCACAGAGATTTATCCTGGGAAACGCTTGAGAAGATTGTTTGCCATTTCTTTCTTTTTTGTCCCAGGAATATTCTTCTGGGGATCTGGGCTCATGAAAGACACGGTTCTCATTGGCTTTTTCTGGCCATTGGTTGTTGCCTTACTTCCTCTGACTCGTTTAAGGAACCCTAAATGGACTGAATGGATCGTCATCGTCTTGAGTTTCTATTTTGTTTTCACCACGAAAATATTTGCCGTATTCTGCTTAATTCCCGGTCTGGTATTTATGATTTACCATCAGTCGAAAAACAGCATCAAGAATCGACTCATTCGCCGAATTGTTGCTCCAGTATTGCTCTTCTCTATTTCCATCATAAGTGTATTCGGCGCACTCCGACTCTCTACTTTTTCCGCAAATTCAACATCGAATCTGCCTTTGAAACCGCCAAAGTTTATCAAGACTACCACCTCGAAGAATCTTCTTCGGGTTCTTCTTATCGACTGCTCGAATTCGACAACCCGATCGCCACCTATCTTCTGAACATACCAGGCGCCATTAACGTGACTTTCTTCCGTCCTTACATCTGGGAAATAAATTCAGCGGCTATGGCACTTTCAGCGCTAGAAAGCCTATTTGTTCTTGGCTTGTTCTTACTTGTTTTGCGGCGAGGAGGTTTTAAAACCAACTACCGAATTCTGAAGTCAGATCTGGTACTTATGGGGCTCCTTATTTTCAGTCTTTTGATGGCCTACATTGTTGGGTTTTCGACTTACAACTTCGGAACCTTGGTGCGCTATAAAATCCCCTGCCTGATGAGTCTTCTCGTAATACTTTGCGTACTCTACGATCGACTGACTGAGATTAAGCTTAGTAGAAGGCGACTTTAGGCCGACTTAGATTCAGCGAGATTCTCATAAAAAGCGAGCGTATCCTGGGTGATTCGATCTAAGCAATAGTAATCGAGAAGACGGCGGTGCCCTTCCTCACCCATTCGGGTTCTTTTATCCACATGATTAAGCAAACTCAAGATGTTTTCAGAATACGAAGCAATGTCGAAGGCTTCCGATAAATACCCATTCGCTCCACTCTCAATGTGTTCATTTAGGGAAGGCACATCAAAGGCTACGATGGCCTTCTTCACAGAAAATGATTCCAGAACGACCACCCCAAATCCTTCAGAAACTGATGGAACTAGCACAACATCTGAATTGAACATAAAGGATCGCGCATCTGGGGAATAACCAATAAAATTCACGTGATTCTTCAAACCAAGTTCCTCAGTGTAATTCTTCAATTCATCTTCCAATTGCCCAGATCCAACGATGACCAAGCCTACATCATCCAACTTTTCAGAAACGAGTTTTAAAGCTTCTAAGGCATACCGATGACCTTTAAATGCCGTTAGTCGCCCCACCAAAACCAGTTGATTCTTCCAAAATCTTTTTGAGGCATCTAACTCGATCTTCTCAGGAAAATCAAGGCCGTAATGAATCAAGTGAATTCGCTTCTGTTTTGAAATCTTAAGACCAACATAAAGATCGCGCAGGCCTTTGGAGATGGCAATGCTCGCATCCATTTGCTTCTCTGCAAACTTGGCAACTCTGAGGTAAAAATTATTCTTCTTTACGCCAGCGTCAAAGCCATACTTGTTGTTGTACCATTCCTGGAAACCATGTTTGGTTGAGACGAGCTTAAAGTCCTCTTTCACGAACTTCTTAAACATGGCCATCAAAAAGTCGGCATGAATGAGGTGGCTGTGAATGATGTCAAAATTCTGGACCTTTTGAAGCTTTTTAAGCTTCTTCAAAAATGCTTTTGTCCTTAAAATCCATCGCTTATTCTTGAACTTGCTGATCTGACTACAAAGATGGAAGAAAGTAGTTGCCACCAAAACGCCAATCGTTCTTTGAAGATAATGTCGGTTCAAACAACCTATTTGATGCCTTTCGTACACACCGTTG
>Ga0115567_10007659_pt1 | contig 10227 bp, 8 predicted proteins | sample COGITO_mtgs_1204_2_FD_88679 | JGI IMG/M metagenome (GOLD analysis project Ga0115567, IMG submission 88679) | Pelagic marine microbial communities from North Sea - COGITO_mtgs_120412 | ecosystem: Environmental > Aquatic > Marine > Epipelagic | place: Germany:Helgoland, sampling site Kabeltonne... | reverse complement strand
TCCTCATCCTCATCCTCATCCTCACCTTCATCCTCATCCTCATCGTAATCTTCGTCCTCATCGTAATCTTCGTCCTCATCGTAATCTTCGTCCTCATCGTAATCTTCGTCCTCATCCTCATCGTAATCCTCGTCATAATCTTCGTCCTCATCGGCATTTTCGATAACAATAAAGTTTGAATTTCTGGCGTTTCTCCCTCCTCTGCCCGGGACAATAATAAATTGTTGAGTGTGGCGTTGTTTCATCTTTTTGGTTTTTTTAGTAGTAACTTCATCGCTTTCACTTTCACTATCACTCTCACTTTCACTTTCACTTGCATCATCATCAATCTCCGATTTTTTTGAGGTTACCTTTCTCTTGTCCATTTCATTTTTAAGTTGTTGCGCTTTTTTTTGAATATATTTAGATGGAAACAGTTCACTTAGCATTTTAGTGAATGCTTGTTTTTTTTTAGGATTTAAATCTTCGTCACTCGATTCATCTTCACTCCATTCTTCTTCATCTGATATTGAAATACTACCATCCTCATCAGAAGAACCACTTTCTTCGTTTACCTTCTTCTTCTTCTTTTCAACTGTTTTTTTATCAACTTTTTTTTTATCAACTTTTTTTTTATTTACATTTTTGCGGACAAAAGTCTTCGGTTTTTTTGGACTTACACTAACAACAATGTTATTAGAACCATTTTTTTTTTGCGTAGAATCTTCCTTGTTTTGCGGCATATTTTCTTTATGATATACTTAATCTATCGTAAATTAATTTTAATTCAATTTATATTTATATTTATATTTCCAAATTATGAATACAAAAAAATTGAAATATAATAGTATCAAAATATTAACAAATATAATAAATATGTGTGATACCCCCCCAACTAGTGATGCTATGCAGGAAATAACTGAAATAACTGAAATAATGATGTCTGAACTAATTTCATCAATCCCATATATACAAAAATGTTCAACAAACAAAAATCGCGATGAAACTAGTTTATCATATCTAATTGACCGACATTTATCCCAATCGGATTGCATAAAACTTGGAATTGCTATGGAAAATTACTTTACTGGATGTATTTGTACATTTTCATCACTTGTAAATATTCGCCCAGCGAATTCAAAAGGACAGAAAGAGAAAGACATCCTATTTATGGATGATACAAGAAAACAAATATACTATACCGAAGTAAAAAACAATCTCAACCTTGATACAGAGAAGAGTAGAACAACTTATGAAAAATGCCTTAAAATTAGAGAGGATTTAAACCTGGATGATGGATATACAATAAATTGGTGTTTGTTGGGTGCGAGATATACCCATAGTGATGAAATGCCTAGTAAAATACAAAAAAAATACACATCTATAAAGGATAATTTATTCGGAGTGAACCAATTTTTGGAAATGTATGGTATCAACTTCACATTTACAAATGAAACATATAAGACACTTATAAATAACATTGCCAATGCGTGTTTTGATGATGATGTATAATAATTCTAATAATTCTAATAATTCTAATAATTCTAATAATTCTAATAATTCTAATAATTCTAATAATTCTAATAATTCTAATAATTCTAATAATTCTAATAGTTTTTAATAATTAAATGTTTTGTATTTATTTCATTGCCTATTCTTCCTGAATGTAGTTTAAATCTATATTTTTTATCATATTCATCTACAATGTAGTCTTTATATAAGTCTTGAATAAACTCTGTTTTTCCAATTATCATTAGACATTTAATTTTCGTTTCTTTGAAGCACTTTGCGAGTTTATGGTGTTCTTCTTTACCAAATGTGCAATACCCATAATCAGTAAATTCACTATCGTATGGTGGGTCTAAGAACATGAAATTGTTAATATCATTATAATCGTTAAATATATTTTCAAAACTCTTATTTAGTATTTCAGTTCTTTTTAGTAAATCCTCGTAATTTGTATCCTTGATTTCTTCAAAATTAAAATTTTTGTATCTACCAAATGGAATATTGAATTTTCCATTGCTATTATATCTTAACATTCCTCTGAAACACGTTTTTCTAAGATAGTAAAATCGTTTGGCATTATCTAACACATCTGTATTATCATATCCTCTAACCTTATAATATGTTTCTTCTTCATTTGGGTGTTCTTTCATGAAATTATAAATATCATTAGAATTTCCATTTTTTACTGATTGATAAAGGTCAATCAGTTCTTTATGGACGTCATTAATAACAGACCGTTCTGGGTTTATATGGAAGTATACCGCCCCACCACCAATAAATGGTTCTAAATATGTAGAATAACCATGAGGTATATGTGGAAGGATTTGTTTAAGTTCATCGTGCTTTCCACCACTCCATTTAACAAGTGGTTTTAAACTTGGACGGGGTGGGGGTAGAACATTTGTTCCAAGTTTTTCTTCAACAATTTTATTAACCAACTCTTTCAGTTTATCATCCTTTACACAAGGTGTTTTTCTCTGTTGATGTTTATCATAATGCGATTTTTGCTTAAAATCTCTACCACACCGTTCGCAACTATAATTACCCATTTCTCGTTATAATGTAACAACTTATTTGTATTTAAATCAATTTATATATTAACCGAAAAATGGGTTAAATTATGATGATTATTATTATTATTATTATTATTATGTTAATTAAAAAATTGAATTGGAAATAAAAGTATATAAATAATATATAAACAGTTAAAGTATGTCAAAAATTATTCATAGTAACAAGCACGCTTCCAAAGTTGTCGGCATACAATTTAGTATTTTATCGCCAACCGAAATACGCAATATGTCGGTTGCTGAAATTACTTCACGTGACACGTATGAAAATAATAAACCGAAAATTGGAGGACTGTTTGACCCGCGTATGGGGGTATTGGAAGACGGATTTACCTGTCCAACAGATGGTCTGAATTATATAAATACACCCGGTTATTTTGGTCATCTTGAACTTGCAAAACCTGTATATTATATTCAATATTTAAATGTTGTACTTAAAGTCTTGCGTTGTGTTTGTTTTAAATGTAGCAAATTACTTATTAATAAAGAAAAACATAAACATATTCTATCCAAAAGTAATGAACAACGTTGGAACTATGTATTTCAGCACGCGAATAAAATGCGATTTTGTGGTCAAGAAACAAAGCAAGGATGCAGTTGCGTTCAACCCAAATATGTTAAGGACGGATTTGCTACGATATTCGCCGATTGGACGAATATTAAAGACGCACCTGAACATACAGAGGAGGATAATATAAAAATTAAATTAACACCCGAATTAGCTTTGAAAATTTTGAGAAGAATTTCTGACATTGATGTTGATTTTATGGGGTTTAGTTCAACCTGGTCCAGACCTGATTGGATGATATGTCAAGTATTAGCAATCCCACCACCTGCGGTTAGACCATCTGTAAAACACGACTCACAACAACGTAGTGAAGATGATATTACACATATTCTTTCTAATATATTAAAAACGAATAAAACGTTACAAGAAAAACTTCTTGCTGGGAATGTTGCCGAAAATGTTATTGATGATTGGACGAATTTGTTGCAATATTATATTGCCACACAAGTTGATAATAAAATTCCGGGCACTGCACCTGTTGCACAACGTTCGGGCAGACCTTTGAAATCTATTAAAGAAAGACTTAATGGTAAAGTCGGCAGAGTTAGAGGCAATCTTATGGGCAAACGGGTTGATTTTAGCGCTCGTTCTGTTATTACTGCCGACCCTAACTTGTCAATCCAAGAATTAGGCGTTCCATTGAAAATTGCCAAAAATATTACCAAACCTGTCGTTGTTAATGATGCCAACCGCAATTTCCTTATGAAATTAATTGAGAATGGCCCTAACCAACATCCGGGAGCCAAGATTTTGGAGAAAAAAGATGGAACATCTATTTCACTTCGTTGGAAAGATATTAAACAAGTTCATTTGGAAAATGGTGACGTCGTCCATAGACACATGATGGACGGCGACGCCGTATTATTTAATAGACAACCTACTTTACATAGAATGTCTATGATGTGTCATAAAGCAAGAATTCTAAAAGTTGGCGATACTTTTAGAATGAATGTGGCGGTGACCAAGCCCTACAATGCCGATTCAACTGTTGTTACCATATATGCTAACAATATTATTTCATCTCAATAATCATCGGGATCGGAACAGGGGGACTGAAAAGGTTGTTACCCCCTAGTGTATAAATAATAAATAGGCAAAATAATTTAAAGATATTATATCTTAATATATTAAATGTGTGATACAAAACCCGAAAACGTCAAACTTAAAAAATGTGTAGAATGTTCAATTGAAAAAGTAGAAAGCGAATTCAACCTCAGTTCCAATTATAGAAGAGGATATTGTAGAGTTTGTGCAAATAGTAAAAGAAGAGCAAATTATAAAAATAATGAAATTCTTAGAAAAAAATGCATAACCAAAGCAAGCGATTTTAAAAAGAACAAAAAGGCAATAAGAGATGAACAATTAAAAGCAAAACAAGAAGCAATTGGAATTGATAATATGGAATGTAGATATTGTCTTAATGTAAAACATAAAGATAGATTTAGATGGAACCGACAAAAATGCAGAGACTGTGAAAGGGATGAACCTAAAGCAAAATTCAAGCGTTGTGTGCGAGCAAGAATACATATTGCATTGCATAAATGCAAAAGCAAACATATAATTGAATATTTGGGAATGAATTCCGATGATTATTTAGATTGGATAACTACTTATAATAGTTGTTATAATTTAGATAATCATGGACCAGTCTGGCATATAGACCATGTTATTCCTCTATCTAAATTTGATTTAAATAACCCAGATGAACAATTAATCGCTTTTAATTGGAGAAATACAATGCCTCTTGATGCTAAAGAAAATTTAAAAAAAAACAATAGAATTGACACTACACAAATAATTGAACATTTTAAAAAATTGGAAGAGTATCACACACACAAAAATATAATAATGCCTGAAAAATATAAAAGTTTATACGCGACACACCTTGATGCTGGAACGTCCTGAGAGCCTTAACTACCACCCTGTAATGGAAACGTTATAAGGGGAACTCGGTTAATTGCCGAACCCAATGGTCATAATGTTAAGGATTGGATAATCAGCAGCGTTACTGTCTAAATCCGCTATGATAGGATACGATAGGCGTTCAGAGACTGAACGGGTGTGGGTGAATGATGAAGGATTAATCATCCTGAGTTTGCTTAAGATACAGTCCGGCCCTCTGGGAAACCTTTGGGAATAAAGCACAGCATATATGCTGTGCCCGTCGATGGAGATGAGATGAATTTACATATGGCCCAAGACGTCGAATCAGAAGCAGAACTTTTGAATCTTGCGGCAGTACCATATCAAATAGTAAGTCCAGCAAACAACGCAACAATTGTTGGAATATTTCAAGACTCGTTATTAGGTGCATTTCGTTTTAGTCGTGAAAACATAGACTTTAACAAGCGGGATGCTATGAATATGTTGATGAGTTGTAATGATATTGATTTAACATTATTTGGTAAAGACCGAATAAATAGTTTTGAAATTTTAACTCAAATAACCCCGCCATTATCTGTTCATCATACAAATGGTAAATTTAAAGAAAGTGAAGATAAAGAGACGTCAAATAATGTGTTAGAAATAATTAATGGAGTATATAAAAGAGGTCAATTGGATAAGTCATTATTAGGTGCAAGAAGCAAAGGACTTTTACATAGAATTTGCAATGATTTTGGAAATATGCAATCATCAAATTATATTGATGATTTACAAAATATAGTGACTGATTACATGAAAGTGAGTAGTTTTAGTGTAGGTATAAGTGATTTAATTTCAAATAAAGAAACCAAGGATAAAATTATTGATATTATTACAAAAAAGAAGAATGATGTGAAAGAATTAATAGATAAATTACAATTGGGAACATTTGCAAACGATACAGGAAAACCAACAATTGATGAATTTGAGCAACAAGTAAATAATTTATTGAATGAGGCGACAGGACAATCGGGAAAGGTAGGTTTGGCAAATTTGGATAAGGGTAATCGTTTTGTTGAAATGGTAAATGCTGGTTCGAAAGGTTCTGATTTGAATATATCTTTTATGATTTCTTGTTTAGGGCAACAAAATATAAATGGAAAGCGAATACCATATGGTTTTGAAGATAGAACCTTACCCCACTTTTCAAAATATGATGATAGTACAAGTTCTCGTGGTTTTGTAGAAAGTTCATACATCGAAGGTTTAACCCCCCATGAATTATTCTTTCACGCAATGGGAGGACGCGTGGGTCTAATTGATACAGCAGTAAAAACATCACAAACCGGATATATTCAAAGACGATTAATTAAAGGAATGGAAGATTTAAAAGTAGAATATGACTTGACCGTTCGCAACAATAAAGGAAAAATAATTCAATATAAATATGGTGATAATGGAATGGACACAGTTAAATTTGAAAAACAGTTTTTGCCACTTTCTGATATGGGGATTGATGATATTTATGAGCACTATTATGTTTCAAGTGATAATGCAAATAAAGGTATAAAACCATTTACTAAAAATGTTCAGTCGAAATTAAACAAACAAAAAGCGGAATGTGATGTATTCGTAAAAAAATACATAGAAGATACCATTAAAAATCGCGAATTATTAATTAAACACGTATGGAAAAAGGAAGGTGAGTCGACAATCCATTCACCAGTCGCGTTCAAATATATTATTGAGAATGTAAAAAATCAATGTAATTTGTCGGGTAATTCATTAGTAGATATTACGCCATTAGAGTGCTGCAAAATGCTTGAAAATACGATGCAAATATTGGAGGGAATACGGGTATGCCCTCCAAACGAGTTATTCAAAGCGTTATATACATACTATTTATCTCCAAGAGTTCTTCTATTTGTAAAAAGGTTTAACCAAACATCGTTATCATTATTGCTTGAAATTATAGTGAATACTTATAAAAAAGCAATTATCGCACCTGGTGAGATGGTTGGAATGATTGCTGCACAGTCAATTGGCGAGCCAACAACTCAAATGACTCTGAATACTTTCCATTTTGCGGGTGTTGCGTCTAAATCAAATGTTACCCGTGGTGTTCCCCGAATTGAGGAGATTTTAAGTCTTACAGAAAATATTAAAAATCCTTCTTTAACAATTGCACTCCGAGATGAAGATGAATATGATAGACAAAAGGCATCACAAGTAATGTATACAATTGAAAAAACAACTCTTAAAGATTTAACAAAAAGTGTGCAGATATGTTTTGACCCGAATGAGCAAGATAGTATTATTGGGTCAGATAATGAAATTATAAACAAATATAGAATGTTTGAAGATATTATTGATTCTTGTGATGGCAACGAAAATATGAGTGTGAATGAATGTAATAATTCAAAATGGGTAATTCGTATTGAGTTGAAACCGGAACTTATGTTGGAAAAAAATATTACGATGGATGATGTATATTACGCTATCCAAACAGTATATTCCGAGGAAGTTAGTTGTATATTCAGTGATTATAACCACGAAAATCTTATTTTCAGAATCCGAATTAACAAACCAGATAAGAAAAAGGGCGTTGAAACACTTGACCAAACAGATGAAATTTATGTTCTCAAAAATTTCCAGGATACATTAATGAATAATATTGTTCTTAGAGGAATTAAAAATATTAAAAAGGTTATTCTTCGCAAAATTCCTAATCCAAACAAGGATGATAGTTGGGTCTTAGATACAGATGGTTCCAATTTGATGGATATTCTCGCGCTTGATTATATTAATTATAAAGATACAGTCACGAATAATATTGTAGAAATGTATAATGTTCTTGGAATTGAAGCTGCCAGACAGAGCATTTATAATGAACTAGCGGATGTTATTGAATTTGATGGTACATATATTAACGCGCATCATATGAACCTGTTGTGTGATAGAATGACTTGCAACACTAAGTTGGTTTCTATATTTAGACACGGTATTAATAATGATGATATTGGACCTATTGCAAAGGCTTCATTTGAAGAAACACCAGAAATGTTCTTAAAAGCAGCGAGACACGGCGAACTTGATATTATGACTGGTATATCTGCGAATGTTATGTGCGGACAAGAAGCGAATTATGGAACAAATATGTTTAGAGTGCTTGTTGATACAGAGAAACTTTCATACGAAGTTAATAATATTGAGGATGTTGAAAAACTAAGTTACGCCGAAGAATTATATAAAGCTCCGGATGATGATGATGCTATGTGCTCTATTAATAAAATAAATATTCAAAATAATTCTATTCATATTAAACATACCGATATGGGTAAGGATGATGATGATTATCACATAGACATTTAACTAAATATACCAGACCAACGTAGAATATAGTAAAATTTAAAATTAAAAATTATATTATTTTTAATTTTATTGAAAATAGAATGAACCATAGAATGAACCATATAATTAAATCATATTAAAGTCATTTATATAACATATATTATGCCTACTTTAAGAAATATACAGAAACGAAATAAACGAAATAAAGAAAATATACACAAAACGATGGATTTAAGTTTTAACTTTATTAGACCCGATTTTGAAACAAAATTCAAAAAAAATATTACAAATCTATTCAGTTTATCAATGTATACGTTATTGAATAATAAATATCGCATTAATATTTTAACTTGCGAAATTCCACAAAATTTGGACCATTGTTGTTTTTCGGATATTTATTCTTCATTTAATCTATTATTAATTAAAATTAATAATATTACTGATTTTGATGTGTATAAACTAGCAAATGTTAAATATAATTTTTACAATGATATTATAAATAAAAAACTGTTTCTTTGTAATAAAATGTCAAACGATGCAATATTGAATATTTTTAATGAATGTCAAACTTTATATTTCAAACTAACTCATTTGAAAAAAAAAATAGTCCATAAAATATCAAAGGTGTTCGATTTTGACGAGGATTTGCGTTCGAATAAGTTGAAAGATATAAATAGAGATAACTTAATTGAAATGATTGATAATAAAACAATTTATACATTCCGAATTTCGGATTTGGTTAACATTATTGAAAATTCATTATGTTCGTGTGAATATGAAATGGTTCAAAATCCGTTGCTTCCAAAAAATCCCTTCACAAATAATGTTTTAAATAATTCATTTTTAATAAATTTGTATTTTAAAGTTAAACATTCTAATTTAAAGATGCCTATTCTTTTCCATCATTTTTTTTTATGTTATTTTAATTTATTCATATTTGAAGTTGAGAATGATGTATTAATACGAGAACAAGTTATCATACGATATATAAAAAACTTGACAGAAGATGAATATTATAATAATATTATGAAAATGTTGAGAATTGTAAAGAGAAAATATAAGTTAAATATTGTTGATAATATTGATAAAAAAACACCAAAACATTTTATAGTAAATGCATTAAAAAATTATTATCATTGCTTTCTTAATTCCGAACGAAGTATTAATAATTATAAATCTAGTATTTTTTTAATTAGATTTAAAAAATCAATTTTTGCTTTTCATCGTTATAATAAAATTTTTGGACGATTGATATTTGTAACTGGTGGTAATAGTAAACCAAGTTACATTACACATCACTTAGAATTCAACAAAGTAAATAAATTTTTAAAAGAACAAGAAATGTTAGATTGTTATGAACCCGATATTGTTATGGACAACCGAGATGTCGGTATACCATTACCGAATATTCCTACATTCACTCCACGCAACGTTATTAATGAGATTATAAACAATAATCCAACACTTATTAATGATGATGACGATGATGATAATGATAATGATAATGTATCATATTCTTCAACGAATACTTCTGAATATGAAAGTAATTATGGTAATGGTAATATCATTTATCCAGACATTAATGATAATGTTGAATATGACGACACCGAAGAAGATTGGGAAGGTGATAGTGATGACAATGGTGATGACAATGGTGTGGATAATTCAACCTAACCATACACCAGTATCTATACTGTCTTCGTACATCTTTATTCTCCTTTGTCTTGTTATTTGAATTCTTTTTCGCTCTTCATAATTTGCGAGTTGTAACCCAATTTCACGTCGGTCACTATTAATTGTATTGCAAGACGCAGTTGCACGTTTTGGATTTTTTATTAGCAATTTAGTGAGTCCATTTGTATATTTAATAATTTTCATTCGTATTTA
>Ga0115567_10007656_pt1 | contig 10229 bp, 7 predicted proteins | sample COGITO_mtgs_1204_2_FD_88679 | JGI IMG/M metagenome (GOLD analysis project Ga0115567, IMG submission 88679) | Pelagic marine microbial communities from North Sea - COGITO_mtgs_120412 | ecosystem: Environmental > Aquatic > Marine > Epipelagic | place: Germany:Helgoland, sampling site Kabeltonne... | reverse complement strand
TAAACACGATCAACCCTCAATGGAAGGATTTGAGTGACGGTTGGATTTTAGGTTGAATATAGAATGTGTGGATATAATATACAGATTGCTTCGTCGCTCAAGGGCTTCCCGTTAACGTCATTGCGAGGCAAGAAGCCATCCCATGAATAGGACTCCAAATGAACAGATTGCTTCGTCGCCCAAAAGCTCCTCGCAATGACGAGGCACGACGCAATCCCATGAATAGAACCCCAAATGCACAGATTGCTTCGTCGCCCAAAAGCTCCTCGCAATGACGAGACATGAGGTGATAGTCATTGCGAGGAACGAAGCAATCCCGTGAATAGAACTACAAACATGCATTCCAAACAGGATCATTAGGCAGGGGCGCCAAAACATCAATGGGATCCTTAGAAACCGGATGCACAAACTGCAAGCGCCTAGCGTGCAAGCTGATGCTGCCATCTCGATTGCTCCGGTCAAAACCATATTTTAAATCCCCTTTTATGGGAGAGCCAATACTCGATAATTGCACGCGTATTTGATGGTGACGCCCCGTTTCTAATGTGACTTCCAACAAGGTATAATTATCTAGGGTTTTTAAGGTTTTGTAGTGTAGTATGGCTTTTTTTCCGTCGGGAATTTCTTTAATATAGGCTGCCGACTTATTGTTCTTCGGATTCTTTTTGAGCCAATGCACCAAAGTGGCTTCGGTTTTTGCGGGCGCATGTTTAACCAGTGCCCAATAGGTTTTGTCCGTTTTTTTTTCAGCAAATAATTTATTGAGACGTGGTAGTGCCTTACTGGTTTTGGCGAACATTACAATGCCCGAAGTGGGACGATCCAGGCGATGCACTACGCCCATATACACGTTACCGGGCTTATTGTATTTATCTTTAAGATAGCTTTTAACCACCTCGCTCAAGGGTTTATCGCCCGTTTTATCACCTTGTACAATGTCGCCCGCGCGTTTGTTAACGATGATAATGTGGTTGTCTTCGTAAAGAACCTGTAAGTTTGTTTTGTTGGAATGTAATTTGGACACGACTTTTAAACGCTAATTATACGAATTAAAACAAGTTTTAACCCGAAGGATTGAACCGATAACTCTCTTTTTGCTGAAAACTCTAGCTCTTTATATGAATGCATAGGGATTTCTCAATGGTTTAGTTTAGGTAGGCAACTTCTCCGTAGCAAAACGAATTATCTTAGTACTGCTCCGAATCATTTGGAAAATCCATCATTTTTACATCATCCACATATTGGGAAATGGCTGTCGTCATGTCGTCATAAAGGTTCATGTAGCGACGTAAAAAGCGCGGTTGAAATTCGTAGGTCATGCCAATCATGTCGTGTAGCACTAATACTTGTCCGTCAACACCATTGCCAGCACCAATGCCAATCACGGGAATAGAGACACTTTTAGCGACTTCTTCTGCCAATTTTGCAGGAATCTTCTCCAAAACAATTCCGAAGCAGCCTGCTTTTTCAAGTAAAAGCGCATCATCCTTAAGGCGTTGTGCTTCCTCTTCTTCCTTGGCTCGAACCGTATAAGTGCCAAACTTGTAAATAGATTGAGGCGTTAGCCCCAAATGGCCCATCACGGGAATGCCAGCATTTAAGATACGCTTGATGGATTCCTTGACTTCTTTGCCACCTTCCATTTTTACTGCATGCCCGCCAGATTCTTTCATGATCCTAATTGCAGAGCGGAGCGCTTCCTTGGGATCACTTTGGTAACTTCCGAACGGTAAATCGACCACGACCAAGGCGCGTTCTGTAGCACGAACTACAGAGGATGCATGATAAATCATTTGATCTAAGGTAATGGGTAAGGTGGTTTCGTGGCCCGCCATAACATTACTTGCAGAATCCCCAACTAAAATCACATCTACGCCAGCACCATCGACAATTTTTGCCATGGTATAGTCGTAAGCAGTGAGCATAGAAATCTTTACTTGGTTTTGTTTCATCTCCACCAAGGATTTTACAGTTATGCGTTTATAGGCTTTTTTTGCGGTTGACATGTCTTGCTTTTATTTGAAATGTAAAAATACAGAGATTTAAGGAAAACTTGTGGGATTGAATGTTCAATGTTCAAAATGGAAAGGATAAAATCTGGTGGTCATTTTGACTTTTAAGGTCAGCACAAACTTTGCCAGAGGAAGATTTCCTTCCCTTACGAGGGCGAGGAGGAATCAACAATCGGACAAATGGACGCCAACTGCCAAACCGCCTTCACTGGTTTCCTTATACTTGGTATTCATGTCTTTTGCGGTTTCCCACATGGTTTGTACCACTTTATCCAAGGGTACTTTTACATTTTTAGGATCGGTATCCAGCGCTAATTCGGCTGCATTTATAGCTTTAATGGCACCCATCGAGTTACGTTCGATACAAGGCACTTGTACCAAACCCCCGATAGGATCACAGGTCATACCAAGATGGTGCTCCATGGCTATTTCTGCTGCAACCAAAACCTGTTCTGGGGTGCCCCCTAAAAGCTCGGTAAGTGCGCCTGCTGCCATGGCAGAAGATACGCCAATTTCAGCTTGACATCCACCCATTGCAGCCGAAATGGTGGCGCCTTTTTTAAAGATGCTCCCAATTTCACCCGCTACTAAAAGGAATTTTTTTACATGCTCAAAATCGGCATTATGATTTTCAATGACCATATAATACATCAAAACCGCAGGGATCACGCCAGCACTCCCATTGGTAGGCGCAGTAACCACACGACCCAAAGAGGCATTGACTTCATTTACCGCGAGCGCAAAACAGCTCACCCACTTAAGAATCTGTCTAAACTTTACTTCGGTAGATCTTATGGTTTCCAGCCATTCCAAAGGTGTTTCGTAAGGAACCTCCTTATTGATAAGGGTTTTGTGCATGTCAAAGGCGCGACGTCTCACATTGAGGCCTCCCGGAAGGTGACCCTCGGTATGGCAACCTACATACATGCACTCCAACATGGTGTTCCAAATGCGCTCCAATTCTAGATTGATGGTCGCTTCGTCACGAATGGAGCGTTCATTTTCCAATACCACCCCAGAAATTGGCAACTTAAGTTGCTGACAAAATTCTAATAATTTTACGCCATTTTCAACAGGGTAAGGAAACGTACAATAAAAAATAATTTTATTTTTCTTGGAGATTTTACGCTCTTCTTGCACCACAAAACCACCACCAATAGAGTAGTAGGTTTCTTTATAACGTCGCCCATTAATGGTTGCGGTGAACACCAGAGCATTAGCATGATAGGGCAAGAATTTGCGGTTAAAAACAATATCGGTGTTGGCCTCGAATTTAACCTTACGTTCGTTATTGAACATTAAGGAATGCGTATTCTTAATGTTAGAGATGATCACGTCGATGGTATCAATGGGAATATGTTCTGGGTCGGCACCACTTAAGCCCAACATAATCGCAAAATCTGTGGCGTGCCCTTTCCCAGTGAGGGATAGCGACCCATAAAGATCAACGGTGATCTGTTCAACTTTTTCAAAGCGCTTGCTATCCTTAAGTTTTTTAATCCATCGTTCTGCAGCACGCCAAGGGCCTAAAGTATGAGAACTTGATGGGCCAACTCCAATCTTAAGCATGTCAAATACCGAAATACATTCCATTTACGCAATCGTTTAAGTGAGGGACAAATATACAGTTTGTAACAGAAGTTGCTTAGGAAAACCAGCTAATTGTTTGCACAAAAAAAGTCCGAAAACTTAATTTCGAACTTTAGTTTAATTTTATTTTGAACCCTGCTTATTTCATTTGAAAACTTTCGATACGATTTGCTTGCATAACCGCATCAAGATTTGAAACGTCGATGCCATCAATATTATCTGCAGGTACAACAACTATTCTAAACGTTTGATTTTGGGTCCATTCTGGGGCCAGAAAATCAAAATTGGTAGTGCCATCCAAAAAGAAGCGCACATCGGACTGGGTAAAATCGAAATTATAAACAAGGTCGCCATCGTTAAAAGGGACGGTTTGGGTGAGCAAACGCCAAATGTCTTGTCCATTATTGGTTTCCCAAAGGATATAGACCAAGGTTACATCTGAAGGAAACACTTCAAAGCCATACGGTTCTACAAATTGATAATTATTGGCAGCGGTAAAGTTCTTTGTAATTTCAAAAGCAGAGGAAACAATTAACCCGCCATCATCACCTTGCGGACCTCTTGGACCTGGATCCCCTTCGCAGGCTGTGAATATTAATGTAAAGGCAAATACTAAAATAGCTATTTTTTTCATAGTGTGTTTTTTAAATTAATTTCTAAATATATTACTTAACATCAAACAATGTACCCTTTTTGCTCAAATGAATTTTGAATCTTATTTTTTTTATTCAAGGTGCTGAGAAAGGAAGTGTTAAAAACACTAAAAGCACCTCGAAATGAGATGCTTTTAATATTAAATAAGTTTACAGAAACTTTAGTTGATGAGAAGCTTAAGACTCTCACCAGACTTGGTTTTTAAAATGTAAGTACCTGAGGTTAATGTTGGTAATTGAAAATCCATGGTATGAACTTTGGACATAATCTCACGACCCTGGATATCCATCAACATTACCGAAACCGCTTTGTTAAAATAAACCGTTTGGTTGGATTTTGAAGGGTTAGGGTACATTTTTAGAGTTTCAGTTTCAAAAGCAAACCTGTTGTTGCTTAAGGTGTTGGCGTTTAGCGCATAGAAGCTAAGGGTTGCACTCACTTCGTTTGCCATAATCACCAAACCAGTGGCATTGGGACTATCTTCAGGTTTTACATAAATAATGCCTTCTGGCGCCAAATCACCACCTTCTTCTTCGCCGAGGTCTCTATGGTTTATGTATTTTTCGAAGACCGCATTTGTGGGATCGGTAATATTGTAGGTCATAAAGCCTCCAACGCGCTCCAGTGTGACAAAAGCATAAAATTCACCGTCAATTTCGGTTACAGTAACACCTTCTGGCTCTGGGCCTTTATTATCACTTCTGTTTTTAAAGTTGTTGTTGCTATTGCTGGCATTAAAAAGCGCTCCATAAATGGGATCGTTTGCGGTAATGCGTTCAAAATCGTCCGCACTATCATAAACTAAAGCGCCATTAGCTGCATTCCAAATACTAAAGGATCGTGAACCAAAAACATGAATTTCATCAAAATCACCATCATTGTCTAAATCGCCGGTGGCATTAGTGACGGTTAAACGCCCGAGGTTGCTATCCAGCTTTAAAACATCGGTATTCGGAAAAATTGTGGGATCCAAGTTTAAGTCACTCACTCTAACTTCTTCTTCAAAAGTATCGTACTCTCTGGCGTCGCCTTCATTAGCAGTAACCAAATAAGTGATGCCATCCACTTCGTAAGACGCAATGGCATCTGGCATAAACATTCCTTTTACTGGCCAATTTGCCAAGAAAATAAAATCAGTATCATCTGAGGCATCGAGTGTATTTCCTGTAAGGTTGTGATCCTTTAAGCCTAAAGGGCGTATTTCGGTAAGTGCATTTGTATTTAGATCTATAACACCTATGGCATTATTTTCTTGTAAGGTGACATAAGCGGTTTGAGAATCATTGGAGAAGGTAATATACTCCGGTTCCATATCTTGGGAAACAGAAGCTCCAGGACCTGTAATTCTTACTCCAGCAGTTCTTAGGGTTTCAACTTGAGCATCAAAAGCATTGAAATTGAGTGAGGTCACATTGGTTTGAAGAATATTGCCCAAGCCACCAGTAATATCAATAACCGAAATACTGCCTTCTGGATCTATGCTGTAATCTTCATTTGGCTGTCCTTCATTTGCAACCAAAATTTTACTACCATCAGGAGTAAACCCAACCATATCGGGAAGATTGCCTGCCACCACAGTTGCTTGATTGGCCCCATCAATATCACAAAATACGACAACGCCATCTTCTAAGGGGCCTTTTGAAATTGCAACAGCCACAATGCCATTTTTGTAAGCCACACTTGTGGGATCTCCAAAGCTTGATAGATCAATTGTAATTAAACTAGAGATGGCATTGATATCAGAAAAATCCAGAATCTCCAATTTTTGTCCTACGGAATTCAAAACAAATAAACGTTGTGACACAGGATCATGGGCTAAAATTTCAGCAGAACCAGCGCCATCCACCAAATAACTGGTGACATATTCAATATCTAGAACGTTAGCAGCTACAGGAATTGCAGTATCATCATCCAAAATGTAAACCCCAGCAGTTTCATGCGCGCCAAGCGTCCCGTTAACAGGATTAGATAGTTCCAAAATGAAAAGTTCATCCATTTCTGGCAACGCATCATTTATAATTGGAATTGAAATGGTAATAGCATCGGCAGAATTTGCAGGAAAATTAACAGTTTGATTTGCAAAGGAGAAGTCCGCTGTTTCAGTGGCGGTCAACAAGCTTGTGACGAGGTTGACATCAACAGAGACCGCAGTAGCAGACGCGGTAGACAATTCAACACTAATATCTAAGTTAGTTCCATCTTCGTTTGTACTAAAAGTGCTTTCAGCAAAACTAATTTGTGGCATCACGTTGGTTATAGGAGCGTAAGTTCCGGGTGATGCAAAAACATTTTCACCTAAAGATTGACCAACTAAATTCGTAGCAGGTGCCCAATTTGTGCCTTCATCTAGATTTCCATTAGGGTTTAATAATTCCAGGGAAGGGCCATCGCCATCGGCAGAAGTTGGCCAAGGGGCATCGTCACTATATTCCACTTGTGAAATGATCTCTCCGTTGGAATTTTTAATTTGAAGTACTTCCCCGCCATTGCCAAGGGCATTCGAAATAGCTTGTGGCATATCCAAAAAGCTCACTCCGTAAAAAGCATCAGCAGTGGCTTTATCTGTGGCCAGTAGTACGATATCACCAGCAGACAGCGCCATTTCTGGAAATGTAAACATAAAATTACCTTCATCATTTACGGTAATACCACCCAGCGCAATTGAGGCAGCACTAATATTATAAATTTCTAAAAACTCCAGTGCATTGGAATCATCAGACGGTGCGTTGTACATTATTTCGGTGATCAATAAACCAGAGGTTAGGCCATTGTAAAATAGGTCGCCACTCAAAAAAGCTTCCGTTTGTGTGTTGGCAGAAAGGTCTTCAAGATTATTTACAGTCAAATTATACAATAGACCTTCAGTAAAACCTGAATGGGTAACCGTAGCAGTTAATGTGGTAGCATCATAAACAACTGTATTTACAGTTAAAGCAGGGTTGAAGACATAATTGGTCAAGGTTTCCGCAGAGGATTGAGTCACTGCTTCTGTAAAAGTCACTTCTACGGTAGTCTGCCCCGTAGAAATCACGTTAGCTACGCCTGGTGCATTGGTGTCAGTTGTGGAAATGACAAAAGCGGTCGTGTCAAAAGGCACATCGGGAGCAGTCGCATCGGTACTTTGATCGCCACTGCCATCTTGAAGGTCGTAGTTGGACATATCATTTAAGGCTACAACATAACCATTGGCGGTAAACCCCGCTCTAGGACCATTATAAGCAGCGATATCTGTGCCACTTGGGTAGGTAATAGCGGTAGCTCCTTCGGTTAATCCTGTGCCAATTAATCCTGTGCCAGCGCCATCATCATAGGCAGAAGAAGCATTTGCTACTGCAGTAATAAATGTTGTTGGAGTGTCAATATCGGTTCCTAAGTAAACAAAAATAGCTTCGGCAGTTCCTGAAATTCCTCCAGGCGAACCTACAATGCTGCCATGCGAGACATTAGCGGTCGCACTTACCGAATAAAAAGTTATGACAGTTCCTGAAGGAATTATAGCAGAGCCCGATTGCCATTCGTAATTGGCTTCACCAGAGTTGAATTCGGATCCGGTCCATTCCTTGTCTGAAAAATATAAGGTGGTATTCGCAGGAATATCAACAAAGGTCACCAGAGCAAAATCATCGTCACCATCGGCATTAAAAGCAATAAAGGAGAGGTCTCCAGAGTTGAGTTGCGCACTAACGCTGCAAGTGAAAAAGATAAAAATGAATTGTAAAATGTGTTTCATAATTTAAGGTTGTTTTTAGTTAGCGTAAAGCTAGCAACCAAAAGTTTCCTCATTGTGCACTCAAGATTATTAAAGGATTAACAAAAACAAATAAGGGTTTGCAAATATTAAGATGAGGTTTATTTAATGTTAGGAGGCAGTATTATTGTGCGAGAATTTAATAAAGTGACATCATGTCATATTATTTTGACTGGCACAAAGATTGACATAAGGTAAACGAACTTAATTATAAACATCACGTTTTCGAAGGTATTGAAAACAGATAACAACTAAATATAGTATTATGAGTAAAATAATTGGAATCGACTTAGGAACAACCAACTCATGTGTTTCCGTAATGGAGGGTAATGAACCGGTTGTAATTCCTAATGCAGAAGGTAAGCGCACCACACCATCTGTAATCGCTTTTGTTGAAGGCGGAGAAATTAAAGTGGGCGATCCTGCAAAACGCCAGGCGGTTACAAATCCAACAAAAACAGTTTATTCTATTAAACGTTTTATGGGTAACAAATATTCTGAATCTAAAAAAGAAGCAGAACGTGTACCTTATAAAGTAGTAAAAGGTGATAACGATACGCCGAGAGTAGATATTGATGGTCGTTTATATACACCTCAAGAGTTATCGGCTATGATTCTTCAAAAAATGAAGAAAACTGCTGAAGATTATTTGGGTCAAGATGTAACTGATGCAGTAATTACTGTCCCAGCTTACTTTAATGATTCACAACGTCAAGCCACAAAAGAAGCTGGTGAGATTGCAGGATTAAATGTACGTAGAATTATCAACGAGCCTACAGCAGCAGCTTTGGCTTACGGATTGGACAAAAAAGGTGTCGATCAAAAAATAGTGGTATTTGACTTTGGTGGGGGTACGCATGATGTCTCTATCCTAGAGTTGGGTGATGGTGTTTTTGAAGTATTATCTACCGATGGGGATACCCATTTAGGTGGTGATGATGTTGATGAGAAAATCATTGATTGGTTGGCAGATGAGTTTAAGGCAGACGAAGATATCGATTTGCGTAAAGACCCAATGGCATTGCAACGTTTAAAGGAAGCTGCGGAAAAAGCGAAGATTGAATTATCATCTTCTGCACAAACCGAGATCAACTTACCTTACGTAACTGCAACTGCAAGCGGACCAAAACACTTGGTACGTACGTTAACCCGTTCAAAATTTGAGCAGTTGATTGATGATTTGGTAAAAAGAACTATTGAGCCTTGTCAAAAAGCATTAAAAGCAGCTGGTCTTTCAAAAAGTGATATTGACCAAGTTATTTTGGTTGGTGGCTCTACACGTATCCCAGTGGTACAGGAAGCAGTTGAGAAATTCTTCGGAAAAGCGCCAAGTAAAGGTGTAAATCCAGATGAGGTTGTGTCTTTAGGTGCAGGGATCCAAGGTGGTGTATTGTCAGGTGATGTAAAAGATGTTCTTTTATTGGATGTCACACCATTGTCCTTAGGTATTGAAACCATGGGTAATGTGATGACCAAATTGATTGAGGCAAATACTACGATTCCTACCAAGAAATCTCAAGTATTCTCTACAGCTGCAGACAATCAGCCTTCCGTAGAAATTCACGTATTACAAGGTGAACGTTCTATGGCAGCAGATAATAAAACAATTGGTCGTTTTCACTTAGATGGCATTCCACCAGCGCAAAGAGGTACACCTCAAATTGAAGTGAGCTTTGATATTGATGCTAACGGGATCATTAAAGTATCAGCAACCGATAAGGCGACGAATAAAACACAAGATATTAGAATTGAAGCCTCTTCTGGTTTAACTGAAGATGAAATCGCAAAAATGAAGCAAGATGCAGAAGAAAATGCTGATGCCGATGCAAAAGCGAAAGAAACTGCAGATAAATTGAATCAAGCTGACGCAATGATTTTCCAAACGGAAAGTCAGTTGAAGGAATTTGGTGAAAAATTATCCGATGATAAGAAAAAACCAATCGAGGAAGCTTTAGCAGAACTTAAGGAAGCTTATGCTACTAAAGATATCGCAGTGATTGATCCCGCATTGGAGAAAATCAACGAAGCTTGGAAAGTAGCTTCCGAAGAAATGTACAAAGCACAAGCGAGTGACGCCCAAAACGGTGGCCCAGAAGGCGCTGCTGGAGGCCCAACCGATGCTGGAGCAGGATCAAAAGGTCAAGCAGCAGATGAAGCTAGTGACGTTGAAGATGTAGATTTCGAAGAAGTGAAGTAAGCACAGCGCCAAGTTTCGCTCTCGGGCG
>Ga0115567_10007653_pt1 | contig 10235 bp, 10 predicted proteins | sample COGITO_mtgs_1204_2_FD_88679 | JGI IMG/M metagenome (GOLD analysis project Ga0115567, IMG submission 88679) | Pelagic marine microbial communities from North Sea - COGITO_mtgs_120412 | ecosystem: Environmental > Aquatic > Marine > Epipelagic | place: Germany:Helgoland, sampling site Kabeltonne... | reverse complement strand
GGAGGAGGAGGAGGAGGAGGAAGACGACAGCTCCGGGAGTTCGTTTGAAATGTATTACAAGGACTACGGCGACGATGATGATTATGGCGGCGGCGACGACGACGACGACGACGAAATCTTTGCGTTTAAACGCAAACAGTTTGCAGATTTAGTCGTTTTTGACGACGAGTTAACCCCGAAGCAAGGCGTAAACATAGAGAAAGCCTTGGGCGATAAGCTTCGCGTGTGCGATCGAACGGCTTTGATTTTGGATATCTTCTCTCAACGCGCGAGAACGGCGGAAGGCGCCATGCAAGTAGAAATCGGCCAATTGGAGTACCAGTTACCGAGAATTACCAAGTTATGGACGCATTTGGAGCGTCAATCCGGGAGTGGTAACGTAAAAGGTATGGGCGAGAAGCAAATTGAAATCGATAAGCGTTTGTTAAAGGACAAAATCTCGCAGTTGAGAAAAAAATTGCGCTCGGTGAAAACCTCTCGCGACCAGAGGAGAGACCAAAACAGAGATAAGAACGGAGCGCCGATCGCACCAACCATTGCTTTAGCTGGTTATACCAACGCTGGAAAGTCAAGCTTGATGAATGCGTTATGCGGTGACGACCACGCGCGGGTTCAAGATGAACTCTTTCACACGCTCGACCCGCTCACGCGTCGATTGAACTTGCCGTCTGGAGGGAACTGTCGAGTCGTCGATACGGTTGGATTTATTCAAAAGCTACCGACACAACTCGTGGCTGCGTTTCGAGCAACGTTAGAGGAAGTCGCAGAGGCGAATTTAGTCTTGCACGTCATCGATATTTCCTCAGAGTTAGCCACGGCGCAAATGGCGGCGGTGGATGAAACCTTGGAGGTTTTGCTTCGCGAACGAAACGAGAAAGATGGATCTTCTGTGTTTGAAATGCCAACCCAGATTTCCGTTTGGAACAAACTCGACAACTTATCCGAATATCAACGTCAAGACGTCGAAGAAGCCGCGAAGAGAATCAACTCGAAGAATAAAAGTAACAAAGTCTTCATCGTCTCCGCTCGAACCGGCGAAGGCTTGGACGAATTGCGCAAAGGCTTAGAATCCGTCTTGGCAGAGAAAACGTTACGAAGAGTCGAACTGCGCGTTCCTTTCAGTGAGAGCGGTAAACTCATTGGAGAATTCCGTAAAGTTGGCGTCGTCGAACGCGAAGAGTGGGACGAAGAGAACGCTTTAATTGTCGCGTTAGTACCGATTTCCATGAGCGAAAGAGCCGACGTGGTGGGGTACTACTCTTCTTGGGTGTCCTCGTTCTCCGCGCGATGATTACAATTGTAGAGAGTGTAAATACTCACACATATAAAGAAAAGATGTAATAACAACAACAACAACGAAAAGTATTTGTCGCATTATTGACATGTGCAGCATTTACGTACGATTGAAACTACTAACTGTGCTATTGTTAACGTGAAAGAACTAAACTCTCTCTCTACTCCTCGACTACATAAAGACGAGACGCGGCGGTATTTGCTTGAAGAACAAACAAGCAATAACACACATTCTCACTCCTCCACCTCTCCGCCGCCGGCGGCGAACCCTCTCCCCGACTTCATCTTCGATCGCGAGAGCGCGAAACTCTTCTCGTCCTCCGTAATAATCTCCCCTGACTTCACCTTCTCTGCTATCTTCCTCTCGATGTCCTCTAACTTCCTCTCTCTCCCTGCTCTCAGCAACCCACCGGCGCTGGCGTATAACTCCCAAAACACCGTCTTCGCTTTCGGTTTCGTGCTGACCATTTTCACCACGTCCCCGGGTTTCAACCAATTCCTCTCGTTCCCGGAATAGTTCGCCTCGTGGTGCATCTTATACTTCTTCCTCTTTCTGACGTATTTCTTCCATTTCGGGTGTTTCACCAATCTCTCCACGATCACGGAGACGGTTCGTTCCATCTTCGTCGAGTGGACGACGCCGATTCTGGTTTGTGATTTCGACGGCGGTTTCACCAGAGGCGGTGGTGTCCTTCCGGAGACTTTCGTCACGATGGAACCCATGAGGCGTTTGAACTGTAACGACGTCATATTCGCAGTAGTATCAATACTACGAAACTTTGCTCCGCTTCTATAAAGGTATACAGTAGCGATAGCAAACGTAGTGCGACGAGTAGACCGATAGACTCGTACACTCGTCGTCGTCGCGTGCGTCCTCCTCCTCCCGTGAAAGGTACGCTTCTGATGAAGTGTTTTTAATGGAAAATTCGTCAGTTTTTACACCCGTGGTGTCTTTTCTCTCAGATAAGACAAACTTTGTACTCCTATCATCCGGTCTCTCTTTACGCGCTTTAAAAGAAGGCTTCTCGGCGTTAAAAGAGTTAAAAAGTCTTATTTTGATCGTCGATTTAACGTCGTCGTAATTCATCCACCGATGACGACGACTACAAAAGGAGAAGAGGAAGAAGAATCATCAGAGCAAGTGGTAACCCCGTGGGACGTGTCCGCCGGCGCCGATGGGAAAATCGATTACGCGAAACTGGTGCGAGAGTTTGGGTGCTCGGAAATCGACGAGAACTTAATCGAACGCATCGAAAGGTGCACGAAAACAAAAGCGCACCCGTTTTTACGCAGAGGCTTATTCTTCGCCCACAGAGAGCTCGATGAAATCGTCTCCGCGTACGAGAAAGGAGAGAAGTTTTATCTCTACACCGGACGAGGACCGTCGAGCGAAAGTTTACACCTGGGGCATCTGGTGCCGTTTCAATTCACCAAGTGGCTGCAAGACGCGTTTAAAGTCCCCTTAGTGATTCAGTTAACGGACGACGAGAAGTTTTTGTGGAAGGATTTACAGCTGGAAGATTGCAGAAGGCTGGCGAGGGAGAACGCGAAGGATATCGCGGCGTGCGGGTTCAATCCGGAGACGACGTTTATATTCGCGGACGCGAGTTACATGTGTTCGAGTTTTTACGTGAATATGGTGAAGATTGCCAAGTGTGTGACGTTTAATCAAGCGAAAGGGATATTTGGGTTCACCGGAGATTCGAATATCGGGCAGATTGGGTTTCCTCCGGTGCAAGCGGCGCCGAGTTTTCCGGATTGCTTTCCGCACATGTTCGGGATGAACAAGAAATCGTTGAAGTGTTTGATTCCGTGCGCGATTGACCAGGATCCGTATTTTAGAATGACTCGAGACGTGTCGCATAGGATTGGCGGGTATAAGCCAGCGCTCGTGGAGAGTCGATTTTTCCCGGCGTTAAAAGGTGAGAGCGGGAAGATGTCCGCGAGCGATCCGACGAGCGCCATTTACGTCACCGATACCGCCAAAGAGATTAAGAATAAGATTAACAAGCACGCGTTTAGTGGTGGAGGCGCGACGATCGAGGAGCAGAGAGAAAACGGAGCGAATTTAGAGGTAGACGTGCCGTGGAAGTGGTTGAACTTCTTTTTAGAAGACGACGAGAAATTAAAAGAGATTGGAGAGAAGTACGGAAGCGGAGAAATGTTAACCGGAGAGATTAAACAGATTTTAGTCGACGTGTTAACGCCGATGGTGGAAGAGCATCAGAAAAGGAGAGCGTTAGTGACCGACGAGGTATTAGATGTCTATTTCAACCCTACAAAAACACCGAAAGTGTTTTTAGATTTGTTTCGAGAGTACGAGGAGAAGGAGTTCGGTAAGTGGGAAAAGAAAAAAGGAGGTGGGGATTCCGAAAACGACGACTTGTGCGCGGCGTTGGAAGAAAAAATGAAACTGGAAGGCGCGACTGAAAACGAGGAAGGATGCGCAATTGGCGCGCCGAAGAGCGAAGATTGGTTGCGAATACGCAAAGAGAGAATGCAACGAGACGCCCCGACGGAAGGTTCGAAATCGGCGCTGAAGAAAGCGGCGAAAATCAAAGCGGCGGCGGAGAAGAAAGCAGCCGAAAAGGCGGCGAAAGCCGCCGCCAGAGGAGAAGCGGCGACGTGAAATAAGAATTGATAACACGGATAGATAGATAGATAGATGTGATTTTATGCTCATTACTAATAATATACAGCTCTTTCTTAGATACATATACACAAGAAGAAAAACGACTACTTCGCTGCTCAAATGTTACACTCGCCTTCCGTCGCCTCCGCGCACGTCTTCTCTTCCGTTCGCATCCGCCTCGCCTTCAACACGTCGCCTAAACTCGGCCGTCCGGTGATTTCCAATCGATACTTCGCCCAAACGTCGTACACTTTATTCGCCGCGGTCAATAACGCCGGAACTTTCGTAAACGAATACACCCACCCTAACCCAACGCATGAATACGCTTTCTCGAACACCTCCACGCCCGTCATGACGTTTCCTTTATACACGCCGTGTATCGTCGCCATGCCGGTTTCGTAACTTATTCCAGAGTTCTCCTCTGGTGAATACAAAGGGTCCGCTAAATCGACAAACGCGATTAATCCTTTCTCGTTCCGAGACTTTAAAAAGTTCACCTCTTTCACGCACAAAGGGCACTCGCCGTCGAATAAGAGTTTCAGGTCGTATTTTATTTGCTTCCGTTTCTTAAACTCCTCCTCCCGTTGCGACGACGACGACGATGAAAATGATGTCGACGTGGTCGCGAAAGAGAACGACGACGACGTTTTTGGTAATCTTCTTCTGCACGTGCTCGTGTTCTTGAACGAGGACGAGAAAAACACATTATTTCTCGAAGAAGAAGAGGAGGAAGAAAAAGTACTCCTCGCGCTGCTCTTCATCGTTGTTGTTGCCATTCGGCCGAGAAGTGCGTGTCTCATCATGCTCATCTCTTCTTAAGAATAACGCGTTCAGATATAATGGAGAAGAGAGCGATTTTTTTATGGAAACACCTACGTACACAAAAATGTTTGACAATGTTTGATTTATTTCGCTTCCTCACATTTCGAGGCGGATGGCAGCAAAAAAGAACAACAAAAACACCAACAACAACCAGACGAAGAAGGAGGCTTTGAAAGAGGCTGCTTTGACGTCCAACGGGGACGACATCATCGTCCCTTCTCCTTTGACGAAAATAGCGGACTTGCGGCCCGGGTGGATCGGAGACTGCTGTTTTAGAGTGATTGAAGAATCGAAAGAAGAAGAGGGAGAGGAGGATGAGGACGAAAAGCGACGCAAACAAACGCAACAACACCCGAACGCCTCGTCCTCCTCCAAGCAACATCAGAATTCTCGTCGTTTTAGAGAATTTCTCGTCGGGGACGTCTCCGGGAAGATTAAGTTTAGATGTAGCGAGAAGAGAGAAGGTGAGTCATCATCTCGTCTTTATTCTGTCATCTCGTCATCATCTCTCGTCGTCGTCGTCGTCCTCTTGTTTTGGATTTTGAGACGGGCAGACGGGCAGACAGACACCAACCGAAAGAGAGAGTTGATCCGCGATTTTGAATCCTCCGAAAGATATTTTTCTTCTCAACTGACACCTGTTCTCTCTCTCTCTCTCTTTCTCTTTCAATACCACATCACATCACAAATCATCCTCAGCCGAAGCTTTAAAACAAAACGAAGCGTACCTTTTAAAAAGCGGGAAAATAGAAATGATCAGAGGCCAGATGCGACTGATGACGGATAGGATGACGTTCGAGAAGAGCGCGGTGACGCCTCTCGCGGACGAGGTAAACGAGCGGAGGGACGTCTGCGAGGCGAAAGATTGCGGCGAGTTGGATTTGAGCGCGTTGTTTTTCGATAGGATTCAATAGTAGAAGGGGGGGGTGCGACGCGGAGAGTCCGTCGTTTTGATTTTGTGTGTCGCATCTGCTCTCTAGCGTGTATGTAGTGTAATAAAACGCGTTGAATACGACGAGTTGAATATCTTTCTCTCAAAGGGAAAAGCAGCTTTTTACATCAACACAACTTGTACGCGCGCGTTCCCCGGGGCTTTCATCAAAAGAATGAACCAACCAATCATCCAAGAACCAGGGGGAGAAGCATTTTCTGGTGGTGGTCAAATAGAACGCTACGTCCCACCGGAACCGTTTTGCGTCGTGTTCATAAAGCGCTCGTTCCCAATCCTTTCCTCTCAGTTCGAACGCGTCGGAGTTACCAATTGGACGTTAAACTTATCGAGCTTTGTTGGACGAGGGTACGCGGAGATTAAAGAGTGCGCATTGTGCGTCAACGGAGCGAACGGTACGAATTCATTCTTTTATAATAGTATCGTCATCCCGGAGTGAAAGAAGTATTAGTATTAGTATTAGTATTAGTATTAGTATTAGTATTGCGCGCGTTAGGGGAAATCATCCATCGAAAGTGGTTTCGAATGGCTTCGATTTCTGTCTTGGATTTTACTCAAAAATACGCGAGCGCTGACATTTTCATCTCTCTCTCTCACACACATACGCGCACAAAACACGCATTACACAGTGCTGGATCACTCGACTGCGCTCGCTTTGTACGTGAAAGGAAGCCGCGGGCGAACAGCAGAAAACGAACTGAATAATAATAACTTATGGGAATACCGAGGTTGCGTGACGTTATCGGAACCGTCGAACACGTTCAACTTGACGTGGCCGATCGACCCGGGCACTTCTCAATTTTACGAGGACGCTTCGATAGGCGTTTCTTTAGAACCACTCGAGGAGTGTTTACAAAAAGACGCCAAAATTAGTGGCAGTAAAGAGTTGTTCGCGCAGCGAGTCGCGTTAGATTTGTGGAACTTTTTGAAGAGTTTCACCAGCGGAAACGAGACGGAACATTTAGTCGTTCCGAGGAACGTTTTCGATAGTTGGTATCAAAAGTTTACGACAAAGTTTCGACGGGATCCGGATTTTTTAACCCGGAATGTCAACGTCGTTTGAGATGAGACTAAAGATATCAACCCAGTTAGAAGAGTAGTACTATAGAACAGACGTGTAAAGTTAGTTTTGAGCGCGTAGCGTTTACCGCGACGAATAGGTGAATTTTCTCGTCGTCTCGTAGGTGTCTGTCCCTTTTCAAACTTCATAATCATCATCAAAAACATCAATACAATCAGATTCAAATGACGACCGGAACAGAATCAAAAAAGCCAAAAGCAATCATCTCCCCGTCGTTACTCGCGTGCGATTTCGCCAACATGCAATCGGAATCCGAGAAAGTCCTCTCGTTCGGCGCCGATTGGCTTCACTTGGACGTCATGGATGGCCACTTCGTCCCGAACTTGTCCTTTGGCGCTCCGGTCATTGAAAGCTTACACAAACACTTCCCGGAGGCATATTTCGACGTCCACTTGATGGTGACGAACCCGAGAGATTACGTAGAACCGATGAAAAAAGCTGGGTGCGACATGTTCACGTTTCACATCGAAACCTGCGCGAACATCGACGAAGCGATTGGTCTGTGCGAAAGCATCAAAAAAGGAGGCATGAAAGTCGGCGTGGCGATGAAACCGAAAACGAACGCGGAATCTATTTTCGCCTTAGCGGACGAGAATTTCGTGGACATGCTCTTAGTGATGACCGTGGAACCTGGGTTTGGAGGGCAAAAGTTCAACCCGGATATGATGCCAAAAGTGAAAGAGTTGCGCGAGAAGTATCCCGCGATGGATATTCAAGTCGACGGCGGTTTGAGCGCGTCGACGATCGGCATGGCGAGCGAAGCTGGAGCGAACGTCATCGTCGCTGGAAGTTCCGTGTTTGGCGCAAAGGATGTGAAAGGTGCGATTGATGTGTTGAGGCAAGCCGTGGATGCCGCTTAAACCATCATCAGAGAGAGAGAGAGAGTGAGAAGTTTAGTTTTAATAGAAGCGCGTTTTACACAGTTGTTCCACACAACAAAGTCCACACTCAATCCACTCACACTAAAAGTGTTCCTCTCTCCGCCTCAAACGACAAAAAAGAAAGAAGGAAAAGGAACGTCATCATGGTGTTGCGAAGAGCTGCGAGTATTGCCGTCGCCTCCACGTCGAAGAGATGCGCTTCGTCGTCTTCTTCTTCTTCTTCTTTTGGAGTGAGAAGACACAACAGTAATTCCTCTTCCCCGTTGGGAAACAAAACGAATCCAAAAACGAACAATGTTAACATCGAAGAGATGCCGGAACTCACCGCGTTCGATGCAATCGGTGGATTACTCAAAGCCTCCACGGGAGGGATCGCGGTTTTTGGTGTCGGCGCGGTCGGGGTCATAGGCGTCGCCTCGTTTGCCGCGAACGTGTCCAAACAATTCATCAGAGACGGCGGCGAGAAGAAAGAGAAAACGAAAGGGAAAAGGGAAATTCTGTTGGAGGAACTGAACGCGTTGAAAGAAGGCGAGGACACGTGGGGGAACAGACGAAGGCAGAGGGAAGTTAAAGGAGAGCTGAAGAAGCTCGTGGACGAGATGTAGCAGAGAGAGCATTCATTGCGCGTTATAGTGGTGTGCTATTGTTACTATTATTATTACTGTTCCTAGAGGCTATTATTATTATTCGTCGTCGCTTTTGGCGTTCTCGTCTTTGCGTTCGTCTTCGTCGGGCGAAGCCGCCGCGACGGGGTCTTTCGCTTCCTCTCCTTTCGCGGGAGGAGAAGAAGTAGAAGCTGGAGCTGAGTCCATATTTTCTTCATTCGTGGTACTCTTTTTTGGCGTGGGCGATTTTGTCGGCGTTTTCGTTTCGGCTTCAGCCGCCATTGCTTTCATTTTCGCTTTCAATAATTTCGCTTCGTCGGCCAGACGAGCGTCGTTGTGTTTAATCGACTCCGCGACGACTTCAGCCAACTCTTTCAACTCGCGACCGATAATGTCCGAGTCGAATTTACCAGCTAAGCCGTGTAAGCACTCTCGCAACGCTTCGCAATCGGCTTTGACGTGTCTTTCGATGGTACCGCCGACAGATTTTCTTTCCTCCCAAACCGTTCTCAAGGAGGAGGCTAACTTGGCGTCAAACTCTAAAGCGACTACGCCGAGGACGTTGTTTTGATCGTTCTCTTCAAACATGCCACGGACGACTTTGGAAAGCGTTCCGAGTTCTTTCATTAATCCTTTACTGAATTGAGAGGCTTCTTTGTCGAAATCTTCGAGCGGTTCGTTTTCCCAGGCTTTGGCGAGTTGCGGTAACGTGCCGCGATGGAATCGCAAGCGTTCTCGAATGATTTCAATGAGCTTCAGATGGATGCGTTCGCAGTGCGTTTCGAAATCGCGTCCAACTTTATCGAGGTTCGCAAAGGCTAGTTTACGCCTCGCGTCTTCGTTGCCGATCGATGGTAGTTTGCCTTCACCTGTTGCGGCCGCGACGTTATCGCTACTGCTGCCAAACTTTGTCGTCGTAATGTCTGAAAGTTTCGCTTTCAAAACCGGCGCGAGGGATTGGAACAATCGGAGCGATTGTTGAGTCACCGACAGATGCTTCGCGGTGATGGATCTCAAGTTTGCGCCTTGCATGGCTTGTGCGCCGAGAACTAACACGCAAGCACCATCGTTGAACGCACCGAGTAATTCAGCGACGCGACGAGCTACGTCTGCCGATAAATCTGGAATACTTTCCGCGATATCGCTGTAATCGTTCAGCGTGCGAATGAGCATCAACGCCGTCGTCGTGGCGACGTGTTCAACTTTCGTGTTTTTATCGATAATTTTCGTCGGTAGCGGTTGGTTCTTATCGTTTTCAGCATTAGTAGCGGCGTTGCTTTCTTTCTTTTCATCCTTTTCTGTTGAAGATGCCACCGCAGATAAGCGATCCAAAAGCTCTTGAAAATGTGCCGGGACCGTCGCTTGCGACCAACTCTCTTGCTCGAGCAGCGTCTTCAACTTATCCAACTCGGCGGCGTGTTTCACGTTCAAGAACAAGCGCGCCTGAGAATGCACTTGCGACCTTAACGCCACGCACCGCTTCCCGTTTTTCTTATTAGCATTCTCCGCGAGACGAATGAACGCATCCGAAGCTTTCGTTATTCTCGTGAACGAAGTCGCGTCGAGTTTTGCGTTGACGTGCTTGCGGCAACTCAGGAGTCTGGCGAAAAGCATCGAGCCTCCGTCGATGATTGAATTCGACGATTCGCGGATGGCAAAAACTGCTTTGGAAATACCATCTCTCGAAAACCGCTCGTTGGCTTCATCGCGAGCTTCTTTCAGGACGAAATCCATAGAGAATTTTGGCGAGGGCAAACTCTTGGGCGTTTCCACGGCGCCAGCGCTTTCGCTCGCATTCTCATCGAATTCATCACTGGAAGAGGTGAACACGGACATCAAAACGTCTCGAATAATTTCACCGCGCTTGAAATGTAAGCGTGACATGATTTTGCTCACGGCATCGAGCGTTCGGATGTAATTCTCAGAGGAACAATTTTGAAGCGCTAAATAAATATTCTCCATGTTACCGTCT
>Ga0115567_10007651_pt1 | contig 10236 bp, 8 predicted proteins | sample COGITO_mtgs_1204_2_FD_88679 | JGI IMG/M metagenome (GOLD analysis project Ga0115567, IMG submission 88679) | Pelagic marine microbial communities from North Sea - COGITO_mtgs_120412 | ecosystem: Environmental > Aquatic > Marine > Epipelagic | place: Germany:Helgoland, sampling site Kabeltonne... | reverse complement strand
TCAGTTGGGCTCGCCCGTGGGGTCGATTCTCTCCAACGCGATTTGGCTCGTTCTTTTCCTAACCCTTCCGTTTGAAGAGATCATGGCCTGGGCTTGGCGTATTCCGCTGTTGAGCGCTTTCCCCCTCCTGTTGATTGCTCTGTATCTGCGGTGGAGCATCGATGAGACACCCGTGTTCAAAGAATTGGTTGCTACCAATCAGCGCGTGAAGTACCCCTTCATCGAAATTTTCAAGAAAGCGCCCTTAGCAATTCTCATCGCCGTCGGTGGCGGTGTACTCGGCCACGGTTCCTACACGTTGATGAATACCTACACAACCAACTATGGCGTGGAGGTTCTGGGATACGCGGCTATGGAATTCACCATGGCGTTGACGATTGGAAGCTTGTTGCAACTGATCACGATTCCCGCCTTCGGTGCTTTGGCTAATCGTTTCGGGTCCGCCCGTGTCGTTGGATGGGGTGCACTGGGAACCCTCTTGGCAGCGTTCCCGCTCTACTGGTTCATTCTCGACGCAACCTTCCTGACCCTAGTGCTGATCATGGTGGTCGGAGGAATCTTGCCCACCGCCTCGTGGGCAGCTCTGGGCGGCATGATGGGCGATCTCTTTGATGAGAAGGCTCGGTATACGGCGTTGGCAGTCTCGTACAACATTGCCGCCGCTCTCGCCGCGACGCTTCCGTTTTTCCTCACCCTCATGCGAGTCCAGACGGATAACGCATGGTGGCATCCAGGAATCGTCTTGGCCGGATTGTCTGCCATCACTCTCGTTGCCGCATACGCGGCCATGAGGAGAAAGAGCGTTTTTAGCTCTCAGGCGTAGTTTCGGCGGCGAAAGCTCACCAAGGCAAAACCCCGGTGATGTCCCCCTAAGGGATTTCACCGGGGTTTTGTTTTGTAGCATGGAGTAGTCAACACACTCAGGCACCTTCGACACGGTGCCGCATATAGCGAAGGTGGTCCTCCATGACGGGCACAATTCCGGAAAAACCCGCCCTGGAAGGTCTTGAAGCAACCTGGGGCAAGAACTGGGAAGACCAGGGCACCTACCTCTTTCGGCGGAATCAAGCTCTAGAGCGCGGTAAAGACAATGTCTTCGCGATTGACACTCCCCCTCCCACCGCCTCGGGCAGTCTTCATATCGGCCATGTTTTTAGCTACACCCACATGGATCTCCAAGCGCGTTACCAGCGCATGCGAGGCAAAGAGATTTTCTATCCGATGGGCTGGGATGACAACGGGCTTCCCACCGAACGCCGGGTGCAAAATTATTACGGCGTGAGATGCGACCCTTTATTGCCCTATACCGAGGGGTTCAACCCGCCCCTAGAAGCCGGCGCGAGCGTCGATGGCTCAAAGCCTGGTGATGCGCTCCCAATTAGTCGCCGAAATTTCATCGAACTATGCGAAAAGCTCACGCTCGAAGATGAAGAACAATTTGAAGACCTCTGGCGAACCTTGGGGCTGAGCGTCGACTGGAATCTCACCTACCGCACGATTGACGATCAATCTCAACGCGTCGCGCAGCGGGCTTTTCTGCGCAATCTTTCCCGCGGTGAGGCCTATCGCGCTGATGCCCCCACCCTGTGGGACATCACCTTTAGAACAGCCGTAGCCCAGGCGGAACTCGAGGATCGAGACCAACCCGCGGCTTATCACAAGGTTCGTTTTCACGGTGGCGAGAGCGACGATGTCATCATCGTTACCACCCGCCCAGAACTCATTGCCGCCTGTGTCGCCCTGGTGGCCCACCCCGACGATGAGCGTTATCAAGGACTTTTTGGCTCGAGCGTAACCTCTCCCCTATTTGGGGTTGAAGTTCCCGTCTTGGCCCATCCTTTGGCGCAACAAGACAAAGGCACAGGAATTGCCATGGTCTGTACGTTTGGTGATGTCACCGACGTCATCTGGTGGCGGGAACTATCTCTTGACACCAGGCCCATCTTGGGCAAAGACGGACGGATTTTGGCGGAAAGTCCCGCATGGCTTACTAGCGAGAAAGCCATGGCAAGCTATGCAGAACTAGCCGGCAAAACCGTGTTCAGCGCCAAAGCAGCGATGGTCGACATGTTGGGCGAATCAGGAGACTTGGTCGACACTCCCGAAAACATCACCCACCCGGTGAAATTCTTCGAAAAAGGCGACAAGCCCCTGGAAATTGTGACCACCAGACAGTGGTACATCTCCAATGGAGCTAAGGACAGCGATCTGAAGAACCGACTTCTCGAGCGCGGGCAACAAGTCGCCTTCCACCCCGATTTCATGAGGGTGCGCTACGAAAACTGGGTCAATGGGTTATCCGGTGATTGGCTCATTTCCCGCCAAAGATTCTTCGGCGTCCCCATACCCGTGTGGTATCCCCTGGATACCGAGGGAAACCCTGTGGAGGGCGAAGTTCTGGTGCCCGAAGAATCAGCCTTGCCTGTGGACCCGTCCACCGATACTCCCCAGGGCTTTAGCGAAGACCAACGCGGTGTGCCAGGCGGCTTTGTCGGCGAGCTCGACATTATGGACACCTGGGCCACCAGTAGTTTGACTCCGCAGCTTGCCGGTCGTTGGGAAGAAGACCCTGAGTTATTTGGAGTGGTCTTCCCCTATGACCTGCGCAGCCAGGGACAGGACATCATTCGAACCTGGCTCTTTAGCTCGATGTTGCGTGCTGAACTAGAGCACGGCACCATTCCCTGGAAAAACGCCGGCATTTCTGGCTTCATCGTCGATCCCGACCGCAAAAAGATGTCGAAATCTAAAGGCAACGTGGTGACCCCCCAGGGCATGCTGGATGAACACGGATCAGATGCGGTGCGGTACTGGGCTGCTTCTTCCCGGTTAGGAACCGATGCCGCTTTCGACCCACAAAACCCGAAGCAGATAAAGATCGGGCGACGCCTAGCCATCAAAGTTCTCAACGCCGCGAAGTTTGTGTATAGCTTCGAGGGCGAAACGGGCGAGGTAACGCAAGCACTGGATTGGGACATGCTCAACACCCTGCGAGGTGTTGTGGAGCACGCTGGCGCCGCCTATGAGGCCTATGACCACGCCAGAGCTCTCGAATTAGCAGAAACCTTCTTCTGGACGTTCACCGATGATTACCTTGAATTGGTCAAAGAACGCGCTTATACCGGCGAGGGAGCACCCCGCACGAGTGCCATCACCGCATTACGAATCGCACTGGACACCCTGTTGCGTCTCTTTGCACCCGTGATTCCCTTTGCCACCGAAGAAGTATGGTCGTGGACACACGAGGGAAGTGTTCACCTAGCACCGTGGCCCACAGCAGACGAATTCCCCGCTGATGCCGATTCAGACTCACACGCCGGGCTGCTCAACCTAGCCAGTGAGGCCTTGATTACCATTCGCCGAGCCAAGACAGACCTCAAAATTGCGCAGAAGACTGCGGCAACGAAGGCCACGTTGAAAGCGCCAGCACTACTCTCCCTCGCGAGTGAGGACTTAGCCGGCGTGGGCAAAATAGCTGAGCTTAGCCTGGTTGAATCTGACACTGTCGAGTTAGTCTCGATTGACATGGAACCACTCGATGAATAATTCTTCGCCAGATTTTCAGATTCGTCCCATTGCCCAGGGCGATCGTGAGCAGTGGGCAATTCTCTTCCTGGCCTACGGAGTGTTCTATGAGACTGATTTCTCGCCCGAAGTATTGGATGGCGTGTGGAAGTGGCTGATGAATCCCTCGCATCCGATCAAAGCATGGGTGGCCTCCGGGGATCATGGACTGTTGGGTTTTGCCCACCTACGATTTCACGACGACACCTTCACTGCCGGACCGGCGTGGTTTCTCGATGACCTCTTCACATCACCGCAAGCTCGAGGCAAGGGTGTCGCCACAGGGTTAATCACCGCTCTCCAAGACCATGCCTCTCGCCACGGTGGCGGGACTCTGCGCTGGATTACCGGAGCCGAAAACACCACTGCACAAAGTCTTTATGATTCCTTGGCCACAAGGACTTCCTGGGTGATGTACGAGCAAGAAATTGACGAGAGCAGCTAATGCAACTGGGTTCACGGTTTTCGGTCGGAGAAACTCCCCGAGGTGTATCCCCAGAACTGGAGGCTGCACTGCGCCAGGTAGAAGCCGAACTCACCGCCCAGGATCAGGCCAGACTGCGCTGGACCCTCACGTGGTTAGAAGGTCGTCCCGTGTGTGAATTAGATAACGGAACGTTGGTACGCGGATAAGCGTTTAGGCAGACTTCTCACGCTTGAGCGGCGTCTTGTTCACAATGGTGGGCATAGTCCCGCTGGTGACACAGTCGCGGGTAATGATGACGCGCTCGATGGTGTCGTTGGAGGGCACATCAAACATCATGGGCCCCAGGACCTCTTCCAAAATGGCACGGAGTCCGCGCGCTCCCGTTTGACGAAGTGACGCCAACGCCGCGATCTCGTGCAGCGCTTCTTTTTCAAACTCCAATGTCACGCCGTCTAGTTCGAACATGCGTTGGTATTGCTTGACTAAGGCGTTCTTAGGAGTGGTCAAAATATCGATCAAGGCGGTTTCATCCAGAGGGGTGACCGTCGTGACCACGGGAAGACGGCCGATGAATTCAGGAATCAATCCGAACTTGTGAAGGTCCTCGGGCAACACCGAGCTAAAGAGGTCGTCATGGTTTCCCTTGCTGTGGAGTGGGGCGCCGAAGCCGATGCCGTGTCGTCCCACTCGTTGGGAAATGATTTCTTCCAAGCCAGCAAAGGCACCCGCCACGATGAATAAAACGTTCGTCGTGTCAATTTGGATGAATTCTTGCTGGGGATGTTTACGCCCACCCTGCGGTGGAACAGCCGCCACCGTGCCTTCCAAAATCTTCAACAAAGCCTGTTGGACACCCTCGCCGGAGACATCGCGGGTGATCGAAGGGTTTTCTGCCTTGCGAGCAATTTTGTCCACTTCATCGATATAGATGATGCCCTGTTCCGCACGCTTGACGTCATAATCGGCGGCCTGAATCAGCTTGAGCAGGATATTTTCTACGTCTTCGCCAACATATCCGGCCTCGGTCAAGGCCGTTGCATCAGCTACAGCAAAAGGAACATTGAGTCTCTTAGCCAGTGTTTGCGCAAGATACGTCTTTCCACAGCCTGTGGGCCCAATGAGCAGGATGTTGCTTTTTTGAATGTCGACGTCGGTGTCTTCTTCGACAGCGTGCGGGGTGGCGCCCGCCCGAACTCTTTTGTAGTGGTTATAGACCGCTACCGAGAGGGAACGCTTGGCGGCCTCTTGGCCAATAACGTATTCCTCCAAGAAACCATAGATTTCTTTGGGCTTAGGCAGATCGAAGTCCACGACCGCTTCGCTCTGGGTCTCCATTTGGCGTTCGTCAATGATTTCATTGCACAATTCCACGCACTCGTCGCAAATGTAGACGCCAGGACCAGCGATCAGTTGCTGTACTTGCTTTTGACTCTTGCCACAAAAGGAACACTTCAGTAGTTCGCCAGATTCGCCGGTTCGCGCCATGGCCAAACCTCCCTGAACACCGATGGGCAACTTCGCCAAAGCTTACCCGCCACCCTGGCAGGAACGGGGATTTTCCACAGGCACCTCATGGCGTGGCGGGAATACACTGGGGCTTGCTAGGAGAGGGAGAGCGTGCGGTGATTCGAGGGTTGGTAGGCGGCTGCTTTGCCCTGGGATTAATCGGCATTACGTCACCAGCGCTCGCTCACAACGTGGTGGAAGACCGCATTCCCTCACCTGATTCGATTATCACGATCTCGCCCGTGGAAATTTCAATTGCCACCAACGACATGTTTCTTGATCTCGGTGGCGAAGCGGGCGGTTTCGGCCTGGTCATGGTGGACGACAACGGGCTCTACTACGGGGACGGGTGCGTCCTTCTCAACGAACGCCGCATGGGAGCCCTCGTGGATCTCGGGCCAGCCGGCAGGTACTCCATCGTCTATCAATTCGTGTCCGCTGATGGCCATCTGGTCTCAGAAAGCTATCACGTTGACTTCCAGCCGGATAATTCCCACATACCAGCGCAGGGCTACCCCGACGCCCCCGAATGCGGAGTAGATCGAGAAGCACCTGAAGACATCACCGCCATTGCCGAGTCTCCTGAGCTCACCAATGGCGATGCGCCCATCGAATCGCCATCGAGCACAGATGACACCCTCGAAGGCATGAGCGCACCCAGCGGTGTCGCCGTAGGAATCGGAATTCTTGCCACCGTGGCGGCCACCGCGATTGCTATCGCACTATCGCGAAAAAGACGCGATTAGCCTGCGGTAACAGCCTCGGGACCCTTAGCAGGACTTGCAGTAGGCGCCGTTTTGCGTGAGCTCAGAACCTGGTCAATGAGTCCATAGTCCAAGGCTTCACTAGCAGTGAGGATCTTGTCTCGATCGATATCGCGGTGCACTTCCTCGATGCTCTTCTTGGAGTGCTTCGACAGGGTCTCCTCCAACCACTCGCGCAGGCGAGCAATCTCTTTGGCCTGAATCTCAATATCTGAGGCCTGACCACGGCCCGCTTCACCCATCATGGGCTGGTGGATCAAGATCCGAGCGTTGGGCAGCGCCAAACGCTTTCCTGGCTCACCTCCGGCGAGAATAACGGCCGCAGCCGATGCCGCTTGGCCCAACACCACCGTTTGAATCTGGGGGCGGACATACTGCATCGTGTCGTAAATCGCTGTCATAGCGGTGAAGGATCCACCGGGTGAATTGATATACATCACGATGTCACGATCAGGGTCTTGGCTCTCGAGCACGAGCAGCTGAGCCATCACATCATCAGCGGAGGCGTCATCGACTTGAACGCCAAGAAACACAATGCGGTCTTCGAAAAGCTTCGCGTAGGGGTCCTGGCGCTTGAATCCGTAACTCGTGCGTTCTTCAAAGCTAGGGAGAATGTAGCGACCCTCGGGCATCGAGGCCTGGGAGAGAGAAGTGAGTGTATTCATCATGGTTTCCTTACCTACTTCTTCTTAGCCTGCTCGGTACCGCCGCCACCGACAACGTCGCTAGCAGAGGAACGAATGTGGTCAACAAACCCATACTCCAAAGCTTCTTCAGCGCTAAACCAACGGTCGCGGTCACCATCTTCCGTGATTTGCTCCAGGGTCTTACCGGTCGCCTCAGCAGTAATCTGAGCCAGGCGCTTCTTCATGTCGTTAATCAGGTGGGCCTGGGTTTGGATATCACTAGCCGTTCCACCAAAACCACCGTGGGGCTGGTGCAACAGGACTCGCGCATTGGGGGTGATGTAGCGCTTACCTTTAGTGCCGGCGGTGAGAAGTAATTGGCCCATCGAGGCCGCCATTCCAATACCCACGGTGACGATGTCGTTAGGAACGAACTGCATCGTGTCGTAAATGGCCATTCCCGCGGTGATCGAACCTCCGGGGGAATTGATGTAGAGGTAGATGTCCTTTTCGGGGTCTTCTGCTGCGAGGAGCAAGAGCTTGGCCGCAATCTCATTCGCGTTGTCGTCGCGGACTTCGGATCCCAACCAAATAATGCGGTCTCGAAGCAACCGGTCAAAGACATTGGGTTGCATCATCGGTTCTGCCATCGTCACAGTGTTGTTCTCCTCTAAGAGCATCCAGGCTTGATTCTTCGAGATTACCTGCCCAGGCTAACGATATTGCTACTGTTCGCCCTCGGCAGAGAAACGCTTAGTGGTCGTGATCGTGCTCGTTCTCAGACGAGTTATCTGCTACTGCTTGCGCAATCGCAGCTTCGACAGGATCTGATGCGCTCTTGGTGAATTCACTCAAGTCAACAGTCTTACCCTTGGTGTCTTTCACCGTCACGTTGGTCAACGCCACAGACAGTGACTTCGAACGAGCAACTTCGCCGACCATGGCAGGAATCTGGTTATTGCTATCCAGGGTCTGAATGTATTCCTGAGGGTCCATGCCGTACTGGCTGGCTGATTGCACCATGTACTGGGTCAGCTCTTCTTGCGAGACCTGGATTTCCAAGTGCTCCACCAAGACATCGAGCAAGAGCTGAGTCTTCAAAGACTTACTCGTGGACTCGATAACTTCGGCGCGGTGCGCGTCATCTTCCAAACGGTTCTCACCTTCGAGGTGGCGGTGCACTTCGGCATCCACCACGGACGCGGGTAACGCAATCTCGGTATCGCTCAGGAGCTTCTCAACGAGTTTGTCGCGAGCCTGCTGGGCCTGAGTGAAGACGCCTTGGCGCTCTAGCTGAGCTTTCAGGTCATCCTTGAGCTCGGCAATGGTGTCAAATTGGCTCGCAATTTGAGCGAAGTCGTCATCTGCCTCAGGCAGCTCACGCTCCTTCACGCTGAGTACCGTGATCTCGATCTGAGCCATCTCGCCCTCGTGGTCCCCGCCCAGAAGCTTGGATTCGAAGGTGGTGGTTTCCCCAGCGGTCAAGGTGTCGAGAGCCTCATCAATACCGTCAATCAGCTGACCCGATCCGACTTCATAGCTGATCGAATTGGCGCTATCGATGGTGTTGTCACCAATCTTGGCAATCAGGTCAACTTGAACGAAGTCCCCCTTGGCGATGGGGCGATCCACGGTGACTAAGTTCCCAAAGCGTGAGCGGAGCGAATCTAGTTCGTCCTCGACGTTGCCCTTGGTGACCATGATCGGTTCCACCTCGAGGGTGTATTTATCAAACTTAGGCAGCGTGATCTCGGGTCGAACATCGACCTCAATCACCACGACTAGGTCGCCGGAAAAGTCTTTTTCTTCTGGCCACTGGGTGACGTCCACTTCGGGGCGACCCAGTGTGCGCAATTTTTCTTCGGTTACGGCTGCCTGGAAGAACTTGTCCAAGCCATCGTTCACGGCGTGGTTGAGAACCTCGGCGCGACCGACGCGCTGGTCAAGGATGGGGGGTGGCACTTTGCCCTTGCGGAACCCAGGAATCTGAACCTGCTGCGCAATGTGCTCATAAGCGTGGGCAACGCTGGGCTTAAGTTCTTCGGGGCTCACCGTGATGTTCAAACGAACGCGGGTCGGGCTCAGGATTTCTTTAGTGGTGATGGGCACGTCTTTTTTTCTCCAACTGGCTATCTGTGGGGGTACTACGTCGGGGCGACAGGATTCGAACCTGCGACCTCCCGCTCCCAAAGCGGGCGCTCTACCAAGCTGAGCTACGCCCCGATGGTTCCTAGCGCATCACCATCGTGTAACAAGTCGCATGTCAGACCCCGGTGAAACAACGCTTAGGAGTCTACTGGGTGTCACAGGGGGAAAACGACCCCCACCGGTGGAATGCAGTAACATCGTGCGAAGGCATTTCTTTTTGGGGATGTAGCTCAATGGTAGAGCCTCAGTTTTCCAAACTGATGGCGCGGGTTCGATTCCCGTCATCCCCTCCAAAAAATCACACGTTGTGACGATGCGTGATGGCACCCGCTGCCACGGTCAGCGCCACAGGAAGCCCTCGCAGTGCGTCACTGGCTTTGGCAAGGTCCGACACCAACGCATCGACCAACCACAGTGGATCAGCATCTAAGGCGATGAGGTCTGCGGGCTGCCCCACCTCGAGGGTGCTGCGCGTCGAGAAAGACAGCGCTTCAGAAATGGTGAGGCCTTGTTCCAGGTGCCAGGGTGCTCGGCCTTCCCTCGTGCGGGTGACCGCTGAGGCAATGGTGATCCAGGGATCGAGTGGTGAGACGGGCGCATCGGAGCCCAACACCACCTGAGCTCCATGCTCCACCAAGCTTCGAAGCGCAAAGGCTCGCTCTGCGCGATCTGCCCAGTAAACATCGGTGACATCGCGATCATCAATGGCGTGATCAGGTTGGACGCTGGCGGTGACACCCAAGCGGGCAAAACGTTCAAAGTCCTCCGCGCGGACAAGCTGAGCATGTTCAATCCGGCCATGGAGGTCATTTTTTTCGAAGATGTCGAGCACGGTCTGATTAGCCTTATCGCCAATGGCATGGACTGCAAGCCAAAAACCAGCTTTATCCGCCGCGACCAACATTGCTTCGATGTCCTCAGGCGGCCAATTCAAAGCACCGTAGTGCTCACCCTCAACACCTAGGTAGGGCTCGACGCACTGGGCGGTGCGAGTATTCAACGAACCATCCGTGATGATTTTGAACGGTCCAACGGTGACACCGGGCGCCAATTCCAGGCCGCTTCGGAGTCCCTGCGCTAGAGCGGTCTCGAGATCTGCGGGGTAGACACCGCATGCCACTGTGAGGGGGTACCGTGCGACATAGCGGGCGACTCGACGAATCCAATTCGGAGCGCTCAGAGTCATATCGAGGTCAACGAT
>Ga0115567_10007648_pt1 | contig 10237 bp, 8 predicted proteins | sample COGITO_mtgs_1204_2_FD_88679 | JGI IMG/M metagenome (GOLD analysis project Ga0115567, IMG submission 88679) | Pelagic marine microbial communities from North Sea - COGITO_mtgs_120412 | ecosystem: Environmental > Aquatic > Marine > Epipelagic | place: Germany:Helgoland, sampling site Kabeltonne... | reverse complement strand
CGCAAGAAGTTTTGGGTTCAAGCATTCGGTAAGGCGGGTGACGTCGTTCCTTTGGGAAAAATCATTAATCGCAAGGTGCACGAAATCTTCAGGTCGGCTTATGTTGCGGGAGGAATGCACGAAAAGGAAGGTGACCGTCTTGCCCGAATGTGCCGAGAGCAGATGCAGGAAGATCAAGATAATTTCAAACGCGAACCCTTCAATGGAAGAGATTATTATGGATTGAGCCAGTGGCCCGAAATTAAAAACAAATCAACCTTGTCGGGTGGACTGGTTGATTTGGGAAAGAGAGATTACTATCAAGAATCAGAGAAAAAAAATAAATACTATCGATACTGTCGAGTTCCGGTAAAGGGAGTCAGGACATCTCCCTTTCGCAAGAAGGACGTTCGGGAAGCTTGCCTTAAAGCATTGGAAATCATTAATAAATACTGCCTTGTCGAACAATTGTCTAAGGGATTGGAAGAGAACCTATGGTTTGAGGTGAAGCGTCACCAAGAAAAGACGATTGAAGATAATCATGAAATTCCCTCAGATAATCCGGAACTGGATTTTGATTTCGAAGAGCCAAAAGATAAAAAAGATAAAGTGCGGAAATTTATTTCAAGCATGCCGCGAGATTACCTGATTGTGCTCTCCGAGAAAATAGTGCCTGAAATTTTAGACGAAGAAGAGAGCGCGCTTAAAATATTAGGCGAAAAAAAGAGAGCGCTTACCTTCCCGCAACTGTCCGAAACATGGGGTCAGAGTCATCAAACTTGGAAAAATCGACAAACCGAAGCTCTGAAAGCAGTCAAAACTTTTTTGAATAAGGAAAAAGATGATGCTTTGCATACACAGTTGTTGAAGATTTTCATCAATATTTTTGAAAATGAAGATTTGGGGACTCTGTTACCTATTAATGAAACCAATGAATCAGAAAAACAATCGCCATGAATAAGGGTACGACCATAGATCCGAAGAGAGGGCAGGTCTGGTCCTTGAAAGTCAAGGACCCTGAAGAGGAGTCCCCGTCCGTTCTGTTGCTCGAGGATCCGGAGGAAAGCGGTGGTTCCTTCGTCGCGTTGGCCATCCTTGAGGAATCTTGGATGGCCTGCGATCAGGACGTCTTGCTTTCCGATGACCCGGACTGGTTGCTCGGGCTTGGTTGGTGCATTGCGGTTGGTGGCCAGGAGCTCAAAGTGGCAAGGGATTGTCTACGAGCTCACTTGGCCGAGGTCGATGTATTGACATTGGGCTTGGTGCGCGACTTTAATCTGGGCAAGGCTTGTTCCCTGCCAATCTCCGATAGGCTGATTCCCGAACTGGGAGACCGAAGAGTTGATGGGCGTCGCAAGTATTTAGATTTCGTCCGGCAATGTGCCGGAATCAAGATTTGGAAGCTTGCGATACGTCTGGTTCAATCAAAGATCGAGGCCGTTCTGTCCGGTCCTGTCAACGAGGAGATTCGTCCGAACGTCGAACCACTTGCCCTTAGCCCGACTCGCGGCTCAAGCGATTTGCAGGAAGCGGTGCGAATCCGCAACTTGCAAGTAAGCCCCTATGTGCTTGAAATGACGACTGCTTGCCAGGAGGGGGACTGGGTCATTTCCTTCAAGGTTGTCGAAGGTTCTGCCACTGAGTTGCGTTTGTCAGGCCCCCGTGAATTGTCGATGATGCAAACGGATGACGAGACTTGGGAACCGGAAGAACTTCTTCTTTCCGGGGAAGAATACCAGCTGATTCTTTCCGGTCCCTCCGGGAATGGTCAGATTGTTTTTGATCTCGGATAACATGACTAGTGAATCCGAACCCTTCTTACAGAAAAATCCGAAAATATTTTGAAAGTTCCGTTTTCGGTTCCCCTTTAAATGATGAAGGAGCATAAAAGTAACAATCCAAAAACAATTCGCACCAAAAACAAAATGACTGAAGAAAAAGAAGAAGAGAACCCGCAAGCGGGAAAACAGGCAAACCTCGAACAAAACGAAGATTTATCTCGGGAACAAATCGGGCCGGAAGGAAAGGCCGATGAGAAGGTTCCGTTGGAATCCGATGATCTCGGTCAGGAAGATTTGATTCCTGAGCTGACGTTGGAAGAGGAGAATGCCTACGACTCGGAAGAGATCGAGAAGGCCAAGGTAAGAGTGACGGATAGACTCGAGGAGACAAGAGAACGATTGGAGGATGACTTGGGAGGGAAACCCGCAGATGACATGAAGTCCTTCCGGGAGCATCGGGAGAGCTTGTCGTCGGTCGTGCGGGAATTGGCTGACCTGATCCGCAGGCAAGACAGGAATGATCCTGCGGTCTCCGAGCTTGAGCAAATGTCGGTCCGTTTGGGCGAAAATCGCTTCCTCGTTGGTGCTTTTGGGACGACCTTTGCCGGTAAATCGACACTGGTCAACGCCTTGGTGGGAGGAAAGACCGATCTTCTGAAGGAAGGTGGGGGCAGAACCACCTTGGTCGTGACCAGGATTATGAAACCGTACGGAGATTATTCCGAAGGTGCCTCCATACTCGAGTACAAGTCAATGGAGGAACTGGATAAGATGATGCTTATAAATCTCAGCCGTTTGAGCATTCGTCTTGAGGAAGTTCCTAAAAATAGAAATTTTGCGGACCCCAAGTTCCGCACTTGGCTCCACGGGATAGTCCAAGATGTCAAACCTGAAGAATCCGAAGAGGCAAGCGAGCGGACTTCGATAGCCGAGTCCGAAGCATCCAACTTCCTTAGAGACTTGTTGGCTGGCTGGGACGACTGTGAGTCCTTCATCGGAGAGAAGCGAACCTTCTCCCCAGAAGAACGGGAAGAGTCGGATTCCTTCGTGAATCGGCCTAATTTCAAGCACGCCTCTTATGTTGCGCAACGAATCCTCTTTCATGAAAATCGTTTGACCGGAGAGCATGAAATAGAATTGATCGATGCTCCCGGGGTTTCCGCCGACGCCTCCGATACCAAACGAGCCCTCTCGATCGCCCGCAAGGCGGATGCTTTCGTATTCGTATCCAGCCATGGGTTTAATTTCATGCAGGCTGACCGGGAGTTCCTTGGTGATTTGGAGGATTGGCTTCAAGGCGAGCGAATGAGGAAACTCATTTTCGTTTTCAACAAGACGCAATCGATCGATCTTGATGCCTGTGATCCGCCTGCAAAGAACTGGGAAGAGGCGATTCAACTGGAAACTGACCGGTTCAAGGTGACCTTGGCCAAGCACGGGTTCACGGACGTTCACGTGCTGTCGGTGGACGCCAGATGCGGCAAACTGGCTCGCAGGCTCAAGGTAACGCCCGAGGATCAAAGGGAGGATTCGCTGGAGGATCGGTTCATGCGTTCCCGATTCCCCGGAGTTGAAGAAATTGATGAGAACCTCAAACTTTCCGGCTTGGAAGGATTCGAGAGAAACTTGGTGGATATCATCCTCAACCTCAAATACCACCACGACGTTTCCGAGCAGGTGCGCAAGATCGAAAAGATCGAAGCCGATTATCGTTCTAACCTACGTAAGACGATCGATGGGTATGGTAAGAAAATTGAGGAGATTAAGCAGGAACTTGTTGACCACAAGAAAGAGCGCAAGAGGGCCAAAATGACGCTTAATGGATATCAGCAAACTTATAAATGCAGGGCATCCAAAGTCTACCGAGACGCGGGTGATAAGAGTGATCAGATGATTAATGCTTATTTTGACAAGGTAGTCTCTCAAGTCATGTGGCTTGTTTGGAGTTTAAATAAGGAGAAGGGTGGGAGTGTGAATACTAACACGCTGATCAAAAGAGCAATTAATGAAAACATTCCTTCTCTTGCTTCAGATGTAAAAAATACTCGCAAGGAGTATGAGGCTAAATATCGCCAAATCAGGGATCGCGAATTCAAGGATGAATATAATGAGCTTTTGCAGGACTACGGGGCTGACTCTGAGATGGAAATCGTCCTCGAGGACAGGGATGACGAAGAAAGGGAATCGATTTCGGGGTATGCCCAATGTTTGGAACTGAACTTTGGCGAGTTGCTTTTCGCAAATATTTGGGGAGGTTTTCTTGATATTGTTAAGGGGAATATATTTAGTGGAAAGCAGGAGGAGTTCGCGAGGGAAGTTAAAAGGATCCTCAATGATAAAAGAGGGGGCTTTAGGCATACTATGATCAATGTGCTAACCGATTGGATGGAAAGGGACTGGGTTCATTTCGAATCCCAGTCGACCGAGCAGTTCGAGGTCTTCATGAATCAGATCGAGAAACGAATCAAGAATCGAATGAATGCCCGGCGTCGCTGGAAAGGAAAGGAAAAAAAGCGCGAGCAAGGCTTGGAAAAATTTCATGAGGCGAGCGGAGAAATCATCGATAAGCTTAAGGAGGTCAGAAGGGAGGCGGAGAAAAGGCGCCCTTTCGAGGGAGGGGATGCGTAAGCGAGGTCGCGCTTCCCTGCTCCGAAAAATTCGAAAACCTCCAATTACTCCTACGAAACTACGAGCTAAAGTTGCGTCTGCCTTCCACTTCCAGCAGGGTTGACGAATTGGGTAAATTGCTGTCCCGTCAAAGCGGCCTAAGCCTGGATGAACGTCTTGACGGCGAAACATATGCGGTTGATTTTATCGTACCCGATGGGGTCGAAGCCTTGCCGTGGGAAATCCTTCCTTATGAAGAAGGGCATCCGGTTGGCCTTTCGGTACCTTGCCAAAGAAGGAGACTATGCCGGGATCAAAAGAGAAACAAGGATTACCCCAAGACCTTGAGGGTGCTGGGCGTCTTTACCGAAGAAACGAGCCCCGATTTGCCCGGCCTCGAGCGGGAGCGCAATTCCCTGCAGGCGTTGCAAGATCCTAACACTGACATCGTTTACAAGGAATGGCAAGCGGGCAAGGGTCTGGATTGCCTCAGGGAAAGGATCGAGTTGTCCGATGTCGTTCATTTCGGTGGACATGCCAACGAAAAAGGGGAATTTCAGCTGCATGGCGGGAATGGGAAATGGATTTCGTTGCAGGAGCTTTTTACAGGCTTGGAAGCGGCACCCCGTTTCGTTTGGTTGAATGTATGCGGTCAGGATTCGAACTTGTTTACATATCCTCTCAATGGAGGATGCCCCAATGCGCTCTGTTCGAACACGGAGATTGCCGATCGCATTGCTGAGAAGGGCGTTCGCTCCTTTTACGAAAACCTTGCCGCAGGCATGCCGATTCGGGACGCCGTGTTGGATTTGCGGAAATTGCTTTGGGAAAATAACGACCAGTCATGGATTTCCTGTATTGCCTACGGTCCGGGAGAATCCATATTCAAGGGAGGGTGATCTCGCCCTCCTGTATGCCTCAAGAAGATTCAAACTACGAATGTGACTTACCTGCCCGGCCCCCTTACCCGGGGGCGACCGTGGTTTTGGTTGGCCGAAAAGGGGGGGGGAAGACCTCGTTCCTTAATTTCCTAATTGGCTCATCATTTCTTAGCGAAAAGCGTGAGCCGGGCACGCCTCTCCATCCTTCGGCAATCGTAAGGCGTTGCGAAAGCGGGGAAGAAAGGGACCTTCGTCCGTTTGTTCTCGATGATGAAGAACTTGAGAAACGGCTTGTGAGAAGGAGTCATGCGAGACAAACCTATGAGGTTTCGGGAATTGTATTAGAGCCTGAGTTGGTCCTACCATGGCTGCCGGAAGACACCCGCATCGTTGACCTTCCAGGCTTCGATACCTTGCAGGACGAGGATGAGGCAAGGAAGTCTAGGGATAATAAAAAGAACGAGACGAATAAATCCGAGCTAATCGAATGCTACAACCTGCAACTCCTCCCAGAGAAGTGGATAGAAGAGGCAGACCTAATTGTTTTCGTCGATACGCTCGATGCTTACAGAAACAGGGGGTACGGTAAACTTCTCAAGAAAGTTTTCGGACGATCCTCTTTCGATGCCGATCGGACCGGAATGGTTCTCATCAATCAGTCTGATAAGGCCTATGATTGGGATCCGGATGGGGATGGTCGCGCCGAAAGTCTTCGTAAGGAATTCTTCGAGCACTGCAATAGGTTATCCTTGAAGATCAAGGAAGATCAATTCTTCACCTTCTCATCCAGGTTGCGCTTGGAAATGGAGGGGGAGAGTTTGCAATGGATTCGGGAAAAGGGACACTTGGATGAAATAAGGAGGGCTTGTAAATCTTTCTTCGAGCATTTGAAAACCCTGTATTTGCTTCACACGAACAGAAGGAGCCGAGAATTGTTCAATGACGCGAAGGAGTGGAGTGATTCTTCGAGAAAAGATGGAAACGAGAAAGAGAAACTGGGCAAGCGCATGGATGTATTCGAGGAGTTTCTAACCGGTCAACGCCAGTTTCAAGCGATCCGCCAAGAACGTGATCGGTTGCTTGATTTGGACAGGGGTTTGGCCGGTCTTGAAAATTCAGGCAGCAAGTGGGCAGACCGATCGCGTGAGAATTTGGCAGAAGTCGATTTCGAGCCATTGGTGCCTGAAGAAGAAACCATGAAATTCTTCTTGGATCTTCATGAACAAACAAGGAAGGAAGTTGTGCGTTCGATCTTGTTTTGGCTCTTGTTTTGGCGGAGGGATCAAATCTTTCTCAAGGCACTGGAAATGAAATGCCGACCTACCGTGAAGAAGGTCATCAAGGATTTACGAAATGGTTTGTTGAGTTTATTTGATCGTTTGGTAGAGGCCATGGAAAGTTCCTTACGGGAGTTCTCTCAGGATCTGCTTCCCATTCATCAAGATGAACTGGAGAAAATATTCGAAGCCCGCAGAACCGAATTGAAATACTCATTTGCCTTGAGCCTGTCGCAACTGAAAAATCCGGACGATTTGGAATTCCAAAAGATCCAACGATCCTGGTATTGGTTGATCTCGGAATGGAATCAGCGACAGGTCCTTGCTCTTGCAAGCAGGGAATTAGGACCCTATGAGGGAATTATGGAAAAGGGAAGGGAGGCGATTTCCCGTTTTCTTGAGGAATCGCTTGCTAATCTTCATGAGCTCGCCAAGCGGGAAGCCAGTGGGGTTGGCCACGAACTTCGTGATCTTGCCACGCAGGGACGGAAGGAGGTCAAAGGAAAGATTTCAGAGCAAGAGAGGAAACTTGAACCTTTCGAGAGCGCATCCGATCGTTTGACCCGAGCTCGGGGACTACTCGCAAATGGGACTTAGTCAGTTGCCGGTCAGTTTGGATCCCTGACTTAATCATACGGTTTGGGTTTGAGAGGCGGTTCTTTTCAAACTGTTTTTTTTTAACCCCGTTTTCGGTTTCCCTTTAGTTGGTATGGAATTTAATCAGATTACTCAACCAAGGAAAGCCTTCCTTGAGAATGTGTTCAAACATATCATTAGTTTGCGACACCATGATGTTCCCGATTGGCCGACGGTCAGTCGTTTCCCGGCGGAGGCAAAGGATGGTATAAGCGTCTTCGGTTGGGGTTACTGTCCAAATACGTATCCCATAGGTTCCCTTTTGTTCCTGCATGGTTTTACCGGGAGCTCGCGTTGCCAGCATCTATGGGAATACGTAAGGGAGATTTCTCATAGGTATGATTTTGCCGTCGGGGGATGCGATTTCAGGCATCATGGAATGTCGGACGATGCCTTGTCAACGTTCGGAATGGCCGAGTCCTGGATGTCGAGGCGGTTCTTGAGTTGGCGGAAAATAGCGGGTTTCCTAGGCCTTACATTCTTTTCGGCGAATCTCTCGGGGGAAATGGCGGCCCAAGTAAGCGCGGCAACGAATCCGAAGGTGGATGCCGCCTTCCTGATGGCTCTGCCCGCATGGCCTTGGCAGGCGATCGATCATTACATTGGTCATAATCTTCACTCTGCGATATGTTTGCCCGATGAACTGGACAGGTTGGCTTCCCCGTTCAGAAAATTGCTCAAGGGAGCGGGTCTAGGTGTTTACGATACGATCAACGATCATTATTCGGAACATCAAGTAAAAATACTGGATTCCGGTTGCCTGTTCAATCATGACTGTTCCCCTGCCCACGACCCTCTGGTTCTTTATCTGATGGGTTCTGATGACGAATACGGTATCGAACATACGCGGAAGGTCTGGGGGCATTGGTACAGGGAGGAATCGGCAAGGTTGAATGCGAGACCATCCGAGTCCCCGAAACAAAAAAATGGATGATCGAGGTCGATGGCGCAGGGCATCCGGGGGGGTGTGATTACAGTCCCTATCAATGGGAAGGATTCTTTCCATTGTTCGATGACTTTATTGAAACGGTCATGGCGAGAAAAGGACAGGCGCAGAAGCTTTTGGAGGATAATTGAGGAAAATCGCAGTTATTTTTGAAAAGTTTCAATTCGGTAACCTTGTATTTAATATATCACCAATCAACCAACCTATAACGAAAATGATAAGTACGCTATTTACACTATTCGCAGGATTTCTCCTCGGCCTTTTTTACTCAAAGGGGAGGCACTCTCCGCTTCGCGACTTGATGCGAAGCATTCGACGAACCTGTCGGCGCATGAGCAGCCTGGTTTGTTCCCTGTTTAGCGATGAGACTCAGTCGGAGGGCGGCAGGCAATCCATTCGCTCACCTAAGTTTTGAAAACTTTCCAACAACAACAACTAACCAAATAAGAATATGAATATACTAAAACGAACCTGGAACCTCATGGTAGGAAAAACCGAACGTAAACTCGAGGATCTCGAGTGGAATAATCCGGAGGTCGTCTATGACAAGGCACTCGCCAAAAAGAGGCAATACTTCGACGAGTTACTCGATGCCGTGTCACAGTTTGAGACGAGTGTTTCTGCATCGAGGGATAAGATGGCCAAGCTTAACCTGAAACGAGAGAAATTGGAAAAATCATTGCGTGGGGCAATGGAAAACGAATCGATTCAGGATGGTCCGACGATCGTAAGGCTTCTCGAGCAGACGGAGAAAGAAATCACCGAGCACAGAGCCTTGCTTGATAAGGATGAAAAGGATTTGCATGGAATCAAGCGGGAACTGAAGAAAGCTCATGCGGAAGTCGAACGTTTCAAGGGGGAACGTGATCGAGAACTTGCCAAGATCAAAGCGCTCAAGACAAAGGAACAAGTCGAGCAGGCTTTGTCCGGAATCGGAGAGGCACCGGAGATGCAAAGCCTTGCCCGTTTGCGGGAACGTCAAAAGAAGGAGGAGAGGAGGAGTGAGCTCTTTCGGGAATTGAACGAATCAAAAATCCTGGATACCGAAAGAACGGAGGACGAATACGTCGAGAAATTCCGCAACCTTTGCAAGGGGCAATCTTGGTGCGGGGAGATTTCAATTAAGCAAGAGAAGGAAGTTCTGGTTGCTTAGGGAATAACTCGATTATCAAATACCATGAAACAGAAAATCTGTTTTCCGACAGCTTCCGATCCATTGTTTGTGGATTCATGCTTTGTCCCCCGGAACCTTGTCTTGCCCTCCGGATTTGTATCCGAAGGTTTACCCGAGTATCTGCCCCACAGACATCTGGAGATCAGGGCGCGCTGGACCTGTACTTGGTCAAAGGAATTGGTCAAGCAATTCACAACCTTGAGGATTGCCCAAGGTGTTGAGGGGGTCGTTAGGCGATTGCGTGACTGGGCCTTGGCTGTGGGGAAATATCCGTACGAAGGGGTCGGGTCGGCTTTTGAAAAAGTTGCCTTTGATGCGTACAGGACAATTTTTGACCCGGAAAAACTTCGTTTTCACCTTGAGGAAATTCTGGTCCAGAGGTGGGGGTTGGCCCGTTATTATCAAACCGTTTCCTGCGTAGATGAATGTTATGCCCTGGCAATGACAGAACTTAGCGGGGCAGGATTGAACTCCGTTTTGGAAAAGCTCTTCAAGTCCATTCGCTGGTCAGATCGGTTTCTCATGGCGGTTAATCGGGAATGCGAGGTTCTTGGTTGCGAGTTCTCCTTGCCGACCAATCCGGTGCCATGGGTTTTGGACTGCTCGATTGCGCAAAGTGCTCGATTCGTCACAGGCGAGGTTAGTTCGATCAATAAAGGATTGTCTTCGGATCCTTTGGCCCTAGATGCATAAACATGAAAGCTCCAACGGAAATCCTTGGGTCGCGTGTAATTAAAGGAAGTCGGTCGTATGATTTCTTTCGATGGCCGATCTCGCATCTTGCATGTGCTATGGTTTTGGCCGTACTTGCCGCAATCCTTGCGGAATTCGCCAATCAGCGAGTTGCCGAGTCTGTCTGTCTGGTCGCGGCCGGAGCCTTGGCGGGTTACTTGACGAACAAGGTGGCCATAGGTTTGCTCTTTCGTCCGACTCAACCAAGGTTTGGCGGAAAACTG
>Ga0115567_10007641_pt1 | contig 10244 bp, 7 predicted proteins | sample COGITO_mtgs_1204_2_FD_88679 | JGI IMG/M metagenome (GOLD analysis project Ga0115567, IMG submission 88679) | Pelagic marine microbial communities from North Sea - COGITO_mtgs_120412 | ecosystem: Environmental > Aquatic > Marine > Epipelagic | place: Germany:Helgoland, sampling site Kabeltonne... | reverse complement strand
TACCAGCCATGCCAGTTGGCACCCCTGGCATGGAGGTAGGGGACCGATTCATGCCTTATGAAATTTTACTTCTTAATGTGGACGGTACTGTGACTGTTTATGCGCAAGTGATGACTTATGAGGAACAGTTTTAATGGATATAGCCAATAGAAATAGTCAATTCCATATGAAATTCGCTGCAGGGTTGTTTGCATTTACTCTTTTGTCTGCCAGTGCCACTGAGTTTCCAGTGATGAAGGCTAATACCGCCTTATCTTTTGAACAGGCTATCCGGGCGGCGCAAATAAACGATCCTTGGTTAACGGGGAATGTTCATCAACAAAGAGCCATCGAATCGATGAGTATTGCAGTACATACTTTGCCGGATCCTAAGGTGACTATTGGTCTGGCAAACTTACCTACTAACGGTTTCGATTTTGGTCAGGAAGCCATGACACAGGCTAAAGTGGGCGTGTCACAAATGTTTCCTCGTGGCGATACCTTAGATATTAAAAGCCAACAATTAAAAACTCAAAGTGAAGCATTCCCCTATCAACGAAAAGACAGAGAATCAAAAGTGGCCGTTATGGTGGGAAACTTATGGTTGGATGTTTATCAAGTTCAGCAAAGTATCGCATTAATTCAAAGTAATAGGTCGTTATTCGAACAGTTGGCGGATGTAGCTGAAGCAAGCTATTCATCAGCTCTAGGTAAAACTCGTCAGCAAGATATTGTTCGAGCACAACTAGAGTTAACACGTTTAGAAGATAGGTTAGATCAGTTAGAGCAACAGAAAAACCGTCATGCAGGCATGCTTGTACAATGGCTTAGCACGTTTTCTACTGAAAATAGTGCTGAATATGACGCACCATTAGGGTCTGATTTTGCTTTACATAATATCGTTGTTAACCGAGAGCTACCGCAAATAGAGTTAATTAATAGCGATTTAGTTTACAAAGAAAATTGGCATAGACCAGAAGAGTTGCTGCCATATTTCTCAAGTCATCCCTCTGTTGTCGCTATAGAAAAGAAAATAAAAGCTTCTAACGCAGGTATTAATTTGGCGAAGCAAAAATACCAACCTGAATGGGGAGTCAACGCGAGCTATGGCTATCGCGGGGATGATCCTATGGGAAGAAGTCGGGCTGATTTATTTTCTGTTGGCGTTACCTTCGATTTACCACTTTTTACTGAAAACCGACAAGATAAAGAGGTGCAATCAGCGGTATATGAAACAGAAGCGGTGAAAACCGAAAAGTTACTGTTACTTAGGCAACTGTTAGGTACTTATTCGAGCGCCAAAGGAAGGTTATTGCGCCTGATCGACAGACAGAATTTATATAAAACCAAATTATTACCGCAAATATATGATCAAGCAGAAGCCTCTTTGACTGCTTATACCAATGATGATGGCGATTTTTCAGAAGTTGTTCGCTCGCGTATTGCCGTGTTAAATGCCGAAATAGACCAGCTCACACTCAACGTAGAAGAGCAGAAAATACGACTTGAACTTAATTATTTGTTTATCGACAGTCGCGATACTTCAACCACAAAAAATCATATGAATTTATCTACCAGCCGCCAATATGCTGCTATTTTGGGAGAAAAATAATGAGTAATAATACTAAGCCTATAATTATTGGCATCATCCTAGGTGGCATTCTCACTTTTGCTGTCACTTATTTTATCGCTCCTTCAGAAAGTAACTCAAAAGATAACGCAACATCTGACGCCAAGAAACCCATGTATTGGGTTGCACCGATGGATGCAAATTATAAGAGAGATAAGCCAGGTAAATCGCCCATGGGAATGGATTTAGTGGCGGTGTATGACGATGATGGAAAAGGACCTGATGAAGGTCCCGGTACCATTCGCATCTCACCTGATGTTGTGAATAACTTAGGAGTACGCACAGCAACGGCAAGTTACCAAGCATTACATACCGAAATAAGCACAGTGGGTTATGTGACATACAATGAAGATAAACTTGTGCACATTCACCCACGTGTTCAGGGATGGGTCGAGAAGCTCTATGTTAAGGCAACCGGAGATCCTGTAAAAAAAGACCAGCCACTGTACGATATCTATTCTCCTGAGTTAGTTAATGCTCAAGAGGAATTATTATTAGCGTTAGATAGAGAAAACAGTCGATTAATCACGGCTTCTGAAAATAGGTTATCAGCACTACAGTTACCTAAGTCGGCTATTGAAAAACTCAAAAAAACCAGAAAAGTGCAGCAAAACATTACGTTTTATTCTCCGCAAAATGGCGTGGTTGAAAACCTTAATATACGGGAAGGCTTCTACGTAAAACCTGGTTCTACCTTGATGGCTATAGGTGACCTATCTGATGTGTGGGTGGAGGCAGAAGTATTCGAAAGACAGGCCGGCCAAGTCAAACATTCTACCCCCGTCACTATGACACTCGATTATTTACCGGGTAAAACATGGCAAGGTCAAGTGGATTATATCTACCCAACCCTTGATGCTAAAACACGTACGGTGAAAGTACGATTGCGCTTCGATAATGAAGAGGGTGAGTTTAAGCCTAATATGTTTGCACAAATTGCCATTCATACAACGGCTGATGAACAAGCACTACTTATTCCAAAAGAGGCCCTGATTAGAACCGGCAACCAAGATAGAGTTGTACTGGCGTTAGGTGAAGGTAGCTTTAAATCTGTTGAGGTTTCTGTGGGTCGTTATGACAGCGAAAGCGTTGAAATACTCAAAGGGCTAAGGGAGGGGGAAAAAGTCGTCAGTTCCGCGCAATTCTTACTCGATTCAGAATCAAGTAAATCATCTGATTTTAGACGCATGAATCATGAAATGGGCCAAGAAGAGTCAACACAAATGGATATGAGTAATAGTCAGGATAGTGTTTCTTCTGCCACAGTGAACGGAACGGTCGTGTCAACAATGGTTGACCATCGAATGGTCACCATCGACCGAGAAGCCATATTAAAGTGGGGACGTGAGGCAGACAGAGTTGATTTTATGGTTGAAGAAAATGTTGATATGGCCTTATTTTCAAATAAGGCCTATGTGATGTTCACCTTTGAAATTAGAGAAGGTAATTTTATTATTGTCAGCGCAATGGCAATGGATATGCCAAAAACTGAATCTGCAATGCAAGATGCTGCTAACGACAAAGGAGAATAATGATGATCACATCGATTATTCGCTGGTCTGTTAGCAATCGATTTTTCGTATTACTAGCGACATTTTTATTGGTTGGCGTTGGATTATATTCGGTCAACAAAACACCGATTGATGCACTTCCTGATTTATCAGATGTGCAAGTGATCATTAAAACAAGCTACCCCGGGCAAGCACCACAAGTTGTCGAGGATCAGGTTACTTACCCAATGACCACTGCCATGTTATCAGTGCCTGGTGCCGTTACCGTGCGTGGTTATTCATTCTTTGGCGACTCGTATGTTTACGTTATTTTCGATGAAGATACCGATCTGTATTGGGCACGTTCTCGAGTGCTTGAATATTTAAGTCAAGTGGCTCCCAACCTACCTGCTGCTGCACGGCCTCAATTGGGTCCGGATGCAACAGGTGTTGGCTGGGTTTACTTGTATGCACTTACCGATACAACAGGCCAACATGATTTAAGTCAATTACGCAGTATCCAAGATTGGTTTTTAAAGTTTGAGTTGCAAACTGTACCTGGCGTGTCAGAAGTATCTGCCCTTGGCGGTATGGTCAAGCAATATCAGGTGAGAGTTGACCCTGATAAGTTACGTGCTTTTGGTATTCCACTTTCTCATATTCAAATGGCCATAAAACAAGGTAATCAGGAAATAGGTGCATCAGTGGTTGAGATGGCTGAAGCTGAGTACATGGTCAGAGCGACAGGTTACATCAAAGGTGTAGATGATTTAGAAAACATTCCATTGGGCGTTAACGAAAATGGTACGCCACTACTGTTAAAGGATGTAGCAGATATTGGAACAGGCCCGCAGATGCGCCGAGGTATTGCTGAGCTTAACGGCGAGGGTGAAACCGTTGGTGGCATAGTTGTGATGCGTTTTGGCGAAAACGCCCAGCAAGTGATTAATAGTGTCAAAGAAAAGCTTGAAAAACTAAAGGATGGACTGCCGGACGGCGTAGAGATAGTGCCTGTTTATGACCGTTCTGCCTTGATTGAACGGGCAGTCGATAACTTGGCCTACAAGCTGTTGGAAGAGTTTGGTGTGGTAGCTTTAGTGTGCATTATTTTCTTATTCCACGTTCGTTCTTCTTTAGTCGCGATTATTAGTTTGCCCGTAGGTATTTTGACTGCCTTTATCGTCATGCATTTACAAGGACTTAACGCCAATATCATGTCCCTAGGAGGTATTGCTATTGCGATTGGCGCGATGATTGATGGTGCTATCGTCATGATAGAAAACATGCATAAGCATATGGAAAAAACGCCCTTAACCAGTGAGAATCGGTGGCAAATAGTCACTGAGTCGGCGAGTGAAGTCGGTCCGGCATTATTCTTTAGTTTATTAATTATTACGGTGAGCTTTGTACCTGTATTTACCTTAGAAGCCCAAGAAGGTCGAATGTTTGCGCCGCTAGCATTTACTAAAACTTATGCCATGGCTGCTTCTGCTGCATTGGCCATTACCTTAGTGCCGGTACTAATGGGGTATTTTATTCGAGGTAAAGTGTTACCTGAACATAAAAATCCAGTAAATAGATTTTTAACCTTTATCTATATGCCAGCGCTGAAAACCGTTTTACGCTTCCCAAAAATGACAATAGTAGCTGCATTGGCTGTGCTCGCCATTGGCATATACCCACTGGATAAAATAGGTAGTGAGTTCATTCCACCCCTTGATGAGGGGGATTTGATGTATATGCCCACCACTTATCCCGGTATTTCTATCGGTCAGGCTCGACAACTTCTGCAACAAACGGACAAGTTGATTAAAACGGTTCCAGAAGTAAAAACCGTGTTTGGTAAAGTCGGTCGTGCTGAAACGGCAACCGATCCAGCACCTCTTACCATGATAGAGACCTTCATCCAGTTAAAACCCCATGATGAGTGGCGAGAAGGGGTAACCACCGAAAGCTTGAAAAAAGAACTGGATGCTTTAGTCAAACTTCCAGGGGTCACTAATGCCTGGGTTATGCCAATTAAAACCCGTATTGATATGTTGGCAACAGGCATCAAGACACCTGTAGGCATAAAAATTGCTGGTCCTAAATTGGAAGTTATTCAAGATATAGGTAAACAAATAGAAGAAATTTTAGCCGATGTTGCTGGCACTTCGTCAGTTTACTCAGAGCGTGTTGCCGGTGGTCGCTATATAAAAGTGGATATCCAACGGGCAAAAGCGGCCCGTTATGGATTGAATATCGCTGAAATACAGCAAGTGGTGGCTACCGCTATTGGTGGCATGAATGTTACTCAAACAGTGGAAGGTTTAGAGCGCTATCCGGTGAATTTACGTTATCCACAAGATTATCGTGATTCGCCTGAACAGCTTTCATTACTGCCTATAGTGACGCCTAACGGTCAACGAATTTCATTGGGAGATGTGGCTAATATTATAGTAGAAGATGGACCACCGGGGATTAAATCTGAAAATGCACGTCTAAATGGTTGGGCATTTGTGGATATCGACGGCGTTGATGTAGGGACCTATGTTGAAGCTGCACAGAAAGTGGTGGCAGATAAATTAGATTTACCTGCTGGTTACTCTATCTCTTGGGCTGGGCAATATGAATACATGCAGCGTGCAAAAGCTAAGCTGACCTACGTCGTGCCATTAACCTTATTTATCATCGTTATATTACTTTATCTTAATTTTCGTAACGTGATTGAAGTGGCGATGATCATGGGCACATTGCCACTAGCCATGGTCGGTAGCATATGGTTGATGTATCTAGAAGGATACAACTTCTCTGTGGCAGTGGGAGTGGGGTTTATCGCACTAGCGGGCGTCGCTGTAGAGATTGGCGTCATTATGTTGGTTTATTTAAATCAAGCTTACAAAGAAATGCTCAGTGAGCACCATTTAAATAATGTTTCTACAACAAAAGAAGATGTACTCCAGGCGGTTTTACATGGCGCGGGTATGCGCGTTCGCCCTGTGATGATGACAGCCGCCGCGATTATTGTTGGCTTATTACCCATTTTGTACGGTACTGGTACTGGATCTGAGGTCATGAGTCGTATTGCTGCGCCAATGGTCGGTGGCATGTCAAGTGCGGTCATTCTGACGTTACTTGTGTTACCTGCCTTGTTTTATTTATGGCGCTCATCATCAATAAAAAGCACATCTTCAAAAGCATAATGGTATGCATTTTTAAAAACGAAGAACTCAGATGCAAACACATTGCATTGGATAAATTTAACTAGAAAACCTTAACCACTAACGTAGGAATAAACCATGAAAACAAACTTAATTAAAACAATCAGTAAAATTGCTTTGGTACTAATACCAGCACTTACTTTATCCATGACAGCAGCGGCACATGACCCCAAATTGCACGCAAAAAAGCCTGAAAAAGCTGATTGCAGCAAAATGGACCACAGCAAGATGGATATGAAAGATCCTGTCGCTATGGCCATGATGAAAAAATGCATGAAACAAGCAGAAGCTTCGAGTGACAAAATGGACGGGGAGATGGATCACAGCAAAATGATGGATGACAAAATGGATCACGATAAAATGGATCACGATAAAATGGATGATAAAGATATGAAAACGGATGAGCACAACAATCATTAATTAAATGTAAGAAAACACTTAGCCCAACGTTATGGGCTAAGTGTCTGTTAACTTAAAAGGAAAGGCTATGAAAATACTTAAATTATTACTGCTACTAGTAGTGTTAGGAATAGCAGTCGCGGCAACAGCAATTTACTCAGGTATTGTTAACGTGGCTGCCGATGAACCTCACAGTGACCTAGTTTATTGGCTTTTAGAAGAAACCAGAGAAACATCTATTAAAAAGGCCGCGCAAGATATTGAAGTGCCAGATTTAGCCGATCCTGAATTACTCCTTAGTGGCGGCGTTGACTATAACTTTATGTGTGCAAGTTGCCATTTAAAACCAGGACAAAAAGAAAGTGATATGAGTGTGGGTCTATACCCAGCACCGCCCAACTTAACCATTGCTGCCCAAAGCCATGAAGGTCATGAGCACGGGGATGATGCACAAAGTGCTCGTAAAAATTTTTGGGTAATCAAACATGGTATCAAAGCGTCTGGTATGCCAGCTTGGGGCAAAACCCATGATGATAAACGGATTTGGGCAATGGTTGCTTTTCTACGAAGACTACCGGAGTTAACGGCAGATCAGTACCAAATATTGACTGCGCTTGATCCCAACGACAATCAGGAAATGGATCACTAAAGAGCCCAATTGAAGACCAAAACAACTATTAATGTTTAAAAACAGGAAATAATTATGACAATAAAATCGAACGCTTTTACTTTGGTATTTATTGCCTTCATTGGACTATGTTTTACATCATTATCCTGGGCACATGGCGAAGAAAAACATTCCGATTCCTCACCACTTTTTGTGAACACGGACTCTGCACCCGCTAAGGTGGTAAGTGCCTTTCATCAGGCACTGGAGAGTGGCGACAAAGCCAAGGCTCGTGCATTACTGGCCGACGATGTGTTAATTTTTGAAGGGGGCGTTGAACGCTCAGCAGACCAATACGCCAACCACCATATGCTGGCCGACATGAAATATCTGGCGGTGGTTGAAACAACAACCCTTGAGCATCAAGTGGATATAAGCGGGAACATGGCTTTGTCCATCTCACGCAGTAAAACGACGGGAAACTACAAAGGTAAAAATGTGGATTACGAAGGATTGGAGACCATAGTGTTAAGCCAAAGCGACGGTAAATGGAAGATCACTCATATCCATTGGTCACGCTAATTGAGTTTAAGGGGATAAGAGAAAAAACTGATTATTTCAGGATTTCTACTCATGTTCATTGGCACACTTGCGGTAAGAATCCTAATGAATTTCACCCTCGAATGAAGCAGCATGCTGGTTGGGCGATTTAACATGCTGATTGACATAGATTATTCAATATGGAAAAGCATAAATTCTAAATAATCTTCTGGAAGAATCAGTCAATTTAGTCACTTCGAAATATATAAATAATTGATTATATTACAAAAATGTAATCAATCTGTAATCCAATTACCGAGAAATATTGATCTAGGTCAATTACTATATTTGTGTAAAAAGTAGTATGTCACTACACAAAACGAAGAGGATTAGTCTTGAACGTCAAAAAGCATATTTCCTCATCATTATTCCGCCCCTTAGCTGCATATTTAAGAAATAATAGATACTTGACCTGTGAGTGGCTCACAGGTTTAAGGTTGTTTGTATACCTAGGATTTAATCATTGGATTTGTACGGTTACATAATTAGCGAGAAGTAGGGAGGAGCAGTTAATGCACGTTAGACAATTAGCGAAAATGTTCGGTGTCAGCCCTGATACGGTGAGGTATTACAGCAGAATTGGTTTGTTGGAGCCGAAAAAATCGATTGACAATGGTTACAAATTTTATAGCCCAAACGAGCAAAACCGTCTGCGTTTTATATTGAGCGCAAGGGACTTAGGTTTTTCAGTAGATGACATTAAACAGATTTTTCAAAAAGCGGATGAGGGAGAGTCTCCTTGTCCAACGGTCAGGCGGTTGATAGACAATCGTTTACATGAAACTGAACAACGTTTTCAAGATACATTGAGACTCAGAGCAAGAATGCACGCCGCGGTCGATAATTGGAGCGATAAACCAGATAAAAAACCAAGTGGAAATGTTATTTGCCACTTGATAGATGGATTCACTAAGACGTCAGAGTGAATGTTTTTAATTAGGAGGATTTATGAATACTGATAGCCACAAGAAAGGTTCGGGCAGCTCCCACAAATGTTGTCAAACTAAATCAGAACAGCCCAAAGATACAACTACTAGTAGCTCTGAGAATACGAAAGCGACATCCACAGGAAACGAAATGAGCGAACATGAATTAATAATCGATGGGGCTAGTTGTGGAAGTTGTGTAAGTAAAATTGAAAAAGCATTGCTGTCAGTGTCTGGTGTTCATTCAGCAGAGATGAACTTCGCTCAGCGAACTGTGCAAGTCAAAACGAATGTGGATGTAATCCAATTAATTCAAGCGGTAGAAAAGGCTGGCTATAACGCCAAGGTATCAACTAGCGAGTCAGAAGAGGAAGCGTTAGATGAAAAAGAGCAAGCCGATTGGCAGTATTATAAAAAGCTAATGCGAGATATGACGCTTGCTTTGGTGCTTGGTGTGCCTTTAATGATTTACAGTTTGGTTGTCGGTGAAATGACCGTGAATACTGACACCGAGAGGTTAGTCTGGCTGATAGTTGGCTTGCTTACACTAGGTGTGATGGTGTTTGCGGGTAAGCATTTTTACGTCGGAGCTTGGAATTCATTTAAAAATCATTCCGCTAATATGGACACATTGATTGCATTGGGCACCGGTACCGCATGGTTATATTCCATGGTGGTGGTGTTTGCTCCAGAAATTGTTCCTTTAATGGCACGGCATGTCTATTTTGAAGCCACTGCCATGATTATTGGTTTGATTAATTTAGGTTTGGCCCTTGAAGTAAAGGCACGAGGAAAAACCTCAGAGGCTATCAAACGCTTGATTGGCCTTCAGGCAAAAACGGCTAGGGTTATCAGGGACGATAAAGACATCGATATTCCTATAAAAGATGTACTTTTGAACGATTTAATCCGAGTCCGCCCCGGCGAAAGAATATCTGTTGATGGCGATGTGGTTGAAGGGCATACCTCAATCGACGAATCTATGCTTACCGGCGAACCTATGCCAGTGGAAAAATCTGAGGGTGGGCAGGTGGTTGCAGGCACTATCAACAAATCAGGTTCAATCGTTTTTAAGGCCACCCGAGTAGGCAAAGATACTGCCTTGGCGCAGATCATCAATATGGTGAAGCGTGCCCAAAATTCAAAACCTCCAATAGGGCGGTTAGCCGACGTTATATCTGCATACTTTGTCCCTGTTGTGATGATTATCGCGGTATTGAGTGCACTGGTGTGGTTGAATTTTGGGCCTTCACCGGCTATCGCCTATGCCATGGTATCCGCGACGACTGTGTTGATTATTGCTTGCCCATGTGCATTAGGACTGGCCACACCGATGTCGGTGATGGTCGGAGTAGGCAAAGCAGCCGAAGCGGGCGTTTTAATCCGCAACGGTGAGGCATTACAGACAGCATC
>Ga0115567_10007639_pt1 | contig 10245 bp, 7 predicted proteins | sample COGITO_mtgs_1204_2_FD_88679 | JGI IMG/M metagenome (GOLD analysis project Ga0115567, IMG submission 88679) | Pelagic marine microbial communities from North Sea - COGITO_mtgs_120412 | ecosystem: Environmental > Aquatic > Marine > Epipelagic | place: Germany:Helgoland, sampling site Kabeltonne... | reverse complement strand
CAAGGCAAACGATTTATTCGAAGACACCAAAAAGTTTTTGTTTCTTTGTGGTGCGTCAAACAATGCAATTCTGGCACCTACAGAAGAAATTGATGAATGTTGGCATCATTTTATACTTTACACTGAAGATTACGCATTATTTTGTCATCAATTTTTTAATGCATATATTCACCACTCGCCGATGACCCCAGAGGAAGTGCGTTTGGACAATGGTAGGATGATGCGACGGACTGAGGCAACCGCAAATGCGTTTTTTGGTTCAGATAACTTATCTGCAAATTGGGTTTACTCAAGTCAACCGGGCAGTTGTGGCTCTAAGTGTGGTGGCTCATCTGGTATAGCTGCAAAAAATGTATCTTCTCTTTAATTTGCGTCAAATCGCCAACGCAAGGTCTTAATTATTTGTCATAAATTCCTGATAAAATACTTAAGTTATTAATTATGATTGATATATCGTTGCTTGCACCTCCAAAGGTTAGAGAATTTGTAAGAGATGGCTATACAGTTATCAGGAATGCGGTTCCTCCGCCTCTTATTGATGAAGCTTTAAGGTCAATCAATCATCAAATTGGCGAAGGCATCCATCCAGAAGATTTGCCTGCTTATAGGGCAGGAAGTTATTTTCCTGATATTACAACGAAGACAGCAATCACTGATTTAGTTAATAAAACTGCTATTTATTCATACGTTGAGACATTGATAGGGATAAATAGCATACTTCCTGTTACTCAAGGTCAGATAGCGTTACGATTTCCTATTCTTGACGGTGATACTGTAAAACCAAATTACCATCTGGATGGACAATGGGGTAAATTCAAAAACGTTAACCCAGAAGAATTTGGAGCAAATTTTTCAGTACTTGTTTATGTAATGCTAAATGATATGCAAGAATCTGACTGTGGCAACTTTACGGTAATACCTGGCACTCATCGTTTGTATGAACAGCATTTCCGCGAAAAGGGGGTAGATGCTTTTTCAAAAGGTATGAGAAAAGTCGAACACGGTTCACCTGTGCAATTGACCGGCTCAGCGGGCGATATCGCACTAATGCATTACCAATTAGCTCATGGCCCCGCGCGCAATCTGTCTGCAAATATCCGTTATGCAGCGTTCTTTCGTTTGAAAAACTCTTCTAGAGATTCTTATAAACACAAAACACCTACAAATATCTGGTTAGACTTTCCCGCTATCTCTCATTTAGTAGCTACTGAGAACTGATTAGCAATGACCTTTAATAAACGAAAAGGCATTACTCTTTCATTCCTTAATTTGTATACAATAACAAATGACGCAGTGCCGCTGTACATAAGCGGCCTCCTGGCAATTAACGACTGATACTTCGATAACGCATGTTGCTTTATATTCACCAGTGAAATGTCATTGGCTTAGCTCCAACGCGCTCGTGGTAATCAAATAAGCTCGGTAATCGACTTACGGTTAACTGTTTGGTAATGAATCGGCCAAGGGGTATTTCATTATCTAGTTTACTCGCTAGGTGCAATATTCTGACAATATAACGACTGGCATCATCGGCCTTCATTTGTGGTATCCACATATTGCCAAATGGTATGATAATCGTCGCTAGGCAACAGAACATCACGTCACTGTGAACATCTGAACGCCCGTGGCTTTTTACGCTCTCGTCAAGATGTGTTTGTAATTGACGCTATGTTTGTGCTGGGAGCCAGTCCCGTCAATAGGCTCCAAACGGCAGGAGAACTCCTGACCAAGCAGTAAATCTAAGTTGTCATCATACACATGCTAACCGGCTATTCACTAACCGTGATGGTATTGCGTAGATTATATTATCGACACTATCTACAGATCCGTTCGTTAATACGACTTAACTTGCTGACAAAGTAGTATTAACGATATTAAGTAGCTTACGTGAGCGAAAGACCATGCTATGCTGAAAATAAGTCGGGCTTGCAAGGAGCCCAGCACTCGGCGTATTATCACAAAAAAGAGGCGCATAACCGTGGCAACCTGACTTGATTGAGTGAATATGTTAAAACAAACAAGGACAGTGGACTTATTCAATATCGAATGCAAAAAGCAAATTCCTCCAGTATAAGTCGTGCCGACATTGTCACCCAACCATCTGCATGGCTCAGTTCAACAAATGATTCTTTTCCCGTTACGGAGAAAGAATACTAAGGCGTTATAGCTTTATTATCTTAGGATGCTATCCCCAGAATGAAAAAAAACAAGTCCTCAAAATATTGGTGGTTACTTTCCCCAACGTATAAATATGCAGAACAAAAGAAATTTGAGTTACGTGCAGCCAATGCTTCAAAAGTAGCTATTACCAATGCTTTAAAAAAATATAACAAACGATACTTCATTGCTTCAATAGTATTTGCTATCGCTGCTCAACTATTGGTCTCCCTTGGCGACTATATTTATGAGCCTGACGGTTTTTATTCAGATATGTATATGAAATGGATATTTGGTATCAGCGTTTTAATTATGTGTTGGGGATATCTATTTTCTCGAGCTGTAGAAATCTGTAAAGCTTTTTTAGAGGATGCAATTGAAAAACTAAACGGAGATGAGCCAACTAGCGATCTTAAGTTTGGTGATCGGCTTTACCTTTCATTAAAGAGTTATTTGGAACTTATTATTAATTTTGGAACTATATACTTTTTAGTCCCTGCTTGTTTCTTTAAAGGTAAATCTGGTTACGATTTCGTTTCTATACTAGAGTCGATTTATTTTAGCGGCGTTACTATTACTACATTAGGTTATGGCGATATATCTCCATCAAATTTTGTTCTTCAGTTTGTCACCGTGTTCCAAGTATTAGTTGGCTTCTCATTGATTGTTGTAGCATTTGCTATTTATTCAAATTTAGCACTTTCAAAAATTACGGCTGAAATAAAAAGCGCTGAAAGTCACGAGAAGTAACAATATAAGTCATTAAAACAGGACAAAAAACAGTTGATTTTTGCTCTTGCGTCGCTTATTTTATCCAACCATTTTTAGCCTTTTAATGAAGCGTTGAGACTGCAGAATTTCCCTATTTTAGAATAATTTTGGATCTTGCATTTTTCGTATTTGAACTGAATCACTGCCTACTCCCTGTCGGCCCAACTTCCATTGCAGACAGTCTGTACACTTAATCAAATACGAATATCTGCCTTTAAAAATGATAATTGGTGAATGAAAAATTTGTCTGCTAACCGTTAATCTAAACATTTGCTGCCCGTCAAAGGACTATTCAGAAATGTCCGCTTCTATCGATTGATTAAAAACTATTGAGGGCTAAACGACCGCAAATGGCACTTTTGTGAGATTCCCGAACAAGCTGGAAATGACGGTCCATGGCAAAGAGTGCCTATTTGGTATGGATAAATAGATTAGACGAAATTGGTATAGAACTGACAATAGATGTCGAACTCAAAATTGATGTGTTGCAGGTTAAACTATCAAGCTATATTAAAAATATATCAAACATGATTATCTTCGGACAGCTATGTATAATAATTTGAAAGTTAACTAATTTCTGCTAAAGCTACATTAACATGAGCTCATAAGATGCTATTTGTATCTATAAGAAATTTCGTGAATATCACGGATTAACTTTGCTAGTTTAATCGCATGTTCTTCTGACCCATCCCATATTTCATTTACTACTGCTAAGAAGGGCTTACATTTAGCGGCATCAACGTTTGTAGTAAGTTCAAGATTTACTTTCTCTGCAATAGTGGTAAGTCTTTTTGTTGGCCGTTGCCAACTACCTCTGGCAGCTCTATAAAGAGTGGTCTTGCATACGTCCCAATGTTCAGCGAGTTGCTCATAATTATAACCTTTTTGAGCTTTATATTTTTCAATTTCAGAAGCAAGTAACTTTTTTTTTGTTTGCAAAATTCTATATTCCGTTTAATACTGGAATATAGAATATGTCATTACGTCGTTACTCGTCAAGATCTATGCTTATGAGTTTTAATGAATTTTCCATATAATTGGAGTTGAATTGTTATGGCCAGAAAATTTAAGAGCATTGATGATTACGAGCGTCATTTAAGTAATAAGTGGGGAATTGGAGACGCTGAGACATATAAACCTTGGTTCACAGTAAGGGATGTTAAAAACAATACGGCGTTTCGAAAAGAAATCACTGGTCTACAAGTTTCGCGACAACATCACTTGCTTTCAGCGTTAGAATATTATTTATTTCTGATAATGGACTTTCGAGACGATGTCGTTGATATCCGTGAGCAGTTCCCACTTTTCCCTCTCTCTCTTTCGCGCAAAATAGCTCTCACATTGGGTGCAGATCATCCACAGGTTGTTGGATCTAAAGTTTTGATACCATTCGTAATGACTACTGACTTATTGGTGACATTCCGTAACAATGGCAAATTACGGCATGTAGCTTTTTGTGTAAAACCTGATGAAGAATTGTGCAAACCTAAAGTACTAGCAAAAATTGAGATAGAGCGGGTATGGTGGGAATCAATAGGCGTTGTTTTTAAAATATTCATCGGCAATGATGACGTGAAGACGCAAAGCCACAATATCCTTTGGGCTACTGATCTCCATAGACATGGCTTAGATGAGCATTTAAGTCCTTTTTTACCTAACGCAGCACAATTAGTCCCCGAGGGAAAAATATTTAAGAGAGCATTGTGTGATATTTTTAGAGAAAAATTTCAATTGGATGCGATCGACGCTTTAAATCTACTTAGGTTATTGATCGGAAGAAAAGTAATTGAAGTGGATTTAACACAAAATCAACTCGATAAATCGACCACCATTACCGTAACGAAAAATTCTAATTTGTCAAAAGAGCTGCACCATGCCAGTTGATATTAATTCAATTTGGCACTTTACAGAAGAATCTGGTTTTGAATCAGGCTTGTATAGAGTGTTAGCTATGTATCCTGAACTTGACCTATTTATTATCTTTAAAATTGAAGAAACACGGAATGTTCGGCGCCCTTGTGTGATTCCCTTAAAAGAGTTTAATTCACTATTTAAAGATAACGCGATTTCAGAATCAAAGTACTCAGACCCAGCTCACCTATTGTTTGATGAATCAAAACTATCCAGCAAAAACCTACATATTTTAAACGAACGTTGGGAACTTATCGCACCTATTGTCAATGATCGAGAGGTATTACTATCAACGGCAATGAAATCTCGTCAACCAACAATAGTTTCACGCGGCAAGGAAACAGGTACGCATACAAAAACTATTTATAGAAATTTGAACTTGTTTTGGCGATTTGGTCAAACTCGACATGCCCTTATTCCGCGTTATTACTTGTCTGGAGCACTTGGTGAGCAACGTAAAAACACAGTAAACAGTCTGGGTAGAAAAGTGATCAGTCGAACTGGGGTATTTGCATCTCGAGCTTCGTATATAGTGAAGGAAACAGATAAAGAAAACATTATAAAAGCAATTAAAAAACATCACATGAGACCTGACGGTATCTCAATTGTGAATACTTACAAGAACTACCTTCGAGAGTATTTCCCAACTGAGATTATCGAAGCAAATGACGCACAAAGAGTGCCATATGCCCCTTCCCTTCAGCAATTCAGAAACTGGTCAAAAAAGTTATTTGACGAGCATGATTTAATTAAGAAAAGAAGATATGAAGTCGACTATTTAAATAACTTTCGTGACAACGAAAGTAGCATATTATCGCATAACCAAGTGCCTGGTTCGTGCTATGAAATAGATGCAACTGTGATTGATGTACACATCGTATCGAAATGGAACCGAAATCAAGTATTGGGGAGACCGACTCTTTATTTTCTTGTTGACCGAGCAAGCGGGATGACCGTTGGCATCAGTGTTTCCCTTTTTAACGCATCTTGGGATGCAGCAAGACTCGCTATCTATAATTCATTCACTTCAAAGGTAGATTACTGCCAAAATTACGATATTACCATTAATGAACGAGATTGGCCTTGCGCTCATATCCCTAATCGCTTGATCGCAGATAACGCCGAGATGTTGGGATTGAAGGCGGAATCTGCGGTTGTACCGATGGTTGCATTAGAATGGGCTGGAATATCGCGCCCCGATTTTAAACCCTTCGTTGAAGGACGATTTCATACTTTAAATAAAGAGACGTTACATGAGCTTAGAGGCACAACAAAAAATAATGGGAAAATAATTCGTCAAGCGCCTGACCCGAGAAGCCGAGCCATCTATACAATTGAAGAGTTAACGAAAATTATTCTTCATGATGTCTTAGAAATTAATAAAGCTAAAAATAAACAATTAGCCTTTAAAAGCAAGCTATTGGTAAAAACAAATAAGACACCAACGCCACTAAATTTCTGGAATGTGCATGTTGAGCAGTATCTCAGCGCACTGAAAAAAGCTTCTCCTCAAGAAGTTGAAGCTAGATTACTTCGTCCAGTAAAAGTCAGTGTAACTAAAAACGGTATTTTTCATGAAGAAATGTATTATTCGCACAAAAATGTTCGTGAACTTAACTTAAGCGCAATCGCCAGAACAAACGGACGGATTGAACTTGAAGCAAGAGTAAATGACGAGTTCCTTGATACATTGTTTGTAAAGCTTCCCGGTAATACCACTTTTACAAAGTGTAGTTTGTTAAAAAGGAGTCAAGAAATGTCTGGCCTTACTATAACGGATGCCTATTACGTTCAAGATTGGGTTGATGATCAAGAAGCTAAAAACCCAATTACAGTATCGTCGATTGAAGTATTAAGTATAAAAAATGCGGTAACCCGCCACGCAAAAAATGAAACCAGAAAGGCTCCAAAACCAGCAACGAAGAAAGCACGAAATGAGAACTTGAGGGAAGAAAGGTTATTGGAAATGGTTCACAGCATAGATGATAGAAGTGATGAGGTCACAGATTCAACGTTAAAACCAAAACGTAGGTATTCGCATAATGTGATTGAGCTTCCTAAAAGAGAGGATAATATATGAGTTTAATTGGACGGACAGAAGCTGCTGTATACAACCAGGTTATCTTTCCTGAATTTCAGGGAAACCCTCTTATAGAGGCCTTACCGACAAAATTGAGCTCATCTAAGGTCCTTGAAAAGCTTAAAATGTATCCACCTTTGCCCACTGAGTTTCGATACACTGGTGACGAGGGTGACAGAGAAGACTTCTTAGCCTATATCGAGTTGTTGCGTCAACCTTTGGAAATCTACATTGATGTTTTTCGTGCGATTGAACGAGCAATAAAACAAGCATATAGCTCAAAAAATCCTTTGTCACCCACGACTCAACATTATTTACATTATCCAATAGACGAGCCTTCTAAGGTGTATCCTACCACGGGCCAATTCGTCTCAAGAGGGCGCGGAATAACTTTACTTGGGGAAAGCGGAGTCGGTAAAACCAGTATGCTCGAGCAAGTTCTATTATATTTCCCTCAAGTTATTCAGCATGAGAAATACAACAATGAGTATATAGGATTTGTGAATCAAGTGGTTTGGATTAAAGTGGAATGTCCGGACAAATCTAGTGTCAGAGAATTATGTCAAGAAATTCTTGTTTCGTTGGACCAAGTTACCGGTGCACCAGCAACTCAGCCTGCCTCCAATCACAGTAGTTTGATGCTCCAAATAGAACAACGTATTAAATCGAGTCATTTGGGTATATTGGTGATTGATGAGATGCAAAATATTTGCGTACGGCGAACTAGCGGTGAATCAGGGTTACTCAAGTTTCTGAAAAAAATAGTTAATAGGTTAGGTGTACCAATATTATTTTGTGCTAATCCAGAGTTTGATGACCTACTGGTGAGTATGCCGCAAAATGCGCGCCGTAGCGAAAATGGCGGGGCGTTTTACATGGAGCGACTTGCGCAAAATAGTATAGGCTGGGAAGCTTTCGTTTCACAACTTTGGCAACTACAATGGACTAAGGTAAAAACGCCATTAACAGACTCACTTCAGCGAAAACTCTATGAATTAACAGTCGGGAACGTTGACTTTGCTTGCCGAACATACGCAGAGGCTCAAAGACTTGTATTAGGTACTGAAGATGAATCTCTGTGTGAGGTAGTCCTACAAGAGGCATATGAACGCGCATGCGTTCAGTCATCGCGCTCATTTGATGTGCTAAATGCAAAAGAAAAATTGAAGGCAGACGGTGCGGAAAAAAATGCTACATCTAAAAAAACTACAGTAATTACTAGCCAACCATTTATTCCTAGTGTTGATCGGCCTCAACATCCTGAATTTCACGACGCTCTGCGAAATATATTGAATTCAAAACAGCTCAAAGAAAACATTAAAGACCCCGACAAAGTCCAATATGCAGAAAAAACAGGCCGCCCAATTGATTACCTCCGTGAGAAGAACTTACTGTGTGAGGAACCGTTGACACAAGCTTTTTTCTGATGCTTATGTTGAATAAGACATTTGAGTAGCAAGCCAAGCTTGTATGAATATCTCCCTACCAATCCAGCTACCAGATGAACTGTTCTTCAGTCGGATTGTAAGATTTGTTGTGCTAACTGGAGTAAACACTGCGGGAATACAACGGCAGTTGTTTCATCAAGACCGGGCATGCATACATCCTTCATTAACACCCTTTGTTAATGCTTATTGTGAAAGCCTTGATTCATGTTATCAGCAAACTCTAGGACCGTTATTTCAATTGGGTTTACCCGAGAGTAGTCCTAGTATCAAAAGTATAATGGGTAGTAACGACTCGCTTGCATTAAGTCGGTTTTGGAAGTTACCTAACCAAAAAGGCCTGCAAATTCAGGCTCTCAAGAGTTGTGCCCAATGTTTTTTTGAGGATACCAAAGAATACGGGCTTGCATATTGGCATCGTGCACATCAAATCCCCAATGTCTCTGCCTGTCATAAACATGGTATTAATCTAGATAAGCAAACATTGACCTACCGTTATCATCTTGCAGTGGGGCTCCCATCGCCCCCAGTTGCCATAACAAAAGCTGCAAAAAATGATGTCGAATATGCCCAGTTTTGTGCAAATTTGATAAGTGATCCTGATTTTTATACTAAAGAATCGCTTCTGCTCTTTATTTTTAGGCGTTTAGACGCCCTAGGGTTTATGACCAAGAGCAATAGAATAAGACGGCAGCGTATTTGCGACACGTTATTTTTAAAAGCCCGCAGGCTTAACTATGAACAAGAATACTTTGTCCCTGATTCAACATATGATTTCAAATTTATCCGCAGCCTTCTTTCACCTGTTTGTTTTAGCCATCCAGGGCGGTTTTGTATTTTTCTATATTGGCTGTCGCAACAAGTTGCCGTTGAGGAGGCTCTTATTTTGCCCCTGCACGGGGCGATTCCATTGAGAGATGATATTGAAGAACAATGTATTTCATTGCTACATTTAGGTCATAGTTTGAATGAGACCGCAAAGATGATTAATAAAAGCAGAACTTATGTTAAGTCTCTAGCGCTCAAGCACGGAATTACAAATAGATTGAGACCTAAGCGTATTAATATGAGTATGCGGCAAAAAATTATTAAGATGGCACAAAGTGGGTGGCATAGACGTGTTATTGCTAATCAATTTTTGATTTCAGACGGGAGCGTGGAATTGATCATTTCTTCTCGTGCTGAACTTGTAATCCGAAGAAAAAGATGTAAATTTGAATCAATACGTAGAAGGTATCGAGTTGAAATTAGGCGATTCGTGGATAAAACGCCAAACATAATCAGGCAAGACGTTTTTGAAAATTGCAATGCCGCAGCGCATTGGCTACTTCGACATGATAAAGGCTGGCTTTTTGAGAATATACCAAGCCCATTAAAACCGATGATAAGGAATCTATAATCGTCCTGTACCCCAGTTACTTGCGTTAGAAAAGGAAGCACTTTTGTAAATGCCTCGCGTTTGAGCGATGTGCGGGTGAACAATAAGGTTTTTAACTATATATCACTTTGATCACTTAAATTTGGGAACCAAGAATCAACAGCAAATTAATAGAGTTATTATTTATAAGACCTTGGCCAGCCATATTGTTGTTCTTGAGTCACAATCATTACGATAAAGACAGCAGGATTTCAGTTATTTCAAGGAAATCTTAGTTGACGTCTCTCATTCCGGTGACGACAACTTTACTTTTCCATTGTCATTTTTAATGATTAGTCTTGACTTCATTGCTCCTTCGACAAAGTCATATACGTAAAGGTCAGGTTGGTGTAGATCGAAAGCCTGTCCCACAAATACACAAGCAGCATTTGAGGCGCATATCAAAAGATGAACCTTTTTAATGCCAAACTCATCCTTTAATCGCTGAAGTATTCGCTGGAGAT
>Ga0115567_10007636_pt1 | contig 10248 bp, 10 predicted proteins | sample COGITO_mtgs_1204_2_FD_88679 | JGI IMG/M metagenome (GOLD analysis project Ga0115567, IMG submission 88679) | Pelagic marine microbial communities from North Sea - COGITO_mtgs_120412 | ecosystem: Environmental > Aquatic > Marine > Epipelagic | place: Germany:Helgoland, sampling site Kabeltonne... | reverse complement strand
TAGCAAGAGCTGAAACTTTACAATGTTTTCCCAAGGAAGGAGAAGGAGGGAAGGAAGGTGCCCCGGGATGGCATCGACCAAGCTCGTGGCGGCGTTCACGCTCGGGGTTGGTGCAGCATCCGCTGCGGCTCTTGTTATAGAATGGATGCGGAGGCGCAACAAGGACGTTCGCGAACTGCTTGTCGATCAGAGTATGGAAGGTCTTGCGGCGCTCCGCCACGTCTCTCGACAGAACCCGATTCCGGTGCCATGTGCCTCCACCAGCCTAAAACTCGTGCTCAAGCACCAATAAATGTGCTGTTCTGATACGCTGCTTCATTTTGATCGCGAGGTGTGTCGATAGGCGCTTTCACGGGCCGTAAGTGAGATGGAGTCGGTCTCTGTCAAGTTGCTGGAGGCCATGGACAAGTCTGGGAACCTGCGCTCTGGAGCTGAAACCAGGCTCAATGCGCATCAGGTGCTCGCACAACCAGGATTGTGCCAGTGAAAATTCAGTGATTCATTGACCTGGCCCTGTCGATGCACATCCGGCGCTATGCCCACACAGCTTGAGATTTGTGCACTATCCGAGGAGCCGAAGCGACGTGTGAAACGGGTTCACAGTGTAACGTCGGGGCGGCGCCGGCACGCAGGTTGTAGTGCTGCAGAAGGTTGAAGAAGAGTTGGGAAGATTCAGCAACACCATGAGGTAGAGCCATGGAGCCCTGCTATTTACAACATCTCCAACTCACCATCAACCAATCTTCAGATCGTATTTAGCCCGCGCTGTTTGCCGATCGGCGCGTGCACGGGCGTGTAATGTATTTGGCTTACCTTCGTCCTCGTTGCAGCACGATTCTGGCCGACGCTGTTGTGAACTCCCTTCCACTGGCTTGTCACTTACGCCGAGGAGGAGACATTCCTCGTTGTGCAATGGATATCGGCGGAACTCTCTGCAAGGCAAAGCGCCCTAGCACATATGCGCCTAAGATATTCGGCATTTTGTGGATTTCCGGAGCATTAGCGTTTTTGCAAGTGTGTCCAAGGCCCCTGAGCATCTGTACAGGTTATAATCGTTGACAAGGGAAGTGAGCCGAAGACGCCAACCCCTTTCAGAGTATGCCTCTGCTACCCTGCGAACCCTTGGCAGTATGGGCATTTCAGTGCCCTGAGTTTCACTAAAGATCTGGTGGTGTACATTGCAGGAAGAGGGGGCTATGTCCCTCGAGTTCGTCGGCTGTCCCACGCTGAATCTGCGCTTCTTCACGTTCCCTTCATCACACGTGCCAGACCCACTTGGGCCCAAAGCCGAAGAATGTCGCTCAGACCGATGTCGTTTACCGGATTTTGTTACACTTCCGTCAATTCTGTAAACTGATTTGCGGCTGACAAACGATTCGCCCTTTAATCGAGCAGCTGGACCAGTGTATTGCATTTCTGCAGAAGCTTCAGATAAAGCACGACGTCATACCAACGACTGGGGGAGGGGGGCACAAGCACAGGGAAATGTTCTTGGACGCCATGGGAGTCCACCTAACTCCTGTTGAGGAGATGGCGTCTGTCATCACTGGCGCTAACCAACGGTTAGTGCTCCCGTGGACTAAGCGCCCTCAACTGCCGGCACATTCGTGAACTGTGCACCGCTGCAGATTGTTGTCTGGAGAAAAAGAGGTATTTCAATACCGATGGAAGAAGGAAGGTAGGCGCGAGGAGACCGCAGAGCCATCTCCTTCTTCGCGTCGCGACAGCGCGTGGGACAAAAGGTATACGAGTAAAACAAGCCTTTTGTGTGCATGGTCTCGTGCCGGCAGGATATCGCTGACGGCCGGCGTGGTCTGCCAGGGGGCTGGATGATCGCAAGGTCTATGCCAACTTTCAGGCGCCCCGCTCACCGTTTCCATATCTTCTGGTCAACATTGGATCGGGCGTTTCAATCATTCGGGTGGACGAGGGAAGTCATAAGCGCATTAGCGGCTCATGTCTCGGAGGCGGCTCCTTTTTCGGACTGGTAAAGCAGCTCACCGGTGCAAAGACGTTTGAGGAAGCAATTAAGGTGACCAACTTTCCGTGCTCGCCTACACGGTGCATTACTCCTGCGTGAAAACTTGCTCTAATGTGAAACCCGGGATCATCGTGGGTCGCTTCTTGCAGATGAGCCGAAAGGGGGATATCTCGAACGTGGATCTCTTAGTGTCCGACATCTACGGAAAGGGATTCTGTCAGGGTCTCGGATTGCCAGAAGACCTGATCGCTAGCAGCTTTGGTAAGGTGGCGGTGGCAGATGAAGTGGAAGAGGACCCTCGTAACGAGGACATGGTGCGAAGCTTGATCTTCATGTTCGCAAACAACATTGCGCAGGTTGCCGACCTGCTTGCAGAGCGAGAAGGTATCCACAACATCATCTTCTCAGGTGGATTTATTCGTGAGAGCCCTTACGTATGGTCCAAGATCTCTTTTGGCCTTGACTTCTGGTCAGGTTCCAAGCGTCAGGCACTTTTCATGGAGCACGATTCCTTCCTCGGAGCCCTTGGGGCTCTGTTTCTTATGAAGTAGTTGCAGTGACCTTTCTCCATTCACCACCACAAGATGAGATCGTGTTCGTGGCGCGGGATGGGTTTTTCGCTGGGAGAACGGACTGTGAGAGACAGGCGTGCACTTGGATTCTTGAATACACAGACTGATTACGAGAGCAGCGACATTTAAGTAACATGGTCGCTTTCACCGTGTCTCACGGCGCCACACCGGCTGGAGCCGGAAAAAAGGCCCAAACCCCGCGCCGGGCCCGCGCCCGAGATCCTGTCGACAGTGATAGAGCGTAGTGAGCAGCCCAGTGCTTCCCAATCAGCCGTGTACCGAGAGAAATGTGTAATGAATAACCTCGTAATCCTTATCTGCATAGGAGCCAACATGCAGGAAACAAAACCAGGAAGCCGTAAAAACCGTCTGAACCGTGCCAGAACTGGAACCGGGGTCGGCACTGTGATCTGACCTCGAGCCAGAGCCTGAGTCATAACCTGAACCTGAGCCTAGGCTGTAACCGGGGCCTGCACCGGGGCCCGAACCTATCTCTGAGCTTGGGCCTGCGCCTGAGCTCTCGCGCCCATGATCGCGTCAGTGTTCTCAAGAAGCCATCCGCTCCGTTGCGCCCGGATTTCACGTACGTAGTTTGCAGCGAATTCCTAAAACACTTTTTGTGAAGTTGGCGCCCTCTAGCAGCTAGCAGGCGCTATGGCACAGCCGGCGTGGACGTCCCCGCGGCGTCTCAAAAACCTTCTTGCTGAAGCTGTACAGTCACGGCGCCGAACGCTGAGCACTTCGCCTTCATCAAGTCCGCCCATGCCGAATCCAGGGAATGGTGCGTCCTCCTCTACTGCTCACAACAAACGGTCAACCCTCCCGGGCGACTCTGTAAGCGAAGTTTCGCATAGCTTCGTCAGTCAGTATGAAGCGACAGATTGGGAGGACAAGCAGCGTGGTCGCCGCATGCTTGCGGGGTGGTGAATTCCTTTCCGACTGTGCGCACCACTTTGCTTGGAGGTAACAACGTATCGATGAGGACTTGAGCTAAAGCCTGATTTTCCACCGTGTCTGGCAAACAGGTATGCCGAGGCAAAGACTGGGCGCAGCGAGCGGGAGGTTTCCCGACTTGTTGAAAGGGTGTGCTACCCAAAGATCTTGCTAATTCTGTCCCTTGTACGCGCTTACGCATTTTCGCCTGGTGAAAAACTTTGGCTGAACGCGCAGACTGAGAAGTTGGAGGCTGCTCGGAAGCAACAAGCAAAGCAGGCGGCAACACAGGTCGATCGTTTGTCTGAAGAGGTCCAGCGTATGCGCGAGTCTGCTGCGCGCCGCCGCTCAGCCGGTGGTGCGATAGCCGCGGGTAGCGGAGCTGCGGGAGTCAGCCGTGGGGCCCAGACATCGCAGCAAACGCGAGAAAGTACGGGTGCTCAGACGCAGAGCACTATTACAGTTGCATCAGCGCAGACGCAGAGTGCTCCAGCAACTCAGGATGGTGCATTTCAAACTACAGCTGCAGTCGGCGTTGGAATTGGCATCGGGACCGGGGCGGGTGACCAAGACGGGGACGGGCTGCAAGCTCATGCAGCAGTGCTGGCGGCACCTGGGCCTGGCCCCGCCCCCGAGATAGACACGGGGTCTACGCACAGCGCGGTGCCAGATGGTGGCTCTCCGACGTCGCCCTCAACTGCGGCACAGGCACTGGAAGCTGCGCTGCTGCGGTGTTCGCACTTGGTGCCGCAAGGTGATTGGCAACTTGAACGGGCGCTGGAGTCAGCACGTGACGCTGCGCACGAGCTGGAGATCGAAGAGGCTGAGCGGTGTCGCGCGCGAATATTTGCAGAGGAGGCGCAAGCGCGTGCGGCAGAATCCGTGCGAACGCTTGAGCGGGCGGTGGCAGAAAGCAAGGAGGCACAGGACAATTCCGCAAGGTCGCTCGCAGATGCGCTGGCGTTGGGGCAACAGATGGAGGAGGAACTGAGGGAGCAACGACGCATTCAAGAAGGGTTCGAGCGTGAGCGCACAAAATTATTGTTGGAGTTGAATGAGCTGCGGCAAGGCCATGCTCGCACCAGCACCGCGCTTGTAATCCCCCAGCCTTACCTCCCATCTGATGCATAGTCTCTTTCACAAGCGCATGCGAAAAGTGCTCGACCGTGGAATTCACACGCGATGTTTGAATCCGGTGCTGACAATACTTGTTGCGCGGAAGGACGATTCGCTGGGTGCTAGTGCAGTGCTCGAGGCGGAGGTGGAGGATTCGCGTTTGCGTCAGAGAGAGGCTGAGGAAGCGCTGCGGGAGGCTCTTGCGACCATCGCGACCCTAGAGGTGGAGATTTTGAAGTCGCATCAGGCACAACGAGCAGCAGAAGATGCACTATCCGTGAGCAAGAGTGGCGAGGAGAAACTCAAGGAGCACCTACGGAGCGCTCTTGATCAGGCGTGTTCCGCAGAGCCGAACCCTGCGCTGCAGCAGATTGCACCAGATGATTGTGATCCTAAAGTTTGCTCTGCGCATTCGCTTCAGGCTGCGACGGTACGCGCGAGTATGTCAGATGACGGTAGAAATCCTTCAGTCTTGCCTCGTCAAGATGGCGAGGCGGAAACACGTATGGTATGAGAACGACAATTGCTCCTGTCTTGTATTCCCAACAGTTTCGGTATTTTTAACTGCGCTGACATATGTTTCGAATTTGTTGGCAGCTCCAACTGGAGGAAGAGCTACTCGCATCGCAGCAGAAACTTGCTGAAATGGCCTCAAAAGTACGCCAGCTGCAGCTCGAGAGCTGGGACGGAGGCTCTGACCAAGAGAAGAGTGGCGAGACTGAGCAAGTGTGGCAACAGCGTTGTGCTGAACTGGAGAAAGATCTTTGTGCCTTAGAGTTTGAACGGAATGAAGCCAGGGCTGCGCTGGAGACTCGAGAGCTAGAGTGGAAGGAGGAGTTGCAGCGCTCTCGCAAAGAACTTGCTGACATGGAGGAGGATTTTAAGCGAAGCGGGGCGCGACTGAATTCGCTGGAGGAAGCGCTTTCTTCTCCGCGGAAGATGGTTGTTCGCGCGGTTGAGGGTGGTTTCGGCGCCTCAAGGCGTAATGCTGATAGGTCCAAGGAAGAGGTACCCGAGACCCAATTGATCAGCACCGCTGGGTCTGGGGGCAGGACGGCGAATGCAAATGCCTCACACTTCAGCGAGTCGCCAGCAACTCCTGGAGCCAGGTGCCCACGGCTCATTTTCACATTTCAGACCGGCTTCGATAGCTGGTTTTGGCCCTCTAGAGCTAGAACACGCGATGTTTTCGGAGTTGCCGCGCACGTGGCATTCTGAGATTGGCGGGGCAAGCAACAGGTGGTCTCCTGAGCATCGGACGGTCCGTGGCCTAGAGGAGTCGTTGGGTCACGCAGCAGCTGAGGTTGAGGTTCTTCGGCAAAGGACGGAACGCGCAGAGAGAGATAAGTTAGAACTGTCGAATCAGGTCCGTTTTCCGCAGCTGCATTTAGCGGACGAACTAAGATGCACTTACAGCTCTATCTATCCGGCGACGAGAGGTGTCTTACGATGCTCGGGTTGGATTGCGACGCAGGTTTCGTCGCTAGCTACGGAACGGGAAGAGTTATTGCTAAAGATCGAGGCAGCAAAACTTGCAGGCCAGCACCGTGCGTCGCAAGATGCCAAGCAGCGGGCAGTTTTCGAGGCGGAGGCGTCGCAACGTGAGAATTTGGCCTGCGAACGCGCAAAAGCTGCCGCGGATGACGCGGAAGAAGCAAAACGGTTACACGAGCAGGCAGAAATGGAGCGGAAGAGGCTAATCTCCGACGTGGAACGTCTTGAGATAGTCGCACGGGACTTGGAGACCCGTGCCTCTGGCGCAGAGACGCATCTAAACACTCTGCAGGTCAAATGCACGGAGACGGAGGCCCGCGCTGTACTTGCGGAGTCCTTGGTTGTGAGGCTGGAAACAGGGGCAATGGCGCATGAAGCTGAAATGTTCGAGTGCCAAAAACGGATTCAATCTCTTCAAGAAGAGGCAGAAAAGTTGCCTGTACTCGAGCGGGAGATCAACCGCTTGCATGGAGAGGCAGCGTCGGCGATGACGCAGCTGCGCGACGCGAAGGAGGAGACAGCGGTGATACGTGATGGACTCCAGCGCGACCTTGAGGCAGCACTTGAGAAGCAGCAACGCTCTGAGGCGCAGCGGCAAGAAGTCTCGTGCCATGCAGCAGTGCAGATTGCGGAGCTTCAGCAGAAAGTCAATGAGTATGAGGCCAGTGAGGCTGCGGCCACCCGAGCTCGGGAGCAGCAGACGACGAGACGTCTCAGCAGCTGGGCCGATAGCTTGAGCGTGCGTGAGCGAATCGCAGAGCTGGAATCCAAGACCGATCGCGAGGGCACGCTTCTGCGGCAGGGAAGTACCGGAAGTGAGGTCGCGGGCGGTCGACGTTTGGCTGATCTGGAGCGGCGTGTTGCAGAGGCAGAAGAGCGAGAGACTTCGAGCGAGCGAGCGCATGCACAAGACCTGGCGCGGGCTCAGGAGGGTCTCGCGGCCGCGATCGCTGCAGCAGGTGCAGCGGCGTATGTTGGACCAGAAGGCGCACTCGAGGAGACTGTTCGCCTCCGGAGGGAGCTTGTGCAGCTGCAGCAAGACCTGAAGCAGAGAGGCGATGGAACTCGATTTTCAGGAGATCCTGTTGAGATGTCTACAATTCAGGACAGCGATGGGATTCGCGAGTGGGCTGCAGAGCTACGTGGTATGTTGTTGCGGATGGAAGCATGCCTGAACGGAACTGAGGATGAGTTTGAGGAGGAGCCCGTAGTGCAGGTCGATTTTTCTGGTGGCTGGCAGGCTGTGGTCTCGACTGCTGCCGCTGCGCTACGCCGTCAGATTCAGACGACTGGAGAGGATCAAGCACGCGCTGCTACAGCAGCCCAGGCGCTCAGAAAACAAAATGACACGCTTGCTCGGGAGTTGCAGGCGGAGCGAATTCGTGCTCGGGGTAGGAATAGTGCCCGAGCGGGCGGCAACACGACGCCACAAGACGGCAGTTCAGCTCACTGTTCAGAGTGTGGGCTTGTGAGCAGCATGGAAGTGGACCTTTCGCTACTGCAGGATCAGCATGATACACTTGCAAGAGAGCACCAAATCGCAGTCGACAAGGCACTCGCCGCGGAGAAGAGTCGCGCTGCGGCTGTTTCGGCGCTTGCACGGTCGCAGCAAGCACTGGTGCAGGAGAAAGAGAAAGAATTCAGTGCGCAGCGGAGTAATGACGTGGAGGAACAAGTGCATGAGAAACAACCTCAGTGCAGCGACGTTGAAGCGGCGTTCGAACAGCTGCAGGGGCGCTACGATAAGCTCAAAGAGGAGCACGTGGAGTCGAAAGCACTGTCGGAACAGAACATTACGCTGCTCTCAGATATGCTCAATGAGACGCAATCAGAGCTGGTGTTGCTGCACCAAGAGCGGCAACGCTGGCGCGAGATGGAATTCTCTCGCAGGGAATCGGCGGCATCGTCGCTGCAAGGAGGCCGCAGATCCAGCGGCTTGCGCTGACAGCGGCCGCATGGAACAGCACAACCTCTCCCTGCGCTATGCCATGATTATGCCGACAATCTCTGACAGTATTCTCGATGTTTGCTGTGACTCCGGTTTCTGGATGAATGAAGTTTGTAATGGTGTTGTCTTTCGAGTCGAGATGCACTCCATCGCATGCAATCTCGTATTTGTACGGAGAGGCTTTTCGGGATCTCATGAAGCTGCGCGCAACAAGGTTGCCACAACTTTCGCAGCTTCACGAGCTGCGCACTTGCGATTTGTGAGGGTGTGCGTGCGCTGAGGACGAGGCGTTTTGCTCCAAAGAATTGTCACTTCCAATCAAAGCCTTTCATCGACAATTTTTGAGCTGAGGTTCAGGACTCAACATAGCAAACATACGAGAAAGAGGCGTTCGTTAGAGTCGTGAAATCGTATTAACTTCAACAACAAAGGAAAGCTCGCCTCTACTCAAACAGACAGAGCATGATACTTGGGCTGCCTCGCTGTTGCCGCATGTGTCATCTCGGTTTTCATCTTGATTCCGATTTCCCAGGGCAGTCAAGGTCGCAGCAGCAGGTGTGTGGCCGATGTAGCCGGTGCACCTTCGCACCAAGTTCAAGCATCAATTCAAAAGCGCAACGTGTGTTCAGGCAGAAAGGCTCGTTCTGTGAGATTCAGAGATAGCGGTCAAACTCAGTCAAAAAAAAGGTTTGTGTTTGACTGAGTCAACTGACGATGTTCAGACATGGTGCGTTCCCGCGGCCAGCAGAAGAACATCGGGAACGCGTAGCCCGCTGGCAGCTTGAGCCTACTGTAGGAGGAGCTGCCACCGCGACGCGCAAATGTCCACCTCCGCCGTCTCACACCGTTGCGACGCCATCAAGCTCTGTGAGCACGGGCACCGCGGATCAGCGGTCCACGGCAGTGGAGCCTGCAACATTGAAGGAATTCAAGCGAGAGCCGCCGTTAAAGTCCGTGACAGGGAGTGTCTTTGGCGGGGGTCTGGCAAATAACTTGATCAATGCCCATCGTGACGCACCGAGGCCGAGAGCTGCTCCTGTGGTCAGCCAGTGGGAGCCTCGTGGAAGCCATTTCTACAAAGCACTGGCACAAGAGCAGCCTAGAAGGTACGGGGTCCGAGGTTCTCACGCGCAGTATGGGGGGGATGTACAGTGTCATGCGTGCGAAATTTTTGAGGCGGTCACTGTTGATCCGGCGCGCGATGAGGCTCGCAAGAAGCTGGACGGGTCGCGTGGCGATCGTGGCTTTGGCGGACGGGACTACGCGCAGGCTATGGAGGAGCAGCGGTCGCACGGACCAGGAGAGGGCGTACCGCGTGGCAAACGAAACTTTCGGGTGCGTGACTGGGAGAGAAATGATCCTTACGGACCGATGCTGCCAGGACAGTACCTACGTCCAGCACTGCGTGCGGACCAGCTGCCACCTTTTGTGCACGCCGACTCGTGAGAGTTCGCGAGCGATGCTGTGCACTGATTGTTTCAATGTACATATGCACACAAAGCTAGCTCGTACGCACCGTGATACACGGCCGTGTAGTGTCGCCACCTCCTGTGGCAGCAGACATCACAGATTGAAGCCGTTGCTAACCGCGGCCTGCTTGATCGCCTTGCGCGAAAATTTGCTTGCACGCGCCTGACGGATTTCACGTACGAATGCTGTGCCGCCGCTCGCCTCGAAGTCGGAAAGGCACATCTCACACATGGTTTGTACCTTGCCGATGCGCGGTGCACCGGGTGGCCCTCGGGTTCCAAGCATTCCTGACGGGTCTTCCAGGCGGTTCAGCGTCGTCTCGAGCTGTGCTGCCCTCCCACCGACCCCGAGATGCCGGCTCATTTTCTTTTGCTGAGTTGTTGCCACCTCCTTGCTTACCGCATGATCCAGCCTGATGCAACTCAGTCGTCAACGGGTTCGTTACTTGATTAGTCCATCGATCGAGCGATTCATCTCGTTTTGATTTTGCAGGTGGCATGAAAGGATAGTCGTTTGCACCTCCAGCCGAGGTGAGCGTAGCCGCTTCTATCGGTGTCTACATGTACGTAGTCGCCGCAGCGGAAGCACTGCGCGTTGGAGGGGCGTGGTCTGTCTCGTCCAGACATGTGCAGTGAGGCATCGTCTAGTCATGTGCAGTAAGAAAGATGATGCATCCAAATGCGCGCAAAAAGGGGTAGAGAATAGGGACGGCACTGTTGCTGGCTGTGACGAGC
>Ga0115567_10007635_pt1 | contig 10248 bp, 10 predicted proteins | sample COGITO_mtgs_1204_2_FD_88679 | JGI IMG/M metagenome (GOLD analysis project Ga0115567, IMG submission 88679) | Pelagic marine microbial communities from North Sea - COGITO_mtgs_120412 | ecosystem: Environmental > Aquatic > Marine > Epipelagic | place: Germany:Helgoland, sampling site Kabeltonne... | reverse complement strand
TGAAGACCCACTATGAACATAAAGAGCGCATGGGCGGAGGCGGCACGCCGGAAAACGGCACCCACCGCGCAGAGCTCGAACAAATGTCGCGTATCGCTGACATTCTCGACAAACGCGTCAAAGTGTTGGAACGCATTCTTGACGATGAAATCCCCAACTGGAGGGACAAAGCATGACCCGCCGTAACAACGATTACGATTACGACTATGATAAGGACTGGGGCGACTCGCCTCGCAGTCCCAAGCTCCGCCGTAACAAGATTGACGGCATTCTGGGCGGCGTCTGCGCCGGTCTCGGTGACTGGCTCGGGATCGACCACGGTCCGATGCGGATCTTCTTTGTCCTCGCGATTATTTTCACCGGACTACCCGCTTTGGTCTACTTCCTGATGTGGATATTCATTCCGTCGGACAAGCGTGCCCCATATATTCGTGAGGACCGGGAACACCGCCGTGCCAGCCGCAAGGCCAAGCGTCACGGCCGGATTGAGCCAACACCCGGGGACACAACCAATTATTCGGATGTGCGGTCCAAATTCCGCTCGCTCGAAGAACGGCTTCAGGACCTGGAACGCTCCGTGACCTCGCGTGAATGGAAACTGCGCCGCGACTTTCGCGATCTAGAAAGCTAGGCCGCCGCCACACTGCCAGCCGGAGACGAAAGCCTCCGGCGCAATTTTAAGACGACACATATTAAAGGGAGAGAAACATGAATATTTTCGTCACAACAATAATGGCCGCCGCTTTTTCTGCCGCGCCAGTCACAAGTGCCACGTCGCTGACCGACCTTCTGCCCGGCAATCCATTTGAAGGCTTGTCCATCAGCGCCGCCGGAATTGGTTTTGAAGTGAACGGCGACGGGATTGAAACCCAAGCAGCCGACACCGCAGACTTTGAAATCGAACTCAAGCTGAAATCCGGCGCGCCAATCCGCGTGAGGCTCTAATCATGACTCCCATCAAATTTAAGACAACTATGGCGGCAGCCCTATTGACCAGTGCCATGGTCATGCCCGCTGCCGCCGCCGACATCACGATCAAGAATTTTGTCGGCCAAATTGATATTATTCAAGGCGATGACGGTGTGAGCGTCCTTGACGCCGGGACAAAAGGCGGACTGGATTACTCTGACAGCCGCGGCAATATCCATATCGATGGCGGTCTGAGCCGCAAAGAACGCAACAAAGTCTGTAACGGGAACGGAATTTCATTCGATCTCGACTGGAACGGAAAGCGCCACACAGGCGATACGCGGCTAAAAGACTATCCGGAACTGCGTATCAGCGTTCCAAACGGGTCGAATTTGATCATTCGCGACAGCGCGCTCTATCTCGACTCGCAATCCCACCTTGGAGATGCTGACTTGGACGTCCAAGGCTGTTTCGATATGAAAATTGACTCGGCAGAGACATTGAAGCTCGACAAATCGGGTTCAGGCGACATCGAAATCGGCCGCGCAGACAGTGTCGACATTGAAAAGTCAGGCTCTGGCGATGTCGAGCTCGGCCGAACGGCCCGCTTCAATCTCGAGCAGTCCGGATCAGGCGACATTGAGGTCGACCGTGTTGACGGACCTGTGACGATCGATAAGTCAGGCTCTGGCGATATTGAAATCGGTGAAATAGACGGTGATTTCGAGATCGATAAATCTGGTGCCGGCGATGTCGAGGTAAACGACGGAACCGTGCCGAGCCTGCGTGTCAACAATAGCGGTTCGGGCGATGTCGATATTGACGCCGCCGTGGGCGACGCCGTCGTCCGGGCCTCGGGATCCAGCGACGTTTACGTCAAATCGGTGAGTGGCCGCGTCGACGTGTCGACATCAGGCTCCAGCGACTTTACGCGGGGAGACGACTGATCCGCGCTGCGAAATCGCGGCTCAGCGGACTGGGTTCGCCCAAATAGGCGCTGACCAGCGCTTCGCCCAAAATCGGGGCAAACACGAAACCGCGCGACCCCAAGCCGGACAGGACCCACACATCCTGTTCGGTTTTTTCGTGTCGGAAGGACAGGAGCCGCGGCAGCGTGTCCGGCGAATTAACGCGCACACTGGTGCGGTGGGAACGGACCTCTGGATTGACATTCAGTCCCCGATTTTGGGCCTGAGCCAAATTTTGCGCGTCGTCTTCAGGCCGGATTGCAAACGCCTGGTCATGATCCAAAATTCGCTCATGCGTCGCGCCGAGCAGCACGTCTCCGCGGATTGGAATTGCATAGCCCCCATAGGTGGTGGGCGCCGGGACCTCGCCAGCCGCCCAGCTGAGCTGTCCACGTGCATATCGAAATGTCCCGTCCGGCAGCAGCGTGCGCACACCATAGCCAGCGGCGAGGATGACGGGACCGTCAACCTCGTCCAAGACGTCGATTTTGCGCGCGTCGATGTCCGCGCCGCCAAGGAATGACTGCCGCGCCGCCTCTGTATCGATCACGAGCGAACTGCTCAGATCGACGCCGCCATTCATTTCCGCGATGTGCCCTGGCCCTAGCGCGGCTTGCTCAATCAGCTTTGCAAACCGGGCCTGCTCGGCCGCGTCTTTTGCTAGGTGATGCACGCCCTCATGCCGGATCGCGCCCGCATAGGCATGCCGCGCATAAAGGAAGCTAGAGAGGAAAAACCGCGACGCCGGATTATCCTGCAAATCAAAGCGCGGTTTAATCAGGGCCGCGCCATTTCCCGATGCGGCAATATGGTCCGGATCGGCGATCATATGCGGAGTGATGCCGCGCCGCGCAAAGGCCCGCGCGATGGACGCGCCGGCAATTCCGTCGCCAATAATCGTCGGTATCTGCGGACGGGACGGGCGCGCCGGCGTGCCCGGCATGACGGCTTCCAGACGCTGGCGTTTGCGGCCAAAACCGGGCTTGCGCGCGACGGTAAAGCCGGCCTCACTGAGGCCGCGCCGGACCGCGCCCGCAACCGTAAATGTTCCGGCCATCCCGCCTGGCGCCGTCAGACCCGCCACCTCGGCCATGATCGCCGGGCTCCACATCTGCGGATTTTTCGCAGGCGAAAACCCGTCCAGAAACCACGCATCGGCTTTGAAAGCCTGAGAGGCCAATGCCGGGACAATATCGTCATGAATCAGGGTCAGGGTGACCGCGCCGAAATGGCGGCGGTGAATGCCGCGTACCGGACCGGGCCAGCTCTCTATGAGCGGCGCCGCAAACTCTGAGAGATCAGGAAAGTGAGCGAGCGCGCGCTTTAAATCACTGCGCTCGAACGGAAAGCCTTCAACCGAGATATAATGGAGCCGCCCGCCTGCGCCGCTTTTTTGCCACGCTTGCAGGGTTGCGAGAAAATTGAGCCCGGAGCCAAATCCCAACTCGGCAATGGTGAAAAGATCGCGGCCCATCCACCGTTCCGGCAGTCCGCAACCAGCCAGGAAGACGGCCCGTGTTTCCTCCAAACCACCATCGACAGAAAAATAAATATCGCCAAAATCTTCAGCCGCAGGCGTGCCGGGCCGGGAGAAATCAAGCGACGGAGCTGGGGTGCGAGTGAGAGGCTTGGGTGGCGGCATGCAGCGCTCTTATGTCCTTTTGATAGGCCCGCAACAATGCCTCTGAAAGAAAAAAGATAGGGTCTATCGTAGCCGGAGTCGGGTCAGGAATTTGCGACCAATCTATAGCGCAACCTAAGTATTCCTTGCAAATTGATCCCCCGGATCAATTGCCTACTGGCCCATGATCCGGCGAAACAGACCCTGCTCGACATAGCCGTCAGCCGGTAAACCATTCGCCGCCTGCCAGGCGCGGATCGCTTTGCGCGTTGCGGGCCCAATCATGCCGTCAATGCCTTTTGTATCATATCCAAGCGCCGTGAGCCGTTCTTGCATCGCTTTCTTGTTGTCGAACGAAATAGGCTGGTCGCCTTCCGGCCAAGGATTGCGGATGGCTGTTTCGCCCATCAACGCATCGCCGAGGCTGGCAATGCCCATGACATAGCTGGTTGAATTATTATATTTCTTGATCGCATCGAAATTGCGGAAGGTCAGAAATTTCGGGCCGCGATGTCCGGCCGGTGCCAGGAGTTTCGCCTCCAGTGCGGTCGCGGCGGGGCTATACATCAAGCCATTGGCAGGCTTGGCGCCCAACGCCACCCATTCAGAGACAGGCTTGCGAACCGTTTCCGACGATGCGTAGTCAAACCCGTTCGGCAGGACCACTTCGGACATGACAGGCTGCCCGACTTTCCAGCCGGACCGCGTCAGATAGTTGGCCGCACTGGCCAGCGCATCGCCTTCGGAGGTCCAGAGATCCGTATTGCCATTGCGGTCGAAATCGACCGCATAGTCGCGGAATGTTGTCGGGATGAATTGCGTCATCCCCATTGCGCCTGCCCATGATCCTTTGAGTTGGTCAATACGGACCGCGCCAGATTGAATCAGGTCGAGCGAGGCGTAAAGCTGTTGCTCGCCGAATTGTTTGCGGCGGCCTTCAAAGGCAAAGGTGGCCAGGCTGTCAATAATGTCGTGCGTGCCGAGAATTTCGCCATAAGCGCTTTCTAGCCCCCAGATCGCGGCCAGATATTGACGCGGAACGCCGTAAACGCGTTCGATTTCGTCAAATTCAGTTGTATGCTCCGCCAGCTTCGCCTGACCATTGCTGATGCGTGTCGGATTGGCGGCGCTTTTGATATAGGCCCAGACCGGACGCGTAAATTCGGGTTGGTCGCTGTCGCGTTCCAACGCTTTTTCGTTAATGCGGGCCCGGCCAACTGTGTCAGCGAGCAAGGCCGGACTATACCCCTTTGCGAGCGCGCGGCGGGTGAAATCCTGTTGCCAGATCGCAAACCGTTGTTCAGGGGGTAGGCTGTTGGGCGACGATGTTTCCATCCGGTTCAAAACAGCCGTCGGCGCGTCATTGGCCTCGGCCGTGATGGCCGCCGCGCTGGCGCCGACTCCGCCTTCTATGGCGATGTCAGAGGTCGCGCATCCGCTTAAGGCGATGGCAAAAGGCAGGCTGAGGAATAGGTAACGCATAAGAGTAGAATACCAGCCACGATCCTGTTCCGATAGAGAAGAGTTATGAAGCTTGTGTCAGAATGATGACGATATCGTGTGTAAGCAAAAGCGGCTGACATCCCTGTCACCCTCCATTGACAGCGGGCGGCATGATACATATATGCCCGCTTCCGCTGAAAATGCGCTAGAAATTTGTATGAAGGACATCGAGCCATGAAAGTCCGCAGCTCGCTTAAATCTCTGAAGAACCGTCATCGCGATTGCCAGATTGTGCGTCGCAAGGGCCGTCTTTACGTGATCAACAAGACTGACCCCCGTTTCAAGGCCCGCCAAGGCTAAGTGATTGGCGGCGTATTTGCGCCGTGACAACAGGTCTATTATGACACGGCCTCTTGCCTTGACGGGCGAGGGGCTTCATTTTGCGCGGGTGAAAACATTATCCGCCATTCTGCTTTGCGCTCTGCTGGCCGCGCCGGCCTTGGCGCAAGACACGCCTCCGCCATCTGAAACGCCGGAGGCGAACACGCGCGACAATCAGGCCCCGGACCCAGATAGTCTTATCGAGCCGGATCGCCCCCGTATCATCGTTCCGCGGATTACGATCGAGCCGACCCCGCCATTGGTGGCGCCGGACGGTTCATTGCCCGCGCCAGAGCTGCCGCCCGACGCGTCCGATTTGCCGCCGCCCGATCAATCCATTCCCGAAGCGCCGACGCCAGCGGCGGACGCCCCGGACTATTCGCGTTTGTCCTCGAATGAGGAGCGTGCGGCGCGGCTGGACGACATGTTTGCGCGCCTGTCAGATGTGGAAGACGCTGAAGCGGGCAATTTGATCGCCGAGGAGATCTGGGCGGTTTGGCTCGATAGCGGCAGTGCCTCGGTCAATCTGTTGCTGCGGCGCGGTGCTGACTCGCAAGCGCTCGGCGGCAACACGCTGGCCCGCGTCATGTATGATCATGTCACGTCCTTGCAGCCGGACTATGCGGAAGGCTGGGCGCGCTCATCACGGTTGGCGCTGGAAGAGCGTGATTTTTCCCGGGCTGCGGGCGAAGCCGTCCGGGCGCTCACGCTGGAGCCGCGCCACTTCTATGCGCTGTGGACGCTCGGCAATGTGCTGGAACGGCTCGGCCGACAGGAAGATGCGCTGGAAGCCTACCGCGAAGCGAACCGTTTATATCCGGCGCTGGAATCTGTCTCAGACCGGGTCGATGCGCTGGAACTGAGCCTTGATGGCGGCGTGCTTTAGTCGCTGAAGACCTCTGCCGCTGCCAAGCGGTCCTCAATCCCGCTTTGGCTCGCCGACCAGTGATCGAAATAGTCCGCACCCGACCGGCCGGAATCCTGGGCAATCGCGGCAATCCGGCCCATGCCGGAAAACAGTGTCTCTGGCAGCTGCGCCGCAATCGGATCGGCAAACGCCTCGTCCGGATCGATAATGGTCCAACCCTCCGCGCGCAACGCCGCCACCATGTCCGCCGTAAAGGATGCGGCCAGATCATTTTCGTGAAGCAATATGACTTGCGCCGGACGACGTCCCAGCACGTCCATTGCCATGCGGTCAAAATGAGCGGCGGCGTCGACGACCATATCGCTGTAAAGCTGTGACAATGCCGCCTCATCAACCGTCTGCCCGGCTTTCAGCGCCTCCTGCCACAACTGATCGAGATGCCAGTCATAAGTATCGATGGTGACATAGCCGCTCATAATATCGCGGTCCGACAAGGCCGCACGGATTGCGTCTCGCTTATCGCGCGCCGTTGCCTCGTCGCCATAGCCTCCTTCATCCAGATAGGGGAAACGAAACCAGGCCCGGCGGTTGGGCAAGCCATCCAGCGCGGCTTCGGCCTGATCAATATCGGCGATATAGGCGTCGGTTTCGATCCGGCTGGCCCACGGGTGAGTATGGCTGTGATTGGCGATGCGGTGTCCGGCGTCAGCATAGGCGCGAATCCGCGCCGCCCCGTCGTCAATCGCCATTCCCTGCGTCGTTGCAAAAATGGCGACAGGCCCGGTCTGCGCGTTATCGAACTGGGCGAGCATCGCTTGCGTGCGCGCAGTGCCGGTAAAGACACGCCCATCACCGCGCGGGGCATCATCATAGGTCAGAGCAATGCGTTTTTCGGAGGTAAGATCAGCGCTGGACTCTACGGCTGGGGCCGGGTCAGGGGCAGGCGCGGCGCAGCCCGCCAGCATGAACAAGGATAGGAATAATGGGGCGAGATGTCTCATAGCCTGTCCTAATCCGGTCAAAGCCTGCGGCACAATACGAAAAACCGACCAAAAAAGGCATAATCATGCGCCTGCATGGTTGCGCCGTGATGTCAGCACGTTACAGGCCCGCCCCATGCCAGTTCCTACGCTCGTCCTCAATTTCGGCCATTCCGTCTTGCGCTCGCTTACCGATTATACGGAAGCGGCGTCGGAGATTTACCGCCATTACCGCAATGGCTGGAACATTGTCGCTGTGACCTCGGCGCAGGGTGACCAGACGGATGTGCTGCAGGCGGAAGCGCGCCGGATCGGTCCGGAAGACGATGCCCGCAACCTGCCGGAATTATTGCAGCTGGGCGAGCGCCGCTCGGCAGCGCTGCTGGCGCTGGCGCTGGAACGGATCGGCGCGCCCGCCTTTGTGCGCCAAGCGCGTGATTTGGGGCTGACAGCGGAAGGTGACCCGATGAATGCCGTGCTGACGGGACTGAATACCGGGCAACTTATGCAGGATCTGAAGGACCACGATATTGTTGTCATGCCCGGCTTTGTGGCGATTGGCGAAAAAGATCGCGCCGTCTTGCTCGGGCAGGGCGGCTCGGATCTCACGGCGCTTTATGTTGCGGATCAACTCGGCGCGCCCGCGCTGCTGCTCAAGGATGTGGACGGGGTCTATGACCGCGATCCGCGCGAAGCGTCGACAGAGCCGCTGCGACGCTATGGCCGCATTTCCTATGCCGATGTGCGGCGCAAGGCCGGGCCGCTCATTGCCTCGCGCGCGCTCGATTATGCCGAAAGCACGGGACAACGGTTCCGGATCGGCAAGCCCGGCAATGCCAGCGCGACTCAGGTTGGCGATGTGTCCGACAAGCCGCAGACAAGTACACCGCCAAGGAAGCTCCGTATTGCGATGATGGGGCTGGGTGTCGTCGGCGGTGGTGTCTGGCGGCGGGCTGCCGCGCATCCGGACCGGTTCGAGATTGTCCGCGTCATGGTCCGCAGCCCCGAGAAATATCTCGACCAAGGCTATCCCGAAGCGATTCTAACCACTGACAGCGCCGATTTGTTAAGTGCGGAGCCCGATGTTTTTATTGACGTCTCCGGCCCGATTGACCCGGCCTTGGAGTTGACCCGCGAAATGCTCCGGCGAGGCGTCCATGTCGTGTCCGCCAATAAGCAGGCCATTGCCGAAGGCGGCCAAGGGCTGCTTGATCTGGCCGCGCAGTCGAAGGCGCAGCTGCTTTTCTCCAGCGCGGCAGGCGGCGGTATGCCCGTGCTTGAAATGTGCATTCGCGAAAAAGGCCGCATCGCGCGGGTCGAAGCGCTGCTCAATGGCACAACCAATTTCATGCTCGGCGAGATGGATAAAGGCATGTCCTATGAGGACGCGCTGAAAATTGCGCAGGAACGCGGCTATGCCGAAGCCGATCCAACTTCCGATGTGGATGGCCATGACGCGGCGGCGAAAATCCGGCTGGTCAGCCTGCTCGGTTTCGGCGTCGAACTGACGCCGGATCAGATTGACCGCGATACGTTAGCGCAGGTTGATGACGCGCTGAAGCCGGGCACGATCCTCAAACGTGTGGCGCGCGTCTCAGGCGACACAGGCAAAATTGTTGCCGATCTGCGCCTGCGCGCGCTCTCGCCCAACAACTTCCTCGCCAAGGCGGACGGAGAGGACGCCCACGCAGTGTTCGATTTCACCGATGGTGACCGCTACGTCATCCGCGGCAAGGGCGCCGGCCGCTGGCCGACGACCGAAAGCGTGATGGCGGATCTATACGATCTGTCCAATGCGGGCGGCACAACTTAAAGATCGCAAACAAGGAACTGAAACCCTCGTCGCGCGTCCTGTTATCAGCGCCTTTTCGGCGTCATGACGGGAGAAACGAAAATGGCCACCTGCGATCAATGCGGAAACAATTATGACCGCGCTTTCACTGTGACGCTGCATGACGGTCGGTCCGGCTCGTTTGACAGTTTCGAATGCGCGATTGCCAAAATGGCGCCGACGTGTGCGCAATGTGGTTGCCGAATCATTGGACATGGCCGCGAAACGTCAGGTGACGAGACCTATTGCTGTGCCTCCTGTGCCCGCATGGCCGATGCGCAGCTGGAAGACTGAGGCGTGGCATCCGCTCCAGCGGTGGATTCCGCAAAGCCTGTGTTGAACGGGTCTTCTGACAAAATTTCGACAATCCAATCCTGGTTAAAAAGCCCGTGGCTTATTGGTGCAATGGTTGTCGCGATGTTGGTGGTGTTGCATTTTATTGCGCCGTTTTCAGAATGGCAGGACGCTTTCACGCGCGCGGAACCCCTCTGGCTGCTCGCCGCTATCGGGCTCGTCCTCCCGCACGAGATAATCAAAGTGTTGCGGATGGAACAGTTGCTTCCGATTGTTGCGCCGCATAGAATTTTTCATACAAAAATCACCTGCGGCATGTCGTGCGTTGCGGAGCTTCCGGTCGGCACACTTGGCGGTGATCTTTACCGGGTCATAAGGTTGGAGGAATGCGGCGCCGCACCGGAAGACGCCACGGCTGCAACGTTCCTGATGCGGATTATTGCTTTTACAATGACAATCAGCCTCGCGGGTCTGGGCGGGGTTATTGTACTTGGCAGTGCATTCCCCTTGCTTGGCCCGGTGATCGGCGCCTTGATCCTGCTCCTGCTGGCGACATCGAAAAACCCGCCAGGATTCCTTACCCGGTTGGTTGACCGCGCCGACGATACGCCGCGCGGCGCATGGGGGCGGTTCTTATCGCTCTCCGCGCGCCTATTGCGCCATGTTTTCCGGGCTGGTGCAGACCTGCACCGAAGACAAATCGGCATTATCCTCGCCTATACTCTTGCGATTTATATTGTCCGGGGCGCGATCGTTTGGTTCTCCCTTCTCTCGCTTGATCTGGATGTCAGCTATATAGCCGCGCTGGCCTCCCTGGCAGTGGGAAATCTCGCCAGCTCCATCCCCAGCCCGGCGGGCAATGTCGGCTTGCGCGAAGGCGGCATGATTGGCGTGCTGGCAGGGTTTGGCGTTGCTGTTGCGCCGGCGGCCATCGGCGCGCTTCTGTTCCGGGG
>Ga0115567_10007634_pt1 | contig 10250 bp, 9 predicted proteins | sample COGITO_mtgs_1204_2_FD_88679 | JGI IMG/M metagenome (GOLD analysis project Ga0115567, IMG submission 88679) | Pelagic marine microbial communities from North Sea - COGITO_mtgs_120412 | ecosystem: Environmental > Aquatic > Marine > Epipelagic | place: Germany:Helgoland, sampling site Kabeltonne... | reverse complement strand
TCCGCGCCTACTTGAAAGCCTTGGATGATCGCGGTTTATCGGCTGCAACGGCGGCGCGGAGATTATCTGCGCTGAAGAGATTTTTCCGATTTATCCTGGATATGGGGTTTCGCGACGATAACCCAACAACCAGCCTTGATGGCCCAAAACGGGGTCAACGCTTGCCAAAATATCTCAATGAGACCGAGGTGGATGCGTTGTTAGAAGCCGCTCGCCGACGACCCGGCGCCGATGGCATTCGTATTTTAGCCCTGATGGAAATTCTGTATGCGACGGGGCTTCGCGTGACCGAGTTGGTAACGTTGCCTGTGTCATCATTTGTTCGTGAAAGCCCTGTGGTGACCGTTACGGGCAAAGGGGGGCGGGAACGCATGGTGCCACTAGGGGAACCTGCCCAAGACGCTGTGCGAGACTATTTAATGGTTCGTGAGAGTTTCCTGCCAAAAGGCCGTGGAACGTCCCGAACGAATAAGTTTTTGTTCGCATCACGGGGCAAAGAAGGGCATCTGACCCGTGCCCGGTTTGGTCAGGTGATTAAGGAATTGGCGGTCGAGGCTGGTTTGGACCGAAGGCGCGTTTCGCCCCATGTGCTGCGGCATTCATTTGCGAGCCATTTGCTGGCAAATGGCGCAGATTTGCGAGCTTTACAGCAGATGTTAGGGCATGCGGATATCTCGACGACGCAGATATACACGCATGTTCTCGAAGAACGCCTGCGGTCCTTGGTTGAAACGGCCCATCCCCTCGCGCAGATGTGAGAGAAATCGTTAGATTTACGAGCCTTTTAGAGGGCACCCGCGTTGACAGTGAGCCTACAGGACTCTATCTCTTTCTCAGCTAATTCAAGACCGTAAACTGAGCGGTCCCCCTTGTTATTTTGGCGACGCGCCAGGAGCCGCAAATGCTGCAAAACTTTGCCAAACGCCTATTCGGCTCGGCCAACGACCGCTTTATCAAAACGCTCGAAAAATCTGCCGCCGAAATCAATAGTTTTGAGGCTTCAGTCGAACCGCTTTCCGACGATGAGCTAAAGGCCAAGACCGATGAATTCCGGGGTCGCTTGGATGCAGGCGAGACATTAGACGACATTTTGCCAGAAGCATTCGCGACCGTTCGTGAAGCAGCAAAACGATCATTGGGCCAACGCCATTACGATGTTCAAATGTTGGGTGGGATTGTACTTCACCGCGGCATGATTTCCGAGATGAAAACCGGCGAGGGTAAAACCCTTGTTGCGACGCTGGCGGTTTATTTGAACGCTCTTGAAGGCAAGGGTGTTCATGTCGTTACCGTGAACGATTACTTGGCGCAGCGTGATGCCGCCTGGATGGGGCAAGTCTATACCTTCCTTGGTCTGACTGTTGGCGTGATTTCTCATGGTCTTTCCGACGAAGAACGCCGCGAAGCATACGGATGCGATGTAACCTACGCGACCAACAATGAACTCGGCTTCGACTATCTGCGCGATAACATGAAGTTCACCTTGGAAGACATGGTCCAACGGGATTTCAACTTCGCCATCGTCGATGAGGTCGATAGTATTCTTGTCGATGAGGCGCGGACTCCCTTGATCATTTCCGGCCCGACCGAAGATCTTGGTGATCTCTATGCCTCGGTTAACAAGCTGATTCCGGACATTAACGAAGAAGATTACGAGAAAGACGAAAAAGCACGCTCCGCCTCCTTTACCGAAGATGGTATGGAGAAGATGGAGCAGCTCATGGCCGATGCGGGCATGCTCGAAGATGGGTCTTTGTACGATCTTCAAAACGTCAGCCTTGTCCACCATGCCAACCAGGCACTGCGTGCACATGTGTTGTTTGAACGTGATGTCGACTACATCGTCAAAGATGACGCGGTGGTGATTATTGATGAATTCACGGGCCGTATGATGGAAGGCCGTCGGTTCTCCGAAGGCTTGCACCAGGCACTTGAGGCCAAGGAAAACGTCAAGATTCAGAACGAGAACCAGACGCTGGCGTCTATCACGTTCCAGAACTATTTCCGTCTCTATCCCAAGCTGGCGGGTATGACCGGTACGGCAATGACAGAAGCCGGGGAATTCGCTGAAATTTACAGCCTCGAGGTCGTTGAAATTCCAACCAACGTTCCTGTCTCTCGTAAAGATAACGACGATGAGGTTTATCGGACGGTTGAAGAAAAATACGACGCCATCGTTGATGAAATCCAAGAGTCCTTTGAGCGCAATCAACCCGTTCTTGTCGGTACGGTATCGATTGAAAAATCTGAACTGCTGGCAGAGTCGTTGAAGAAGCGCGATGTTCCCCACAAGGTGTTGAACGCGCGCTACCACGAACAAGAAGCATCCATCGTGGCCCAAGCAGGCCGGCCGGGCGCTGTAACAATCGCAACGAACATGGCGGGCCGCGGTACTGATATTCAGTTGGGCGGCAACCTAGATATGCGAATTGAACAAGAAGTCACAGCCGAGGTGGGCACCCCTGAATACGAAAAAGCCGTTACGACGTTCAAAGCGGAAATTGGGGAACACCGAGAAGTCGTCCTGGCCGCCGGTGGGCTTTATGTGTTGGGGACGGAACGGCATGAAAGCCGCCGGATCGATAACCAGCTTCGGGGTCGTTCAGGTCGTCAAGGTGATCCCGGCACGTCCAAGTTCTATCTGTCGCTACAAGATGATCTGATGCGGATCTTCGGATCAGAACGCATCGATGGCATGCTGACAAAACTGGGCCTGCAAGAAGGTGAGTCGATTATCCACCCGTGGGTGAACAAGGCGCTCGAAAAAGCCCAAACCAAGGTCGAGGCCCGCAACTTTGAAATTCGTAAGAACCTGCTGAAATTCGATGATGTGATGAATGATCAGCGTAAGGTCATCTACGAGCAACGCCGCGATTTGATGGCAGCCGAAGACGTTGCCGAAGATGTGATTGAGATGCGCCATCAAGTGATCGAAGACTTGGTCGCGACGGCTATCCCACCAAAAGCTTATGTCGATCAATGGAACGTTGATCTGCTGCATGAAGAAATACAGCGTCTGTTTGGTGCAGATTTGCCGGTCAAGGAATGGGCGGCAGAAGAGGGTATTGCAGACCAGGAAATCCAAGAACGCCTGATCGATGCAACGGATCGTATGATGGCTGAAAAAGCGGTCAATGTCGGTCCAGAAGTGATGCGTTCTGTCGAAAAGAGCCTGTTGCTGCAACTGCTCGATCAAAGCTGGAAAGAGCATTTGCTGACCCTGGATCACCTGAGGCAAGGGATTGGCCTTCGTGCATATGCGCAGCGCGATCCGTTGAATGAATACAAGCGCGAAGCCTTTGATCTGTTTGATGAAATGCTGACGGGCTTACGCGACCGCGTGACACTTGTTCTTGCCCACGTCCAGTTCCAAAGAGAACCTGATATGGATGCCTTAAGGCCATCTCAACAGGTGACTCATGAAACGCGCAACGATCCTGCACAGAAGACATCTTCAGGTGATGCAGATGGTGACGATGATGTCGGTACGGTCAGCAACAGACAATCTGCTGCGGACATTGATCCGAATGATGAAAGTACCTGGGGACGCGTACCTCGCAATGCCCCGTGTCCTTGTGGATCAGGTAAGAAGTTCAAGCACTGCCACGGTAAGGTCGGCTGATTTAGCCTTGTTGCGGAGCGGCGAGGCCTCGGCCTATCGCCGCTGCCAGCCATGCCAGGGCTAACCACCAGGATTGCCACACACCATAAGACAACAGCCACGGCACGATAAACGCCGATAGCAGGGCTGCCTGAACGGCGAGCTCGTTGTTGGGCATGTCCTTTGTGGCCTTGAATATCAGGGCTAGTAAAATGCCAATGACAGCGACACCGACGGCTCCCAATTCAAGCCAGACCTGCAAGGCCCCGTTGTGTGGATGCAGGGGCATAAGTTCGATACCCCACATGATCTTTTCATTGGCCCCTGGGAAGCTGCGGCTGGCGTCGGCGCCATAACCCAATAAGAACGACCCTTCAGAAATAGCTTCGGTGACGAACCGCCACATGTGAAAGCGGTGGGTTTCACTCGACCATGCACCTTGTCCGGGGATCATCGCGTTGAGCGTTTCTTGGTCGGGCAAAAATGTGCCCATCAGAAATGGCATCATGATAACGGCAAGCAAAACGACGATGCACAAAACCGCGAAGCCAATTTTCCCCGAAAAGCGAACCATGATGAAGGCAAGCAGGGCGACCAAGATCGCGAGGTTGCTGGCGCCATGCTCTAGATTGAAAAATGTGATGGTGGCAACGCCCAACAAAGCGGCAGCATAAGCCTTTGCTTTAGCACCGCGATTCCAAAGCATGACGAGGCACGGTATCAGGAATATGGCGATGATGGTCTGCGCGTGCGACAGGGTGCGAATGGGGTGCTGGTTTTCTTTGCCCCATAAGGGCTGGTCATACATGAGGCCATAGAAAGTGCCGAGCGCGAGAAGTGCAATCGCGATGCTCATGCCTGCGATCAGGGCGGTTTGCGTGGTGTGGGTCTCGGCCTCAGATTGATGTTTAGCCTGATACAGCATGATCAGCCCAAATATGGCGAGACCGGCAAAGCTCAACCCGACCTTGATCGATTGCGCGGGCACCAATGCCCATGTTGCTGAACCCAACACCAAACCTGTTATCAGCAATGCCCATAAAGCCGTCTGCGTGCTGCATATCCCCCGGATGACGGATCGGTGTCGGCGCAACATATCGAGCAATGCCCACATGCCGATAATCAATAGTACGGGGACGAGGCCTCGGCCACTCGGCGCGGAAATGATGGGTACAATGAATGCTGTAAGGGGAAGTGGCCGCAACCATGGCGCACTTGTTTCACTTGGGGTAGGGGCCAAGCTGTTAGCCAAGACCCTTTTCGCCCATGCTCAGGAACTTTTCCCGTCTGCGGGAAATAAGGGCGTCTCCTGGTTGGTCGCTCAGATCTTCTAGGATTTTAGATATTTCGTCGCCGACACGTTTCATCGTGGCAGCAGGATCACGGTGCGCACCACCCAAGGGTTCTGAAATAATCTGATCGATGATGCCGAGTTTCAAAAGGTCCTGCGCTGTTAGCCTCAGGGCTTCTGCGGCAACAGATGCCTGATCGGAATCGCGCCACAAAATAGACGCACATCCTTCGGGAGAGATCACCGAATAGATCGAATGTTCCAGCATCATGACTTTGTCGGCGACGGCGAGTGCGATCGCACCCCCAGAACCACCTTCGCCAATAATTAAGCTGACAAAGGGAACACGGATTTTAATGCATGTTTCTATTGATCGCGCGATGGCTTCGGCTTGGCCGCGGGCCTCGGCATCAATGCCGGGATAAGCGCCCGGGGTATCGACAAGTGTGATCAGCGGTAAATTAAAACGATCCGCAAGTTCCATCAGGCGTTGGGCTTTGCGGTAGCCCTCGGGCTTGGCCATGCCAAAATTATGTTTGATGCGGGTCTCGGTCGTTTCGCCTTTTTCATTACCGATAACAACGACAGATTGTCCCTGGAATCGGCCCATGCCGCCGACGATCGCATTGTCGTCTGCAAATGCACGGTCGCCCGCCAACGGCGTAAAATCTGTAATCAGACCATCAATATATGCTTTGGCGTGGGGGCGGTTTTGATGGCGCGCCACCTGTGCCTTTTGCCACGGTGTCAGCTTTGCATAGGTCTGTGTCAGCTGCTTTTGGACTTTGTCCTGCAACTTGCCGACTTCATCAGCAATATTGACCTCTCCTTCGCTAGAGAGATGACGCAATTCTTCAATCTTGCTTTCAAGATCGGCGATAGGTTTTTCAAAGTCTAAATACGCTTGCATTGGCGGTATGTATCACTTTCGGCAATGAATAGCGAGACTACAAAAGCAGAATCGGTGTTAATTTCCAGCGATTTGCGCGGCTGTATCGACCATAACTTTGGCTTGCTTGATCGATGCAATATCTATCAGTTTTCCGTCCAAAGTCACGGCACCTTTACCTTGTTTTTGGGCCTCTTCCATCGCATCGATGATGGCTTGTGCTTTGGCGACTTCTTTTTCTGAAGGGCTGAAAACATCATTGGCGAGATCGATTTGCGTCGGGTGGATCGCCCATTTCCCCTCACAACCCAATACGGCGGCGCGTTTTGCCTGCGCGACATAGCCGTCCTGGTCTTGGATATCGCCAAACGGCCCATCGATGGGGCGCAATCCGTTGGCGCGAGCGGCAACGACCATGCGTGCGATCGCATAATGCCACATATCGCCCCAATGAACCGCACGCTCGCCGTCAGCCAGCGGATCGGTGAGCACATGATAATCTTCGTTAGGCCCGCCGATATTCGTTGTCCGCGCTTTGGTCGATGCCGCGTAGTCGGCGACACCGAAATGCAGCGATTCGTTTCTGGGTGACGCTGCTGCGATTTCGTGGACGTTTTCCATACCAAGTGCGGTTTCGATGATCATTTCAAAGCCGATCTTGTTGGTCAGCCCCTTGGCCGCTTCGATTTGGGTGACCAGCATGTCGATGGCATAGATATCGGATGCGGTGCCCGCTTTTGGTATCATGATGAGGTCTAAGTGCTGCCCCGCTTGCTCCACCACGTCGATGACATCGCGGTAGCAATAATGGGTATCGAGGCCATTGATTCGAACGGAAACGGTCTTAGAAGACCAATCCAGATCGTTCAGTGCTTCGATGATGTTTTTGCGGGCCTGTTCTTTGTCGTCTGGCGCGACGGCATCTTCAAGATCAAGGAAAACCATGTCGGCGCTGCTTTCTGCAGCCTTTTGCAGAAACTTTGGGCTAGATCCTGGAACGGCCAATTCGGAGCGGTTCAGGCGTGCTGGCGCTTGTTCAACAATGGTGAAGCTCATTTTGAAAATCCTCGAACATAAATAATTTAATTATGCGCAGCAGAATGCCGAAACTTGTGCATATGCACAATGATAAATGTGTGCGCATGCACAACGACAAACTTGAGCAGATGCACAGAGGTAAAATGGCTTCTATTCAGGGAAAGCACGCAAAGAAAAACGGTTGATGATGTCATCAACCGTTGAGTTTGGAGAGTTATTAACGTGAATCTTAAAAGTTGATCGCGATCACGCGAACGATTGGAAATTCGTCTGTTGAGCATCTGTGACAGATGCTGGAGCTGAGGCTTGGCTGCGCTTTCGCTCGACTTCACGATGAACAGCATCGCGGTACAACAGCTCTTTGGCTTTTCTGCGGCGTTTCAATTCGACGCTCTCGCGGATAACCACGAAAATACAAACAATCATTCCGATGACAAATGCAGCAGTAAGTGCACCTAGTTTAATCACTTCTGCGTCGCTGAAAGCATCCATTTTGATCTTTTCCCCGTTCCCGTTACGCGTTATTGCAACGCGGCTGTTAGTCATGTGCTGGTGTGCAATTTCGATTACAATATCGACTTTCTTCCTCTGTGACCGATTCAATTGATTGCAGTTTGTTACGGAATGTTAAAAGGCCCTCGCAACGCCGTGACTTGCCCTGATATGCGTCAATGTGCTTTATCCAATGCGTTGTGGTGCCCACAGGGGGACCACGCCTAATTTACAGGAGTTTTCCATGCGGTTTCGTGCGTTCGTTCCTTTCCTTGCAGCAATTGCCATTTCGACATCATCGATGTCCGTTGCCATCGCAGCAGATGATCCGGTCGTGGCTATTGTTAACGGCCATAAAATCTTGAAATCAGAACTTATGGCAGCGCGCGAGAATTTGCCTGAAGAGTACCGGCCGGTTCCGATGGAGCAGATTTTCCCGGTACTGTTGTCGAGCCTTGTCGACAGCAGATTGGTTGCGGTGGACGCGAAATCTCGGAAACTCGATAAAGAGGCGGGATACAAAGAGCGGTTAGAGCAAATTTCTGTTCAAGTCCTTGAAAGATATGCCGTTCGCCAAGCAATCGAAGCAGCCGTCACCGACGATAAACTTCGCACCGAATACCAAAATCGCGTTTCAGGTGGCGGAGACAAAGAAGTCAGTGCTCGTCATATTCTTGTGAAAACCAACGATGAAGCGATGGCGATCATCAAGGAACTTGATGGCGGTGCAGACTTTGCCGAGCTTGCAAAAACCAAATCAACCGGGCCATCTGGTCCCAGAGGCGGCGACTTGGGTTATTTCGCAAAGGGCCAGATGGTGCCACAGTTTGAAACCGCCGCATTTGCGCTGGAAAAGGGTGCTTACACCAAAGAGCCCGTTCAAACGCAATTTGGTTTTCATGTCATCAAAGTTGAAGACTCCCGCGAGACAACACCACCAACCTTCGAAGAGAGTGTGGACGAGATTCGCAACGATATGGCACAAGCCGCTGCGGCCCAATATATCGAAGGTCTTCGTGGCGCCGCCAAGATTGAGCGTTTCAATATCGATGGCTCTAAACAGAACTAAGTGAAAAACGAAACATTATGGTAGATCGCTCGCCTCTGGCGCCAAAAACATTCCCTGACATGCCGCCCATTGGCGGTGTGCAGATTTCAGTTGCCGAGACCAAACTGAAGTACAAGGGGAGACCCGATCTACTGATGATGGCCTTTGATGAGGGCACCAGTGTCGCTGGTGTGTTCACCAAATCACTATGTCCCTCTGCTCCCGTCGATTGGTGCCGACAGCATCTATCTGGTGGTGAAGCGCGCGGTTTGATCGTCAACGCGGGCAACGCCAATGCATTTACGGGACAAGCAGGTGCCGACGCGTGTGAAGCCATGGTTGCTGCCGTGGCAGATACGCTAACCTGCCGACCCAGTCGTATTTACGCCGCATCAACAGGTGTTATCGGTGAAGTATTACCAGCAAAAGACTTAGCGCCGTTTGTGGCGTCCATGACGCCGAGCGCTGATGCCAACGCCTGGCAAGATGCGGCGACGGCGATCATGACGACGGATACATTCGCCAAAGGATCGACAAGAACAGCGGATATCAATGGGACGTCCGTATGCATCAACGGTGTAGCCAAAGGGTCGGGCATGATTGCGCCTGATCTGGCAACGATGCTGTCCTTCATCGTGACCGATGCCAAGTTGGATAGCGACGTTCTTCAAGATATCCTGAGTGACGCCGTGGAGCGCAGTTTCAACCGGACAACCGTGGACAGCGACACGTCGACAAGTGACACCGTTATGGCATTCGCAACCGGGGCGTCAGGTTCGGATGATGTGACGGATTCAGATGACCCGGCATTGGACGCATTCAAAGACGCCATGCTGGCCGTGTGCACTGATCTTGCCATGCAGGTCGTGCGTGACGGCGAGGGCGCATCAAAGTTCATCGCCGTTCGGGTCACAGGAGCCGAAGACGACGCTGCGGCCAAACGCATTGGCTTATCGATTGCGAATTCGCCCCTGGTGAAAACCGCGATTGCAGGCGAAGACGCCAACTGGGGTCGAATCGTCATGGCGGTGGGTAAAGCGGGTGAGCGTGCCGAGCGCGATAAGCTATGTATTCGTATCGGCGGCATCGATGTGGCCAAGGACGGGGCTGCCGTTGATGGGTTTGATGAAACACCCGTGGCCGCGCACATGAAGGGCCAGGAAATTGATATCGAAGTCGATATCGCGCTGGGCGATGGCGACGCCACTGTGTGGACCTGCGATTTGACCCACGGATACATTTCAATCAATGCCGATTACAGATCCTGATTCCGACGGCTGTTGGGGCGCACCGTTTCCTGGTAAGGACGGCGGCCCTGTCAAAACGGTTCTGGTCGCGGCCGCGGCCCTGATCGATGCAGATGGACGCGTCTTAATCGCGAAACGCCCTGCGGGTAAAACCATGGCGGGGCTGTGGGAATTCCCAGGCGGTAAGGTTGAGGTGGGCGAGTTGCCCGAAACGGCCTTGGTCCGTGAACTGGACGAAGAACTCGGCATCGACATCACCGAAACCTGCTTGGCGCCGTTTACCTTTGCCAGTCACGCCTATGATAATTTTCATTTGTTGATGCCATTGTACCTGTGCCGGATTTGGCGCGGCCAGATGACCCCACGCGAGGGCCAGGAACTGAAATGGGTGCAACCCGTTCGGTTGGGGGACTATCCCATGCCGCCAGCGGATGTGCCGCTGGTCGCGTTGTTGCGGGATTATCTGTAAGACGTAAGACGTCTGCGGTCAGCTATTCACCTGCACCGCGTTTTTCAACATCCTTTGCTGCGTTCCGAAGTTCATGGACCGCATCGTCAAAGAATGCATCAAGTTGCGCGCGCATCGGGGGTGAGAGCGCCAATAGCTTAGAGCGCGCATCGTCGGGGTTTTCTTTTTCGACAAT
>Ga0115567_10007633_pt1 | contig 10250 bp, 7 predicted proteins | sample COGITO_mtgs_1204_2_FD_88679 | JGI IMG/M metagenome (GOLD analysis project Ga0115567, IMG submission 88679) | Pelagic marine microbial communities from North Sea - COGITO_mtgs_120412 | ecosystem: Environmental > Aquatic > Marine > Epipelagic | place: Germany:Helgoland, sampling site Kabeltonne... | reverse complement strand
GCCTTTGATGGAAGACCATCCTGTGAGTACTCGGCTCATTATTGGCAAAAAGGCGAAAAAGCCCCTAATGCTTGACATTCCATTATTAGTGTCCGATATGAGCTTTGGCGCTTTATCGCAAGAAGCGAAAACAGCTCTGGCAAAGGGTGCAGAGCTTGCTAACACAGGCATTTGTTCTGGAGAAGGTGGCATGCTTCCAGAAGAGCAACAAGCCAATAGTCGATACTTTTATGAGTACGCCAGCGCTGGCTTTGGTTTCGATGAGTCCCAACTCGAACAAGTACAGGCTTTTCATTTTAAAGCAGGCCAAGCTGCAAAAACCGGCATTGGCGGCCATTTGCCTGCTGAAAAAAACACAGATAAAATCGCCCAAGTGCGCAATCTAGAACCTGGTGAAGCGGCTGTATCACCTGCCACTTTTCCTAAACTGCATACACCGGAAGATTTCAAAGCTTTTGCTGATAATGTTCGCGCCATTACCGGCGGTATTCCTATCGGTTTTAAAATGAGCGCCAATCACATTGAGGCAGATTTGGCTTTTGCTTTAAAAGCCAGTGCAGACTATATCATTCTTGATGGCCGTGGTGGCGCTACAGGTGCAGCGCCTGCTCTGTTTCGAGATCACATCAGCGTGCCAACTCTGCCGGCTTTAGCCAGAGCTCGACGGTTTCTGGATCAACAAGGTGCTGATCACGTAACACTTATTGTCACAGGTGGTTTACGAGTACCAGCAGATTTTGTAAAAGCTTTGGCTTTAGGGGCCAATGGTATTGCTATTGCCAACAGTGCCTTGCAATCCATCGGTTGTGTAGCAGCGCGAATTTGCAATACTAATAATTGCCCTGCGGGCATCGCCACCCAAAAACAAGATTTACGCCAAAAATTGGACATTGAAAAATCCGCCCAACAGCTCTCTCGATTTCTAAAATCCTCCGTGCACCTTATGGAGGTATTGGCCAGAGGTTGTGGCCATGATGATTTACAAGATTTTACGCTAAAAGATCTAGCAACTTGGCATCGAGAAATTGCTGATTTGACCGGCGTGCATTTTGCCGGCAAGTCTATTCAGATTTAAATTTAATCCACCACCGTCACTTGAATTGGATCAACTCGATCAAGCTCAGCTTTACAAGCGGCATCTGAGCTTGGTGCATTTCCAACGTAAGTAGCGGGCGTACTGACACTTGCCCAGGTTGTGAACTTACCACCAATATCCGTGCGATAAATATGCATATTGCCATCATCTAACCCACCATACTGAACTGTGCCTTGCCGTTTAGATTTTGCAATTTCAAAATCTAATAAAACAGCATAGCCGTCGTTGAGTCGAGCCCAAGAGCCAAGATTCGTGTGCGTGCCAAGCGTACCACCTGACTTAAGTTTGCCATTGCTTTCTAAGCCGTCAACATAGCGGACACAAGCAATGAGAGTGCCGCTCGTCGAACTACTGTCTACTGCATTAAAATACAAAAGCGCAGATAGATCCTGGTCTTCCTCTGGAACGTTTTTGCTAAACGCTAGACGTTTGTTTTGGAGATTGCTAAATACTGGAGAATAGTCAATTTCTGTAATAGCTTTGACGTCAGCTTCATTCGATAAGTCAGTATCGATCAAGCTTGTAATATTGGTGCTAGGTTTTGCAAGCTCCTCTAACAAGTTATCACGCGCTACTGTATCTGTTAAAGTCACGATAATAGAATCAATTTCAGTGGTTGGTTTTTTATTGACAATTTTTTCGAAAGAAATTTCAATCGCTTTTAAAGCGGCTTTCGAACTCTCAATTGTCGGCATGGTATTATTAGGAATAGCGGCCATCGACCTTTTCACTACATCACTTATTTTTGAAATATTTTGTACGTCCACACTTGTTTCAGATGTATCGTAATTGGCGCCAACTGGTCTTGATTTATTAGTTGCGGCAATCGCTGCATTGGCCTGCGCCTGAATACTCGCCACTATTCTTGAAACATTCGACGTACTGCTGACCAAGTCAGACATACTTGTCGCTGTAATCGCAGTATTTGGTAACACTGTCTGATCTTGCAACAAGGTATTGAGCGAGGCATAGGCATAAGAAGAAGTACTTTGTGGCAAGTCAGATTCATCGCCAAAATCAGTGTACACATCATCTGCAAGCCTTGAAGCGGCTGTCACAACCCTATGGATTGTTTGGGTTACCTCTGCAAGACGTCGATCAGCGGCATTATCAGCTGTTTGAGTCGTCAATCTATTGTAATAATCTCTATTCAAATCGAATGAACTTATTCCTAAAAGATTTTGTAAACGACTACTTTGGTCGTTGGTAGTCGTGTAACTTAACAGTGTCGATATAGGCGTTACAACGTCGATATCCGTGAAGATTCGGTTGGACTGAACCGGTGTACGAGCCCGTAAATGTCCATAAAATGGTTCACCGGTGATAAGATCATAACCACCTTCAATAATAATATTGGCGTTGGTGCCTACAGTCAGTTTTAAGCAGCGGTCACTCTCTTTTAGTAGGCAATAATTAATGTCTGTTAAAGGATTATAGCTATAATAGCCATCGTCATCCGTAAAGGCTCGTGGGTCAATAGTGTCCATGATACCGTTGCCATTTAAATCTTGAAAAACTCGGGATCGAGCTAAATAACCATCTAGAGCTAAGCCGGCAACAGCCACGCGCTGAGATTCGCCCACATCCTGATCACTACCGCCACAGGCTGAAAATAGCAGTGGTACACTGAGCCCGCAGGCGATGTATACCAATGGTTTTACTCGTAGTCTCATCAATAAATTCCTCTTACACGTAAACGTAATCTTGGCTGAAATGGGTAACGTCAAATAAACTGTTTAACTCATTTAAGTGTAGAGAACTCTACCAGGGGATCTACGAGCCGGTAACAAGAAAATATAAATTGAAAGAAGATGACATTTAAAAAAACATGAAAAAAAAGGTGCTTTGACTCAATCAAAGCACCTTTTTTATAAGCTAAAATTTAAAGCTCATTATTTAACTTAAGCCTTAACTTGTGATTTTATTGAACAACGATGAATCTACAGGATCAATATCATCAAGTTCGGTTTGACAGCCGGCGTCTGTCGTTGGCGTAAGGCTTGCGTCATGAACTACAGGCGCATTACCAAGCCAAGTATCTAAACTGCCAACCAAATCCGTGCGGTAGCTTGTTTCCTGGTTACTGTTCATGCCGCCATATTGAATGGTGGCATACTTGGGAGCACCAGCGAGTGTTATGTCAAATATTACACCATAGCCATTATTGATGGTGACCCAAGTACCAACTGGAGAAAAAGTACCAAGTGTGCCCCCAGCGTCAAGTTGTCCATTCATATTCACACCATCAATAATTCTTACGCAAGCAAAAACCTCACCACGATTGGTGCTGCCATTGTCCGACTTGAAATACAGTACAGCAGATCTATCTCTATCTAGCGATAAATCACTATCACTAAATTCAAGACGCTTGCCAGCTAAATTATTAAAAACAGGCTCTTTGTCCGTCACTGTGATGTTGTCAACTTCAGTTTGATCCGATAAGTCAGTATCAACTAACTCAGCAACATTGGTGCTGTCCTTACCAAGTTCCATTAGTAGTGCATCGCGTTGAGTGGTATTCGTTAAGGTTGCAATCAGCGCGTCTAGTTCAGCCGTAGGTTTTTGCTTTGCGATTTTTTCAATGGTAGTGTCTATTAATTTTACGATGCCCTTAGTGTTCTGACCTGTTGGTGCCGTGTTTGGACTTAAAGACGCGAAAATACGTGCAATAATGTCGTCTATTTTAGAGAATCTAACAACGTCGTCACTAGTTGCTGAGGTCCCTAGTGACGATACGTTTGACGGAAGAGTATAATTACTAGCTAAAAGTCGAGCTTGAACTTTTTGATTGGCTTTCTCGACGATTGCTGCCATATTATCGGTATTTTTAAGGATATTACTTAATGATGTGGATGAAAGATTGGCATCGGCAATGATGCTTTTATCAAGTAAAACGTCTGTCAAAGCTGAGTAGCCAAATGAGGAAATATCCCGTGGTAAACCGGCCTCATCACCAAAAACTGTATACACCCCCTCTGAACGCTTAGAAATAGCCGATACAACTTTATGAACTTTTTGCGTGACTTCAGCCATTTTCTTATTTTTTTCAATAGAAGAAACTGACTGTGTTCCGTTATAAAAATTTCTTTTTAAGTCGCTTTCTTCAATATTAAGCGCTCCAAGTATACGAGTTTTGTCTGCTTGATCTTGAGCATAACTTAATAAAGTTGTGACGGGTGACACAATATCCAGCTCTGTTATTGGTCGATCTGGGGACACATAAGCGTTAAGTCGAAGCTGACCATAAAAAGGCTCGCCAGTCGCTATTTCATAACCACCTTCAATTAAAATTGGTCCTTTGGTAAATGGCGTTACTTCAAGACAGTACTCACTACTCGCTAAAGCGCAATAATTTGTGCCAGTTAAAGGGTTATAGCTAAAATAGCCGTCATCATCAGTGAAAGCGTGTGGGTCAACTGCGTCCATCACGCCGTTACTGTTTAAATCAAACACGAGCACGAGCAACATACCCATCAAGTGCCAAGCCCGAAACAGCCACACGCTGTGGAACACTAACATCTTGAATACTATCACTGCCACAGGCAGAAAGTATAAGTGGCAAACCTATACCACAGGCAATATAAGCTAATGGTTTTATTCGTAATTTCATTCGTGCAATCCTTTTAAATAATATTTTATTGAATGTAAAAAAACAAAAAAATCTGCGCTACCAAACGCAGATGTGGCTTACTTAAACATCAATATAAACTCACACTTTGAGTGTAGATGGATATTTGTACTCTGTAGAAAATTATCTCATTATCGTTAAAATCACATTTATGACAAAATTAAAAGTGTTCTTCAAAACCAAAATTAAAAGCCAGTGATCTTGGCATAGAACTGCCATCCACAGTGGTCGTGTCTAGACCATATTCAAGATCAAAATTAACATTTTTAAAAAGTGTAAAACCAAAAGTAGCGCTCGATAACTCACTACCTACTTGGTTTTGACGAAATCCAGCTCGAATACCTGGAATTGCCCAATGGCCTGGCTGGTAAAACGTAGCAATTGTCAACCATTGCTGGCTGGCACCTAAAAAGTCTTCGTGCTCGCCTAAATCAAGACTTGTGCCCAGCATTAAATTTGGCGTAGCCCAAAAGCTTGCATCAACCGTCGAATATGCTCGCATGGTGTGAGTTTCTGTAGAATCAATACGGCCATCAGCAGCAAAGTTTTGCGCTTGAAAACAATTATTTTGCGCTGTACCAGTTAAACCACCGCAATTTGTACCAACCACACCATAATCAAATTCAGGCTCGTTTACATTATTTAAAGTTAAACCAAGCTGGTAATTTTCTGCTTTCCAAATAGCGCCAACACTTAAAGATGCAGCCGTAGTTACCGCTTCATTTTGATCGTAATCGTTTTTGATTGTGTCCCCAAAATCGTCCACATCATCAATTAATAAAACCTGCTTACTTAACCCTACCCTGTGCACATCTACTTTACCGCCGAGGATAAACTGACCCGCTTTCCAATCAGTGCCACCTGCAAAAATAGGTTGAGCATAACCAAAACCGACTCGAACGTCCGTGCCAGATTTAAGATAGAGCGAGCTTTGGGTTGAAACGCTGCCATTAGATCCAGATATTTGTACTGAGACAGGTGCATCTAAAAAGCGACCGCTAATTAAAACTTCTGTGCTTGCATCGACAAATAAGTTACCTGGTAGTGCATTAAAAGTAAAAACTACCGGCATCAAAGGGAAGGCACCACCACTACTTAGCTTCATATAACCTTCGGCGCCAAGCGTTGGTAAAATACCATTGAAGCGATCAACAATATCCCCAGCCTCATTAAGCGTCAGATCATCTCGATCAAGTTCATCTGACAACTGATTAATCTCATCCTCAAAGTTAGCCACGTTGCCAAATTCTGTAGATACACCAAGACTGCTTAACCAACCAAAGCGAGTCTTTTCACCATGACGCAATAAAAGCTGAGCGCTGGCTGGATTATAAGCAAGACTCGATAAAGCGTAACTATTAGAAATACCACCAGTGGTTAAGGCGCTGCCCGGAATATATCCAGATGGCGCAGCACTTGCACCAGCTGATATGGCTAGAATACTCATGAGTAGGCAGCTTCGTTTTATTATCATTGATTCTTTTCCTCCAATAGCTTTTTCCACACATCTTTATACACGGCTGAACATGGCCCACACGTTTCTCAATGTATCTATTAGAAGACTAGTAATGCCATTTAGATATTGTTTATTTTTTTTACAAAATCCTACAGTTTTCTACACGCAAGTTCTGTTAGCCAAAAGAGCTTTGACTCTGCTAGGCTTGGTCTCAAGTTAACAACCCAAGACAATGCAAAATAAATGGAGACACGTATGAAAACAAAAGCCGCTATTGCCTTTGCTGCAGGTAAACCTTTAGAAGTGCACATGGTTGATCTGGAAGGGCCTCGTTCCGGCGAAGTTTTAGTCGAAATAAAAGCCACTGGTGTTTGCCATACAGATGCCTATACCCTTTCCGGACAAGATCCTGAGGGCGCATTTCCTGCCATTCTTGGTCATGAAGGCGCAGGCATTGTGCGAGAAATTGGCAAGGGCGTCACGTCGGTCGCCGTCGGAGATCACGTAATCCCTCTTTACACGCCAGAGTGTCGCGAATGTGATTTTTGCCTTCATCCAAAAACCAATCTTTGTCAAAAGATTCGTAGCACCCAAGGTCAAGGCTTGATGCCAGATGGTACTTCTCGTTTTAGTCTTGATGGCAAACCGCTCTTGCATTACATGGGCTGCTCTACTTTTTCAAATTTTACCGTTTTGCCTGACATTGCTGTGGCCAAGGTCAATCCAGACGCGCCTTTTGATAAAATTTGTTATATAGGCTGCGGCGTGACCACTGGTGTGGGTGCAGTGGTGTTCGACGCTAAAGTTGAACCTGGTAGTACAGTTGCAGTATTCGGATTAGGCGGTATCGGTCTCAATGTAATCCAAGGTGCCCGAATGGTGGGTGCGCGAAAAATTATAGGCATAGATATCAATAATAATAAGAAACAATTAGCGACACAATTTGGCATGACTCATTTTATAAACCCCAATGAAGTTGATAATATTGTGGAAGCCATCGCTGATCTAAGCAATGGCGGTGTTGACTATTCATTTGAATGTATTGGTAATGTCAAAATCATGCGAGATGCGCTTGAATGCTGTCATAAAGGCTGGGGCGAGAGTATTATTATTGGCGTCGCAGGTGCAGGGCAAGAAATTGCCACTCGGCCATTTCAGTTAGTTACTGGTCGAGTGTGGCGCGGTTCTGCTTTTGGTGGCGCTCGTGGTCGTACTGATGTGCCTAAAATAGTTGATTGGTACATGGAAGGTAAAATTAATATTGACGACTTAATCACTCATAAAATGCCAATTGAAGATATCAACAAAGCTTTTGATCTAATGCATAAAGGTGAATCAATTCGCAGCGTGGTGGAGTTTTAAATGCAATTAACAAAACAGTATGCCTGCCACGGCGGGACACTTGGTTATTACCAGCACCAAAGTTCGGCCACGCAAACGATGATGGACTTTACTTTATTTTCGCCACCAAAATCGGCAAAAAAAGTACAGGGTAAACCAGTACCGCTGCTGGTGTTTCTTTCTGGGCTTACTTGCACAGCAGATAACTTTACTACCAAAGGCACGGCATATAAAAGAGCGGCTGAGCTTGGTTTTGCGGTGCTGGCACCAGACACTTCGCCCCGCGGTGAAAGCGTAGCGGATGTAGACAGTTATGATCTTGGTCAAGGCGCAAGTTTTTATGTCAATGCCACTCAGGCACCATATAATTCTCACTATCAAATGGAAGACTATATTGTGCATGATCTTGTACCCACGATCATTCAGAGTAAAAATGCTACCATTGATCAAGACAACATTTATATTTCTGGCCATTCCATGGGTGGTCACGGAGCACTAACCCTCTTTTTAAAACACCCTACACTTTTTAAATCCTGCACGGCTTTCTCACCAATTGTCGCGCCAAGCCAAGTACCATGGGGTCAAAAAGCTTTTCAAGCGTATTTTGGTGACGATCAACAACAATGGCAACAAGCGGATGCTTGTGCTTTAGTCAGCGCACAGACTCAAGCACGCTCACCCATTTTAATTGATCAAGGCTTGGCAGATCAATTTTTCACAGAGCAGCTACAACCAGCGCTTTTTGCGCAGGCCTGCGCAAAGGTTGGCCAGCCACTTACACTGCGCACGCATCCGGGCTATGATCACAGCTACTTTTTTATTCAAAGCTTTATTGATGATCATTTGAATTGGCATTCCGCTCTGTGACGATTCTACTGAGTATTGTGTGCGGACTTATGACTGGGCTTGCCCTTGGATTAACAGGTGGTGGTGGCTCAATATTCGCCGTGCCGCTGCTGACATTTGTTCTAGGCATGACGATCACTCAAGCTACGGCTTTATCACTCACCGCTGTTGCGATTACCGCTGGCATTGGCGCAACCCGGGGTTTGCTTAAAAAAATTGCGTCAGTGAAAGCCGCTTTACCCATGCTTGCTGCCGGCTTAATTGCTTCTCCATTAGGCGTTTTTTCCAGCCGTCAGGTGGCCGAAGAACAACGGCTTTGGTTATTTGCAATGTTAATGTTGTGTATTTCATTGAAAATGCTGCTCAGTAAAAGTATTGCTCCCAGAGTGAGTATCTTTATAAGAGATCACCTACTTCCGCAAAATCTACCTAAAAATCCGTTTGTTTCATCAACGATTAGACTTGTCAAAAAGCCTATTTCAGTTTTATTTTTTAGCGGGCTCATTACTGGCTTTCTATCTGGTTTTTTCGGCGTTGGTGGCGGGTTTTTAATTGTGCCAATGCTAGTGACAGCAACATCACTAAACATGCATCAAATTATTGCCACCTCAATGCTCATTATTACAGGCGTGAGTTTAATCGGCGTGAGTAGTTTTTGGTTCAATCCAGTAGAAATACCCCTCACTTTAGCTGTGCTATTCATTGTGGGTAATATTTTTGGCCTAATGGCCGGCATTGGCCTTGGCTCTAAACTGAGTAGTCAGAAATTGCAAATTATATTTGCGGTCGCTATTGGGTTGGTCGGGTTTTACACGCTCATGAATCGCGGCGGTTAAAGAGCCAACAACTATTTCGCCGCTAGTATCGAATGATGATGACTCGAGACAATTACCAACCGTAAGACACCATAAGCCAAACAAGCGAGAATAAAAAAACTTATTGCGAAAGGCAAAAATTGAGCGGCATAAAAATACCCAACAATTGAGCTTAGAGTAAACGCCACCAAGCTTGATCCGGCAGAAGTTAGCGTTGAGCCTAAACCGGCTAATGATCCCAAATATTCCATCGCCAGAGCAGAAAGATTTCCCCACAGCAAACCAAAACAAAAAAACGTGCACCAAAAGCACAGCATAAATACCATAAATGGTGGGGTGCCTCGCCAAAAAAGAGTAAAAACCAACAGTACACCAGTACTTGTCATTAAAAGCTTCAGTGCAAAAAGACAGAGTTTATAACCACCAAAAACCATGACTAAACGAGCATTGAGAAAAAATGCAAAACAGATGGCGGTTGCTAAAAGTGCAAAAAAGAGAGGGAACAAATCCACAATGCCAAAATAGTTTTCAAACATCTGCTGAGCATTGCTCAGATATGTCAATTTCATACCAAAAATAATGCCAGTTAACACTCCAATCAAAGCTACTTTTTGATGAGCTAAAATTCTCATACTGTTGATCGCTAAAGTTTTAGGGTTAAGCGTGAGACGATTTTCGGGCAACAAGGTTTCTGGCTGTATAATGGCAAAAATTGCTGTTGCAAAAAACGCAAAGGCAAATAAAAACCAAAAAATGCCGTGCCAATCGTACAGGGCGCTAATACCTTGCCCTAACAATGGCGCGATCATCGGCACAAAAACAAACAAGGTATACACTAAGGAAAAAACCTGTGCAAGCGCGGGCCCTTGATATACGTCTCTTAGTAAGGCTTTAATGACAATTTTAGGCCCAGCAGCACCTAACCCTTGCAATAATCGGCCACATAAAAGCTGCTCATAAGTCTTGGAAAACACGCACAACAAGGTTCCTATTAAAAAAACTGCTGTCCCTGTAATAATGAGTGGCCGACGACCAAAGCGATCGGAAATAGGGCCAAACAACAACTCG
>Ga0115567_10007629_pt1 | contig 10251 bp, 12 predicted proteins | sample COGITO_mtgs_1204_2_FD_88679 | JGI IMG/M metagenome (GOLD analysis project Ga0115567, IMG submission 88679) | Pelagic marine microbial communities from North Sea - COGITO_mtgs_120412 | ecosystem: Environmental > Aquatic > Marine > Epipelagic | place: Germany:Helgoland, sampling site Kabeltonne... | reverse complement strand
CGCGTCCCTCACCCCGTACTAATCGGACACGCCGCGTCCCTCGCCCCGTACTAATCGGACACGCCGCGTCCCTCACCCCGTACTAATCGGACACGCCGCGTCCCTCGGCTGCAGGCGCGCGGGGAGCTGCAGGGGCAGATCGACGCGTTCCTCGCCGACGGCGCTCGCACCGAGCTCGCGTTCCCGCGCTCGCTCTCCTCCTTCGACCGCCTCATCGTGCACCGCATCTGCGAGGGCGAGCCGTCGCTCTCGTCTGCCTCCTCGGGCCAGGGCCGCAGCCGCCGCATCGTCGTCTCCAAGAAGTAGAGTAGGGGTTTATTATCAATTGTTGGAAATCGCCCGTTCAGAGCGAGCGCCGCGCGCCGGAGCGTCGCACCCTGCCAAAGTTGACGATTGCGGAATCGTCAAAAGTGGCCCGCGCCTCTAGCACACAAAGTCGTCGCGCGCCCCCTGCCGCGCCCCCCGCCGCGGTCCTCCCCCGGAGGCTGCCGCGCCCCACACCCCGGCCGCCGCCGCCGCCCCGCCGGCTTGCCGGACCCCGTCCGTGACTGTCAAAGGATGTGACTTATGTGTGCTAGCCATGACATAAGTCACCTCCTCTGGGACTGAGCTCTTAGAAGTGAGCCGTTGTATGGACGGATCAAGAAAGTTGCCGGTCGCGCGCGCGGCGCCCCGGGCCTTGGGACCGGAGCCCTTGTCGCCTGCGGGGGCCGGCGGGCCGCCCCCCCGAGGACCGCGCCCCGGCCTCTGCTGCGCCGCCGTCCGCGACTCCGGCGCGGCCCGCGACTCGCCCGGGGTGCACAAGACGGCCCAGCAGCACCCGAGCGCTGCCAGTCGCACCGCCGCGGTCAGATTGGTCAATCCATTGGGTCAAGCAGGTGAAGTCTGAGCACGCGGGCGCGCGTCTCGTCAAGCCGAAGCGAAGCGACCGCTGCGCTAGCGCTTTCGATGGTCAGGGCGGCTGAGACCGAGGAATGCGCCCAGAGCGGATCCAAGAATCATCAACAGACCGACAATCTCAGGCACACCCACGCAGACTCCAGCCCGCTCAGCCGTACCGCTGCGCACACAGGTGATACCAAACGCGAGAAGAGTCCCCAAGCCCCCCGTAATTACTACACAAAGGAGGTAGGCCCAGCGGTCTTGTACCCCAACACGTGCTCCGTCCAACGTGGTGCCCCCATCTGTGCTAATCCGCTCTGCGCCTCCAGCTATTTCCGTTGGCTCAACCCCATCGGCACCTGCTTCTGTTGGCGTGCGCCCTGATGCTGTGTGTGTTGGACACGCTCCGTTCCGCAGCTGCGTCTGCTCCGCATCGAAGCGCTCGCTCCGCCGTGCCGTTTCTTGCCTGCATTCCGGGTCCCCGCGAGGCTCTTTGCCCACCTAGATTGAAAATCTGACATTCAGCGTGGACGGGTCCAGGTATCAGCGCAACAAGCATGGGCCCAAACCGCTGGAATAAAGCTTCTGCTGCCAGTGCCGTATTGTGCGCATCCTTTCCCCGCTGAAGGCTGCTCAGACGCAGACGAAGATTCGGATGTAGTCCGTGTGTCGGGTACCGAGAGCATGCCGGTGACAAGAGTATGCGGGACCTCTATCGCGCCCGGTGCTTCTGGCGACATCTCCAACTGCGACTCGGATTCGTAAGCTCTTGCGACAATAGTGGGACTGCCATCGACGCCTTTGTGCTTCCCTTCACGACTGTTGCTGAGGAGAGCTCCATGTGCCTCCTGCTTGCTCGCTGGTTCCTGGTCATCTTGTTCATGCAGCTGAGAGTGCCCGACATTGGCTTCGGAAGACGGATGAACTTCAGAATCCTGCGTGGAAATTCCAGCCGTAGGAACCCCACTTGCGACTCTTGGCGGAGTTGCGTTGCTAGCATACTGCGCTGGCAGATCATTGGCTTCTTGGGACGCACCAGGGCTGCTCATTCGCGCAGTGCTAGACCCCCCCCCCTGTCGCCCCAGCTCAGAAAAGCAAATTGAGTAAAATTCTTGCATTCGAAAATCTGCAAAAGTCCAACTGACAGCTCCCCAGGAACTTGCTGCGCTCTAGCCAACTGGGGATGCCCGACTACCCCATTCTTCTCGAAAAACACGGCCATGCAGGATACGGCGATCCTCCGGACATCCGTCTTCCGGCACAGGAGTTCTATCGGGTCGGCGGCCCCGGAGAAATGTACATGGCGGAAGGGTTCAACGATGGTCTCCCAGCAAAACCACGTGATCCCAAGATGGACCTCAAGAAGGGGCCCGGCGCGGGTGCTCCCATCACGAAAAATTATCCACTTCATGTCGATGGTGTCAGGGAGCAGAAGCGTAGAGAGCTCGAGTACTTTCGCGGGATTAATGTACCCGAAGGAGCAAAAGTTGGCGAGGGTTGCTCTGCGGCTACGTGGATGCGTGGGCGCGGCCAGGTTCGTTTTGCAGTAGCTTGGTCACATTGTGGATTTGCCTGCTTGCTGCTTGCTGCTTGCTGCTTGCTGCCTGCTCTTGACTGATGGAAGGGCGGCAGGCCAAGGTGCCGATGATGTCGGCTGGAGCCAACTACCCGCCTTGGACGGCGCGGGGGCAGAAGCAGAACTTCTACCCTGGAAGAACAAAACCTGCAAGTGCCGGTGCGCAGGCGCAAGCACGTGACCGCCTATATACGGGGCAGGTACAGCGTCAGCAGAGCAGCCCATGGCGCGTCACGCCGCAACGCTGACAGCTATGAATGGCAGGGCACGTCGCGGAAGGGGCACCTTGTAGCTTTGGCCGGCGCGACGCACGGGAGAGGATTTGTTGCGCGGGTGCAACCTGACGAGGAGCCGTGGCCTGTCGAGTAGCCCGACCACAACCACACCGCCCGCCCGGTGGTGCTGCGGCGCCCGCCGCACCGGGCCGTCGACGGAGCCGGCAATGAGGTGAACCGCGACCAGGGGCTGGAGGCCATGTTCGGGGTGGTGCACCGCCGAGGGAACCGCGTCCCTGCGCGCGCGCGCGGGCAGGCAGGGCTCTTTTCGGGCGAGGAGGGAGCCTGGCTGCGCCGAATGTGGCGCGCCAACGCGTGGGCGCAGCGCGGCGGAGTGCGGGGCGTACTGGCGTCAGGGCAGGGCGACGCCCTGCATCAGCCGGTGGCCGATGGCTTCGCCCCGCCGCGCCGGGGCACGGACGGCTGGGGGGCGCAGAAGTGGCCTCACGAAGGGGGTCATTTCGTCAACGGCAATGGGGGGCTTTCGCGGCGAGTCGAGTTCAGCGGAGGGGTCAGGCGTACCGGCCAAGCGCACCGCCCGGTGGAGCTGCAGCCGGGGTGCTACCGCGCAGGGTGCCCGCACCCGCACGGCAAGGACCGCGCAGACGATTTGATCCACGGGCTGCCTGTGAAAGGGTCGGCGCCCCCCCGCCGCACTCGCGCCGCTCACCAACACCTCGCACGAAACGCCCGTGACCTCCCCGAGTCGGCAGGCTGTCCAAGACGCTCATGTCTGGGCGAGTTCTGGCCAAGGGCGGCCCGGCCAAGCGGGGCCCCCCCCCCCTCCCTCCCGTACTAACTGGACACGTCTCGTCCCTCCTTCCGTACTAACCGGACACGTCTCGTCCCTCCTTCCGTACTAACCGGACACGTCTCGTCCCTCCTTCCGCCCCTCAACTGTCCTGCGATCCAGCCTCTCACGCACACTTTTGCAAAAGTGGAAATGTACGCACCCCCTCAGAGAACCCTCACCATTCCCCGCCGGCGCTCGGCAGGCAAGCATGGAACCCGCTGCGCCCGCAGTCAGCGCCACGGGGCTGGAACCACTCGCCGTGGGCGGGGTATGCGGCGCACAACGTCTACTTCTGAGCCGGCGCGCGCCGCGGCCTAGGCAGCGTTGCCGAGCGTTGATGGCCCAAGCGCCTCTGGGCGTGCGAATGCCGAGCACCTCACCCAGTCGGCCAGTCGAGTGACTAGCGGCAGGGACTGTGAGAATCGAGACGCGACCAAATTTATCGAGATCCTTTGCGACGCCTCTTCCTCTCGCCCGACCCCCTCGGCGAGGACTCGGGAGCGGGGCACTTCCACGCGTGGAGGCCACCTAGCAATCACTCTCTCCCCACGACAGCTCAGTCGCCCATTTGCGTTTGCCTGGCACGCTCGAGCCTCTCCTTCTTCTTGCTGAGCTGCACACGTTCACACCAAGTTGAGACTACAGAGTGTTGCCACTCAGGGGTTGCTTGCTACTCTATCCCCTTCTAGAAAACTGGCCGCTGTACGGCCAGAACGCTGCCGAGAGTCCCCCCACACACGGTGTGAGGTGACCGCCGGTGTTCTGGATGTGGGTTGAACTAAACCTTCTTTTTGGGCTTGATCCCGAGCTGATCCGCGTTCTTCTGCACGTAAAACCAGACGTACACAGCCCTGGCAATCGTAGAGCCAAGGTCAGGACAACACGCGCCCAGGTGAACACAGATTCCAGATGCTGCCCAGGCCTGGCACAGCGCTGACGGGAAGCCTCAAACAGATTTTTCCACGGCAAGAAAGTGTTAGCGAGGCTGCAGCGATAGGGGTCCAGAGGCCGCCCTGCCACTGAGACGCTCTCGGTGGAGATCCTCCGGCAACGATCGTCACAAATGGGACGGGGAGTGGGAGGAAGGAGCGGTCGGGGTTCCAACCCGCCGAGGATCGAAAAGACGATGGTCGAAATAACGATCAGGATGACAAGAGCGGGGTTGCCCTGGCTCGCCGCTTCCACATCCGCCATCCTGGTTTGAGGTTTGATTGACGACGTCGAGAAGTGCGTGGCTCGCTGGACGTTGCACGCCTCTCAGACCTGTAACGGAAGTCCGTGAGGACACGACCGATTTTGTAAAGTAAAGAAACTACACCTCGTAAATTCGCGTAGACAGTTGGGCGCCATGAGCGCCCAACTGAGGTGGGATGACATGGTGTGCCCTCTCCTACCCATTCACCCCTCGAACCCTCGGTTCCCGGTTGATCCGCTCTTCCTCGGAGCCAGTGTGGCGACGATGGTAAGTATCGGAGTGGGGGCTGGTCTAGTCGCTTTCGGCTGCTGCAAGCAGTTTTCGACTGCCACGCGCCCCGGGCGGCACCCGCACATGTCTGCCGGGGCGTCGGTGTCGTTTTCTATGCTCATCGCTGCAATTCTCATTGCCATGGTCGGATCCATGGCGGTTCGCGGTCTGCGCATGCTGACAGTGCAAACAGCCGAGCGAGACTCAGTGCGTCGCGGGCCGGATCATGTGCCCCGAGTTGTGGTGATGGTGCCATCGCGACCGGGGCTTCACCCGAGCATTGTGAAGAAAGCTGACGCTTGTCTCGAGGCATTGGTAAATGGAAATCCGACGCTCAACATCACCGTCTTCGTATTCGACAAGACGGTGAACCAGGACCCAGGATTCCTGCGCTGCGCTGCGGGCCTAGGCTGATGCAGGCAGGCGCAGGTCCCATCGCTGCATTCCGACAACCGCCCGCTGTCGAAGGTGTCACGGATCCGAAACATGATGATCCAGGAGGTTGTCTGTCCGCCCCGCACTTTCGACTGGAACCTCCCGAGGCCGCGGACGTTCCCTTCGTGGCGACGATGGTGACCCACCGCGCGGGCGCGTGGCAGGCCGACATCGCCTCCCAGTACGACTATGTGCTCTGGATCGACTCCGACCTTGTGGAGTACCCGCCCGACATCCCGACGACCCTCATCGCCGCGAATCCGGAGGCTCGCCCGCGCCCCGCGCCCGCGACCTCGCGTCAACACGGGACGGGCAGCCCCGCGCCGCGGTGGCGCCGCGCGACACGGCCGCGTGATCGCTGCCCTTTGAGCCATTCATTGACTGCTGCCCCGACGGCCTCTTCTGCGCAGGGAGTCACTGCACCGCTCGTGCTCCTCGAGGAGCCGGGGCCGCAGGGTACCGACCAGTTCTACGACACGACAGCGTTTGTCCTCCGCGGGCGCTCCGGCATCTCCGACGACCGGTCCGGCCCCTCTGCGCCGTGCCCCGCCCCCGAGCCCCCGAGCGGCACCCGGGCGTTGCGAGATTCCGCCAACGCCCGTTGCGTGCCCTGCACGCAGGGCACCTTTCGTGAAGGGGCGCAACATGAACCTGTTCTACCCGTACGTCGAGCGCGAAGCGTGCGAGCGCGGCCACGCCGCCGCATGCGCAGCGGCGCCGCCGGCCAGGATGGAGCTGCTTGACTCCGTTGGAACCATCTATCTCGTCGCTGCCGATATCTACACGCGCGGCGGTGCGGCCCGGCCCTGCCCGCAGCGCGCGCGTGCAGAGGCGCGCCCCCGCCCCTCGCGGGCTCCCCGCTGCCCGGGGGCTGAGCGCACGGCGCCCCGCGCAGGCGCGGTGTACGAAGACCACGTCTCGTTCACGGAGCACTACCCGATCTGCGAGCACGCGCGGCGCATGGGGCGGCACGTCGCCATGCTCACGACCGCGGTCGCGCGGCACGCCAACCTGCCCTTGTACGGCGAGAGCTTCCACGACAACGAGCACCTGCCTACCTCCTCGAGGCTCCCTCCCGACGTGCGCGAGGGTGCCTCGCCTTCGCAGGTCGAGTGGTGGATCCGCACGGTCAGATCCGCGTACTGCGACATGCTCGGGCGCCCCCCAGACGCGAGCGGGCTCCTCGAGTATGTGCGATTGCTCAAGAAGGGGCGGACGGAGGGGCGGGCAAGCAGGCGGGTGGACGCCGCGTGGGTTCGGCAAAAGTTGGGGGAGAGCGACGAGGCACATGCCAAGAGGGGTTTCGGCGGGGCCTCCGAGTGGCTGGCGTTCACTGTGTCGGGAGAGTCGGCCCAGGGGGGGGAGGTGTGGGCGGAAGGCGAGGCGTTTGAGGTCGGTGTCGTGTGCACCTCGCCGCTTTGCGACCTGCAAACCGAGATCTCGGTCCTGGCAGAGGAGTGGTGGAAGATCCCTTGTAAGATCCGGAGAGGCTTGTGCTGGCCACCGGGTGTGTGGCGTGCGAGTCTCGAGGAGACGACGGACTGCGCAGTGTTTGGGAGGGAGCGCATTGCAATCCGTCCGTCGCAGCTCCAGCTGGACCTTGAGAGGGCCAGCCTTAACGCCGACGGCACCATCGAACAATGGGCCGCGGTGCCAGAGGCTCTCTCTGCAGAGTACACGGTCGCGGCAATTGAAGGACGGCACGCCAATTTTTCTGTGACGGTCGCGGGGAGCTCCGGCACCTACCGCTTCTCCGTGCGTTGCGTCGAAGACTGCCACGAGAAAGGCTTGGTCGCCATCTCCCCGCACTTCTACATCAAAGACCCACAACACCGCACAGAGGCAAATGCGGGACAGCCAGCGCAGCTGCGCCCATCGGGGAAAATGGTGGTGGCGCTAGCGTGGTGCGAGGGCAGCCATGCGACGCAGGAACTTGTGCTCCTGACGGTGCAGCAGGCGCGGGCGTCGTATGGGGCCGGCTGGGAGGTGTGGGTGTACGTCGACGGGAGCGTAGGGCCTGATCACCGAGCAGCAGTCACGGCGCTGGGGGCGCACGTAATCGACGCGGACGCATCGCTGTCGGTGGCCCGCTACGGGCGCTTCGCCTTCGCGTTCTGGCCCCTGCTGGCGGCGGCGGATGCTGCAGTCAGCCACGTGGTGGTGCGTGAACCGGGGTTCCGCATAATCGCTCGAGAGGTGCACGCGGTGGAGGAGTGGGTGGCGTCCGGGAAGGGGATGCACATGATGCGGGACTCGAGGGGGCAAGTGCAGCCGTTCCTTGCGCAGCTCTGGGGCTGCAAGGCGCCGTGCTTGTTGGGCGGCGGGGCCCCGCTGCTCGATGAGATCGAGCACTTTCTCGACCGCCACGGCGCCCACGTGCGCACGGACACCTTCTGGGGCAACAACGTTGTCTTGCCGTACTTCCAAGCGTCGCGGGACCTTGTAGCCCACGACTCAGGTACGCCACGGCCCCGCCGTCAGGCCCACGCCAGGTGGACCCCATGCCATGTGACGCGTCGCGTGGCTGAAGAGCGGTTCGGCGCAGTGACATGTGACCAGCACGTCGGAGCAAGCTCGTTTCCCACCGCGCGGAACGCCACGGACTTCGTTGGCGAGCCGCTGACTTCGTGGGGCGACCAAGAGCTGCCTGAGAGCTTGCGGCCCCGCGAGTGGGAGTGCGCGTTGGCCCCCCTGCGTTGCCGCCGCAAGATGGAGTGGGTTCGCGGCTAGAGCTGCGATGAGCCGTGGGCACTTGGTCTTCGATGCAACTTCCGCAGTGACAGAAATGGTGTGCCTTTAGCGAGCGTGCGGTGTGGAAGGATCATGCGGCTGCACGCACATGGTTAGGTAACACTTTAATGGAAACGACATCGGACCGAATGTTCTTCGTGTGACGACGCAAATTCATGTGCCGAGTACCTAAAGATAGGGGAGCTTCAGAAACTCGCATAGGCAGATGTCATAGCCGGAAACACCAGCAAGGCACCGAGCGAGCTAGGCTCAGGGAATACAAACTGTAGATAATCACTGAGGCTCTCATTAGACCGTCGTGAAACTAAGTTTTTTTCATCACCACCAAGTTCGCAGCGCCTTACTGAGGTGCAGGTCAAGGGGAGAGGGCTGGCTGGAACCTGGAGAGCTTTCCCCTTGAAGCAGTCAAAGTCCCTCGTCGTTTCTCGTGGGAACAAAGGACGATCTGCTTCTGCGAGGAAAATTGGTCAGATCGCGTGCATTGAGGGCCATGGGGCCTCAAGCCGGGGCGGCGGCGCGCGTGTCAGAAATTCAGATGGTTGTTGGAATCAGCGCCTTGTTGAGGGGCCTCATGTGAACTATGCTTTGAATTGTGAATCATCCACGTGCAACACAGTGCTGCTCATTCGGCCCCCCACAGTGTCGCGCACCTGCGTGAATGTAGCGCCGTTGATGACCGGGCCCAGGCCGCCCCCACTCGATGCCTGGTTTTTTTCCTGCTTGACGCCGGCTCGAAAGTTTCAGCCAACACTGGAACCCAGAGTTTGCGCGGCGAAAAGCAGATTGTCTAAACTCGGAGCGGTGGCGCCATTCGATCTGTGGGTTTGTTGGGCCTGGTGGTTGTGCTGGGGAACGGGCTCTGAAGTGTCTTAGGACGGATAACTTGTACACATGCACGGCCAATAATGTCATCGGCGGCACCGTGGCGCGTATAGAGATCTCAACCGCTTCCGATGGCTGGGATGTGGCGGGGCGGGACGCTCGAGTTGAATCCACACCGCGCAATTCCCGAACATGAGGAGGTTACCAGCGAGCCCGCACGCCCAGGGGGGTTCGAGGATACTGGGAGACTTGCTATCACATCTACCTCCTCTGAAACAAAAAGGGACTCTGGCGGCGCCGAGTTTGTGGTTTACAGGATCGCCTGCGTGCTGTCGGGGCGAGGAAGTGCGCAGTGGGTAACTCGACGCCGCTTCTCTGAATTCTATGATCTTCACACGCGTCTTGGTCGAATCGGCGATGTGCGTGCAACATTACCATCCCGGCTGAATCCATTCTCGAAGATGTCGCCTTCCGTTGTTCGTGCGAGGGAGCAAGGGCTCTTGCGTTATCTCAACTGCATGCTGGAGCACTGCTCCGACTCGCAATGTGTTCTCCTTGCCAAATTTCTCCAGGTCACATTCCCAACACGATGCCTGCGTGTTTTTATGCGTAAGTCCCATCTTTCTCTCCAGCAAGTGGGCTCGCAGCTTCGCGCTGACGTGACGCATTTGCTGCGGGCGCAGGTCAACAAGCAGCTGTACAAACTCCGAACGGGGCTCAGCGCCGCGTCGACACCTGCAGCCACTCCTGCTTCGACGCCGGCGGCCAGCGTGGCATCCTCACCTGGTGGGCAGAGCGCCCGCAGTTTCTCGAGCCAGATGTCTCGCACAACGGGGGGTGCGACTTCGCGTTCCGACGTGGCCGCACGCGTCAGCGACGGCGTTTTCGGGGTGCCGCGGTCGAGCCTGCGCGCCATACCAGCGGGCGCTGAGCGGCGCGGCGCAATGGAGTCGGTCGACTCAGAAGACAGCAGCGTGGCCCAAGGGGCGGCACACGCGGCGCCCCTGTCCGCCTGGGACGCCGGTCGGCTCCAGACGGCCACGCCCAGGCGGGCGGGCGCCCACGGCGGTCGCTCAGGAGACCCGACGGCGGACTCTCTTTGGGCGCGAGGAGGGGCTGCGCGTCGCGCGGACCCTCGGCCGACGTGTATCGTGTGCGGCGAGGAGGAGGAGGACGACGAGGGAGGCTTGGCGTCGACAGCAGCGGCACCAGCACCAGCGCCCGGGGCAGCAGCGCCGGCGGCTCCCGCCGG
>Ga0115567_10007628_pt1 | contig 10251 bp, 3 predicted proteins | sample COGITO_mtgs_1204_2_FD_88679 | JGI IMG/M metagenome (GOLD analysis project Ga0115567, IMG submission 88679) | Pelagic marine microbial communities from North Sea - COGITO_mtgs_120412 | ecosystem: Environmental > Aquatic > Marine > Epipelagic | place: Germany:Helgoland, sampling site Kabeltonne... | reverse complement strand
TTTTTTTGCTAAAGAATCGCGAATTTCACGCAGAAGTATCGCTTCTTCCGAAGGTTTAGGTGGCTCGGCTGGTGCTGCTTCTTCTTTCTTTCTCATGTTGTTAATACCTTTAACTAAAAGAAATACTGCGAAACCGACAATAAGCAATGTAATGCAGTTATTAATGAAAACGCCATAGTTAATGGTTGCAGCACCTGCCGTCTCAGCAGTCGCAAGACTAATATAGTCTTTACCATCAAGCGCGAAAAAAAGACTTGAGAAGTCAATCCCGCCCATTAACATGCCAATGGGCGGCATTATCACGTCTGAAACTAATGATTTAACAACCGTACCAAAGGCGGCGCCAATGATTATACCAACAGCCATATCAATCATATTACCTTTCATAATAAATTTTTTGAATTCGTCTAACATTTAACTTTCCTTTATTTTTATTGATTTTATTACTGAGGGTCTCTTCAAGGCTAAGGGCTTAATTGCCTACTTCCCCCAGCATATTGTTTAATTCGCATATACTATATAGGCGAACCAGGCGGCATAGATTCAACTGGCACTAAAATTGGCCAATTATTATGCAACCAATAATACTGTACATGCTTTAACAGCATTTTATTAGACAATTTTCGATTATTTTTTTCTAACCACTGTTGATAGTCTAAGAGCACATTTTGCATATCAAGCTTAACATCGGCGCTCAAATCATTGTTATCGAGTGTTTCAAAGAATACCGATAGGGCAACCATTTTAATGCGTTGAGTCAACCTGTCATCGTCGTTATTCTTAATAAGAACATTAAATAGAGACTCCGTTACTTTAATAACAGACGGTATGTCACGCTCTTGATCATGTTGAAATGCGAGTCTATTTAGACGCTCAGGCTGTAGCAAAATATTGATGGAATATGCTGCAACAGATTCAGCCGCGGTTATTGGATCAAATGCAATCCCCATTCTAGTGGGCATACTCTCTCTTGTTCGCGAGCTCCCATAGGCTTTAGGAGGTATCAGTTCGATAATACTATTGGGCAGTGCTAGAAAACTTGGCGATGCGCTATTGAGTATTAATGACAAAGCTTCAGTTTGTGTCTCTCCGTTTACAAAACTAAGCTCGGGATCTTGGCCTTTGTGCTTAACGGTGTAGGTATAATTTATGCCCGATATTTGTTTAACCAAAGCATCTAATTGAAATCTATGTGAATAATAAATTGGCACTAACCGGCGTTCAAGATCGGAGTAGTTTTCATCTTGCGGTAAGTTATCAACACCAAATTGTTTAATGGCATACTCACGAAGCTCGCTAACACGTTTGAATTCTACTATAGGATCGCTGCCGTTATCCCATAGATGACCATTTGCAGATGCCCGTTTCGCTATTCGCGCGTCGGGGTCTGACTTATACAAATAGCCAGATTGCTTAGCACTCGAGACTAAATTTTGCAGCGCTTCATCCTCATTTGTATTTTTGGCGAAATCTTGATATCCATAAGCAATTGTATATTTATCCCAAGCGCCAATGCCCTTTGCATAAGCATTAGAAATGTCGACTTTACCTTTTATTAATGAAATCAATGGATGAGGATAATCCATTACCGACGCCCTGTTGTTTTCACTTGCCGCAAAGTTATGCGCTATGCCAAGCGTGTGTCCAACTTCGTGGGCCGACAGTTGCTTAATTCGATCAAGGGCTAAGGTAAGTTCTTTTGAGATGTCGGGCGAACCTTCATCACTTGTATATGGCGCGGTATAGCCTGTTGCAATTAAGAAGTCTTGCCTTACTCTGAGACTACCTAAGGTTACATGACCTTTAATTATTTCACCTGTGCGTGGATCAATCACCGAACTGCCATAAGACCAACCTCTAGTTGCTCTGTGTACCCATTGAATAACATTGTATCTAAGGTCCATTGGGTCTGCATCTTGTGGTAAGACTTTGACTTGAAATGCGTTTTTGTAGCCTGCTGCTTCAAAAGCTTGATCCCACCATAGCGCGCCCTCTTTCAGCGAACTCATTACGGGTTCTGGAATACCAGGATCTAGATAATAAACGATGGGGTCAACTGCTTCACTAATGTCAGCGTTCGGATCTACTTTTGCAAGTCGATGTCGAGGTATGAATTTCTGATCCATATTTGCCTCAATCGGCACCGAATAATCCATGTAGCTGTGCTTCCAAAAACCTGAAAACGGGTGAAATTTTCTGGTCTTATAATTATCATCGGGCAGCGCTACAAAGGAATGATGCAAATGCACCGACACACTGTTAGCGTCGGGCGCTACATCTTTTATATATTGCCCTTTTGGCGAACCACCGAAGGTCACTAAGGCCTCGAGTTCAGTGTTTTTCTCAAATGCTTTTGTTCGCGCTAGATACACGCCCGACCTATTTTTGTCGGGACTATAACTACCTTGACCACTGCTGGTTAAACGCTCAGAAATGCCGTGAATGTCGGAATATAAAAAATCTTGGTAATTTACAGTGATGGTTGCGTCGTTTTCATCCACTATTTCAAATCCTGCCAGCACCGAGTCTGCAAATGCTTCATCAATGCTCTGACGCTCTGCCTGATTCGCTGTTGTTGCTCTGTATTGTGTATTAAGTTGTTTAAGCAACACTTTGTTGCCAAAGCGAGAAAATTCAACTAGTCGTGTGTCGCCTAGTTGGCCTCTATCTAAACCAATGTCGTTTGAGCCAATACCATGAGGGAGACTACTTTGAAAAATAAAGGTTTTATCAATTTGTTGTTTGTTAAGTTGTAAAAATACATCGCCAGATTTTGCTTCATAAACAATGTTAATTAAACCATTTTGAATAGTTTTACCGGCCCAAAAATCTTTTTCTTCTTCAAGCGCATGAGCACATACGCACTGTATAGCTAATAGCAGTATCAAAAACAACTTTGTGAATTTTTGCAAAATAAACCCCTTTTTCTAATTATTAATCGCTGTTAACTTTTTATATGGCAACATCATAAACAGCTTTGCGAATAAAACTCAACATTGACCGTGTTTATTCGTGTGTTTAAGCAAAACTGCTTATTTTACTCGTTCAATTGCAGCACTCAAATTGCTGTCTATCCCGCTAACCCTGTCGGCCGAACGTTTAATCACCTGCACCAAAGTATCTGCATTAGTAAATAGCCTAACTCTTTGTTGTGCTCGGGTTATGCCCGTATACAACAATTGTTTATTCAAAAAGTCATTTTCAAAACTGGGGATAATAATGTCTACAGCCTCAAATTCAGAACCTTGTGTTTTATGAATGGTCATCGAGTAGTTCACGTCAAACGCGGGCAAGTTATAAATTGGATAATTTGTTAAGCCCTTCGCTGTTTTGAAATACGCCGACTTTTGCCCACTGTCATTTTCCCAAATGAGTCCTAAATCGCCATTGAACAACGACAATTGATAATCGTTTTGCAAAATCATGATGGGCTTGCATCTATAAAGTTTATTGGGCTCTATCCAGTCATAGCGCCGACTAAGCGATTGTTCAATTAACTGATTTAAGGAGTGGGTCCCGTAAACAGACTTTCGAAATGGCGTGAGCAATGCATAAGTTTTCATCGCAGCAAACGCCTGTTCGACAGACTTCGCCTCAAACAGAGCTGCAAAATTACCAATAATATCCTGATTCAGTACCGTTTCTAGTTCACGTTTTGCGTTTACTATTTTCGCGCCAAAAGGTTTTACTTGAATGGCCGGCTCAGTTGCCTCAAAAGACAATTGATGGCTCTCTTTCGCTTTATGTTCTTCATCATTTGACCTTGAAGCAGATTTTTTGGAATCTGTGGCTTTAAGGCCTGCCAGTTTCAAAGCCTTTTCACTATCTGAGGCCAGAATAGCTTCTGCAAAAGTGGCAACTTCATTACTACTTCGTCTCATTCGAGTCAGTGTATTGACAACATTTTTAGCTTGGGACTGTGAATCAATCGTAATGTTTTTGGTGTAATGTTCTGCATCTTCAAAGGCAGGATAAACTTGGCGCAAAAGATGCCAGCGCTGAGAGCTTAAAGGTCCTATAGGATGAACAACCAAATCAGCTAACAAACAGCCAGTTTCTACTGATGGGAGTTGATTTGGGTCACCCACTAATACCAACTGGGAATGATCAGCCAAACTGTTAATAAGCTTATTCATCAAACTAATGTCAATCATCGATGCTTCATCAACTATAACGAGTTTTGCAGGTAAGGGCCGCTGTTGATTGAATGCGCTCAAACCATTAGCAGGATTGATTTTTAAAAGCCGGCTGAGAGTTTTTGGCTCTACTTTACTCAAATCATGGCAAATGGCCTTTAAGTTCGGTTCGTCACTTATGTTCAAAAGTTCGTCATGTAACGACTGAGCTAATCTATTAGCTGCCTTTCCCGTAGGCGCAGCCATTTCTATTCCATTGGCGGGGATATCTCTTACTTCACACAGCAAAACCGCTAAGCGCGCGATAGTATATGTTTTACCTGTTCCTGCTCCACCTGTTATAATTGAAAATGGTGAATATAATGTATTCAAAACCGCTAGTTGCTGAAGGTCTGGCTGAGAATTTTCGACTGCAGGCGCGCTAAACAACATTTGCATTTTAGTGTTAACCAAAGATTGTTTAGCGCTTATTTGATTTCCCCATTCTTGTAAGTTTGATTCCGTTAAACTTTGTGCGATAAATTGGCACAGGGTAAATTCATATTGCCAGTATCTTTTGCTGTATAAACGATCACTTTCCAAGATTAAATACGCTAAATCCGGCACCCTCAGCATAAATTTTGAGAGTACTTGCAAAAGCTCGTCTTGCTCACCAAAACAATATCCAGTTGAAGTTGAAACCTCAGAACTATAATCAATTGATGGCGTTTCACTTAGGTCATCTTGGGAGTTGTAAATAGAGCGCTCTAGCCAAAAATATTGATTGGCAATTTTGCTTAGTGAAATGCAGACGCTGCCTTGACGCTGAAAATATGACAACGCGATTAATATATGGAAAACAATCGCATACTCGGATGAAGTTAGCGTTGTTACCCTCGGTGTTTGTTGAGCATGTATTATTTGCCTAGCAAAAAAGTAATCGATGGCCTCAACCCCTACCAGCGCCTGTTGACAAGCTTGACTCGTTTCGTAAGGTATATGCTGAACTGTTGCAAACAAGCTCATTGCTTTAAGCCTTGACTTAATTCAGTGTGTTGAGTTGGACCGCTGGCGGCCTCACTATTGCTGGCGAATAATTGGTCTAATTGCACCATCAACTGACCATCGACTTTGTGGAAAAATAGCCCGTTATTATCACTCGCTTCTCTGTCGGGCCTGTGTTCTTTATTTTGCCCCTCCATTCCTCGCAAATATAGGTAATATACACCGCCAAAGTGCTGCTCGTAATGATAATCGGGCAAAAACGCAGTCAAATATCTATGCAGCGCAAGACTGTAAAGTAAGTATTGAATATCGTAGTGGTGCTTAAGAATATCTAAGGCTAAGTCGGTGGCATTGTAATATTCTAAATCGTTGCCCAAAAAGTTAGATTTATAGTCTGCAACATAATATTTGCCATTGCACTGGAAGATTAAATCAATAAAGCCGTGCATTGCGCCGCGTAAAGTCTCTGAATGAATAGTAAGATTAGGAGGTAAGGTGAAGCTGAAATCCTGACTAAGCTGTTGCCTATAAGCCTGCACAATAGCCAATAAAGCTTGGGTGTTTGCGTCATGAATCGGGAAGTAAAATTCACTTTCTTTTAAAGTTTGGGGATCAGTTAGATCTTGTAAGCAAAAATCATTCAGCGCAGTAAAAGGCGTTGCTACAATTTGATCAATCCATGTGCTGAATCGGTTTTTATCTACTAACTGATCATTAACCGTTGACACATTTAATGAATCAAGTGCCCCTGCAACATTGGGTTTTGCAAAATCAATAAGTTCCAAAACATCATGTAGTAAGTTGCCTGCATCGGGTCCTTTAGGGAAGGTAAAACGATAGTCATCGGCAGTGTTTTCATTACCTTCTAAACGCCTAATATTAAGATCCTTTCGTGTTTGCGAAGCTTGGACATTGTCTTCGCTTTCAATATCACGTGAAAAACGTAAACTTACGTCACCAAGCAGCCGCTCGCCAAATTGACCAAAATCGCCTGTCACTAAGTTTCTAGACAACTTACTAAATGACGTAACCTGCCACGTTCTATCAATGTTGCTATTAAAGGGTAGCAAGTGTAAAGCTTGAGACTGGGGCGGTGGCAATTGCTGATGAATAGGAAGAAGGTTATCGGCCATTGTGACAAATATATACGGGGATATATCTTGCAAAGTATCTTTAATTCCCTTGTACACATATTCACCAGGGTCGTCACACGCTTTGTTGTTAACGCTTACTCCCAAGGCTCGCGTAAGCGCGCTTTTGTTAGAACTTGCTAGCGTAAACATGCCCAAATAACAGCGAAGAATAGGCCGAGTAAGTGACACGTATAGCAGTCGCATATCTTCAGCAAGCGCTTCTTCTTCCGATTTATGCTTCGCTTCACTGCTCACTCCAAGCTGGATGAGTCTGTTTAGCTTATCATCATGAAATACAGCAGTATGTGATGAAGATGGGTTATAGATATGATTGGCGTAAGGCAGAAAAACGATAGGATACTCTAAACCTTTTGACTTATGTTGGGTCACAATTTTGATTAACTTTTGGTCGCTCTCGAGCCGAAGCTCGTGCGCACTTGTGCTACTTGCCTCGGCAATTTGTTTGTGAAGCCAATGAATAAGCAGTAAAGCAGAGCTGTTTGTTACCCAAGCATCGGCCAATAATTCGCTTATATGCATGTAATTCGTTAACTGGCGCTCGGACTCTTTATATTGCACCACCGCGTGCTGAATAACAGACTGCATAAGCGCATAAACACCTTTTTGTGACCAAATATCTCTATAAATAGCTAAACTAGAGAAAACGGTTTCCCAATTACTATGCCCATCGTCAATCAACAATGTAGCAGAGCTTACAATTGAATCAGTATCTGAATCACCATTAATCTTGACCAATCCAGTGGTAATCGCTTTTCTGATATTTTCCCGGGTTGGCAGGTGTACTGCCTGCAAAAACCATAATATGTGTAGCGCCTGCTGGGACTCAAAAAGTGGCGTCTTCTCACCCAGAAAAACAGTTGCTAAGCCCTTAGCACTGAATATTTGTTTGACAAGCGCGGCTTGGCCTTTGCTGCGCACTAAAATAGCTATATCTTCGCTTTGCACTAAGCGCTTTCGCCCGTCTTCATCTATGTACACATCGGCGAGCAGCCGCGCCGCCTCGTTCGCACACCAGCTTAGAATTTCATGAGTCTGCACGTCTTTGGTCGCAGCGCTTGGCGTGCTATCAATACTATGCGGGCTTTCATGCGACAGCGCATTCGCACAAACAAACGAGAAAGCGGCGTTGTTTTGTGTAGAGAGGTCATCGATTATGGATAATTTCTTAGCCGGATTTTCGGCGGCTTTTACGATCGGATACGCTATATTTTTGTCAAATAAATAAATGGGGGCTTGGCTTAATGGTGCGCCGTGAAATAGTCTATTATAGCAGTGAATCACCTCGCTACTTGAACGATAGTTGACGTCCATTCCCCAGCGGTAATCAGACGCTTCCTTGGCTCTCAAATACGTATAAATGTCGCCGCCTCTGAATGAATAGATGGCTTGTTTGGGGTCGCCTATCATTAGCAATAATCGGTCTTGTTCGTGCTTAGGAAACAAATGCTGCAAAATCGAATACTGGTGCTCGTCGGTATCTTGAAACTCATCAACTAAAGCTGCAGGATATTCATGCTGCAGACTTTCAATTAATGCTTCACCGCCCTTCTCCATTGCGCTCGCAACCCCTTCGATTTGGTCGTTAAAGCCAATCACACCATAAATTTGCTTATGCTGGTTTATCATTTCGTTAACACGGTTGATAATCTGATAAACCGATTGATATAACGGCACTTTTCGAATGTTATTGACTAGCGTTTTTTTAATATCACCTAAACCCTTAGCTGTTTTTATGTCAGCCAATAAGCGCTGGGCTTGAACAATTAAAGGATCATCAACATCCATTCCCGCCTTAACATAGTTTTTCACCCTAACGGAACTAAACAATTTGTTAAATGCTGGGTTGATAAGTTCCGCTTCGGCTTCTTTACTTTGCGCCTTACTAACGCTCCCTAAACCTAACCATGTATTAAAAAATGCACTGGTTTCTTCATTCGCAAGCAAATGAGGTTTACAAAGCCATGTTATTGCTTCTTCTATTTCTGGTGAAACCGCTTTTTCGCCAGATTTCACGCCTTGATACAAGGTCTCACTTTGTGTTTGAATACTCGAAATAAGCTGTTTTATATTTTGTGCATGTGCTGACCAGCATTGATTAAATCCATTTTTTTGCGCAACTATAAAAGACTCTGCGCTTGGCACAGTTATGTTGTCGCGAGCGCCAATTAAGTTGCCAAAATGTCGTAAGAAATTGACAGGGTCATGAAAAGATTCGTTCTGCAGCAATAGATATTTTTCACTGTCGTTTCTCAACATCCGCAGTGCATCGCTTACGTAGGTTAAGGTAATCGCATGAAAATCGGTAACTAATTCGGCATTTTGTGGCAGCGACATGCTTAAGCCAAAACGTCCTATTACGCGCTGACAAAATCCGTTGATGGTATAAATTGAAGCTAAGTCTAACTCCAGTTGCGCAATGCTAAGTGTGTTGAATGTATTTTGCTCTCCGTTTTTTGCGCTAAGTGCCTTTGAAAATGAGCAGGGAGATGTGTAAAAATCATGGAGAAGCTCGTTAATAAAAGCGGCTAATCGGTCTTTAATTTCTTCGGTGGCGGCTTCTGTAAAGGTCATTACTAATATTTGTTTTACCGATAAACCGCTTTCCACCAGCAAACGCACATATATTCGCGTTATGTTGTAAGTCTTGCCCGTGCCGGCGCTTGCTTCAATCATATGACGACCATGAAGCGGTATTTCAAGCGGATGTAATATGCCTGTTTTTTGCTTCATGACAAGTCCTTTGAATGCATTGGCACGTGCTCGCTTGGCCGGCTCACTGTGCTCATGCTCACCTCTACCATTTTACTCGCTAAGTCATTTTGTTGCATGTGCCCAAAACATACGAAATATAGGTCGAGATTAGCTTGCGTGAAGTCAGGCATGTCCGTTAATAAGTAATCAAAATAAGTGTGTGGAAAAAAGCCTAAACCGTTGCTATTAGGGCGACTACAATTGTGCCATTTTGCCGCTAAGGCTTGTGAAGCAATCGCCTGCTCGCTTGAGTCAAATTTTATTATATCGATAGCAAGATCTAAATCTAATAATATAGGTGTTTTATTGCCAGCTATGAATACCGACAAGATATCGCCGAGAAGTTCATAGGCATCGACATCGCTTGACAAAATAAGTTGGCGAATATTAATGTTACGCGAGTCGTTAGTCGTTGCCACTGCTTTAATATAATGAATCTGCGCCGCTAATATAGGCAACTCCGATAATTGCATTTCATCGGCCAATTGCTGTCTTAAAGAAACGTCTTGATCGTTATTTTGCAGATGAATCTTTAATATTAAATAATGAATCCACAGCTCAATTAGGTGCGATAAAGAAGGCTCTTTTACGTTGAGCTTAATGTCGGCAAGGCCATAAAGCGCGTCGTATGAAAAGTTATAATCAAGCACTACATGCTCGAATACTAATTGCCCTTTCGCACGTTTGACAACGCTTTTAGCTAGGCTTTTTTGAAGCGCAAGTACGTCAATGAAAATACTGTCTAGCTCCTCTTCTATGCCAACTAAAAAGGGTAGCTCGCCCGACAACTGCCAAGATTGGCGTAAACGTTGCCAGTTTTCAATCAACCACTGTTGAGGGCTAAGGTTGGCAGTTGCATTGTAAGTTGTATCAACATTTATGGCTCTCAACACAAGGCTCTCTATTTGTGAGCGTAATTGATATTGTGTTAAGCCATCTATAGCGTACGAAGGCGCAAAGTCCCTTGCATGGGGCCTATCCAAATATAGATTAAGCACATTGTTTGCGTAATATTTAAGAGAGCCTTTTAAAAAGCGAAGGACTTCGCGACTGTTTACTAGCGGCTTACTGATTGGAACTTCAATAGATTGATCAGCACTGCCCTTGCCAAAGCCCTCTAACTCATTAGACGTGGCAATTTCAGTTTTGTTTTTATCAAGTGCATTTAAACACGAGAACCATCCACCATCAAAGCTTCCAATATATCCATTTTGCGACATGAAGTT
>Ga0115567_10007627_pt1 | contig 10252 bp, 6 predicted proteins | sample COGITO_mtgs_1204_2_FD_88679 | JGI IMG/M metagenome (GOLD analysis project Ga0115567, IMG submission 88679) | Pelagic marine microbial communities from North Sea - COGITO_mtgs_120412 | ecosystem: Environmental > Aquatic > Marine > Epipelagic | place: Germany:Helgoland, sampling site Kabeltonne... | reverse complement strand
TAATGAAGAACCCATATTAAGTGCTGCAGATATTATCGTTATATCACCTGCATTTAATAATATGGCTCATTTTGTAATGCTGACCTCCCCTCAAGCATATGAATTAGCTAATTTTTCAAATGGAATAATGGAATCTTATAATAACCGTAAAATTTTTAGTATTGAGTTGATGGATGACAAAAATTTTGAAGTTGAAAAATATTTTGATGTCACTTCAAATGAATGGGATTTAGAAAGATATCCAGAAAAGATAAGCCAAGCTTATGATTTATGTATTGGGCCAGAAAATATAGAGAAATATTCTAGTTAAAAATAATTATTAATTACTTATTTTGCTGCATGAAAACATTTAATAAATTTAATGATTTATAAAGAATATTTTGTTTATAAATATTTGAATAAAATGATTTATTTTTATTTAACAAAGTAATTTCTTGATCTAATTTTTTTAATTGCTCAATTTCATTAATAATTAATTCATTTATTAATTTATTTTGATCATCTACTTCCTTATTAAATTTTATGATATCATTAAGATGTTCATCAGATCCTGAACCAAGTTTTTTGTTTTCTATATTTTTAAACTCTTTAATAAAACCGATTTTATCTGATTTTAATGTAATCTTATTACCTCCTAATTTTTTTGAAACAGTAAATGAAAATCCATCTTTTCCAACAAAATCATTAGCTTTTTTTGATTGTTCTGCTCTATTGATTAATTTTTTTAAAGTTTTAAATCTTGGATAACTTTCAAAATCTTTAAGATTAATTTTTTGAAGTCTTTTGTAAAAATCTCTATTGATTGAATTATCTAAATAATTCTTTTGATTATTTTTAATATCATTTTTAATTGCTATTATCTCTAAATCTTCATTATTTTTTAAATTATCAAATACTATTTTTATATCTTTTGAAGCTATTTGAGTTAATTCTTTATGTTCATCAATTCTAGGTTTTAATTTTATTCTCGCTTTATCAAGCCTATTGATTACTTTTTTATATTCATTTAATTTTTTATTAAATTGATCAATATAATTTTGTTTGTTAGCTGAAATCCATTTTTCATTACCTTCATTCAAAGCTTCTTGTTTTTTTTTTTTTTCTTTGTCGCTAAGTATTTTTTGCTGACCTGCATTAGTACTATAAACGTTTGATAAAAAACAATCATTGTATCCAACTTTAGCTAATTTTTGAGTAACAAATATATAGCATTTTTTCATTGCTACATTTACAGCTTTCTTTTTTGTTGAAAGATTGTTTGCCGTAAAAGAATTTGTGCTCTTTGGATGATTAGATACTGCGTTCCATAAAAAATTATTAACTTCTTGTTCATTGGTTGAGTTAGTATTTTTGGCATAAACAACTATGCAATTTTCAGAAGGCCAACCTCCTAATTTATGGTTTGGATCAAACCAGCACTTTGATATGGCGTTATTGATAGCTTTTTCTTTAGTATTTATTTCTTTTTTATCATCAGAAGAATAAAAGGTATTTTTTTCCTTATGCTTTACCATTGCAACCCATTTACCTAAAGAGTTAGCTTTTGCTGAAAATATTGGAACTAATAAAATTATTGTAATAATGAAAATTTTTTTCATTAATTATTTTAGTTTTAATGGATAATTTCCAAATCTGTTTGTTCCTTCGGTTCCTTTATCAATTAACATTATAAGTATGATGAAAGAGCCAACATATGGAACTAATGAAATTAAAATCCACCAGCCAGATTTATCTTTATCATGAAATCTTCTAACACCTACTGCAACAGCTGGTATTAATAGTCCAAATACTAAGATTAATTGTAGTATTAAAATTTGGTTATCATTGGAAGGAAATTGAGCCCATATAAAAATTGGCGTAACTAATAATTGAAAATACCAATATTCAGAACGACTAGCTCTGTCTTTAAAATTAAAATATTTTTTTAAACAAGTGCTGATTGCCTCACCAAAATTTAAACCAACAACATTTTCATCATCATAAGTTTTATCTCTTTGCTCTTCTTCTTGTTCATATTCAGATTTTTCTTCAAAATCCTCTGTTTCTGTTTCCTCTAAATCATCAGTAGCATTTTCAGCTTTATCATTTTGCCATGGTTGAATAACAGCTTCACTTTTTTTCTCCTCTACAGGCTCTTCTAATTTTTCTACAATTTGTTCTTTTTGTACTTTATCTATTTTTTCTTCCTGAACTACTTCCTCTTCTAAAATTTCTTCTTTATTATCTGTTTCAGTTATAAAAGATTTAATATCATCCTTAGGTTCTTCAATTTTCTCATCTTCAACAATTTTTTTTGATGCAAATACTAATTCTTCAATTTCAGCTGCAGTAGTCCACTTACCTCTTAACCCTGCTTTAACTTTAGTATTTTCTTTGATCGTTTCGCTATCGACTAGCGCTTGAAGGCTTGATAACGAATTAACACTAATTTCTGATCCATTGTTATCAATAAATTTATAAATCATTATCAGTCAGGAAATGCTATTTTTCCTACCCTTTCTACAACAAAACCAGCTCCACTTTTTCTAAGAACTGCTGGCTCGGTTGAATATGTTGAACCTGTTGTTATTCCAAACACACCCTTAAAATCTTGACTAGCTTTCATAAAATCCATATTCATATATGTTGCCATATTTGATTTTACTGTTGAGCCTGGAAAAGCAAAATACTTATCATCAAATGAAACACACCATATGCCAGCTTTTTCAAAAGCTCTTGATGCACTTATCAAAATTGTTTTACTACCATCTTGTCTTTCTTTTCTACTTAAAGCTAATCCATTCCATTTTTGTTTAAAGGTTGCAACTTTTGAAAAGTCATTCAAAGCTTCGTTATAATCTGATACTAGCTCATCATACTTAATAGCTATAATTTCTTCTGGAGTTTTAGGTGTCTCCTGAACAGGTTCTGGTATAGATGTAGTTGCAGCTTGTTGAGATCTTACGGCTGCAGCTGTTTTACTTACAGATTTAATTTGTTCAGATGTGTCTTTTAATTTATTTTCAAGATCGCTTTTTAAAGAACCTACTTTTTCTTCACTTTCTCTCTTAATTCTGTTCATTTCTCGTCGCTGGAGAAAGATATAAGCCCCAATTCCAACTATAACTAAAAATATTACAAAATAGATTATATATTTGTATATCTGCGTTTCTTGTTTATTTTTTTCCGTAAGATTTTGATCAAGAGTATTTAATTCTTCAACTTTATTTATTATAAAATCATTTATCAATTTTAATTGATCTTCTGCATCTTTCGTAATTTCGTTTATTTTTTCTAGATCATCATCGGACCCAGAGCCAAGCTTTCTATTTTCTATATTTTCAAATTCTTTAATAAAACCAATTTTTTTTGATGTAAGTTTCTTTTTTTTTCCTCCTAAAATTTTTGGCAGATTAATTGTAAATCCATCTTTACCAACAAAATCTGTAGCTTTTTCAGATTTTTTAGCTTTTTTAATCAAGTTTTCTAAAGTCTTTAAGTTTGCATAACTATTAAAATCTTTATCATTTATTTCTTTAAATTTTTTTTGAAAATTTTCATTAATAGATGCTAACAGATATTGCTCCTCATTATCACGAATTTCATTTTTAATTTTATTTATCGCTGCATTTTCTCTATTTCTTAAATCATCAAATGCAACTCTAATATTTTTTGATGCTGATTTAACTAACTTCTCGTGCTCTTTAATTTTTGAATTTAAATTTTCTCTTTTTTTATCAAGCTCATCAATTACTTTTTGATATTCTTTTAACTTTTTATTAAATTGGTCAATATAATTTTGTTTATTAGCTGAAATCCATTGTTCATTACCAACTCTTTCAGCTTCTTGTTTTGCTTTTTCAGCTTTTTGTTTTTCTTTTTTTTCTTTCTCTTTTTTCTTTTTTCTTTCGGCTTCTTGTTTCTTTTTTTCAGTCTCTTTTTTTAATTTAGCTTCATCATCTATTAAAAAATCAGGAACATACCAAACAGCATTTGGATTATGAATGATTATCCCATCAATTAATATATCCCTTCCTTCAATTGGTCCTCTATTTTCAGGACCTGCCATTAGCTGCTGATTGTAATCTCCTTTTGTACCGTCTTTAGTTAAATAACCATTGTCAAATGCTATATTTTTATAAAACTGTTCTAAATATGAACCTTTAAACTTTTCAGGTCTTGGCTTCGTGATATCTTGTAGACAATATTCCTTTAATACATCAATTAACTTAATACCTGCAGGCCATCTTTGTTTTTTATTAAAATTAAGACCACTAATTTGAGCAGGTTTTAATAAACCACCAGTTTTTTTATCTTCATTAGAATGATAGCTTGTAATTTTAATTTCGTAAGTGTCATCATCAAACTCGGGTTTTCCATCCTCATTTTTTCTTTGTACAGGTTTTCCATCGTCATCTGTCTTGGTTAAATCCATTATTGGTTTACCTGGCACAGTTATTGTCTCAGCCTTAATTGCACAATATTCAGTTTTTGCCTGGTTTATATATTTTGATTTACTTTTAGAATCACCTTGCCATTCTGTTGGAATGGTTTTTGTTAGTTTGCTTTTATGATGAGCTAATGTTTGATTATTGATTAAAATTAAAGAAAATAACAATACAAAGCAATACCTAACCATAAGACTAAACATTTATTTTAGTTTTAATTTTCCAGTAGCAATTTCATTAACAACTTGTTTTAGACCTTGAATAAATACAGGTTCTACAATTGATGAGGTTCTTAAAATTTCTGCCAAACTATCATCACCTTCTACAGATTGTTGACTTTGTTTTAATTTTAAAGCTCGAGACTGACCATTAGTTAATTCAGTATTAATTTTACCTTCTACATCACCTTCAAATTTTTTAGTCAGTGTTACTGGTATTTTAGAATAAGCCTTAAGATGTTTTAAGAAGGTTTTTAATTGTGTGATATCTTTTACTCTCCATTTTGTTTCGGGATCTAATTGAGAAACTACACCAATCTTATTTTTTCCAACAATTACATCCTCACCCAAAACGGTTTCATGAGATCTTTCTTTAATATTTAAATCTGTTGCACCTTCTTGATCTACTAATAAACCATAAGACACTTCGTGTTTAGGTGCTTCTGTAAACACAATTCCAATAGAAGTGAAAATTCCTTTTGTCATTTTTTCTATCATCTTAGATAGTCCTTCTTGATCTTCACTATCCTCAAAAACAATTTTATATAAAGTACTAGCTTTACCACCCAAACAAATTCTAAGGGCTTTAGATTGATCTTTATTAGTTTTGAAATCACCACTTTCAATCAAATGGTTAATTACTTGTGCTACATAATATAATATTCCTGAAAGAGCTAATTCAGTAAGATCAGCTAATTCTTTACCCTTTTCTTTTCCATTAACAATATTAAATCTATTTTTAAATGCTTCTCCAAACTGAGGGCTGTTCACTAATAATTCAATTCCATTTGCTAATTTAGTTTTATTAGTTTTGATGCTTTGTAAAGTTTGATAACTTTCTAATAATAAATCATCATTTCCACTGATATCTTTAATTAAAGTTAAATTGTTAGTTAAATAATTTATCAAAACATCTTTACCAGCAAGTCTAAAAGAGTTTCTCCATAGTAAATTTCGATCCTGCCAAATTGATAGATCTGATGTACCTCCACCAATATCAATCGTTACAACATTATTCACTAAAGGCACTTCTTGACCTTTTGCAAAATAAAGGGCGCTAGAAATACTTTCTGTTAAAAAGCCTGTTTTTTCTTGTACTTTGAACTTTTCATCTCCAAGTCCAACCGTTACCGCACGTTTTGTTATTCTTTTAAATGCTTTTAAATGATCAGCATTGTAAGCTTCTGGGTAAGAAAAATTAAATGATAAATTTTCTCTTTTAACTCCATTAGCTGCTGCTTCGACTGCAGCTTGTAATACTGCTTGTGAAACAAAGTACTGAACTTTAGTTCTGCTTTGTTCAGCTTCATCCCATTTTAAATTAAATTTTAAAGGTCTCTTATCATCAGGTAAATCTTGGATGGCATATAAAACCTGATCAACATAATAAATAAAATTACTTCTAAAAGGTAAATTTTCAACTGATGTTTCTTTAAATGATCTTTCTCTTAAAATTGTCATAAAAGGTACAGGTACTTCTCTTGTTGGCACAAATTCTTTATGCGCCTGCATAACTTCTTCAATTTCTTCTTCATCAGTTCCTGGCTCGTATGGTAAGTTTATTCTATTTTTAAATAATAACTCTTTAGGATTATCTTTATTTTCTTTGAAATAAACACATGAGTTTGTAGTTCCAAAATCAATACCAACAGACCATTGGTTGCTATTTTCTTGCACCTCTTGTGGTTCAGGAAATAAAATTAGCCCAACATCAACTCTTTTACTATGTTCTGTGTATGCTTTACCACTTGATTGAGTTGCAACATTACAAAGGATTGCTTCTGGAGATGATTTTAAAGATCTAAGTTCTGTTACAGCAGTAGTTTGTTGAATAGGAACTTCTTCTCCAATAACCTGATGAGTACTCATCATGTTGTTTATAAATTTAATTTTATCAGTGCCCGTTAAGCTTTCTAATTTATTTCTAATATCATTTACTGAAAAAATATTTTTAGGTAAAACATTTACTTGTGCATTCCCATCGTAGAAGAAGAAATATTGATCCCAATTATCTATTTTAATATCAGGCCAAACACTAAATCCTAGTGGTACACCTCTGTTCTTAACAATGTCTTTAGCTTTATAAATTTTCTCAAGTGTATAATTTAAAGTATTACCAGTTTCACTGACTAACTCTAAATAAATCACTACTTTGTAATTATCTCCATCTGCAGACACTATACAATTTGTTGATAAAGTTTTTGGATCCATAAACATCAACAAGGCACTATTGACTGGATAAGCAAATTGATTACCGTCTCCTGCATGCTCTTTAAGTTTTCTATTATCTCCCGCAAATATTACTAATTTTTCTGTAAAAATTGTTTCAGGTGTTAGATATAAATATCCTTCTTTTTGACATTCTGTTTTTAAAGTTTGCTCTAAATTTTCATCTTGTCTTAAAGAATTCAGTGAATAATTATTCCATACTCTTATATCAGAGAGAGTTCTTCCGGTTGATTGAGCAACTCTAAAGTCTGCAAACACAGCTCCATTGATTTGTTCTGCAAATTCAGGTCTTACAGATAATCCACAATCAAATTTAGCATTTTGGTCTGTTGCACCTATGAAAATCTGAGCTAGTTTGTCATAAACTGGTTGAGCCGGTAAATTCAAATTTACTTTAGTGGGTGTCCAGCTTGAAAACTCTGCCCCAGCTGCTTTTGTATCACAAGATACTTTAAATTCTTGTAATCTACCCATTACAGCATTGAAAACATCCATATTTGAAGGATTTAAGCCCTGTATTCCACTTATTAAATTTCCTAAGTAATGAGATAGAACAACGTACTGTTCGTTTCTCATGTCTTTTGCATTACAGGGATCTTTTAAAAACCCATCTTCATACCAAGGTAATTTTCTAATACTTTCAATACCAGTATAGTCTCTTGCTGCAGCAACCATTGTATAAGGGTTAACTACTGCAATAGAACTTTTATTAAAATTTAAAACACCAATTGCATTCCAATCTTGATTTTGAACCATTGTGTCTTGAGGCTTTACATCAAATAATATTTTACCTATGTGTGCATAATTAGTATCTGGTGATGTGCTACCAACTGTATAAGGGTTATTATTAATATCTTGTATATTTACAATCTCAGACGACAGTTCGTATATATGTTTGTAATATGGTGCTAATGCTAAAAGAGCCAAAGTTCCTCTCCATTCATCAACAATCGATTTACTATTATCTAATAATCCATTTCGTACAATTAAAACTCTAGCCCATACATCAGGTACAGAGTTTATGTCAGCAGCAGAAACAACTTCCTCGCCACTCATTTTTAAACCTTGGGCTAATTTACCTAAAAAAGATGCTTCCTCAGATTTCCACTCACCTGACGTTGGTAAGTTTGCAACTTGATTTGCATTATTTAAAGGTGGTAATACTTTTTTAACCATAATTATTGCTCACACGATCTAAAAAGAATATCCATAAAAACACCTAAGCCTTTTTGATCCTTTTCTATTTTTTGATAACAAATATTGCTCATAATATTTAATAGTTTTAAATTTTTGTTATCATTAACCATTGTATTAAATTGATTTTTCTCTGATGAATTTAGTTTTTCTTTAATCTTAATTCTTTCTAAACTATCTTTTTCGTTAAATTCTGAGAAGAAATCAGAAACTATTAGATCCATTTTTTGATCTGTTTTTGAAACTGTTGAATATTGCATATCCGTAATCCAAGTTAATACATCCTGACAGTATTCTTGCATTGCTGAAATTATTTCTTGATTTTGTTCATGTCCAACTTCACAAGCTTTAGTGTCTGTATTGAAAGTATTTTTGTATATTAGTCTCTTAAACCAATTTTCATCTTGATATTTTTTAATCTTACTCCAACTGCCTGTTAATGCAGGGCCATACATCCAGTTATAAGCAAAAGCAAATCTGATAAGTTTTGTTATATTAGTTTTAGAATTTAAATTAGTAGATACATTTGGAATATCACTCCATAAAATATCATTGCTATCATTTTTTCCAATGTGAAGAATTTCTTGTGTCTCACCAATTTTATTATCCTCACTAAAAAATCTTAAAGCACCCAAGGCAGCATAAAGTTCAGGAAATAAAGGAGGGTTTTTTTGTAAGTTTCCACCAAATTTGAAATTTGGAAGTTTTGTTAATGGATCCCAACCAGTTACGTAAACTTGATCAAAAACTTTTTCGTGTTCAAAAAGTTTTGAATAATATTGAAGTGCTCCTTTAGTTTGATCTAAAAACTCTTCTGGTTTAGCGAATAATTCACCTTCCATATTCTCATCAGGAACTTCATAGTTAAAATAAGGTAGCATTAATGCACCCCCTAAGTGGAAATTTGATGATACGTTTTTATCTTTTTGTATTTGTCTTATTCTTCTAGCTATATTTGGAAATCCAGAAGCACCCGTTCCACCAAAAATTGAACTTATAATAAATACTCTAACTTCTTCACCACCTCTTGCAGCATCAATTGCTTTATAAATCTGTGACCAAAAAACATCATCCTCATTAGCCGTTGTTGAAAGGATGGCTGCTGCACCAATATTGGGTCTTGCTCTAAAACCTTCAGATAGATTTAATTTTAATTCTTCTGGATCATACAAACAATCCATCAATCCTTTAACTTCAGGTTTTAATAAATTATATTTTATCAAATCCTCTAAAGTAGGATTTGCATCTTTCATTGGTAGCCAAACTGCATCTGTATTACTGCTGATGTTTGTTTTAAACAAATTACTTTTGTTAGCTAAATCATGTTTAGACTCGTCTCTAAGACTATTTCTAAGATTGGTATATTTATTTAATAAAATTTTTGTTCTACTTACATTGCCGTTAGCTTCATCCTGGTCAACCATACCTGCCCATAAATTTTGAGGTCCAAGGCCAGCTGAACAACAGTGCAATAAATGCTCTAAACATTTAGCTCCTGTTCCACCAATACCAATTATATAATTTTTCATAGAAGGCTACTCACTGGTATCTTATTTCCAAATAAAATTGATGATCTAGCAAATCTTGCAGTCCCAAGAAGTACACCCAAATAATAAACTAAAAAATAATAAATAAATGAAATAATACTGATTGTGGTAACACCTGAGCCAGATAAATAATCTGCAGCATTAAATGTAGAAGATTTTGTAAACCAAAAAACAATTCCAACTACGATAGCCATAAAAATTCCTGTAAAGATGATCCAATATATAAAATAAAATTTTGCTTTACCGGGAGCGTCAACATTTAAGAAATGTGATCCAATAGACCAAGCTAATGCAGCTATAACCGCAACAGATAATAGTGCAGTGGTCATTTGTGCTAATAAATTATATAAACTTACTGCTAAATCTTCCCAAGGCATTCCACTTGATATAATTTCATCACTTAAAACTAAGTTATCAAAATACCACTGTAAAAGAGCACTTTCACCATCTGGTCCAAGAGCGTTTAAAGTGGTGAACCAAAAACTTATCCAACCTAATGAAACTAAACCTATAGAGGAAAGTAAAACAGATCTTAAAATATATTTCATATTCATTTTGTTAACTCAAAATTTACAGCAAAACTTGCTATTAATGTTTTTTTAAATGTATCACCAGAAACAGCATTTAGTATAGATAC
>Ga0115567_10007624_pt1 | contig 10255 bp, 9 predicted proteins | sample COGITO_mtgs_1204_2_FD_88679 | JGI IMG/M metagenome (GOLD analysis project Ga0115567, IMG submission 88679) | Pelagic marine microbial communities from North Sea - COGITO_mtgs_120412 | ecosystem: Environmental > Aquatic > Marine > Epipelagic | place: Germany:Helgoland, sampling site Kabeltonne... | reverse complement strand
TGCTGCTGCTGCTGCTGCTGCTGCTGCTGCTGCTGCTGCTGCTGCTGCTGCTGCTGCTGCTGCTGTTGCTGCTGCGATTGAAGTCTGAGGTACTTGTTAGGGACCGGACCCAAGGAGTTTTGGAGGTATGCACCAAGAGACGACTGCAGTAGCGGCGCGCTTCGTGCACCTGAGCGTTCATGGCTTCCCTCAGGAAGGCGCCTGACTCTCTTGCCCACAGGTGCAGGTGCGGGTGCGGGGTCGCCGCGAAGAGAGGACTCGAACAGGCGCCCAGACTTGACCGCGGACGCGACGTGTGCGTTCTTGGTCTGCTCTCGTCGTTGCCCACCTGCCATTTCGCGGAGGGGCACTCGAGGCCCTTTCCTAGACATTGTCCCACCTAGCCCTGGGCCTTGGTTCTCCACCCCGTTGCCTGTGCGGCGTGCCGCGGGCGCCGTGGCAGCCAGGGCCGCGAGCGTTGCGGCCTTCCTACGCTCACTACGGCGGCGTCTCTCTGTCTCGCGGTCTGCCGACTCCCGAGCTGCACGAACCTCGTCCTTTCGACGCATGCGCTCCTGCATTCTCTCATGTAGCAGCGAGGCCGGTGCCTGTTGCTGTCGCTCGCGCTCAGCTTCCCGCCGAGCGCGTGCCTCGTTCCGGCGATGCTCGGCCGCGCGCACTGCTGCCTCTTGACATGCGCGCGACGCGACCTCTACGATAATTTCCTCGCACATCAAACGGATTCCGTAGTGGAATATACTGTGCTGCAATGAGCCCTCGCGCATCCAAGAAGCTTCCAAGTCGCTGATCTGACCCCGAATAACGTCGCAGCGAGTCCTCGACGGCGAGTCACTGCCCGAAGGATTCACGCTGCCGCCCGGTTGCCCTTCCACACTCTCATGAACGAGATGAGTCTCGTCCTTTGGATTTTTCAAGCAGTCCTCTCCTGCATCGGGGCCGTCGAGATGCCCATTAGCAGTGATGCCCTCTTGCCCAGTGTTTGCTGGCGGCTGTGTTTGAGCAAGGAGGTTTTCCAGCAGCGCACGTGATTCAGCCCCCTCGTCCCGCAGTCTGTCGACATCGTCGTTGTCGTGTTCTCCCTCCTTATCCGCAACCTCGTCCTCGTACTCTTCATCGCTGTAAACTCCGCCATATTCCCCTTGACCGATGTCTTCACCTTCCCGCAACGAAAGCTTGTCATTACTTTCCTGGGCTCCCCCACCTTGCCCATCACTGTCAATACCGCCCCGCCATCGTTGTGGACTCATTTCAGCGTTGTAACGCATATCACCAGATATATCATCCGTATCTGAGTCAGACCTGCCTTCCTCGTCCTCTTCTTTGAGCGACAGCAGGCGCTGAATGCCGGCGCCGTGTGCCTCGAGCGCCGACATCCCCCTCGACATGTCGAACCGCATGGTCTGTCCTGGTTGCCCATTTTCTTGTAAACCAGATCTTGGGGGCATTGTTGTTGAGCCAAGGACTGAGAACTCGCCTTCGTCTTTGTCCTGCTGCAAAGCGCTTGCCTGGTTCGCCGTTGTCGACGTTGGACTGAAACTACCCTGCAATTCCTCCCACTCAGCCAACTCTTTCATCTCTCTCTTGGTGATATCTGAAGTGTTACGATTCCGATCTTGCTCGCGCCGCAAGCACTCGACCCGGAGGAGGGATGGATTCAAGGGCTCATCCTCCGGAGCCGCCATCTTTCAGCGAAATCAAGCAGATCAGTTGAAAAAGTTGTCAAATTGATTGAAGCGTCAAAAGTTGTCTTTTCAGAATAACTTTTGGGTGAGGGAGATTCGTGTGGAGACAGAGGAGAGGGGTGGTCAGGAGCGCCACTGGCTGTTGTGCCAACTGATCGCCAGGATGGCGGAAAAAGTTAGGTGTGTAACTGACCCAGCTGCAGTACTCGGTCTTCGGAAGCCCGATTCTGATCCTTCGGTGGTGTATCGGCGCCGATGCTCCACATGAAGCGCGGGCCTGAATGCCCTTTTGTGCCGCAGGCAAGACCTTCCGCAGGGTCAGGAAGCAAGTGTCTTTAAAAAACTCGAGAATGCCGTCTCGTCCTCATTCTGGGCTGGTCCGCGCACCGAACATCCAATGCCGAGCGGGCCAAGAGGAGAGGGCAGAGCACCCGACGGCAAGATGTCAGAAGAGGAGGTGCTGTTCCTCGAGAAAGCAGAGCTTCTGCAGAAGCTTGCCAATCTAAACGCGCAGGTCGCTTTCCTGTCGACCCTGGTGTCGAGCGCAGTGCTATTTTTCCCTGCAAGACTTCACCTGTTCTGTCGATTGCCGATCTTGTGCCTAGCGCAGGTGGTTGTACGGAAGCAATTTCAGGAAAAAGACGACTGGAGCATTCAGGGCATCGTCGACGAAGAACCCATTGTTGTGAAACCAACTTCATCACTGGAGAGAGTGGTCAGCCCCTTCACAGCCACGCTTGCGCGTTTTCGACGGAAGGGTCTCGAGCTGGACTGATACGGCGAATTGTGGCACAGATCATACGCCACTGCGCAGGCACATCAGCACCTCAGGTGATCCGAGTGGAGGCGGCATGCAGCGAGCTACGTCTTGAGGGCTGCACGCGCGTCGTTGTGCTGGCAGACGACGTCATGGACTCCATCCGCTGCATCCGGTGCCAGACAGTTGACCTGATCATCGGTGGCCGAGGATGCCCATCATTTTTCGAAAACTGCTCTGTCGTCAACTACCGCGTGAATCGCGTAGCACTGGCAGAGGAGGTAACTCAGAAGGCATGCGCTCAATTGTGCGTGCACGCCATCTCGCCAGAGTCAGCGCGCCCTCTGTCTGCGAAGGAACTGCACGCAGAAGAGTGCCCGGACATTCGCTTTGGTCTTTCTCAAGTGGTCACTACAACGATATCCAAGGGTATCTTCACATCGCACAGCGAACCATCGCAACGGCGCCGCACGCTGCCTGGAAAGCCGGTCGAGGAGTTTCTTGCTGAGGGCCATGAGTTCCCAATCACGGTCTGGGCCCAGTACGCGTACGAGGCTGCAAACACGGACGAACTTTCTTTTCCTGCAGGAGCGCATTTGTTACTCTTCGGACCCGCCTCAGAGGAAGGCTGGTTTGAAGCTCGCTCCGCGCTTTCTGCCGAAAGAGGCATCGTTCCAGGCACTCACATCGAGAAACCCATCGTCGAAACTCTCCGCGCCAACGATCGCCGCGAAAAAAGGGCGGGCGCTGAACCTGTGTTCGACCTCACCCACCTCGGCGACATTTCCCACGAAGTTTGGCCGATAGAGGTGCGCGCAAGATACGGTTACGAGGCAGCCGAGGGTGTAAACGAGGAGCTTTCATTTGCACGAGGCGACCGCCTTACGCTGCTTGGGAGAGACGCAACCCATGGATGGTTCCGCGCCAGGAACGCATTTCCGAGGCAAGGGATTGTCCCTGGGACCCACGTGGTTCGTGAAGAGGACTGGGCAAAGGAAAATTGGGAGCCAAGGGCCGCGCCGCTCGTAGCGTCCCGCTTCGGGCGATACAAAGCTACATTCTCGTATGTGGCCGAGCACCCTGACGAACTGGACTTCAACGAGGGGGAATTGATGACTCTGGTCAAGAAGGCGGAAGATGAAGGCTGGATCGTTGCCCGGCTCGACCGGGGGCCAGAAGGTCTGGTACCATTAACACACCTGACTGGAGCCGGTGAAGAAGATCCCAACGCGGTGATCAAACCAGCCGCCAAGCCTGCGCTGAAGCACGCTCAAACTCTGCCTACTGCAATGATGGAGCCGTCAAGGACGACCCAGGGGCCAACGCTTCAGCACGCGATGTCTGTGCAGTTGTCGCAGGCACCGCTCCAGCCTGCTGAGGCTGAGGCTGAGGCACCGCCAGGGAGCGCCAGGCAGTACCCGCTTGTCGCAGCCGAGTCCCTCTCTCCTCGAACGCAACAGGTGGTGCAACCTGCCCCTGCCGGGGTGTCGACTGCAAGCGCAGCAGCACCGTCCACCACCAGTGCTATCGGTGCACGGGCACCGGATCCGGTGCAGCCTACTGCCGTTGCACTCTTTGCGTACGTTGCAGCCAATGCAGACGAGATGTCGTTCCAGGCGGGAGACAAACTGGACATCCTCGGGCCAGCCGTGGACTCCGGCTGGCTGCGCGCGCGGCACGTGAGAACTCGTGTCGAGGCGATTGTTCCCATGACGCACCTGGAGGTACCAATTCGCCCATGTCGGCGCGCACAAGCCTCGAATGGCTGCCGAGCTTGCAAACACGAGCCTTAGCTCTAGACTGCTGTCATCTAATTCGCCCGGCAGACCCGAACTAAGCTTAACCGAAACGAAACGAAACCAGGTACACATAAGTGGCACTACTGCAAAGCAACTTGGACTCGAGAGCGCACCGATGAGCTTCGCACCAAAGTCTGGGGAGGTCTGCGTGGCTGCCCATGCTTACGATGCGGTGTCGGGCGACGAGCTCTCGGTCAGGCTCGGTGATCAAGTCACGATCCTAGAAAAGAGCGTCGATCCCGGATGGTAAGCTCTTAAGCCTGCTGATCTGGCCATTGGGATCGAGAGCGCTTGTTGGGGTCTACAAGTGACCGGCGCTCTGATGGACGCAGGTACCTCTGTAGCAATGGCAGTGCCCAGGGAATGCTTCCGGTCACGCATCTGAGACGTCCACATGTTCATTAGGGTACCGTGCCGCGATGTCTTCGCCAGTAGCTCCGTATATCTTCACAACTGCGAATTGGCTGTGCCGGCCGCGTAGAGGATCAAGGGCATAAATTGCGGGTTCTCCCTCGGTCTTGAGGCACATGTGTTGCGTGAGGTTGCCCTCAGGGTGAAGTGCAAAAACCTTCTGCTGCACTGGACATCTGAGTATTTTTGCAAACACATTCAGCCACTCGTCTTATTATGGGCGGTATCTAGCATAGGTAACCGACTTCTTGTTGCACATCAATGTGTGGACGACCCCTGTTTCCTCGCCCAGACCGACCAGGCGACTGAGGGGCCCTTGTGTCGATGGGTGGGCGGTCAATGCTGGTGGAATTCGTGATGGAACCTTGCCCTGCGTTGTAACACGGATCTCAGAAATCGTATCGGTGCCTTAGCGGCTGCCTGCAGGGTTGGTAATTGTACCTGCCGCCATGGATGAGCCCCGAACTGCCGTAAACTGCGCTAACCCCGTGCCCGCATTTCCAGCACCAACACCATTCGTAGACTGAGATGCACGATTAGATAATGGAGATGCACGTCCTTGGACCGGAGAATTGCTCTTTGCAAGCTGGATTGTGCCCCAACGTCCCATACCCTGCATAATTGGCGTCGCCACGGGACCGGTAGATGATCGGCTCACAGAGGCATAGAGGTTGGCGGCATTGGCGTTGTAAGCCTTTGGCGTCGCCGAGAAGGACATGTACAGGGCCTGAGTAGGCGGGGCAGACCCAAGAAGACGCCCAAACTGGTCGAATTGAGGCGCTGAAACACCCCAGTGGGCAGCTCGGCGCTGCATCATGAATCTCATTGCCATGTCCTGACCCGACGCTAGACGCTCAGCCAATTGCTCATTCTTGCCAACAGCCAGCATCGCGCACCGCACCGTAGGCTACCAGCAGCCAATTCCTGCTGGGACACCTTGCTGCGTCCTAACCCGGTAGAGTTCCGGCCCTTCAACTTAGATCTACAGATCTACCGCTCCCTTCCCGCCGCGGGTTCCGAAAAAATTTCAAGGAGCTTGGAGCCATTAGCTTTTCAGCCTTTCGTAGAGGTGGGAAGGAAGATGGGGAACACGCGGGACTGAGGCTCGTCTGACTGAGGCACTGGTATCCCTCGTGACCTGACGAGGGCCTGTGGTTGAGACAGTGCAGTGGGCTTCGATTGGAGACGCGAGGGTGCTCTGGGCGCGCCCTCCGATAAATCAGCGCTGAGAGTCTTTGCGGAGCGTCAAACGCAAGATCACTGCATTTCCCCTCCGGCCAGAAAGCAATGTGGAACCCTATCAAGTTCGTCATGAGCAAGCCAGGCGCGAGTCTGGTGCTGGGAGGCTCCCTGCTGTTCGTCCTGATCATGTTGGAAGCCCCAGTCCTAGATCCCGCACTAGCCGTTTGCGAGAGCTATGTCGAAATCCCAGCACAAATGCTGCAGGATTGGTGCCAGGAACGTTGCGTGAAGCAATTCCCCCACAGGTTATTTTTTGTGCTGCTAGGAAACCTTCTTCCTACGTGCAACTCAGTCATTATGCCGTGCACGCTGTCAGAGCAAGGATCCTGTCTCTGCTCGGTAGAGACCTCTGGCAAATCGTGCAGCTAAACGCGACGAGATGGGTAGTTGCTGCAAAATTGCATCCAGTTGTTTCACACTGGATCAATCCTTGCGACAGGTCCGAGGCAATGATGGGACTTGCTGGCTCCGCATGAAGCAGACCAAACGCTGCTTCAAGTCGACCATGCAAATCAAATCTGGTGTCTGCGAGGGATCCTATGAGACCTCCTTGTGCGCCACGAATCAGGAGGAGGTGACAACTTTGAAATTCTGTTACAGAGCGCTTGAGAACGGGAGCCAGGTTCGGTGGTGGTACTTTCGCTCTCTAATATCTCACTAGTTCTGGATGACATTTGTTCAGGTTGATATCGCTCTGAATAACCTAGCGACTGCCGTCACTGAGCTACATCCCATGGCTGAGGGTACATGTAACGTGACTTACACCCGCGAGAATGATCGCTGCCGGTGCGTACCTACAGCAGTCTCCTGCTTCTTGGCACCTGTGCTTACTGCTGCAGTGCCGCGAGACGCAGGCTGCCTTTGGCAGTTCAAAAGGAGAGAGCGTTCTACCATCCCGAGTGTTGCCGTGCGCCTGTGACGACATGTGCCAACGATCTCGACTGCTGCAATTGCGGGCAGGTTTTTTTCCACAGCAACGTATTTGTAGAAAGTCGACGCTCGGCGGGGGGGAGGAGCAAGCTTCGGGACAGGATCCTTTGGTTGTGAGGATTCGCTAGACTTCTGGTCTTCTCGTTTGATTTTTGGGAGGTCTAAGATGTGAGGCCAAAACGATTGGAGTGATTTGGACTGACTTTCTGTTTTGATCGTGGCAGAGTGCTCCGGTGTGTTCTCCTCCACTAAAGTGCATGATTACTGGGATGCGGAACGGGACAATGGTGTCAGAGTCAACCGAATGTGATCCAATCATGGATGCATGTGCCACGTTCATCTATGCGGGCTGCACGGAAAGCACTTGCGACGTAAGAATGCTCACCTCAATTTTGACGTATGAAACAGTTGAGTTAATACTGAGTCATCGAGCAGGACAACGCTTTCACTATCCCAATGGATCCGCTTGCCGATCCTGCCTGGTGAGTGGCTACCTCTGTTGACTGGCTCACCTGTCTTCCACTGATCATAACAAGCACGGATGTGAGTGTTGCCGACTTCTGACACCACCAAACTGGAACAGCTGCTCGATACCGGGCAACTGTACGTGTCGGCGGGCCTGCCAGCCGCTTTCAGACTTCCCAGGATGTCCTTGCCTTGGGACTGTTGCAGGTGTGAACACCTCTAAACTCCTTCGCTTCGAGACTTTTTGCAAGAAGACGCCCCTGCGTGACAACTTAGCTCAGTCGTTTCCGCGCAGCAACATGTCAGCGCGTCTGACATTCGTGTGTGTGGCTGTCGTCAGGATGCGTGCGCAAGCAGTGTGTACAAAGCGACCGCTACTTTGCAGATGGGGGTGTCAGCGAGGTGCTGACAGATCTTGGGGCGCATGCCGTCAAACTCTGCTACTCAGACAACTGTGCTGTCCCGTCTCTCACTTGTCGTTCTTATGCATGAATTTATGGCTTCAACCCGTAGCTCGTTCAATGTTTACTGCATATTGGCTGAATCATCGCGAGCTGGCAGGCAACGACTGAACCAGGAACCTTGTTTGGGATCTGAAGGCCACACAATAAAAATGTGCATGTGGCGACGCAGCACTGCTTGCTTTTACTTTATTCCAGCAATGCGTCTACTTTTTCGTATCAAGGATGCTTTTACTTTATTCCAGCAATGCATCTACTTTTTCGTATCAAGGATATTCAGAGAGCAGTATCCTAACTCATGAATCACTGCGGGGGCGCCGTGTACATCATGGGTTGGCCATAGCTCATCTGAGGGTACTGGACCGACTGCTGGGGGAACGGCATCGCCTGCATCGGGATCTGCTGCACCGGCGCCTGGTTGATCTTGAGCATCTCATCGAACATGCCGTGCTCAGAGCGGTCGAGACCAACACGCTCAGTCTCCTCGTCGACACGCATGCCGACAGTGTACTTGATTGCCAGGAAGAGAAGACCAGCGGTCGCGATAACCCACACCATGATCACAAGGGAGCCAACAACCTGCACGCCGAACTGCTCCGCGCGGCCGCAAGCGTTGTTCACGTTAGGGTAGGCAGCGTAGCGGATGTTCTCGTCAGTGCAGAAGATGCCCACCGCCCAGCAGCCCCACATGCCGCAGAAGCCGTGGACGACGCAAGCGTCACAGGGGTCGTCGATCTTGGCCCAGAAAAGGAGGTAGTGACCGGCGTGGAGGACGATGGCTGCCACCATACCGATGATGAGCGCCATCCACGGGTTGACCACAGAGCACGGCGCGGTGATGCCAACCAGACCCGCGAGCGCGCCGTTGAGACCCATCGCGATGTTCCAGTGGCCCTCGATCGCGTAGCCGAGGAAGACCGAGGTCATGGTGGCGGCCGCAGCGGAGATGGTGGTGTTCAGCGCAACTTTGCCCGCCAGCGCGCCAGCGCCGGCAGACATCATGAGCGTGGAGCCGCAGTTGAAGCCGTACCAGCCGAACCACAGGATGAAGGTGCCGAGAGCCTGGAGCGACGGGTTGCCAGAGTAGAGCTCGACCGCCTTGCCCGTGTCCGGGTCGAAGCGACCGAGGCGCGGGCCAACAACGATTGCCCCCATGAGGCCAGAGAAGCCTCCGACCATGTGCACGATGCCCGAGCCGGCGAAGTCGACGAAGCCGTTGGACTCGCTGGTGCCGGTGAAGATCGGGCCGTTGACAGCTCCCCACGCTGAGAGCCAGCCAGTGCCCCAGCCCCAGTGCACGACAACCGGGTAGATGAACGAAGACAGGACGACCGAGTACACAAAGTAGGCCGAGATGGTGGTGCGCTCGGCGACGGAGCCCGCCACGATGGTGGCGCAAGCACCGGTGAAGGCCCACTGGAAGAACCAGGAATGCCAGCCGCCGTTCTCGTTGTTGATATCCTGCAGGGCAAAGTTGGTCTTGCCGATGAAGCCACCCTCCGAGTCTCCGTACGCGAAGCCATAGCCAAGAAGCCAGAAGCAGATTGCCGCGATGGATGCATCGCAGATGTTCTTGAAGAGAATGTTCGTCATGTTCTTGGGATGGACGATGCCCGCCTCAAGCATAGCGAAGCCAGCCTGCATGAAGAAGACAAGCGCACCTGCAAGCCCAGATGCATGGTGGGTCAGAAAATGCCCGGATATTTGGTTTTGAGCGCGGCGCTTGCGGCGCAGTGGCGCTCGAGCACCAAGCCGGTTGATGCATCCCCTAAACACACGGCTATCGGTCCGCCCCACGAGCAAGGGGGCCATGTCACGATGGGGGCCGTCGCAAGGTCATGTTATGTGGGCCGGCTGCTTCAGCATCCCGATGGGCACATAGACAACAATGGGCCCGAAGGGAGCTCAACAGCTGGAAAAGCTACAGAAACGGCTCGAAACAGGGAATTCTCGGCCCCTTGTCGCATAGCACGGGACAGAGTGGGACAGGATCAGGATATGTTGCAAGGGCTCTTCATCAAGGAGAGGAACATACCGCAGAGGATGAGCCACGCGGCGTCAACATCGCTCGCATTGGTTGCGACAGTGGTGGAGAGAGCCTCGAAAGCCGCGGTGTGACCATTCACCGTGGCGTTCAGCGCCGCGATAGCTGCGGCGGACACGTCCGCCATGGCAGCAGACGGATCTGATGTTTGGTAGATCACCAAGATCCTTTCTTTCAATGAAAGCAGCCGCGAGTGGGGCAACGGCTAACGGTATTTCGTGTCAAAAAATGCACCGCAAGTAGTGGCCGCCACAATCTCGTGGTGATTTACGGACGCGACTACCCTCCTTTTTTATTATGTCTATATTTTACTACTTAGTTTACACTGACACGCGGCGGTTTCTCGGCCTGAAAAAGAAACGGCGTGCATACTGGAGGGGAGGTGTGATCACACAGCGGTTCCAGGAAAGACGTGTTGGCAAACAAAGCTCTCTTTGTTTGTTGCTTGACGTATGAAGAGCGTA
>Ga0115567_10007622_pt1 | contig 10255 bp, 10 predicted proteins | sample COGITO_mtgs_1204_2_FD_88679 | JGI IMG/M metagenome (GOLD analysis project Ga0115567, IMG submission 88679) | Pelagic marine microbial communities from North Sea - COGITO_mtgs_120412 | ecosystem: Environmental > Aquatic > Marine > Epipelagic | place: Germany:Helgoland, sampling site Kabeltonne... | reverse complement strand
TATTTTTTTTAAGAGGAGGATCGTGATCGCAGTATCCAGGAGAACCTTTCCCATTTTTAAATTTTTTCTCTCCATGTCTAATCCATAAAAGTGTCATTTTTAAACTGATTTTTTATTAAAAAGGTTCTAATTAAAAGATGGATTCAAAATACAAGTTTTTCGTATTTGAGACCGGAATTCCTACCAACCTTACAAAAGGAGCTATTTATATAACTCACTATGGCGAAGATTATGTTAACATTTTTCGTTCTTTATCCCAATACGAAAAAAATGTAGAATTGATAGAGGAAACAGAAGATAAAAAGAACATATTTATAGATAGAGGTTTGTATACATCTTCTGTGGATTTCAGAATAAAAAATCCGACACTTCCTAGAGACTCGGTATTTATACAGACTGATATGAGTATTAAAAATATATTAAAAGAAATAAAAAATGATGAAAAACTAGGAACTTATGATATTTTTTCTGGGAAAGAAGTCTTAAACGCCACTTTTAAAGAGAAAAGTGATATTGAGAAAAATATCAAAATTTTCTATCATGTTATGTTACAATACATGAGTGCGGGATATCATAAGAGTAAAAACACAAGGAAGATTCCAGACTGGTGTATGTGTTTCGGAGAACCTATTATGAAATATTTCATTCAATATTTCGAGATACCCACCGAAGCTCCTGATATAGGAGTGGTAGACCAGTTCTTGACAACCCCTCAGTATAGAGAGATGATAACTATTCAAATGATGAAGTTTATGGCTAACTACGTTGTAAATAATGATATACTCGATCCTTTGGATGTAGAAACATGGTACGATTTAAAGTTATGGATATCTATAAAAAACAAGATTTAAAGTTATGGATATCTATAAAAAACAAGATTTAAAATTTTATAATAAAGTATTATAAAATGATTACCTTACCAACGAGTTGGATTTATCCAGGAAAAGTCCATAGAAATCTAGTTAGACTACAAAAATTAGAAAGAGACACATTATTTCATTCCTTTTTAACTTGTACCTACTCTGTTTATCAATCGAAAAAAAATCTTAATGATAAATTTTTATATATTAGTAGATTTAAGATGTCTTTGATAAATCATGACGAAAAATATAAAAAATACATAAAAGAAGAAGATTTTGATAATATATTACAGTGTCTTAGTAAAGATTTTGAAGTAAATATATATCTTATGAGGTGTACACCTCAAGACACATTAATAAAGAAACCCTATATATATTCAGACGAGTCTCCAATAATTATTATCGAACAATGTGACAATTTCACTCCATTAGGGGTTAATGACAAACACGGAATTCATACAATGTTTTTTGAAGGAACCGATGAAGAATTTAGAAGGTCGATTGAATCGTTCGACAAAAGTGGTTTATCGGAAGATTATTCAGAAGAAATAGAAGATGTCTTAAAAATAAAAACAAAACATCTATTTAAATATGATGTAGGGGGTGTTTTAAAAAGTTTAAAGCATAACAAGTTAAAATGAACATCCAAAGATACGAAGAGTCACTACAAGATTCAAACATCCAAACGGAGAAACATCTGCCTACTGGTGCTGAAAATAGTAATCAGAATGAAAGAAATATCCTATACAGTATTCATCAGAGAGGAAAACGAAAAACTCTATGGTATCAGAGCATTTGGGAAACAATGGAAGCAAACAGTGTTCCTACAAACAAAGAACGCGTTACATATAAATCAAAAATTTATCCATATCATGCTCTTCATCGTTGTTTAATGACTACTGTGTTACCAGAAATCAAGGTTAAACCTGACGAAAATGTAACTATTAGTTGGTGTAAAAATACATTTATAAATATTGTAAAGGAATATAGATTATTGTTTAACGATACAGAACTTCAATATGGAAATACTAAAGTTTTGTTTTCCCGTATTCATTCTCTGGAACTAAATTATACTGGATGTCATTGGGGGTCATCTTTGAGTTCTCAACCTATCTCTATAAGATTACCAGTATGCTACGACGGAAATCAGACTAATGCGTTTCCTCTTTCCCTCTGTGGACAAAATGATAGATTACATCATATTTTTGAATTTAACTTAATGTTAGAAAACCTATTATTAATGAAGAACGATAAAGGCCAAATTATAGATTTAGATATGTCAAAACTTGAAGTTTCTAATAATGTAGATTGCGTACCGATTCCGGAATTAGAAGGTCTATATACTATTCATACTAGTAAGGAATGCGACTTAAGTAACTGCAAAGAAAATGAAGTCGGTGGAGATAGAGAATATTTCGTCGACAATTGTTACTATATAGAAGACGACAATGATATAAGTTTAGGTAAGCGTATCCAAATTAAATTTGATTCTAAAACTAACTATCCTGTCGAAGAAATGGTTTGGGGAGCAGTAAATGTTACAATGACCAACGAAACAAAAAATCTAACAGTTACTACGTCAAACGAAAATACCCCTATCAAGAATACAAAGCTAGAAACAAGTTTATCAACAGTTATAGATAGTAAAGATAGTTTTAAAACAGAATATGCTTACAGAAACGATGTAAGTGATTATATCAAAGGACTCAGTTATTGGAAAAATGAAGTAGTAGAAAGCGACGGCAAATCATTCAGACCCGGTATTAATTTTTCCGGAGGGAAGATTACGATAAATACCAATAGTGATAATCTTAATTGTAAATTTATGGCTTTTGTTATCATGAATCATACAAGGAGATTTCTGTTCAGAACCTACCCAAAGACTCAAGAAGAACGACTTGTTAAAGGAGCAACAATTGAGCTCGTAAATGAATAATTTTTATATTCGTATGAATATAAAAATGTCCTTCAGGATCGAAAAACTTGCTTATGAATTTAATGTAATAAATGCGATTGGTGATGGTTCGTGTATGTTTCACTCTATATTACAAGGATTTAATAAATCTTATATAAATTCATCTTTTGAAGACAAAATCAAAATAATAAGACAATTTAGAAAGGATTTATCAGAAATTCTAGACGAAGATATCGATGGTAAAATGTGTTATAAACAACTTAGCAGAGGTTCTTTAGAAGAATTTTCTCAAATAGTACCAGAAACATCATTACAAAACATGAAAAAATCATTAAGTTCCAATGAATGGGGAGACGTTAGATTTTTAGAACTTATATCAAACATCTTAAATATAGATATTTACATAATTTGGAACAAAACAAAAAAAATATATAGTCTAGGAGATAAAGAGTTATATTACAAAAACAGAGACAGTATCATTATTTTAAATTCTGGAAATTTTCATTTTGACACAATTGGGTTGAAGACAGAAAATGGAACCAGAACTCTTTTTGATAAGAACGAACCTGTAATTAAACAATTGCGTTCAAAACTGGTATAAAGAATTTCTTACTAAAATGACTCTCGGAACTTCCCCTACCGCTGCCGCCACACAAGGTCCTACTAGCAACCAAGAATTTGGAAAATATATCAGATATTTTCAAGATTCTCACAAAGCTATCATGAGATGGAATAGTATTTTGAGTAATGCACCGACATCTGGAATCACAATCAAAGGTGTAGATGGCGCTGAAGATACAGTATTGAAGAGAAGCGATATTGCTAAATATTCCCAAATCTATATTCAAGAACTTGGAGACTTGAAGAAAGTGTATTCTTCTCGTAAGCGAAAGACTAACCGCACGAACAGTCAACTTCGTTCTCTTTACTATGTGTCTGATCAGCTTGTCGCTTTCTATACAAAGGCTAATCTTGGACCTATTGACCCCGAAACTGGTAAAGGAAAACTTTCTGATAAACTTTCTCTTATTACAGAGAAACGAATGGCTACTTCTGGTATTTTGATGTCCTTGTTTGCTCGATACATTAGTGTCAATGGTCTTAAGACTTCTTCTGGTCGTTTTAGTGTAGATGCTCGTATGAAGAAAGCTTTTGGGACAACTAATTTTAGATTGGATGGAACAGATTTTTCTAAGCGAAAGATTGTCGAAGGAACATCTGAAGAGAAGGTTGCTGAATTGAAAGAAAAGATTTCGCTGGGTAAGAAATCTGCTTTCGACCGAGTATCTCAAAGGGTGGATAAAAACGGAAAGAGTATGCTTGACCCTAAAGAAGGTCTTCTGTATACCTCAATGTGTACACTTAACAACTTTTTCCGAATCCCAACACAATTGCTTAGCGTCGAGGAGAAAGCAGAATTAAACTCGGAAGAAAATGTTGAAGCAGCAAAGGAACTTCAACAAATTCTTACATATATCAAAAACCATAAAACTAACTAAATTATTTATATTTTATCAATTTTATTATTAATAACTTTTGGGTTATTAATTTTTAACTTTTCTCTAGATTCTGCTTTGTAGTCAAAACTACATTTATGATCTTCTGGAAATTTACACCTTGAACAAAATTTTCTTTTACATCTACATTCAAAAATTATAATCGTTTTCTTACTACATTTGGAACAAGGCATTTTAAAAACGCATTTTTATTTAAACAATCAGGTTTTAAAATGTCTAAGGTATCTGAAGAGGGTTTTTTGTTTATCCATTCTGGAGTTTTTGATAAAGAACAAATTGAACTTAATCTTAAAACATGTGTAAAAAATCTCTCAAAGTTAACCGACATAGAAAACTTTGCTTGTCATGTTAATGTCGTGGAAAATAAGGATGGTGTAAAATATGGACATACATATGCGTGGATTAATAACCCTAAAGTATATTATGCTCTTATAGGAAAGAATTTCGACGGAACAGAACGTGTAGAATTTGTTCCAGATGAAACATGGTCACCACCGGAAAAGGATTACGATGATGCCATAGAAGAGGCAGAAGAATCGGAAAACTGGGGTCTTTTAGGAGAAGTAGAGGCAGCATATGAAAGACCTAATATAAAAATTATAAAGGATCCTTTAATAGTTCCTCCAGGAATTAAGTATACAGAAACTCAAAAGAAAAAATTAGAAATAGAAGAAGAGGTCGGGTTTATTGAGATATTTCCCGCAAGAGTAACAATTAGATGTGAAGAACAGAAAATAAATTCTTTCTATTCCAGCTGTATACCTAATTGGGTCACTCAAGATATTCTGTATAATTTTTTTAAAAAATTTAATAAGGATACAACTATTCACATTTGTCCAAGAACAAAGAAAAAATTCTCTTATCCTAGAATATCCATTTCTAAAAATAAAACAAATAGTAAATGGAGAAACGGAGAAGAAAGTTCAAATGTTCAGATTATATTTTCTCCTTTAAATAAGAATATTGGTTACTTTTTGATAAATGTTATCAAGAAGATAAAAATTAAAAATCCACAAACAAATAGAGAAGAAATGTTATTTTTCTCGCAATCTAAATCAAGAACATGAATTTATGCTATTTATAGGAGACACAGCGTAATACGGCTGAGGAGGACCGATATCTGTTATATTTACTAATGGTTTTGCAGAAGATACACATCCTTGTTTTGGTTTTAGTAACGTTTCGCAATCTAAAAATTTTTGTTGTTCTGAGGCAATTTTACAATCTCCAGTTGAAGATATTCCTCCTATACAAAAACCTGTACATACTTTTGCATAACTTTGATGGGTTTTTGCTATTTCATAAGAGACTCCTTCTAAATTATAGTTATAAGTTGTATCGCCATTTATAGTTCTACATGGAGTTTTTTCAATATCTTTAAGAGTTGTTGTTGGTATACCAGAATATTGACAAAGAGGACTACCTTGTGGTTGTGACGGTGTATTTGAAATTAAAAATTTATTTAAAATTTTAAAATGATAATAAACACATAATAACGTAATTAAAAGTATTTTTACCCATATAGTTAATAAAATGATGTTCATTTTATTATAAATTAATTTAAGTAAGGATCGTAAGATTTAAGAGTAACATTAGGAGAAGTATTACTATATCCAGAACCAGGAGCTATTACTTTAATAGAAGTTATCCTTCCATCTGTTATCTCTTGTATTTGAATTTTTCCACCAGAACCAGGAAGCGGTTCATTAGGGTTAATGCTAAGTGTATCCAAATATAGATTTCTTGATAGGGATATAAATTGCAAATTTTCGTTAGTACTTAAATTAGTTTTACCAAAAATAGTTGATTGTTTATAACCAGTAGTTGTTATTACCCCGTTTTTATTAGAGGCAACTTGAACAATAGGAACTATAGCTACATCTACGAAAATAGTGTTTGCAAGTGTATTAATAGCGCTTATAATAGGGACAGGAGACACAAATTCGCCATCCACGTTTATTCCTGTATATTTATTTCCAAAGAAAAATGCTCCCTCAATGCTCAGAATAGAAGATGTAATTTCAACAATATCAAAAGCTTCTGTTGTGCTATTATAGATTGTTTTAATATATTGATTAGGGTTAAAATCTTGAAAAGTATTATTGTCTATACCTAACCCAAAGAAATCTTTGTCTTCCCATGTGTCAGGGTTCGGAACAGAATATTTTGTTGTTCCAAAATCCTGAAAAGGAGTAAAATTTACCGCACCATTTACTGTTTGATAAACATTTCCTATGAATATATAGAAAGTTGTTCCATTTTTAGATGCATCGATCGTACCTATTGGTTTTATAGAAAATGGAAATTTATTTTCAGAAGACAATATAAAGTCTCCGATTTTAATATTTTGATTAGGTCTGTCTAAATATATATTAAGTACAGAAGAATTTTTTGCTACATTTAGATTTGCTTTTGATTCAAAACACCAAATATTATCGATAGTTGTTTCAAGAAAATTTTTTCTATAATGACCAAAATCTTTACCACTAAACTGTATTGTTACAGCATCGTATATAAATCCTGAAGCTGAACCGCTAGAAGATACCTGTGCCATGTTGATAGACGCAACTAACAATGGGTTGCATCTGATACATTCTGTTCTCCCATATTGGTTATTCCATACAGGGTTATAGAAAGATATATCGTTGTAAAATTTGGTATTAAAAGGCGTTTCTTTTATTTTATAATCGCCGTCGTTAAAATCTACTGGTTTTTGGGAATTTGCTAGATCTGTAGTGACTGCTTCGCTTTCTATAAATTCTTTATATACATAACCACGTGGTTTAGATAAACCTCCTCTGAAAAAATTATTTGTATTAACTATACTGTAAGATGGGTTATAACCTCCTCCCAAAACCGTATCTGCCGGACTTTCAGTTTTATTAACATTTCCTATTTTGAAAGAATATCCTATATTTCCTGTTGTTGCGGTATTGTTGACATAAAACTCCTCGTTTAGATTTGAATTATTAGTTGATATGGTATTATAGTTATATCCGTTAAGAGCGTATTGAGGATAATATGTGACTTGTGTATCTATATTAATATTAGTAAGTGCTTCCTTGTAAAGTTCAATGTAAGGACCATAGGGTACTGATTGGTGACCATAAAAATCATAGAAAGAAATTTCTTTAGTCAAGGGGTTAACTCTTATAATATAATAAACTGGTGTTTTTGTTTTTGTTATAGAAAAAGTATTATCAGTGAATTTTTGTCCGTTGCTGACGTTTGGTGGTTCCCAACTCGCTTTTGATCCGTCATATCCTTGCTCTTGTATTATTTCATTTAAGTTTAAGTTTAAGTTTGAAAAATCAAACGTAGATGAAATAATAGTTCCTATAACGCCGAATACATTCAGGGCTGGGTCTGTCATTACAGACATAATTTGACCATCATATTGTATTTTTTGAGAATCGATAATTGTACAAAAACCTACTTTAAAATTACTCCCGCTGTTTATAGTGGCAGAATATTGTGTAATAGTTACGGTGGTTGAGGAGTCAGGAATAACGTCTGTAATATTCCCGCCTATCTCTAAACCACCTATTATACCGTAATCGCCGCGGGCCGGATCACATAATACGGACGTAATTCTTCCATTTAAGGACGTACTACCATATGTTACTTGACAAGTTCCTATTTGAAACCCAGTTTTGCTACCGACAACTTGAAATTTGAGACCATATTCTACAGATACCAAATCTCCACTTTTAACTTGATTTCTGATGGGGTTATAACTATAGTCAATATCTATTGTAGCAGGTTTATATTGTAATTTATTTGTAGTTGTATTAAATAATACAGGATAAGAAGCGTTAATGGCAGATATATCTAGTTCGCTGGTATTTCCAGAAAAAAACTTCCCGTCGTCTTCAACATCAGGTAGAATATTACATTGAGTTCCTTTGATGCAAGAAAGAGTATAAAATTGTAAATCTGTTAGATATGTAGTAATATCCGAAGCGTATGCTTGGCAGAAATTTCTAGAATTAAGTTGAGAATTTTCCACAGCAGTATTCACAGCAGAAGTGGTGGTAGACTGACCATTAACTGTTGTTGTAGTAGATATTTTTCTGTATTGATCAAAATTATAAGTATAATTTCCAAGTTTACACGGATTCTGATTTACACATAATGTCATATTATTCCAATTTGAATCTAAATAAGGTTGTATTTCGCAAAATTGTTTATTTTCATCATTGCCGTTTGTTGATAAATAGTAAGGATTTAATGAATATGGACTTACACTAATAGTTGGATCTAAAGACTCCTTGTCGCATTTCATAAGAAAGTCGTTTGTCTGATTGAGGAAGGAACAACCTCCGGTCAATTGATTAGAATATGTACTATTAATCTTACAAAATTCTCCTTGATTATTTAGTTTTATGGAATTTTTATAACTATCAGAAGAAGAATAAGGAACCTGTTCTAAGAGAAAATTTTTCTCAGAAGCATATGAAGAATATATATTTCCGTTTACAACAGAAAATTTAGATACAAAATATACAGGACATGTTATTTCTGATGTACAACTACAAGCTTGATTAGAATTTTCGCAAGTCCCGTATCTGTTCACAGAACCATCACCGTTAAAAGCGTAAGGCACCTGTGTTGGACAAGAACCTTTTGGGGAACAAACTTGTGTCTCGCTATCGTAAAAGAGAGTAGATAGTTCTTTTTCTGGACATTTTTTAAGACCAGAAGATATATTAACTAAACACTCGCCAGGCTTACAGGGTTTAAGAACCCCTGGTGTTACTGCGTGGGTTTCCTGAACAGTCTGTGGGTTAGTCGTTGTAGTTACTTGGTAGTTTTTCTTATAATAATACCTTGTAAAGTATAATAATACAGTTAAAAAAATCAACAAAGTAATTCCTAATATCAATAACTGCCACTCGTCGTTTTCTATAATAGTCACGACTGGTTTTATGGAATTAACCATTTTATATTATGTTAATTTATAACATAATACATTACTTTCTTAAATCTCTAATAAGATGATAAATCAAACACGCACTCATTTTAGTAAATTTTTATTTAATAAAATTTGTTTACTCCCAGAGGGACTTGAACCCCCGACATCCGGTTAATAAGACCGGCGCTCTAACCAACTGAGCTATGAGAGCTTATGCATACGACAGGGTTCGAACCTGCGCGCTCAAATCGAGCAATGGTACTTAAGACCATCTCCTTAACCACTCGGACACGTATGCGAAAACCTCCTGCGGGGCTTGAACCCGCGACCCTCAGATTAAAAGTCTGATGCTCTGCCAAACTGAGCTAAGGAGGCGTTTGAATAGTTTAGTGTCTTATTCAGGACTTAACCCTTGACGGGACTCGAACCCGTAACCCCCAGATTAGAAGTCTGGTGCGCTATCCAATTGCGCCACAAGGGCTATATAAAAAATCATATAGCCTTTTAATATATTTTTCTTTATTGCAATTCTAAGGTAGAATCTTCCCTAGTTTTTACTATTAGGTTTTCTAAATCTATATTATTAAAATCCGAGTGATATTCAATGGTACATACCGGAGATTGTAATGAAAAAATAATCTTCAAAAGAAATTTTACCCACCAACTATTTGTAATTATAATGCTGTGTTTAAGATATTGGATATCTCTTTTCTTGAGTTCTTTTACAAAACTCGCCATTTTGAACGCATACTTAATATTAACAAACCCAACGTCTGTCGTGTCAAATAAGAAAACGAAATCTTTTTTCTTTTCATAAATTTTCAACCAGTCCTCTAGAAATTTTTTAAAATCTTCGTCGTTTTGTATATTACCTCTAAGTTTTACTTCCACAATTGGGAAAGATAAAGTATTATAATCTGCCCACATTTTTATAAAATTGTCTTTTAATACTATTCTCTCCCAATATCGTAAAAGGAAGAATTGTCATAAGTTTCCGAATCACTTGATGATGCTAGACAATATAGTTCAACACATTCATTACCGGCTT
>Ga0115567_10007620_pt1 | contig 10256 bp, 6 predicted proteins | sample COGITO_mtgs_1204_2_FD_88679 | JGI IMG/M metagenome (GOLD analysis project Ga0115567, IMG submission 88679) | Pelagic marine microbial communities from North Sea - COGITO_mtgs_120412 | ecosystem: Environmental > Aquatic > Marine > Epipelagic | place: Germany:Helgoland, sampling site Kabeltonne... | reverse complement strand
TGTATCCGCAAGAACAAGGCCCGTCACCGTAACAGCGGAGGCCGAAGTAAAGATAGCTTCACTGAACCCGATCCCGTCGTTATGCGAGACCGGCAGCCATAGAACCAATCCGCCAATGGTGATGAAAGTGATGTAAAAGAGGACCAGAAGGACGGGTGGAGGCAACCGAAATTTGCCCGTCTGGCGAACCCTGCGCAAAAAAGGACGCGCCACTTCTAAATGCTTGCTGCAAAGTTGCGCAAATCTTTGCGCTGGCCAAGCAACAACAGCAAATCATCCCGTTCCAGCCGGCAATCGGTCCCATCTTGTCCGATAAATTCTGTACCGCGCATCAGGCCGATGCAGCGCAGGTTAAAGTCAGACTTGTGGTGCAGCTCCGACAGCGCTTTGCCCTCGAGCCCTTCCGGGATGCGAAAGTTCACGACATGCTGGCCGTTCCCCAAACTCACGTAGTCGCGCACAAGCGGGTTGTGCAAGACCTGTGCGATATGCTGTCCGACTTCGACCTCAGGATGGACGATACGATCCACGCCAAGTTTGCTGAGAATGCGATGATGCGTCTTGGTCGTCGCTTTGGCCCAGACAACGGGCACGCCAATCAGCTTGAGGTTTATGGCCGCCAATATACTCGCTTCCAGATCTGACCCCATCGCAACCAGACCAATAGCGCAGTCAGCCAACCCCGCCTCGCGCAGTGCAACATCATCGCGGGCGTCCACGATCAAGGCCTGGGACAGGATATCTGCATGATTGGCCACTCTGCCTTCAGCGATGTCGATGCCGATCACATGATTGCCAAAGCGCTGTAATTCGGTCGCGACGGTACTCCCGAAATTCCCGAGACCAATGACGCCGAATGTGCGGTTGCTTTGTTTTGCCACTTGCTTGGTCCAATCGCCGCGTTTCTGTCGGCTGGTAACTTCCCGATGCTGAAGCATAAGACCGAACATCACAAATGCAGCAAGACCCGTCCAGCTTTCGCTGACGCACTATTTATTGCACCGCGGAAATTCGTCAAGTCGGGCTGAAGTCGGCGGCGGTGCGCAGAAACAGGCGCAGCAAGCAGGCTTGAGCCTAAACCAAACATCAGCGAAGAGCTGCGCATGACGCGGGTGCTGTGTCGGCCTTATAGGCGTATGACGTCTATCTGTGGTTGAATAGACACAATTGGTTTAGTAATTTCATACGAGGCCAGCCATGCGTACGACTGTTTTCAGCTTCGCGACTGCGCGGAATCCGCAAACTATTTCCCGACGGATGAACGACGTCTTTGCCATACGGCTGGACCCGAGCCTTCAGTTGGCAAGTCACTATTTATCGAACCTGCCGCGTACTGACTTCAAGAATACAAGAAAGCTGATGTTGGGACGTGCCGTCGGTTTTTCTAACGAGGTCAGCCTTGGCGGGATGCGCGCGGACTACCAGAGCCTGATCGCGCTGCATGATACGCTCCATCTTGAGCAACATCGCCGCACATTGGACGGGGTTCCAGCAGTCTTCGCCGACCTTGCGCCGGAACCGGTCGATAATCAGAACCGCATTCGTCTCTGGGATAATCTTGTCCATCACCTTTGGATTGACCGTAACGAGGACATCGTCGCGTTGATCCGCGCAATTCTGGTGGCGGATCATTTTCGCCTTCATGCAGGCCCGATCCTGCGCGCAGGGATTCCAACCGCGCGTGCCGATATTCTGACCGTGCGTCGTGCGATCCGGGCGCGCGTGGTGTTGCCTGTCGGCATTGATAACCGCGTTGCCGAGGATGGTATCGACGACCTGACCGATATCCAGGCCCGACTTTTGCGCGCCACCCACCGCGACATTATTGACCGGCACCAGATCGGTGTATTGGCAGCATTCCATGCCTCGCTGGATCGCGCCGCACGCGAACCCGAGATCGACACAGCGACACCGCCGCACCCCGGTTTCACCGGTCCGAATGTGCTGGCAACAGCGCCCTTGCGCGCACGTGTTGCGGTCAACGCCCTGACAGTTTCCCGCCCGCTGGACCTGCCCCTACTTGCCGCGATCGAAGCCGCGCCGGACAGGTCGGCGGATGAGGCGCTTGAGGCCTTGTCGGATATGTTGGAAACACAGCAGGCCGAAATTGCCGATCGCGATCCGGCAGATGACGAAGATGCGCAAACCTTTTTCCTTCTGGGCGCAGAAATAGCTGTGAATGAAAGCATTCCGGCGGGTGCTTTCATCGTCTCTGCCGAAGCGGTCGAGGGCGGTTTCCACCTGTACCTGACGTATTTCCATGACAACAATACGCCGGAACTGGCAAACGTGACGGGACGTATCAACGGTGGTGCCTCGGCGGCGTCCGTCATCGGCACAATTACCACCGGTGGCAAGCCCGGATACCAGCATGTGCGACTCACCGAAGCGCCGATTTCCGCTGCCCGTTTCGAACTGACGCTCGATATCGAGGGTCTGACCGACAACAGCCGAGCCACACTAGAGGGTTTGGTCCTGACCGATGTCGGTGAGGCCAGAGGGATCGTGCCTTGGGCCGGGCCTGACGATCTGGCAATCCCGCCTCCGCCGCTTTTCGGAGTGAACAAGGTGGGTGTACTGGACTACCACAGAGTGGAGCAGGAACTTTATTGTTTTGAAGCCGCAGAGCCCAGCCATATTGAAAACCTGATGGGTCGCGAGCACAAGGAACGGATGACCCGCAGCTTCACGCTGAACGAGGTTGAGACGGAGTGCACTCGGGAATCCGGATCCGAACGCCAGTCAGAGTCCCAAACCAGCGACCGGTTCGAGCAGCAAAAGACCGTCGAAGAAGTCTTGGCCGAAGAAAATTCGCGCAACATCAACGTCAATGCCGGCGTCTCTGGCGGGTTCGGGAAGTCGATACAGGTTTTCGCGAATACAGCCGTGACATTCGCCAATTCGACCTCACGCGAAGAAAGCCGGTCGGAGGCATTGACCTTCGCCCGCAATATCACATCAAGAGTTGCCCAAAAGATTACCGCGAAGTCGACAGAGCGGCGGCGTGCGCTGGTGCGGAACGAATTCGAGAACGTTTCGCGCCAAGGTTTCGACAACCGCGCGGGTGACGAACCGGTGGTCAGCATCTATCGGCACCTCGACATCGTCTATCGCAACCATCTGGTCAATTATGGCCGCCGTTGTCTGGTCGAGTGGATGATCCCCGAACCCGCCAAGAATTTCATCCGGGCACAGGAATTGGCCGTGCCCAAGGATGATTTTAGCAAACGGCGCCCGAAGTCGCCACGTCGGATCGGCATGCGCCGGCCGTCTGATGTGTCGCCGGGAAACTATCGCAAATTCGGCAAGGCGTACGGGGTCGAAGACCTTCCGCCGCCGCAACCCGATCTGATGTTCATCTCAAGGGGATTCTCGGAGAATAATCCGCCATCCGCTCCTCCGGAAGAAGGCGAAACGCCGATTGATCCCGGACCGCAGGCGGTTTCCTATGAAATCGAAATACCCGATGATTACCTCGCCACGCATTACAAGTTCGACCATGAAAGCGGCGGCGTCCAAGTGGGGGGCGGCTCGGGGACGTTGGACTTCGAGGCGTTTGCCCGGCCGATTTCATTTTCGGTCCCGTTTACGGCATTGGACCCGTTTCCCATGGTTGCAACGGTAACTTTACGGCTGTCGATCCGTCGCGTCATAAAACGCGACTGGCAGTACCGTATCTTTAACATCGTCATGGAAGCGTACCGCGAAAAGAAGGCGGAGTACGATGCCGCAAAAGAAGCGTTCGAGGACGAGGGACTGCGTAGCGACCTCAACCCCAGATTCAAGAAAGACATCATCCAGCGCGAGCTGCGGCGCATAGCACTATATATGATTCAAAAACCGCATGGCATGGACGTCACCCACAACCACTATGCGCCGGCTCAGAAAGGCAAGCTGCACCGGCTGAAATTAACCAAGAAGCTGGATCGCCACGCGGCACGCGTGCGCTTTTTCGAACAGGCCTTTGAGTGGGATTTGATGTCTTACCTGCTGTATCCCTACTTCTATTCCGACGAGAAAAGCTGGTCTGTGAAGCTTGCAATGGAAGATACGGGCAACCGTGACTTCGCGGAATTCCTGACCTCCGGCATGGCGCGGCTCGTGGTGCCCATTCGCCTCGGTTTCGAGGATGCCGTGACCCATTATCTGCAAACGGGCGAGGTCTGGTTCGGCCGCGGGGTGGTGTTGGACGTCGACAACGATCTTTACTTGTCAATTGCCGAAGAAATGGCCGACGGGAACGAAGAGACGGAAATTCTGAACACATGGCTGGAACAGCTCCCGACCAATCTGATCATATTGCAGATAATGCCGGTGCGGTGGTTGGCGACGGCTTGCCCTGTCTTGATGAAGAAGTAGAACCGATAGGAACAGGTGACAGCCGTCTTGCGCCGGTCCTGAATTTACCATCTGACCAAGACTAGTGGTGCCGATATGGTCGAGCCCGCCTTAAAAGACGCTCTTGATCAGATCATTGATGAGATTCCGAATGTCGGGGCGGGTGGCGTCGCCTATGATCCGCAGCCGGAGTTTGAGGAAAACATCGCGCGGATCGTGGTCGTGCGCAGCTATGTGGGGACCGACCGGCCCATCGGGTTCAGCGCCGATGAGGATGGTGTGGTGCGCAACACCTATCATTTCTATTTGAGCACAAGTGCGCTCACTCTGGTTGATCTTGCGCGACGGCTCGACCCTGCAAAAGAGGGTCTGGATGGGATCGTGTATCTGGAGGTGAACCAAGGGGACACGCTGACGGGCGCTTTCCGCCACTCCGAAACTGCGTCCGGTACCATTGATCTGGAGATGGCTTGGGACCTTTCCTACCTCTGGTCCGTCCTGAGATCCATTCAGGGGGACAATCTTGTCACCCTCGCCTCCATTGCAGGGGGCGCATCTCGTCCGCAGACCGATGATTTTGACATCGTTCAAGAGATTGTCGAAATGTTGGATACACTTAGCAATGCGATCGGGAAAGGCACCGAAACTACGGGTAAGGCGTTGAAAATCGGACCAAAGCTTTGGGATCCGAAGGAACGCAGCGACAGCACACGAAAGGTCATTGATGATGCCGCCGCAGCGCTCAAGACGGTGGCCACCGCGCTCAAGAGCGGCCTGTCGGGAATGGTCGCGGACGCCTTCAAGGCGACGGACAAGCTTTTGGGCTATTTGCAGGCCCTGTTCGAATCTCCTTCGGCTGCGGTGGTTGATTTCCTGTCGGAAAAACTCGGAAGCGTCAGCGCGCCGGTGATCGCGGCAAAAGAACTGGCAAAAACTGTCCTCACTGTTCTGACATTGGTGCGGCGCAAGGTGCACGAACTTCTCAAGGTGACGCAGAACATGGCGGATTGGTTCAGCGACACATTCGGCAGCCTTGCGGAAAGTGTCGACGTGATGGTGGGCTATTTTGCAGGGATCTGGAACGGGCTCGTCGACACCGTCTTGGGGGTATTTGACACGGTAAATTTGGTGGTTTCGATCATACTCGGACTGTTTCGGGTCGGACGCGTGACCCAGGAGGCTTTTGACCTGTCGCTGGAAATTATTGACGAGATAATCTAGGCCTTTGAAGCAGTCGCGTTCAGCGATATCTGGACTGAATTTACCCAGAATGTCCATCCGCAAATGCGGGATGCATTGCTGAAAAAGGGGCAGGAACTGATGGATGCCATCGACAAGGCCTTCACCAGCAATAACGCCGCTGTCGGGTATTACTTTGGCTATCTGGTCTACATGGTGGCAGAGAGTTTCTTTCCGCCAATCAAGCTTACCAAAGCGGCCCGCGCCGCCAGCCGCAGCGCAGGTGCCGCACAGGCATTTTTTGAGGCGCTTGTCTAAATTCAACACCGCGTGATCCGAGGGGAAGAGGATGGTCAAATCAAGAAGACGCGCCTTGAATCCGACCTCATCAACTGGAAGCCGGCCTCCAAAGCTGCGGCGCGTGCGCTTGATACGGATCGCGAGCTTCTCAAGACACTTCGTCTCCTCATCCGCATGCTCAAGAAGAGCAAGGCAAAGACCGCAGCGGCGCGCAAGAAGGCGATGAAGAAAACCAGAAAGGCCTTGGTACAACGGATCGCGTCGGCTGAAAAACTGGCGCGTCTTCGGGCTGCGTTGAAACGGCTCAACAAGGTGGATCGCCCGCCGAGGCGCCGGAAACCAAAAGAGCCAAGCGCGCTTTTGGGCGAGGCACCTGATGCACCCCCATGGTCACCCCTTTATGATGGCGACGCCTTTTCTGGCACGCGCGGCACCGGCGGCATTCAGGAAATGCGCGCCTATGAAACCCCTCAGGGTGGCGTGCAGTTTGATATCGGAGGGGAACTTCGCCCCTCGATCTCTCCGATCCGGCGAAAACTGGAACATCCGGACGGCGTGCACAAACCAATAGACTACTCGCGTGGCGAGAACGCCGGCGCGGCTCACGGTCCGGGACCCGCAGCCAATCGGCGCTACGAAGGAAAGCAACTTCGGGACGCAACGGGCAAAAGCTATGAACGCGCACATCTTTGGGGGCACGGATTCGGTGATGAAGCACGGGCTGGCATCATGTATGCGCCGCCCTCTATCAACCAGGCCTTCCAGCGTCAGAAGATCGAGAATTTCCTGATCGAACAGGCGGACATCGCGTCCAAAAAGGGCGGCAAAGTGTCCGTTGTTGCCAAGGCGCGCAGTCATCCGCTGACCGATGCCGGATCTAACCTCAAGGCAGACAGGGGTGAGATGCTGCTGTCAGAACTGGTTTATGAAGTTGATATCGTGCGGCCGGACGGGACATCGTTTGCAGCGCGCTATGAATTGACGGTCTCAAAGCCCCCGGGATCCCTGATCGAAGAATCCATCATACCACCGGGGCTGGTTGATCTGATCGCCTCGGCTATGCGAGACAAGCGGTTCGCCCTTAGCCCGCTTCGCGAGGTCCAAAAGAGGGTAACAGCGTCCCATTGACTGCCCCAATGCAGTGTTCTGTTTTGATACAGAATTTGCACGTGCTTCATGCATCCACTTTGGCAAAAGATATGTATTTCTAATTGTGCAAAATGATTGAAGGTCATTGCAGTGTACTGGTTGATAGAAGGGAACCACGAACACGCACCAAAACCCTTCTTGAAGATGAGGAATTTATGTCCACTAGAAAGAACCCCTGTGCTGTTTCGGCACACTAAGTTGATAAGCGGTCTTGATCCGCAGCCCACCAACGAAAGCTTTCTATGTATATGATAATAGAAAACAAATATGTCTGTTCAAAGACGTTGCCAAAAAGGACAAGATACCAACCTGCCGAAGCTCGCGGCAAGGTGGCGCAGAAAAATTTCGATGTGCCGCAAGCAGTCACATCCGGATATGCTTGCCGATTATGACGGTCTGCTCCGGTAAGAGATTATACGAATCCGACAATCGCTCGCCGTTGCGCCAAAGATACGAGAAAATATGAATTTTCAAGGCTTTCAGCGGCATGCTTTGCTTTGCGGGTTCAATGTCGTCGATACCAACAAAATACGTGACGGTTTCGGGGTCAATCTCCAGATCAAGCGTACTGCAAAGTTTCAGCGCCACTGGCACATTTGGATTCTGCATAAACCCATAATGGAGAACGATCCGATACATGTCGCTTTCCAGCTCCGACAAGTCGATACGATCGGCACTTGCAACCCGAGGCACATCCTCGATTTTTATCGTCAGAAATATGCTTCTCTCATGCAGAACTGGCATGTGTTCCATGATCTGAACCAAAGCGGATGGTGTCGTTTCCGGCATTGCCGTCAGATAGACCGCAGTTCCCGGCACGCGGGCCGGCGGCGATGCCTTGATCTGTTTGAGGAATGCATCGAGCGGCTGACGTTCGTCACGGGTCGAAGCGCGCAGGTTAGCGACGCCCCGCCGCCAGATCGCCATGACAGTGAAAATGGCGGCGGCAACAACGACCGGATACCAGCCTCCCTGAAAGAACTTGAATGAATTGGCGACCAGAAATGCCAAGTCGACGATCAGGAATGCAGCTGCCAGTGTGCCCGCTAACCACGGATGCCAGCCAAATCGCTTGGCCACGAAAAAGGCCAAGCATGTGGTAATCACCATGTCAGCTGATACCGCCAGACCGTAAGCCGCCCCCAGATTATCCGAGGTTCGGAACCCGACGACAAGCGCAATCGTCGCAATCATCAGGAGCCAGTTTACTGTCGGGATATAGATCTGGCCGATGTGATGGCGGTCGGTCTGAATGACGTTGATCCGCGGCAACTGACCCAGTTGTACGGCTTGGCGCGTCAAGGAAAAGACCCCCGAAATTACCGCTTGTGACGCTATGATGGTGGCGATTGTTGCCATGATTACCAGCGGATAGTGGCCCCAATCTGGACTGAGCTGATAAAATGGATGGTCAATCGCGGAAGGGTTGGTCAGAACCGCTGCACCCTGACCAAAATAATTCAAAAGAAGTGCGGGCAGCGCCACCACAAACCAAGCAAGCCGAATTGGTGTCCGGCCGAAATGCCCCATATCTGCATAGAGGGCCTCGGCCCCCGTGACCGCCAGAAAAACTGTTCCCAGAACGATTAGCCCCACCATCCCATTTGTGACTAAAAACTGGATACCGTGCGTTGGGATCAGTGCTGCGAAAACGCCAGGTTCCTGAAGTATTCCGCCAATTCCCAAGATCGCCAGCATTAGAAACCAAATGAGCATGATCGGCCCGAACAAGGCCCCAATCTTTGCGGTGCCTCGTTTCTGCACCGAAAACAGGACAAGCAGTATTCCAACCGTGATCGGGATGACAAAGGGTTTGAACGCGGCATTTTCGACCTGCAGACCTTCAATCGCACTCAGAACCGAGATGGCGGGTGTGATCGTGCCATCACCAAACAGCAGGGCTGCCCCAAAAAGGCCCATGACCATGAGAAGATTGCGCGCAGTTCCGGGTGCGGCGCTCCACGGGTTCAGCAAAGCGACCAGCGCAATAATGCCGCCTTCGCCGGAATTATCAGCTTTCAGTACGAACAGCAGATACTTGATGGAAACGACGATAATCAGAGACCAGACAATCAGCGACAGCACACCAAGAACATTTTCAGGACTGGCGGCGATGCCGTTGATGCTGTTGAAACACTGTTTGAAGGCGTAAAGCGGACTGGTGCCGATGTCGCCATAAACAATACCGAGGGCGCTCAGTGACAAGATCGACAGGGGGCGACTTTGCGGTTCGTTGCCGTCCTTCATGCTCGTTCTCCACGCGGGACACATTGCCATTGATGGTGCAATCGTCATAGTACCAATACCGAGCATCCAGCCTTTCGACAGAGTCGGCAAGCCTTCGTAAGCTGACTTGATGGGCATCGGTTCTGGTGAATATTCTCCAGCAGGATTTCTGCTCAGATATCCCGCCGACATTGCGTTTCTGTTTCGGTTCCTCATTGACGAATATTTGTGGACTGCACTGTTCAATTTGGCACGGGCCATGGCAATGAGAGATTCCTACGGGGCGCGTATGCCTCATGCTTTGTTCCGAACGGCTTGGCCGGCTGTGACGTTTCCAACCACAATGCACCGACCCGCGAGCGCCGTGCAGAGGTGCAAACCTGACTTAGTGATCACTTCGAGGCCGCCCAGCAATTAGCGGCGGATCAGGCGTTTTGCCGGAGTGAGAGGACATTCGGGTCTGCGCGGACGGGTAATCTGATCCACGAACGGAGGCTAAACACTGCATCTCTTTTGCAAGGTCAAGTTACGGCCGCCCCCGTCCCCCTCACGGTGTCGTGATGTATTTCTTTGGAAGAATTTCAGGGTCCCGCGCGTCAATATCACAAGCGACACCAAAAAGTGCTGCTCCACCAATTTGAGAGGACCTCATCATGCGAACACTAGCCATCCTTGCCACAACTGCGTTGATTGCCGGCCCTGGGTTGGCCCAAGATACCAAACTTTATGATCCCGCGATCAAGCACATGCCAAAGGACGGTATCGTTAAACTCTATGGCGCAGGGGGGCCAAACACGGCTTTCCAGAAAGTCGCGGATGTTTGGGAAAAGAACACCGGCAACAAGGTTGAAATTATCGCGGGTCCTGAATCCAAATGGTCAGCGGACGCTCAGGCGGATGCGGACATCCTTTGGGGCACATCCGAACAGTCTATGACAGCCTTCTTGCAAACCTACCTGACATTCTCGTCGGATCAGGTTGAACCAATCTATATTCGCCCGACTGTAATTGCTGTGAAGGCAGGTAATCCCAAGGACATTCACGGCTTTGAAGACCTAATGAAG
>Ga0115567_10007619_pt1 | contig 10257 bp, 8 predicted proteins | sample COGITO_mtgs_1204_2_FD_88679 | JGI IMG/M metagenome (GOLD analysis project Ga0115567, IMG submission 88679) | Pelagic marine microbial communities from North Sea - COGITO_mtgs_120412 | ecosystem: Environmental > Aquatic > Marine > Epipelagic | place: Germany:Helgoland, sampling site Kabeltonne... | reverse complement strand
TGAGGAGGTTGATTGTGTTGATCGTCGCTGCAACGCTAGTGACAGTTGCGCGTGGGAGTGTTGCTTCTTCCTGCGATGCTGGTAGCTACGACGTGCTTGGATCTGGCTGCACGCAGTGCCCCGGAAATTCGACCACTTCGGGTCCTGGGGCAACCTCCATCTGGGAGTGCCTGTGCCCGGAGGACACGTGGTTGGATGGGGAAGATTGTCAAGATTGTCCAGAAAACTCCACGTCGTCGCAGGGATCGGCTATGATTTCGAACTGCACGTGCGACGAGGGACTCTACCTGGAGGGCGAAGCTTGTGTTACCTGTGGCGACTTGCCCCCAAGCGGCTGCCCAGCCGGGACAATCGGAAGTGGTTGCCACCCTCTCCTCGGGGTGCAGTGCGTCAATTGTCCAGTGGGTCTTTCGTCCTTTCCAAACGCCACCGCGTGTGTCTGCGGCTTGGGGCGTGAGACCACCAACTGCACGGCGTGTCCAATGCACCAATACAAGGACGAAATCGGATATGACAGCTGCACAGACTGTCCGGCATTTTCGCAGACTGCTGGAAATGGAAGTACGCAGATCACAGATTGCTACTGCAATGCGGGGTACTACGGCGAAGACGGCGAAGACTGCGCCGCATGCGAGGTGGGGACATTCAAGATGACAGCGGGCGACCAGGAATGCATGGAGTGCCCAAGGGGCATGTGGACTTGGGGGGAGGCAGCTCTTCATTGCACGTGTAACAAGGGCTGGACAGCCCCGAGCAGCGGATTGGTGGTGGGAGACGACGAAAGCTGCGTGAAGTGTTCTGAAGGCAAATTCAAGGACGTGTTTGGGGAGGGGGAATGTGAAGCTTGCCCGCCCGGGTCGACTTCGCCGCCGGGAAGTATTGCGCTGGAGGACTGCCGGTGTGAGCCCTCGGTTGGCTTCTGGCTGAACGTTTCGGGTGGAGGGAAGTGCGTGGAGTGCATGCCATACATCTGGTTGCGCGAGAGCGTGCGTCAGGCGATGACTCAGCCGACGACGACTTCTACACCCATGGGTGCGAATGCGTCAAACGCTTCAGAGGGCTGGCAGATGCCGGAGTACCCTGGTGGCTGCGAGGCCGGACAGTACTGGCAGCCGTGCGAAACTATCGTTGCTGCAGGATGCGTCAACTGTCCGGCGAAGTCGTGGTCCCTTCCTGGGCGCAATGGCTCTGCAGCGTGCAAGTGCTTGGCGGGATACACGGGCCCTGACGGCGGTCCGTGCCAACGGTGCCCTATGGGAACGTACAAGAGCGAGGTAGGCAGCGCGGCTTGCACAGCGTGTTCAGCAGGTGCCACATCAGATGAAGGGTCCGAAGCGATCGAGGCATGCAGGTGCCTCGCTGGACGAATTGGGCCAAACGGTGGGCCGTGCCTTGCGTGCCCAGCCGCAACGTACAAAGGAAGCGAGGGCTCAGAGGAGTGCACGGCATGCTTCGAGCACTCTGAAACATTGCCGGGGAGCACCGCTCTTTCAGACTGCAAGTGCTCTCGGGGTTACTACCACAACGGGACGCGAAACGAGTGCATCCGGTGTCCTTCAAACATGGCTTCGGCATTGGGCAGCGTTAATATAAGCGCATGCCTGTGCGGAGCTGGGTTCTTCTTCAACGATACCACGGAGTGGTGCACGGGATGCCCTGTCGGGACCTTCAAGGCAGAAGAGGGAACAGTGGGCCCTGAGTTCTGTCTCAACTGCTCGAACGTCGATCTATTGTCAGTATCGCTGACAAACGGCTCTGCTGAGTGTCTCTGTCGCTCGGGCACATTTGAGGCGCCAAACGGTCGCTGCGCACTCTGTCCTCATGGGCACGCTAAGGCGACAGTTGGTGACGAGGCTTGCACTCCCTGTGCGCGCGGCACTCACCAGCCGCTCTCCGGGCAGCGCCAGTGCATGAAGTGCCCTGCGAACACCTACAACCGAAAGATCGCGTCGAAGGCCAGCCAGTGCCTTGCGTGTCGGCGATGTCCAGAGCATACCAGGTCGCCTGTCGCTTCCGAATTCAGATCCAATTGCACCTGTGTCCCTGGGTACACTGGACCCGACGGTCTCCAGTGCGAGGCCTGCGCGGCGGGAACCTACAAGAACTTCAACGGTTCTGCTGCTTGTCTCTCGTGCACCGGCGGGAGTGACAAGAATCTCTGGTCACACCCTGCTAGCGTCGGCTGTATGTGCAATGCAGGCTACATGCTGGCCAACGAGGCTGCTGGGGCCTCGGTGCCCCCCGACGAGCGCGGCGGCGTCCTCTGCCAGGCGTGCGAGGCGGGTAAGTTCAAGTCGGGCGTCGGGGACCACGGATGCTTGCAGTGTGAGGTGGGCAAGTACGCTGCAGCTGGTGCCGCAGAGTGCTCGACATGTCCGCCAGGGTCGTCGGCAGAGGCAGGCTCCACGTCGATCAGCGACTGTGGCTGCTTGCCAGGGTACGCAGGTGACCCGACAGACGTGGGAGGCTGCGTCGCATGCACCCCGGGTTTCAACAAATCATACGGTGGTCCGGGGAATTGTCTGGCGTGTCCAATCGGAACGTACCAGACCGATAATGCCTCGACATCTTGCATTGACTGTCTTGAGAACAGCATTACCGCGGGCCTCGGGGCCACGAATGAGTCGGAGTGCCTGTGTGACCTGGGGTTCTACCAAGAGAGCAACGAGACCAATGACGACAGATGGTGTTCGCCGTGCGAAGAAGGACACTACAAGTCAGAACTGGGGCCCAACGAGTGCCTGCTGTGCAACCCTGTCAATGTGTCCGTACCGGGCCAGTGTCCTGAGGGCCAATGGTGGCGCGAGTGCGCACCCGAGCACAACTCGGCGTGCGTGGCGTGTAAACCCAATTCCTGGGGGCCTGCCCTTTCGTCGAGCGAGATCAACTGCGTGTGCAACGCAGGGTACAGTGGGCCTGACGGAGGCGACTGCGAGGCATGCAGCGAGGGAACATTCAAGGACGTGACGGGATCTTCGGAATGTGTTGAATGCGGGGAGGGCCGACTTACTCACCCTGGTGCAACGCACGTTTCCGACTGCTTCTGTCCGCATGGCTACGTCGAAGTCTCGCGGGAGCCAAATGCCGCGCCTATTTGTGCCTGCGACGTGGGCTACACGGTAGATGAGGCCGAGTGCGTGGCGTGCGAAGCGGGCACATTCAAGTCTACGCAGGGCTCATCGGCGTGTGAGGAGTGTGCCTCTGGCTTTTTCACTGACCGCCCGGAAGCGTCATCCTGTGCCCTGTGCACGCCCATCCAGCGTTGCCGGACTGGGCAGTACTGGAGACAATGCCCAGGCAACGCCGACGGTCACTGCGTGCAGTGTTCAATGCACGAACTCCCCGAGAATGCTCAATTCTCTGGACCCGGGTTCCCATTCGAGACGGACACCTGCCCCTGGAGCTGTGACGAAGGCTACGTTGAGACTGAGGGAGTTTGTGTCGCGTGCCCAGCTGGACAATTTCGTTCCACGGCTACAGGGGAGTGCACTGAATGCTCGTTTCCAACAACGTCTCTCGCAGCGGGTGCCACTGCGTGTACCGCTTGCGAAACTGGCTTCTACTTTGTAGCTTACGCAAGCGAGGGGCATGCGGTGTGCAACAGGTGCGAGGGTCGGCACACTACTACCCTTGGGCCCTCAGGCCGATCCGAGTTTTCGAACGTGTGCCGTTGCGATGTCGGGTACTTCGGGTTTTCGTGGGGCTGCCAGCGCTGTCCGGCAGGCGGGTACAAGAACTACGTAACGCCATTTTCTGATGTTGAATACTTTGAAAAGGGGCTCGATCCTCTCGACGACTGCTTGAAGTGCCCGGAAGGTTCATTTGGCGCTGATCCTGGCCAGGTCGAGCCGGGGATCTGCACATCGTGTCCTGACAATTCGGTTTCTTCAGCAGATCGCTCAGAGTGTCTCTGCATTCCCGGATTCTACGACGCGAACCCGGAGGCCCCAAGCGGGTTGGAGTCAGGTGTTGAATGCGTCAAGTGCCCATTCAACACCTACAATCCGTCCACAGGCGCAGATTCGCTTGATGCGTGCATTGCATGTCCGGACACTAAGCACTACTCGCCAGTCGCATCGGTCAACCAGACGGGATGCGTTTGTAATGCCGGATACTTCGGTGACCATTTTGGATGCGAGCAGTGCCCCATCGCCACCTACAATCCCTTCCGGGGGCAGAGCGCCTGTTCGAATTGTTCTGCCGGCGCGGTATCTCTTCCGGCTGCGACCAGCGTGTCCGGGTGCTTCTGCCAGGAGGAATACTATGGAGATGGGATCAACTGCACGCAGTGCCCGTCGTTTTCGTCCTCGCCACAGAACTCCACCTCGATCAATAATTGCACGTGCGTTTCAGGATTTTCTGGAAATCCGGCTGATGGGGCTTGCGAAGGCTGCCCAAGTAACATGTATACTTGGGAGTCGTCTCGATACTGCTCCTGCAACGCAGGGTAATTCCCCCATAAGTCATTGGCCCGTCCTTCAGCCCTGCTGTCCTAGTCTAATAATTGATCATGATGACATCTTCTATCCCCTCGTTCGACTGATCCCCACGATCTTGGTCCCAGAAATCCTGAAATTGGGTGAATCCAGGTACTATGAAACTAGACAACAGTCTGGCTCCTGCGTCGCGTGTCCTGAAAATTCGATTACGGCGAACGCCCAAGTAGGCCTGGGATCCTGCCACTGCTATGCAGACTTTTACGGGGAACTGAATTCGACCTCTGCGTCTGGGGCGGAAGTGACAGAATGCTCGTCGTGCCCCAGCAATTCCAACTCGCCCAACAACAGTGCCACGCGGGCCTTCTGTACCTGCAACGAGGGCTACGCGGGCGACCCCTACAACTACCGCCCGTGCCTCCGCTGCACAGATATCGACGCAAATTCATACCCATGGACTTCAAGTTTGGAGTGTGCGTGCAACAAAGGCTACTATGGAATGGAAGACTGGGTAGTCAACGTGAGCGCGCACAATTTGACCAACCTCACGTGTTATGAGTGCGGTATGAACTCCTACAATGATCGAATCGGCAAGGTTGGAGTCGCATCTTGCCTGCATTGCCCAGAGCACTCCACGACCTTGATGCAAAACGGATCTGATACTGTGGACGACTGCCACTGCGACGCAGGATACTACAAGCAGATCGATTCGGGCACAACGTCGTGTGTGCCGTGTCCTTTGCACACATACAATCCCAACACGTCTGCTACTGACGAAAGTTACTGCACTGGGTGCCCGCGCAACTCGGTGACTGTCGGCACGGCTAACACGCAACTTTCTGCCTGCATCTGTGTTGCGGGCTTCTACGGTCTGCTTGGAAATTGCACGCAGTGCCCAGCAGGTACCCACCGATCGAGCGACGGAGCCACACGAGCTGCGCAGTGCCTTGCGTGCACCGCCAATTCACGCTCCACACCAAACTCGACCGAGTGCGAGTGCGATCCGGGGTACTATGGGAACCCTCCAGGTAGCGTCGACTGCGAGGCGTGCCCTGCAAACACATATCAGGTGCCAGCCCATTCCTGATACCCGGTGGCAACGATTGAAGTGGTGCAGGGATGGCATCAGCATTTGTATGTGTCCCTCTGGTGTCTGACTGAATTACTTTGCGCAGCAACACATTGGGATGACATCTCTCGGCGCATGCCTTGCATGTCCTGCTAACTCCTCGGCGGCAAGTGGAAGCGCCCAGTGTCGCTGCGACGACAATTATTATGGCGATCCTGAGTCTGGAGTTCCGTGCACCATGTGCCCGGCCAACTCGATGGCTCCTCCAGGCTCAACCTCAATTATTGGGTGTAAGTGTGATACTGGCTTCTTCGGCCGCTTTCCCGCTGCATCAAATTGCACCAAGTGTCCTGCGCAATCCTCCACCTCTGGTCCGGTATGATTGTGTCCTCTCATATCTCATTGTCCTGATTGTGATTGTAAAATGCCAACAAATACGAAGACGCCAGCACACGATTTCCATGTAAGAGTCCGCTGTACCTTGCTCACCGTCCTACCCTGAGCAGGACACTGAAGATATTACCGGCTGCGGCTGCATTCCCGGTTTCTTCGGAGATCCAGGGAACGCGGTCGAGTGCAATCAGTGTCCTGCCAATTCCACATCGCCCCTTAGCGCGATCAGCTTCTCCGATTGCTTGTGCATGAACGGAACTGTCGGTAGTCCTGCCGAAGCAGTAAGTTGTGAATCGTGTCCATCATTTGCGTCGTCTCCGATGGGCAGCTTGAGCTTTGAAAACTGCTTTTGTTTGCCGGGTTACTTCGGTCTACTCGGGGAGATCGAGAGAGACCTGGATCCCCTCGACGATGACAATAGCACAACAACGACTCACAACGGGACGTGCGTAGCATGTCCTGCCAATGCTCAGTCTGCAAGGGGAGCATTAGGGCTCGATGAATGCCTCTGTTCACCAGGGTGGTATGGCTCCCCGGTGGACAACGTCTCGTGTGTGGCGTGTCCAGGGATGGCAACCTCCCCATTGGGCAGCCAGACCAAGGCTGACTGCCGCTGTGTCGCGGGCTATTACGGCGCGCCTGGTCGCAATGTGACGTGCCTTCCATGTGCAGCCAACTCGCACAGCATCGAAGGCTCCCAGTTCCCGGGAAATTGCTCGTGCAATGCAGGTTACTATGGCGACCCGGGTGCTTCCGGTGACGGTGCTTGCAGCGCTTGTCCGGCTGGAAAGTATCAGCCTCTGTCGGACCAAGTTGCAGCCTCCTCTTGTCTCAATTGCACCGCTCGCTCTTCGTCGCCTGCAGCTTCTCCTGCAGTATCATACTGCCTCTGCGACCCAGGCAGCTATGGCGATCCTGGCAGTAGCGGTACTTGCAATAAGTGCCCGCGCGATACGTTCGGGCCGCTTCTGGGGCAGACGACAAGCGACTCCTGCCTCTCCTGTCAGCCGAATGCCGTGACCCTGTCGACCGGTGCCTCGGCGAGTTCCGATTGCGTGTGCGACGCCGGCTTTTACAGCGTGATCGCGGTCGCAACTGACCTATCGGTCTCGTGCGTTCCATGCCCGGCAGGTACCTACGGCACAACTGCAGGCACGACCCCTCTGGCCCTCTGCGTCGCTGTCGTATTTTTTCTCGTGCCCTGTGCCATAAAAAGCAGCTTCATTGCGCACGTGACCGGCCGGCCGCTCACACGACGGCGTTCACTTGGTCTACAATGTGCAGGTTACACTCAGGTCGGGCAGTGCTCACGCTGTCCCGCGGGGGGCTTCAGCGCTCCTGGATCGGACACGCTTTTGGACTGCGTCTGTCGCGCTGGCATGTTCACGAATAGCACTACGCGCGAGTGCACCGATTGTCCGCCCGGAACCTTTGCCGCGGAGGCAAATCCTCTGGAGACATGCACCACTTGCGTCATCAACGCTGGCTCGGAACAGGGCAGCACCGCGTGCGCTTGCGATCCGGGCTACTACGGGGGAGCCAACGCCACGTCGCCGTGCGAGGCATGCCCGGCAAACTTCTACAACCCCGTGCGGGGTGCGACAAGCAGCAGCGCATGTGTGTCGTGTCCGACCTTTTCAGAGTCGACTGCCGCCTCGACCGACTTGGATGCGTGTGTATGCGCTCCAGGCTTCTTCGGTCTACCGCGGGCCGGCATCGTATGTCATCCCTGTCCAACCAATACGTCGCAGCCATCGGCGAATGTGACCAATTCGTCACTTTGCCTTGCCTGTGACGGGAATGCGCTTACCCCGAGCGGAAGCGCCTCGTGCGCGACTTGAGTGTGGCGTGTGGCGGCTTAAGGAGACACCATGGTCTTGCCGCGGGGAACTGATAGACATCTGATGCGAGGCGCGCAAGTAATAATACGATAGATTTAGAGTTCGATAAGATGTGTGTGCGAGGATAGATACGTGTGCGGGCAAATCAATCCGACTGCCCAAACAACTATTTGAAGGAACATCGGTGCAGCCTGGTCCCTCTGAAGGCCCATCTGCGCGGATGGAGCAGGCAGCTGTTCATCACCACAATTACCTCTGACTAGAACAAGATCACCCATCAACTTTGTAGCGCGTGGGGCCAGGGGGCTCGGGAAAGATCCTGCGCTTCCTACCCCGGCTGATCGCACGAGGGGTCGGACAAGTCGCAGCCTGCCCGGGACCTCAAGCGATGCCGGTGCGCCTCCGTGACTGCAACCCTTTGAGGAGTGCATCATCGGTTGCCAACTCCGCAAAGCGACGGAGTTTCATGTTCAGCTCCGTGCCAAGTGAGACTGCTGCGTCTGAAGACCTTCTCCGCCGTGTCGCACTTGCCTCGGTCGCTCGTTCTGGGCGCAGGAACCTAGAAGAACTACTGCACCTCCCCCGTATTTTGTCTGCTCGCGCATTCTCTTCTTGCCGATTCCCCATCAAACTCGGAGCCTCGTATTTAAATTCCCCAAAGCGCAAGCTGCGGGCCTCCTCAACGGACGGCTGGGTGCGCATCCGAAGCACTGCCACTTCTGCCTGACGTCGAATCGTCCCCCTGTCGATGTACTCGCTGTGGCATCGTTGGCCTGGCATTAATCGTGAAGCTGCATCGCACGATTCTGGAAAAGGCTCTGCGGATGATCTACGCACGGGAGCGAGGGCCTCAGCGGTTGCGAAGGTGCCATCTTGCTCGCACTGATTGCGCAGAGGGAGCTTCCTCCATGGTGTGGCTAGCCTGCTCTTCCTTGCCATCCTGCGTTCGAGCTTATCCCCCGCCTCGCGCCAGCAACCATCATTCTGGCCGATGATCGTTCTTGAGGGTGCGGGTGGCTTCATCCGCGCCCCTGGGTTGCCTCAGGGCGATCCTGTGCGCGCCCCCAGTGCTTGGCGATGAGCTGACGTGTGCAACGTTGTTGGGCGAGCGAAACTGGGCGAAAATCGACGAGAAGAATCCGCCGAAGGAGGAGAACGAGGCCTGTAGCACCATGCTCACCCTCGCCGTTGCCAGCCCAGAGGACGACAAAGCGTCTTCTGAGGAGCCCCAGCAGACAGCTCCAAAATTCAGCGCGAGGGTGAGCGCAGCTATTCACGAGACATTCGTAGCGCGCGCGGCGCTGCGGCACACAGCCTCGAACTCTCGTTTCAGTGTGCCCGCGTCCGAAATGTTTCGGACGCGATTTCGGACGCGACACATTGTCTGCTTCCCGAAGATCGCGGAATTCCGGGTTGTGCTGGACCGAGAATGTCTTCGGGTGCGGATCGAAGGGCTGGTCTGCTTTGCTTTCCATCCGATGTCCTCATGTTCATTCTGAGGCTTCTAGATCCTCTTGCACTCGTACGGCTCAGTGTGACAAGCAGAAGTGCACGAGAGCGTGCGCTTCGCTCCGAGCTCTGGCACATTATGAAGCTGCCCAAGTTCAAGACGGCCAAGGAGAGTGCGAAAGCAATTGCGATGATAAAGCTCTTCGGGAAGGGGACACTTCAGGTGCATTGCAACATTCGCAGTGTTTGCTCTGGCGCAGACGGAGGGCCATTAGGACCCCGCTGTATTTGGTATGGTCTTGATCTTCTCACGATCAGTGCGAAGCCAATCTAAGTACGATTCGCCCCGCAGCTCGACACAACGCAATACACCAACATGGAAGACACGGTACTTGAGGCTGTTGCAACGACTTGCACCCAGCTCGTGCGCGTGAACATTGGCGGGTGTCGGTATGTACGTGATGGGATTGTGACCCTGGCAAAAAGCTGTCCAATCCAATTTCTCCGCGTCGCTGCCTGCCCCAGAATTCGCGACCATGAGGTGCAGGGAATCGCGTGCGGCACAAGCGACAAGCTCCTGGGTCTCGATATTGGCTGCGTGTCATCAAGTTTGAGCGATCAAGGGCTTCGTGAATTGGGAAGATGCACAGCCCTGCAGGAGCTTACAATCTCGACGGCTAAGAACATATCTGACAGAGGCGTCTACGAGATGTTTTTCAAGAATCCAGCTCAGATTGGTCTCTTGCCCGGAAATTTGGCCTGCATTTCAATCTTGTTTTATCTTGATCAACTTTTCATTGCACTGCCTAGGTTGCACTGATCCTTTTACACTCTGCGGGGTTGGCTCGGGACGCCTGGTGAGAACGTGAATGGTGCCCCATGAAGCATTGTGTACGCGTGCCTCATAGCAGGACACCGTACACAGCCTGAGTGCTTCCCTTCATCCTTTCATGCTCGCAGTTGTCGCTCGAGCTCTCCAGCTGCGAGGCATTGCATGATGTGTCGCTTCACTATATCTCTCGGTGCATCGAACATTTAACCCTGTCATCCGCGCTCATGCCTCTTCGCC